>FYBJ01000038.1_pt1 | contig 107507 bp, 114 predicted proteins | sample 1134611 | NCBI WGS metagenome assembly FYBJ01 (sample SAMEA104116008, study PRJEB20421) | marine metagenome | isolation source: marine
CCGGCCAACGCTGCACGGCCGCGCGGCGCCTGGTCGTGCTGGAAAGCATGTACGAGCCGCTGATGGAAGAGCTGCTCAAACTGACCAAACGGCTGATTGTCGATGAGCCTTTCGCTGAGCCGCCGCCTTACTTCGGCCCGGTGATCGACAATGACACCGCTGACAAGCTGATGCAAAGCTATGTCCATCTGATTGGCCTGGGCGGAAAACCTATCCAGCACTTGCGCCGTCCGGACGAGACCAAGCCGTTCCTGACGCCAGGCATTATCGACACAACAGAGATCGAAGATCGGCCCGATGTCGAACTGTTCGGTCCGATTTTGCAAGTTATCCGGGTGAAGGATTTCGATGCGGCCATCGCAGAGGCGAACAACACGCGCTTTGGCCTGTCTGCTTCGCTGGTCGGCGGTAGGCCGCAAGACTATGATCGTTTCTGGGCAAACGTCCGGGCTGGCATCATCAACTGGAATCGCCCGACCAATGGTGCGTCATCTGCTGCACCCTTTGGCGGAATCGGCCTGTCTGGCAATCACCGCCCCGCTGCCTATTACGCAGCAGATTATTGCGCATATCCGGTTGCCAGCACTGAAATGAAGCAACCGCGTGCAACCATCGGCGTCGGTCTGTCCGAGAAATAACTCCCGTTACAAAAATAGAAAACGCCCCCTTGCCAAAGCGAGAGAGCGTTTTCCGCGGCATGGTGGGTGCCGCGCCGGAGCCACTTGGTGGAAGCGGCCCAAGCTTGTGATCACGTTATCGAATTAGCGACAACGCGAGTTGCTGCGATCGATTTCACGACCAAGCAAAGCGCCGCCTACCGCGCCAAGCAACGTCCCCAAAGTCCGGTCACCGCGGCCCGCCAGCTCGTTGCCAGCCAGTGCGCCAACGCCGGCACCGATCAGCAGTCCTGTCGTGCCATTTTCCTTGCGGCAGTAGTAATTGCCGTCACGGCCACGCCAGATGCGCGTATCGCGATAGACAGGCTCGCCATGATAGCCGCGATCATCGTAGTGATTGCGATGGCCATAGGCATGGCCGCGCGCATGATGCGGGTGGCGCTTGCGCTTATGCTCGGCCGTCATCTCACCCAGCACTTCGACATGGGCGTATTGCGATGACGCGAGTGGGGCGGCAGACAGAACATCAGCCGCTTGCGCGGGTGCCGAGACAGCAAACGCCATTCCGGCCGCGGCGATGAGGGTGAAATTCTTTCCAGTCTTAACAGTCATTCTTCCAACTCCTGCTCTCATCGAGTGCTTGCGGTTGCGGGGGCTGATGAAAGCACCGCGATTCGATGTGTTCAGGTTTAGGGCTGTTAACCTGAATAATATGCAACAGAGGTGTCAGAATTGGAAAACAGCGACAGGCCGTGCGAAATCATCGGATAAATCGTTGCTTGCAGGTGTGGCACGGCAGGCTTAGGGGCCGCTGGTGCGCACTCCAGTACCTCAAGCTGACAGTCAGGCTGGCAGCAAGCCATCGGGCCTTCCTGCGGCGCTGGGCGCCTATCTGATCTGGGGCTTCTTGCCGCTGTATCTGATTTTGGTTCAAAGCGTGCCGCCAATCGAATTTGTTGGATGGCGGATAATCTGGACCCTGCCCTTCTGCTTGTTGATTGTATTTTTTCGCAAACAGATTCCGGAGCTGAAGGCCGCGCTGTTTAACCGGCGCGCCATGTTGATATTGCTGGCCAGCTCTATCCTGATTGCCACCAATTGGTTCGTCTATGTGTGGGCGGTCCAGACCGGAGAAATCTTCGCGGCGAGCCTAGGGTATTACATCAACCCGCTGGTCAATGTGCTGTTGGGAACGATGCTGTTGGGGGAAAAGCTCTCCAGGCGGCAATGGATCGCAGTGGTGCTGGCTGGCGCCGGCGTTGCAGTCTTGCTGGCAGGTGCGCTCACCACCCTTTGGATCAGCTTAACGCTGGCCCTGAGCTTTGGCACCTATGGCTTGCTGCGCAAACAGGTTGCCGTGGGGTCGCTGCCGGGACTGACAATCGAAAGCGCCCTGTTGCTGCCCCTCTCTGCCGGAATTGCCGTGTGGTATGCCGCTGGATCGGGTGGATCATCATTCGGGCAAGACATTTATCTGAGCCTTGCGATTGTGCTGGGCGGCGTATTGACCGCAGTTCCGCTGTTGATGTTCGCGGTGGCGGCAAAGCGGATGGATTATTCCGCGCTCGGCTTCATCCAGTTTCTGGCGCCATCAATCGTGTTCATCCTGGGTCTGACGGTATTCGACCGTCCCCTGCTGCCAGCACAGCTGGCGAGCTTTGCCTTTATCTGGACTGCAATCGCAATCTTTGCGTGGGACCTTGTCCAGCGCGGCCGCAAAGCCAAACCTGCTTAATCGACAATCCGCCAGCCAAGCCTTTGTCCGGCGTGGAACGGCACGACCACGCTGCCGCCCGCCTTCAATTCATCGGGAACGGACACGTCAACGCGCTCCAGGGTTATGGTATCTTCATTCGCCGGCAGGCCGTAAAACGCCGGTCCATTGAGCGAGGCGAAAGCTTCAAACTGATCTAGTGCGCCCTCCTCTTCAAACACTTGAAGATAGCTTTCCAACGCGAACGGCGCGTTGAAGATGCCCGCACAACCGCAAGCAGATTCCTTGGTATGGCGTTCGTGCGGGGCGCTATCAGTGCCAAGGAAGAACTTCGCATTCCCGCTGGTTGCCGCTTTGCGCAGCGCCAGCCGGTGCGTTTCACGCTTGGCCACCGGCAGACAGTAATTGTGCGGCTGAATCCCGCCCACCAGCATGGCATTGCGGTTGATATGCAAATGCTGCGGCGTAATCGTGGCGCCTACATTGGGGCCGCAATCAAGCACAAAGTTCACCGCATCGCTGGTGGTGATGTGCTCGAACACTACCTTCAACTTGGGAAACTCACTCGTGATCCGGCGCAAATGCCGCTCGATGAATTCCGCTTCACGATCGAACACGTCGATATCGTGATCGGTCACTTCGCCATGCACGCACAGGACAATGCCCTCAGCTTCCATCCGGGCGAGCACGGGATCGAGCTTGCGCACGTCCGTCACGCCATTGTCCGAATTGGTGGTTGCGCCGGCCGGGTAAAGCTTGGCCGCCGTGAACACGCCTTCTGCGTGCCCGCGCGCCAGGTCATCAGGATCGGTATTGTCGGTGAGGTAACACGTCATCAACGGTGTGAAAGTCACACCGTCCGGCACAGCGGACATAATCCGCTCACGATAGGCCGCGCCCAGTTCAGCGGTCGTCACAGGCGGCGTGAGATTCGGCATCACGATCGCGCGCGCAAACTGGCGCGCAGTATAGGGCACGACATCACGCATCATATCGCCATCGCGGAAATGCAGGTGCCAGTCATCGGGGCGGCGGATCGTCAGCGTTTCAGTCATCGACTGCAGCTTCTAATGCTGTGCGCGGTATCTTTCCAGCCGCTATCTTCATCCCTAAGTGAGCCAGTATGAAAATCGGATTTCTTGTTTGCCCCGGCACAATGCCCGGATCACCCCGCCGTCGCGAAGACGCCTATGAACACGATCTGCAGGTCGACGCTATCCGTCCGGAGATCGAGAAACTCGGCGGGACACTGACAGAGGTGGATTGGCGCGATCCAATCGAGGCCTTCGACAGCTATGATCTGGTGCTCGTCGGAACGCCGTGGGACTATCAGGATGACGAGGCGGCATTCCTTGTCAAGCTGGACGCGCTTGAAGCGGCCGGCATCATAGTCTGCAATTCAGCCGCGACCGTACGCTGGAACGCACGCAAGACCTATCTGCGCGATCTGGAAGCGCGCGGGATTGCGACAATCCCCACCCTCTGGATAGAAAAAACCAGCGCTGCCGACATTGATGCGGCGATGCGTGCTTTTCATTGCAACACGGTTGTCGCCAAGCGGCAGGTGGGCGCAGGCGCAGAAGGACAAACGATCCACCATATGGGTCAGATCGAGCCAGATTGGCATATGCTTCACCCCGCGATGCTGCAGCCGTACCTGCCGCAAATCGCCAGCGAAGGCGAATACAGCTTCCTGTTCGTCGACGGGCAATTCAGCCACGCCTTGCGCAAGCGCCCGGCGGAAGGCGATTACCGCGTACAGTCGCTTTATGGCGGAACGGAGGAGGCGGTTTCACCTGACGGGGCCGATCTCGCGGCGGCGCAGGCTGTGGTCGATGCGATCCCGTTCGAAACCCCGCTTTATGCCCGGATCGATATGGTGCGCGGCAAAGGAAATGAACTGCTGCTTATGGAAGCGGAGCTGATCGAACCCTATCTCTATCCCGAACAAGGGCCCGAACTGGGTCCGCGCCTCGCGAAAGCGATTTCCAGCAGGATAGAGACCAAGTGACCGCAACCCGCCTTTCAAGCCGCGCCGTGATCCGCATGGCTGCACAGGACGAGAGCGAGAACGTGCGCGCATTCCTGCAAGGGCTCGTCACCAATGATGTTAGCGCGGATTTGCCCGTATATGCTGCGCTGCTATCCGCGCAAGGCAAGGTGATGTTCGACTTTCTGGTCTGTGCGGACGGCGCAGATGTGCTGCTCGATTGCGAAGCGGCTGTGGCTGATGATCTCGCCAAACGGCTCTCGCTCTATCGCCTACGCCGCAAGATCGACATTACGCGCGATCACAGTCTGGCGGTCCATTGGATCAATGAAGCACGCGAAGGAGCAGTGCCGGACCCCCGCCTGCCAGAGCTAGGGTATCGCTGGCTCGCGCCTGCAATCGATCGCGAGGAGCCAGCTGACACGGCATGGCTCGCACATCGCCTTTCGCTTGGCGTAGCCGAGGGTCAGGCTGAACTTGGCGATATCCTGTGGCTGGAAACCAATGCGGTCGAACTGAATGGTGTTAGCTTCGACAAGGGCTGTTACATCGGGCAGGAAAACACCGCCCGCATGAACTGGCGACAGAAGGTCAATCGGCGGCTGGTTGTAGTTCCGCTAGATACATCGGATGAAAAGCGCCGGAAGGTGGCCTATCCCGACCTCGGCCTGGCCATCGACCATCTACGCGTCAGCGATATCGACCCCGCGAATGCACCCGACTGGATGCGCGAAGCCCTCAAGCCTGCTGAATAGCGGCCAGCGAACGCTCCAACATCAATTGCGCGCGGTCGCGCGCAGCCGCATCCGGCAAGCCAAGGGAACGCGCCAATGCTTTGCCGATCAGGGCGTCCCCCATTGCCATAAGTACCAAGGCCAAGGTGTCTTCGTGCACGCGCATACCCTCACCGGTGTGCGATGCCTCATCCTGCGCGATCTCGTCCACCAACTGGTGAATCGTCTCGACAATCGGGCTCAACGCATCCTCATTGCCGGTCAGAATCATCCAGCTGGCTAGCGCCCCTGCCCCCTCTTTATCGAAAGCATCGAAAGCCAGGTCGACCACCTCGCGCGGGCTACCCAGACCAGCTCTGGTCGCGGTCACAGCTTGCTTGATGGTCTCGCAAACAGTCTCTGCGAGGTGTCGCGCAAGCTCCTTTTGCAGTCCCGAAGCTGACCCAAAATGGTGCAGCAAGTTTGCATGTGTGCGACCGATACGCGCCGAAACCGCCTTCAAAGTGACAGATTGAGGCCCTGCTTCAATAAGTAAAGCCCGCGCTGCCTCAAGGGCGGAACTTCTTGATTCTTCGTGTGTCAACCGTTTGCGACTTGTCATTATTTGTTAAGCCTAATAGATTCTTAAAACTATGACCGACCAAATCAACGATCTAGAGCGCTCTGATGTAACCAGCAAGAGCAGCGATGAACCCATCACCGCCCGCGGCAGTGCGACCCCGGCTGAGCATGAGTTGATCGTGCGTGACCGGCGGTTTGACCGAAAGGCAATGGTCCCGCGCCATTGGCACTCCAATGATCCGGTGGCGACGGCCTGGTACAATTCTGTTTCAGCCAGCCTGCCGCGCGGCGAGGCGTTCTTCATCGAAACTTTGCGCGATTTCCGCGAAGATCTGCCGCCCAAACTGGCACGCGAGATCAAGGCATTTACTACACAGGAAATCAATCACACGCGCGAACATGTCGCATTCAATCGGTTGGTTTCCGATCACGGCTATAATGTCGAAAGCATCGACCAGGGCATCCGCGCGATGCTTGAGTTGACCGAGGGCCGCCCCAAGGAATTCAACCTCGCGATCACTATCGCGCTTGAACATTTCGCGGCGATCATCAGTCGACATCTGCTTTCCGATCCACGCTATCTTGAGGGCGCCGACCCGGTCGCTGCCGATATCTGGCGCTGGCACGCAACCGAAGAGATCGAGCACAAGGGGCTGGTCTATGATGTGTGGCTGCACGCGACCAGCGATTGGAGCGCGTGGAAACGCTACAAAACTCGCGCATTGGTTGCGGCGTTGATCACGAAGAAGTACTTCGGCAACCGCATCCGCGATGCCATCGGCCTGCTGGAGCAGGACGGCTTCACCCACAAACAGGCGAAGCGCAAGCTCTATGCCTTCCTGTGGTGGAAGCCGGGCATGATGCGGCGGATGTTCTTCGAATGGGCAGCAATCCTGACGCCGCGTTTCCACCCATGGGACCATGAGACCGCGCGCTGATCGGCAAGACTGAGAGTCCGTATTCCGATGCGGTTATGCCGGCGGAGTAAGCGGGAGCCGACATTCCGCTAACGACCCACTTGCAGACATCTACTCAGCACCAGGTCTTTCGCTGTCCGGTCCATGTGTCCGCGCCAACCCATCTGTCACAAACATTTCGTCAATAGAACGTCCGTTGCGGCCAAGACACGCAGTTTGCAGCCGAAAACATTCTCGTCGCGAGAGTCGATGCGCTCAACACTCCAGGGCCCCTTATTGAGCAATTCTATCAATTTGTCGGCAGCGCGCACGCCGACTTGATACTCATAGTCACAACGCGGCTTGCCAAATTCGGGCGTATCAATGTCGGCAATTCATATCTTTTGACCCCGTAGCCAAATTGTATCTCCGTCTACCACGCAATTCTTTCGAGTACCGGAAACGCTAAGCGCCATACGAAGTTGTCTTTAATCGCTTGCTTTGGCAAAGCTTATTACGTCCCGGATATTCTGCGCCGCTTGAAAAGTAGAAACATCGAGCTGGACCGGTACAAGCAACCACACCGCTTTCATCCCAATATGCGAAATGATGAAAAAAATAAGCGCCGCAGCTAATACCAACTTACGATTTTCATATGTCAGTATTTCTACGACGATTCTTCAATTCCTTTGAACTAGCTACTACCCTTAGGCACCAACTGAATCTGACACAGATTAAACGTTAGAAAAGCAACTAAAAATAAAAGGGAAGATTCAAAATGCCACTGGGAGAGAAGCGAGCGCGAAGACAAAAAAGCTTACAATAAAAAGGGTGATCACCAAAATACTCCACAACAGCCACTTGGGATCCAGATCGCGATTTGAGGGTGGGCATCGTGCCATACTGCCGTCGTCGTAGTCCAATATGGGACCACTCCCAGCCCCTACGAAACGCAGTGCGCTCAGCACTGAGTGAGTGACCGGTTTCACAAAGACAGCGTCGAAATGATCATTATGTCGCCTCACAATCAATGCGTTCATTGGCACACCATGGGACAAATAGACTTTCAGTTTGTCATGGGTCTCCAGCTTCACTGTCGTTTGCATCAACAAACCAAGTTGAGTAACCTTAAGGACGACTGCGCGATTGTTTGCGCCTATATGTTCCGAATTGAATCCGAATGAAAGCACCCAACGTTTAGTACTGGTTCCATCGCGGGATGCAGTCTCGGGCAAAATTCGAGCGATTCTAGGAAACACGGCTTACTTCCAAACATCCTTCAGTTTTCGTCAAAACTAGAATTTAAACACTTCTGATCTTAATGATCACGAGATAGCGTCTGTAGAAATCTTCGGAAACTTAGAGCCCAAAACCCTACTCAGTCGCAAAACTGAGTAGGGTTAAAGTTACTTGGGGTATACTATGCGTGCGCTGAGGACTGATATATCGCCAACGCTTCATTTTGTTACACACATTTACCAAAAGATGCGTTTGCAAAAGGCACCAAAATGATGGGCATTATCGTCAAAAAAAGGTGATCTAATGATTTTTGTTGTTTCGGCAGGCCAAAAATTCAATCCGGGATCGAGTTGCTCGACGACGGTGCTGAAGCTCAATAACTTCTGAGGTTAGCTGGAATTGTACAAGCCTCCTTCCGCGCAACCGCGACAATCGGTTGTGCGCACTCATCCCTTCGCTGAAACCAAACCTCTTTAGGGACATTTCATTTGTGCCGTGCACCTTTGTCGCATATGATAGGCCCACATATTCACTTTTTACAAAACAATTTTCTGGGGTGAGCGAAATGGATAAGCAAAGTATTCTTGCATCAATTTCATGTTGCCATCTATCCGTCGAGAATATTAAAGACTATTTTTTAAATACACATACCTCATTTATAGATAAAGACTTCATCGAGTCCACCATCGATGAAGTTCTTGTCGAATTATGGACGATATACGAGCAATTGCAAAACGAAATAGCCTAAGATTTTCTCGATTCTTCCTGATTATTATCTTTCACGATTAACATATATCCCAATTTCGAAACATTAACAATTTTGCAATGTATTAATTTATTGCGCAGTCGCGAGATTTGGACTTTTAAAGATTCGAGTTTGTACCGCTCAGTTTCGAGGTCAAAATTAGCAAGTTCGGAATATCTCACGATGGAATTCTTTTTTCTATAAAGCAATGATAGTCGTTTTCTATCACCATTTCCTAACGGTTTTTGGGCATGTCTTGAACAAAATTTAGTGAACGCAATGTGAAAGCGCTGCTCTGGGGGATGTTTATACTCATACGCTCTATTAGCAATCGAGAATAAACGAATCGCTATTTCCTCGTCTGCCATGCGGCAGGTGAGTACGTCATCAAAACCCAAACGCAGCAAAGTAGATCTGCGGCTCGGGTTAGTTATATCTGAAAGTGCGAAAGACACTTTTTGTTCGATAAGATTATATTCACGAGAATAGAAATTCGACTTTATACGACGAGTATCGTCACCTGAAACTATTAACACATCAAATTTATTCCGGTCGGATAGTAATTGATGGTAATTTACGACTGATGCCTCAATCACTTCGAACCCGTCAATTATTCGCGCCAACTTACCCAGTCGATAAATCCAACTGGCATCATTATAAGTATAGACTAAAACTCTCGGATTTGACGAGGATTCGTGAAAACAATCAGAATTTCGCCGTCCGCCACGCTCTACCGACCAATCTAGAGCCTGGCTTTGTTCGGCAAGTTCACTTTTCAAACATTTCAGTTTGTGCAAAGGAAAGAAATCGCCCCCGCTGACTTTTCTTTGAGTTTCCATTACCGACTCCTCACTCGTGTAAGAGCCGAAAAGCCGATAAAAAGCCGGTTGGGAATTCAAATTGGACCCTAGATGGATGCCAAAATGGAGTAGAATCTTTGATTGCGTGATGTTTGCACCATCGGTAGGAGGCCGAAGTAAGATCACATCAAGTTCACGGCCGTAAGTAAATACTTAAGACCCTTTGAAGATTAGTTCCATCTGTTCAAAGATGATTTGTTTTGCTTTCTCGGTTAAACATATATTTGTGCGCCGCTTATCTGATTCATCCTGCCAAACCTCAACTATTCCTGAGTTAGTTAAGTTCTTGATATATCTGGCGGCAGTGCTGGGTGGAACTTGTGCGGCAGCGTATGAACTAAGGAGCGTTGATTGAACACCATCTTCCTCGGCAGTTAGCAAGTCTAGCAATATATCCCAGTAGGCTTCTTTCCACTGCAAATTTTTGAATTGGCTGCGGAACTGCGCACGCCACTTCAGGAAGTACCGAGCGTCAAGTTGTGGTTTAGATGGAGGATTAAATTCCGAATGATGTATGTTCTGAGGGGAGTATTTGGAGTCTTGAGAAGCGAGAGTATGCGCTTTCGGCCCGACCCGCATGCGTTTTCGCCTCACTAAGCGCAAAAGGGCTTCCAGTTCTCTTTGGACGACTTCGATTGAGAGCGGCTGCTCCAGAAAGCCAGCAGCTCCTGCTCTCATGCAACTGACGATTGCTTCGATTGACGGGTTCGACGCTGTAATTATTGGTGCTACATAATTCTCGTCGCTGGTTACTGCAGCCAATTCTTTACAAAAAGCTATTCCATCCACTTCCGGTCTTTCTGTGTTCACAATTATGACTTCGATTGACCGATGAATTGCAACAGTTTTTAAGGCATCTTTCATTGTACCACAACTATTTGTTTCATATTTCATGGTTTCTATGAGACGTTTAAGTTGCCGCCTCATCCCCTCGTCACGGTCAACGACCAGAATCATCACGAATCCCACTTCCAAAAAACTTGATTGTCAGAGGCTCGTTCGAGGAAATGTCGGATGATTACAACGAGTACGAAATTTTTTTAGGTCCAATATGGTAGTAAAATTTGGATTGCATATGAAGCGAGTCGCCACTTTTCGAAACGGCTGTGATTCAAAAAGGCTACGGCCACGCAATTGCGCGCCCGGGGCCTTTTTGGGAACAGGATACGGGGAAGGTTCGCTTAGAACCCCACAATTCTAAATTTTTTCAACAACTGGGGACACTTTGGCTTGCAATCGCGAGATTTTGCGTCGCACAGTTTCGCGCGGGATGCCGGTGATTTGAGCAATGGAATGCGTGTTCAAAGGGGTCGTAAGCTCTCGTCGGATTTTGCCGGCAAGAAACTGCTTAGAGGTAATGTCAGTCGGCATCTTGTGTCTCGGCAGGACGGCCGAGCCAATCACCGGCAGTATCAGCACCGAATCCAGATCACCGTCAAATGCGGCGCGCAAGCCTGATAAAAGGCGGATGAATCCATCCACATGGACAGGCCAAATCTTTCCGAAGTTTTCTGCAGCGAAATTCATAAAGGATCGTCCCTTTGATAGTGGAGATCCGATATTGCCCATTTTGGGGCACAGCAACGGCTCTCTACCAGGAGGCAAAATGTCCGCTTTCCACCCAATAGTGGACATTTAACCCCCAATCCACGTCGCCAAGTCCCGACGCAGGGCACTTTCCTGCCTAGCCAACCAAACGCTATTGACACGAGTGTCAGTAACGGCTATTAACATCGATGTCAGTTAACCCAACGGAGCCTCCGAAGTGAACACCCCCGCCAAGATCGATCTTGAAACCGCAGCAGCCGCAAACCGTCGCAGCGCGAAAGATCCTACACCGGCCGATCTCGAAATCACCGTTCGTGACGAGCGCTTTAACCGCAACACCACACCCAATCGGTGGTGGGCGGGCGAGCCGTTCGGCACCGCATGGCACAATGCGCTGTCGGCCACGTTCCCGCGCGGTGAGGCTTTCTTCATCGAAGCGGTCAAGGCGCATCGCGACAGCGCCCCGCCCAAGCTGACGGCGGAAATCCGCGCCTTCGTGAAGCAGGAAATCAACCACACCCGCGAACACATTGCGTTTAACCGCCTTGCCGAAGATCACGGTTACGACATCAAAGCAATCGACAAGCGCGTGGAGGAAATGCTCGCGCTGACCAAAGGTCGGCCAGAGATCCTCAATCTCGCCGCGACAACGGCGCTCGAACACTACACCGCTATGATGGCGAGTGAATTCCTGAAGAATCCCAGGCATTTCGACAAGGCTGATCCCGAAGTGCGCAATATGTGGCGCTGGCATGCGGCCGAGGAAATCGAGCACAAGGGCGTCGCCTATGACACCTGGATCCACGCCACCCGCGACTGGACGCCGTTCCGCCGCTGGAAAGTGCGCAGCCTGATGATGCTGATCGTCACCGGCCGCTTCTTCAAGAACCGCTGGGAAGACACGATGAACCTGCTGGCGCAGGACGGCATTACCGGCTGGAAGGCACGCTGGGGCCTGTTCAAGTATCTGGCATGGTCACCAGGCGTTGTGCGCTGCATTTTCCCGGCGTGGCTGGCTTACTTCAAGCCGGGCTTCCACCCGTGGGATCACGATGATCGCGCATTGATTGGCCTGTACGAAGGTGACTTCGAGGACGCGCTGCTCCAACCAGCCGAATAATCATCATTCTCAAAGATCAAGAAGCCCCGGCTCCGCAATGGAACCGGGGCTTCTTTTTGTGCCGCCTGAGTGAGGAGAGGAGAGACGATCAGGCGGCAGTTTGCCAATCTGCCGATTGCTCAGACAGATCGAGCGAATATTCAGCGGTCGGCGCTTCTGCTCCACGGCCGCAGCTATGGCGATTTACGATCCGGCCGGTGGGCTTGAAGCCAAGTTTTGACAACACCTTGCCCGAAGCAGGGTTGTCTAGAAAATGGCTTGCAACCAATGTCTTATAGCCAAGAGTTGAAGCAATCTCGATTACGCCGCGACCGGCCTCGGTGGCATAACCCCGCCCCCAGTGCTGGCGCGCAATCCAATAGCCCAGTTCAACCTGACCGGCCGTCATATCGATCCCGATGCAACCGATCAGGGCAGCATCTCGCGAACGTGTGATAAGAAAGCGCGGAAACCTGGGATCAACCGGCAGCTCCACAAAACTGCGTGCATCATCCTGGCTGTATGGCCATGGCGCACGCGCAAGGTTCCGTACCACGCCTTCATCGGCGATCCCGGAATAGACGGCCTGCCAATCTTCTGGCCATGCCGGTCTCAAGAGCAACCTTTCGGTGCAGTGGAACATCTTCCTTCTCCTCAATGCCCCGCTGTCGCCCGCTGCTTAGGGGCAATACGTGACACATTCATTGCGGCGAAGTGGATTTCGCCAGTCTGAGAGGGAGAAACGACAAGAGGGAGACGGGTCAGCCCCATCTCCCTCTTCGAGTGCCGGTGGTTAAACCCGGCTGGGACCGTCCCGGTGGACGATCCCTTTATCGGAACGTCCGGTTATTCGGCTGCTTCCATAATTGCGTCCACTGACACGTATTTGCGGCCGAGTTTGCCTTTGTGGAATCGCACCACGCCGTTCTCGAGCGCAAATAGGGTATGGTCTTTGCCCATGCCTACATTGCTGCCCGGGTAGAATTTGGTGCCGCGCTGACGCACGATGATGTTGCCTGCAACGACGCCTTCGCTGCCAAACTTCTTCACACCAAGGCGACGGCCAGCTGAATCGCGACCGTTACGTGATGAACCACCTGCTTTTTTATGTGCCATGGGTCCTGATCCTTACTTCTTCGCGGCCGGCTTCTTGGCAGCAGCCTTCTTGGCTGGAGCCTTTTTAGCCGGTGCCTTCTTCTCAGCTGCTTCCTTCTTGGGAGCGGCCTTCTTGGCTGGAGCCTTCTTCGGTGCGTCTTCAGTCTTGGCAGCAGCCTTCTTGGCCGGTGCCTTCTTCGCGCCTTCGCCTACATCGGTGATACGCAGCAGAGTCATCTGCTGGCGGTGACCGGCCTTGCGGCGATAGTTATGGCGACGACGCTTCTTGAAAACGACAACCTTCTCGCTCTTCGCTTGAGCGATGATCTCTGCCGAAACAGAAACCTTCGAAGCATCAGCAAGCTTGTCACTTTCACCTGCGAGCAGGACATCGCCCAGCGTTACGGTGTCGCCGGCGTCGCCAGCGAGTTTTTCGACTGCAATTTTGTCTCCGGCGGCAACCCGGTATTGTTTGCCGCCTGTGCGCACGACTGCGAACATGGTGGTAATCTCTCAATCTAAAGCTGTGCCCTTTCACTCTTAGAAAGGGCGCACCCGACTCTCCACCAGAAGGTGGCGCCGGAAAGAAGCGTGCCGTTAAGGGATAGGCGGGCTCAAGTCAACGCCGGATCATCGCATTTTTGCGCGCCGCACAAGAAAATGCACGAATGTGGACACCGCGCGCCATGAGTGGGTGGCAAGGAGCGGTGTTCGTGCTATTCACTGGCTCAAATGGACTACCCTCTCCTTCCTCGCACTCTTGCAGTGGTTTTTGCTGTCGCATCACTCAGTGGCTGCGCCGGCGGCGGAAGCCGTTACCCTGACTTGAATCTACGCAATTTTGAACGCGTGCAAGGTACGTTCACAAGCGCTGCTGTCCCGACACAGGCAGCTGCTCCGACCTCCCTGGGCGCTAAGGAGATGGCCGAAGTTGAAAATGCTTTGCTAGCTGCGGGTGATCAGCACGCGCGCTTCCTTTCAGAAGCAAACAGGGCAAGGCCACTTATCGCTTCGGCTTCCGGCACCGGTATTGAAGACAATCGCTGGCCAATCGCGCAAATCGCGATCGGTTCGCTCGAATCGCACAATGGTCAGACTGTGTCGCTGTTGGCTGACCTTGATTCGCTTTATGCAGAAGCTTCCCTATCCTTCGCGGAGCGAACGCAAATCGACTTGGCCAGACAGCAGCTTTCCGATTATCATGCCGTTGAACGCCAATTGATTACAGAGTTGATTACCTTGCTAGATTCAGCCCCCGACGGCAGTACCCTATGAACCTCGCCTGTGCCACATGCCCAGTCCGTGACAGCGCGGCGTGCTCAGTTCTCGATGAGGCAGAGCGTGAGGTTATGGCCGCTGCCGGGCGAACACGCACGCTCAAACGCGGGGAAACCTTGTTTGCGGCAGGAGACGACAACGCGGCGTGTGCCACGCTGGTAAGCGGTGCCTTGAAAGTTTCTGCAACCGATATCGATGGCAATGAACAAATCCTGGCATTGGTTCACCCAGCCGGGTTCATCGGTGAACTGTTTGCTCCGTTTGCCCAGCACGATGTCGTCGCATTGACCGAAAGCCAGCTTTGCACCTTTGCCAAGGCCGATCTCAACCGCGCCGTGGATGCTTATCCTGCACTCACCAAAGCGCTCCTGCGGCGCAGTCAGGAAGATTTGCATGCCACACGTTGCCTTTTGGAACTGACTGGCAATGCCAATGCGGAAGCACGCCTCGCGGCTTTGATCTATGATTTTGCACGTGCGGCCAGCCAGTCACCTTGCCACCCTGTGGCGCAGTTCGATTTGCCGCTGTCGCGAGGCGAGATCGCCAATATGCTCGGACTAACGATTGAAACAGTAAGCCGGAAACTGGGCGATTTGGAAGCTACGGGCGCAATTCGCCGCATAGGCAAGCGCGGGATCGAATTGATCGACCCCGCGCACCTGCAAGCCCTCTCGGGAAGGTCTCGGGAATAGGCGGGCCCCTCTCAGCCCGCCAGCGCGGCTATCGTCACCACCGCAACGCCCCAGAGCAGTACGAGAACTGGCAGGATCAAAACTTGTGTGGCGGCATCTCTGGCCTTGAGCGGGCCGGTATTGGTCATGATGCCTTTGCCCGCGAAGTGATCAAGGCCCATGGAGCGTACCTTCTTGGTTTCCGGTTTGAGCTGCGTCCAGATACCTGGAACCACGAAACCTGCGGTAACGATAAGCCCAATGATCACCATAGGAATGATCAAGGCAGGATTGCCGAATGCCATCGCAGTGATGGCTACAAATCCTAGGTAGCAAGCAAGCGTCGCTCCATAGAGTGCCTTGGGGAGCTCAAAATTACGGTCGACATTGGTCTGCACTTGCGCTTCGGCTTCGGGCGCATCAACGATCCGCGCCTTCTGCTGGACGATTTCTGGTGTAAGCAATTTTGACATGACGATGTCTCCTTCCGTTGAGACATCTTTTGCCACCCCCGTGAAGTTAGCTCCTTGATCAAGATCAAATCGTGCGAATTATCTCACTTCCAACGCGCAAGATCGGCGTAATCATCGCTACGCGGCTCGATCCAACTCCATTCGCCATCGCGTTTTTCGCGTTTCCAGAACCAGGACGCGGCTTTCAGATGATCCATGCAGTAATCGACGGCATCAATTGCCGCCCGGCGATGTTTGGCTGCTGCAGAAACGCAAACGATGGGCTCGCCGGGAAGCATTTGCCCAACCCGGTGGACCATCAATAGTCCCATCAGATCAAACCGCACGAAGGCTTTGTCAGCAAGCTCTTCCATGCTTGGTAACGTCAGCGGTTCGTAGTGAGATAGCTCCAATACCTCGACACCCGTATCGCTGCGCACTTCGCCAACGAAGGTGCATATCCCGCCCAATCCCGGGTTTGTCGCTCTGAACTGTTCGACTAGCGCGCCCGGGTCAAATGCGTCTGCTAACAGGCGAACATCGCGCATTGTCAGCCACCACTTACCGGCGGAAGCAACGCAACTTCATCGCCGTTTTGCGCATTAAGCGACGTCTTGTCCGCCAGAACTTTTCCGGCGCAGGCAACATTCACGCGTTCCTGCCGCAGCTGTTCGGCAACTTCAGGCGCGACAGATGATAGCAGCCCTTCCCAGTCGAGTGGCGCGGGAAATTCGCGGCTTTCTGCACCCACCAGATCGCGCAAGGGGCCAAGAAAGAGCACCGTCACCGCCATGTCAGCCACCCGTCATCGACATATGGCGCGGTTGCGCCGGTTCAGCGCCGCGTTTGGAAATATCGAAATGATGCCGTTCAGGCTTGATCCGCATGGCTTCATTCAGCGCAGATTGCAGGTTCGATTCCGGATCATCCGAACGCAGCGCCGCGCGCAAATCCACTCGCTCTCCGCCACCCAGGCAGGGATAGAGCTGCCCCGTCGCCGTCACACGCAAGCGGTTGCAGCCTGCGCAGAAATTGTTAGTCAGCGGCGTAATCATGCCCAGCTTGCCGCCGGTCTCTTCAATCCGGTCGTAGCGCGCAGGACCGCCAGAGCTTTCACTCAGTGGAGTGAGCGTCCAGCGCTGCTCCAGCTGTTCGCGCACAGCCGATAGCGGCAAGAAATGATCGACCCGGTCCTCATCGACATCACCCAGCGGCATGACTTCGATCAATGTATGATCGAAACCTTCACCATGTGCCCATGCGATTAGGTCGGGAAGTTCATGCTCGTTCACGCCCTTGAGCGCGACAGTGTTGATCTTGACCCTGAGTCCGGCTTCCTTTGCCGCAGCGATCCCTTCCAGGACACGTGGCAGCACATCGCGCCGTGACAGCTTGGCAAACTGGTCGCGGTCACGTGTGTCGAGCGAAACGTTTACCCGCTTCACACCCGCGCTCGCCAAATCGTCAGCATGCCGGGCAAGCTGAGTTGCATTGGTTGTCAGTGTCAATTCTTCGAGCCCATCGCCCAGCTTACGCCCCAACGCGCGAAACAGGTCGATGATGTCGCGCCGGACCAGCGGTTCGCCGCCAGTAATGCGAATCTTCATAACTCCGCGCGCGATGAAACCGAGTGAGAGCTTATAAAGCTCCTCAAGGCTCAGCACTTCCTTGCGCGGCAAGAACGTCATCCGCTCCGGCATGCAATAGGTGCAGCGCAAATCGCAGCGATCAGTAACGGACAGGCGCAGATACTTGATCTGGCGCTGGAAGCCATCGATCAATGGCGCAGGCTTGGCGCTGGGAAGCAAAACGTCTCGGACCCTAGTCATGTAATGGAAGGTACTGCCCAGTGACGCCGGGCGCGCCCCTCAAATATGCGAGCATTGATCGGACGGCCTCTTCGCTGCCCCCACCCAGCACATTTACCCTTTTGGGCGCGAATTTTCGGGCCAGATCGCGCGCAACTGTCCGCCGCCAGTCATCGTGATCGCTTGGGGCAAGCGGCAAGATAATGGTTAGATCAGCTGCCGCCCCCTCTAGAGCCGCTATGGCTGAATTCAGATGCGCGCGGTGGAATGCGGCAGCCGCATCAAGTGGTTCAGCCGGCAGGTGTTCCACCTTCAACTCGGCCTGCTCCATCCTACTTCCGCTCGCGGTGGAGGGTTATGCCGATCTTTTCATTAGCCTCGGCAATCGCCAGTTTCACGATCTTGACAGTTACCGCTTCTACCCGTGCATCCTGCACGAACAATGTTTCACAGATGTGGTCTGCCACAGCCTCGATCAGCTTGAAATGGACCCCTTCAGGCAGCGCATCAGAAGCTGCGAATTTCAGGTCCATGTAGTTCTTGCTGCCCTCAAGGGGGGTGTCAGCTTCATATTTTTCAGCGACCGCCATGCGCACCTGAATGGTGAAACGCAGTGGTTGAGGCTTGCCGGTCTCCTCCGAATAGATGCCAGTCAGGACATCGTGTTCGAAATCAGCCACTTCGAGGATCAGCGAATCGTTCATGCGCGCCCTTTAGCCGGAATTACCCCAACGTGCGAAGATCGCTGTGGGCAGCAGCCTGCCGCTCTCGCCGGTCTCCTGCACCGCGAGATCGCCGTGCTCGATTGTGCCGGGCATATCTGCGAACAATTCGTCGACCAAACCCGCAAGCGCCAGGCTACTCATTCGCACTGCGTAAACTGTCAGGAACAGGAACTTGCTATCGCGATCCAGCAGCTTGCGGCAATCGGCAAGCAGCGCGGGCAGGTTCTCTTCCAAACGCCATGTTTCATTCTTCGGCCCGCGCCCGAACTTGGGTGGATCGAGGATAATCCCGTCATAGCGATTACCGCGGCGAACCTCTCGCGCAGTGAACTTGGCCGCATCATCGACTAGCCAGCGGATGGGGCGGTCTTCCATCCCTGACAGCGCCGCATTTTCGCGAGCCTGCGCAACCGATTTCTTGCTCGCATCGACATGTGTCACGCGGCCATGTTGGCTCAGCACCAGCGACCCAACACCGGTATAGCCGAACAGGTTCATCGTCTCGGCCTCAGTCGTCCCGCTCAACTGTTCCCGCATCCAATCCCACACCGGGGCCATATCCGGGAAAAACTGCAGATGCCGGAACGGCGTTGGCTGCGCAGAGAAGGTGACTTCGTTCCAGCTCACCGGCCAGCCATCCTCAGGCAGAGACTGGTCAAGCTGCCAGCGCCCACCACCATCCTCATCGGATCCAGGAATAAATTCCCCAGCCGCTTGCCAATCCGCCATGCGCGGGCTCCACATCGCCTGCGGTTCGGGGCGGATGAAGGCGTGCGGACCGAATTGTTCAAGCTTACGACCATTGCCGCTGTCGAGCAGGCGATAGCCGCCTTCCCAGCCCTCGCCCACCATCAGCACAGGATCGCGGCGAAGCTCAGCCATCAGGCAGCAGGGCTCGCGTGCTGCGTCACAAAGTCGCGCACAGCGTCATATTCGCCGGGCAGCTCGCTATAGGCTTCCTCGCGCGCGAACAGATCACCCACGCGTGAAGGCAGGTTCGGACGCAATCCCGTTGCGCGCTCGACCGCATCGGGGAACTTTGCCGGATGCGCCGTCGCGAGCGTGACCATCGGGATCGACGGATCAAGTTCGCTTGCAAGCGCTGCATGCAGGCCGACGGCAGTATGCGGATCGATCACTTCGCCAGCATTTTCGTGCGCCCAGCGCAGCGCTTGCAGCACTTGCTGCTGATCCGCGCGAACGCTGGTGAACAGGGCCGACGCGCCTTCGCGCTGACTATTGGTCAGCTGCATGGCTTTATCCGCTTCGAAGCTGCGCATTTGTTCCGCCATCGCGGCACCGTCGCGCCCGCCGCAATCGAATAGCAGCCGCTCGAAGTTTGAGCTGACCTGAATATCCATCGAGGGTGTGTCGGTCGGCGTGACTGTGCCAGTGGAATAGTCCCCGTCTGACAGTGCGCGATGCAGGATATCGTTGACGTTGGTCGCGACAACCAGCTGCGCAATCGGCAAGCCCATTTGCGCGGCAACATAGCCTGCAAACACGTCACCGAAATTACCCGTCGGCACAGAGTAAGCGACCGGACGATGAGGTGCGCCCAATTGCAACGCACTGGCGAAGTAATAGACCACCTGCGCCATCAGCCGCGCCCAGTTGATCGAATTGACAGCGCCAATGTTGAAGCGGCTCGTCATCTCGGCATCGCCGAACATACGCTTCACCATCGCTTGCGCATCATCAAAACTGCCATCGATCGCGATGTTATGCACATTGGGGGCACGCACTGTCGTCATCTGGCGGCGCTGCACATCGCTGACGCGGCCCTTAGGGTGAAGCATGAAGATATCTACGCCTTCGCGCCCGGCCACCGCATCGATCGCGGCCGATCCCGTATCGCCGCTGGTCGCGCCAACGATGGTGAGGTTCGATTGGCGGCGACTGAGGAAGGTCTCAAACAGCAAGCCAAGCAGCTGTAGCGCGACATCCTTGAATGCCAGCGTCGGTCCATGAAACAGCTCGAGCAGCCATTGCCGCTCATCCAGCTGCACCAGCGGCGTCACCGCCTTGTGCGCAAAGCGGCCATAGGCCTGCTGGCAAAGACTGCGCAGTTCCTTTTCGGTCAGGCTGCCTTCGACAAAGGACCACATCAGCCGCGTAGCCAGCTCTGCATAGGGCAACCCAACCATGTCCGCGATCTGTGCTTCGCTGAAGCGCGGCCATTCGGTTGGCAGGTACAGCCCGCCATCGCTGGCGAGCCCCGCCAGCGTGACACCTTCGAAATCGAGCGCGGATGCGCTACCTCTGGTCGAGATATATTCCATTACTTGGGGCGGTTAGACGTGGGCGGCCCCAAGGGCAAGAAAGAGACGCTTCTTGCGCGTCAATCCTCACCTTCCCGACGCCCAGCCAACTTGCTGCGGATCGCCAGAAAGTAAATTACCAGCGCCGTCAGCGCGAAGAAGAACCACTGTCCCGCATAAGCCATGTGGTCGATGACTTTCTTTTTAGGCGGGGCGCTTGCAGACAGACCTTCAACCGGCGGGTCAGCAACAAGCTTTGCAAAGCCAGTCCGCAGGGGTTCTATCGAGCCGGTTACCTCGCCACCTTCCCAGCTTACGGCATATGGTCCTCTTGCCCAGCCCAACTGGACATCTGCCTGTCCACCGTTGCCAAGCCTGCAAGTTGCGACCTGCACATACCCCGATTGATCATTGGCGTTTCGGCCTGCAACAACCCGTGGTTCACCCACAATCTCCACGCACAAGATAGAAGATCGTCGATAGGCATAGCGATCCACCTCTTCAGCGGTCAGCGGAAACGGCACCAATTCGGGATTGCCGGCGTTTGCTTCATATTGTTGCAGGCGCGCTTCCTGCTCCCCGATTTTACCCCATTGCCAGAATCCAAGCCACACCATGATGCTTGCGGCCACGAACACAATGATAGTCGGAACAATCGGAAGCTGGCGCAAATTCATCCTCAGTCACCCTTCTGCTCGAGGCGGCGTTCATAACTCGCCATAAGCAGCAAGGTCTTGAAGAAACGCAGCGCAGCTAAAGTGGTTGCAATGGTCAGCGGAATGAAAACCACCGCCAACATCCAAAGTGGCGGGCTGAACCAGCTATCAAGCGCCAGCGCCACCGTTATCAGCAATGCGGCGATTGCAAAGGTCACCAGACTCCCGGCCCTGCCCCCACGTTCCAGTTGGGCAAATTCAAGCCCGCAAGCTCTGCAGCGATAGGCAATATTCGCGGGCGCATCGAACAAGGTCCTGGCGTGACACTGGGGACACAAGCCCAAAAGGGCCGCCTTGGCCACTGAGCTCTCAGGCCGCTGTTCAGGCGTTGCCGACACACCACGGATCCGGCTTATGATCAACCGGCGGGCCTTCTAGTCCTGGCGCGGGGAAGCGTGCTTTGAAAGTAAACGCCTGTGGCGAGGGACCATACCGATCGAGGAGCCACAGTTTCGACATGCCTTCTTCAATCGTGGGCCTGTGTCCTGCCTCAATCCACCAGAGCGCCTGGTACGCACCGGATGCACGGGCAAACCACTGGCGGCGCTTGGCCATAACCGGTGTATGCGCAGACCTGTATGTGAACTGGAACAGCGCACCTGCGTCACTCCAGACAGACATATTCACAATCATGTTTGGATCTGGCGACACCGAAATACCGGTGGCGTTGCCACCTTCTTCTTCCTTCAACCGCCAGACGAAACCCTCGCTCGATTCAGCAAGCAAGTTGATCCGGTCAAGATTGTCGAAAAACTCCTGAACGCTCGGATCACCTTCCGGCTTCAGGAGCTGCGCGATGTTAATCTGCGCAAGCTCCCAGCCAGCCATTAGTGAACCGGCGCGCCCCAACCGCCCCAGATGTAGATAGCTACAAACAGGAACAGCCAAACTACGTCAACGAAGTGCCAGTACCATGCTGCCGCTTCGAAGCCGAAATGCTGACGCGGGGTGAAGTGCCCCGCATAGGCGCGCACCAAACAGACGATCAGAAAGATCGTGCCAACCAGAACGTGGAAACCGTGGAAACCGGTCGCCATGAAGAAGGCCGAGCTGTAGGTATTCTGACCGAAGTTGAACGGAGCGATCGAATACTCATACGCCTGAATGGCAGTGAAGACTGCACCCAAAGCGATCGTCGCCCAAAGGCCCTGCTTCAAACCATCGCGATCACCGTGGATCAACGCATGGTGCGCCCAGGTAACCGTAGTGCCCGAACACAACAGGATGAGGGTGTTCAAAAGGGGAAGCTGGAATGCGTTGAGCACTTCCATCCCAGCAGGCACGAGCGTGCCATCCGTTACGCCCTGCGTGACGAACAGATTCTCGGTTGCTTGCTCGGCAGTGCCCGCCGCGGTGACTTGCAACGCGTCCGGGAACAGGGCGAAATCGAAAAACGCCCAGAACCAGCCGACAAAGAACATCACTTCGGACGCGATGAACAAGATCATGCCATAGCGCATGTGCAGCTGCACAACCGGTGTGTGGTCGCCGCCTTCGGCTTCCTTCACAACATTGCTGAACCAGCTGAAGAAAGTCGCGATCAGCCCGGCGATGCCGAGGCCGAGGATGATCTGCCAGCCATTCATCTCGTGCATGAAGAAAACCATGCCCGTGGTGAATGTCAGCGCAGCAAAGGCACCGATCAGCGGCCAGATGTCCGGCTCGAGAATGTGATAATCGTGGTTCTTTGTTCCAGCCATGGAAAGTTCCCGTCTTTTGGCCCGTATCTTAGATTCAACCCGTCCTTAGATGCCCTCGCGGGACGGGTCCAGAGTGTTACGAACTTGGTTCGCTGTTAGTATCAAGTGACTTGTGGAAGGTGTAGCTCAAGGTGATCTGCTCCACGCCCTCCATTGCTTCGTCTTCCAGCATCGCCGGATCGACAAAATACAGCACCGGCATGTTCACTTCCTGCCCCGGCTGCAAAGTCTGCTCTGTGAAGCAGAAGCATTGAATCTTGTTAAAGTAAGCGCCCGCCTGTTCCGGTTCGACATTGAATGTCGCTGTACCGGTGATCGGAACGTTTGAGTTGTTCTTTGCGGTGTAGATTGCCATGTCGCGCACGCCGATTTGCACCGTGTCTGTCGCTTGCGTTGGACGGAAGGTCCACGGCACATCACGCGCGGTTGACGCATCGAATCGGATCGACATCGTTTTGCCGGCAGCAAGACCAATACGCTCCGCATTGGCCGCCTCAGCCTCACTCGCCACTTGGGTCGTGCCGCCAAAACCGGTCACGCGGCAGAACAGGTCGTACAAAGGCACCGCTGCGTAGCCCAAACCCAGCATCGCGAGCGCGCCCATGAATGCGTAAATGCCGGTCTTTAGGTTCTTCTGCTCCAGCGATGTTGCAGCAACAGCGGTCACTTTACTGGCCTCCGATCCGAACGATGGTGATGAAATAGAACAACACAACCATGAACAGCAACAATCCGCCGAGCACGAGATTGCGGCTTTTCTGGCGGCGCTTGATTTCGGATTCTTCTTCAGGCGTCATCAGACTATCCACCCCTCGCCGCGCGCCAGAGCATCAACCACCAGCGCTGCGAACAGCGCGAACAGGTACAGGACGCTGTAGGCAAAAAGGCTCTTCTCTGGCTTCATAGTGTCGCCCGCTACAGAGGTGCGGAATGCCACCGGCATTGACATGCCCAGAAACGCCAGAGTGAGCGCAAGCGCTGTAAATCCGTAAATCGCGCCCGTCCCGCCAATCAGCCACGGGGCGATCGCCACCGGCACCAGAAGGATTGAATAAGCCAGAATCTGCCGACGTGTAGCTTTCTCTCCGGCAACCACGGGCAGCATCGGAATACCGACCTTGGCGTAGTCCGACTTAACAAACAGAGCGAGTGCCCAGAAATGCGGCGGGGTCCAGAAGAAGATAATCGCAAACAACAGGATCGGCATGGCGGTAACCTCGCCGGTCACAGCAACCCAGCCTATCATCGGCGGGAACGCCCCGGCACCGCCACCAATCACAATGTTTTGCGGCGTTCGAGGCTTCAGCCACATTGTGTAGATCACCGCGTAATAAACAATCGCAACAGCAAGGATCGCGGCTGCAAGCCACCCTACCGCAACACCCATGATGACCAGCGAGGCCGCCGACAGCATGATACCGAAGTCGCGCGCATCATCGGGGCGCATACGCCCCGCCGGAAGCGGACGGTTGGCCGTCCGTTTCATGCCAGCATCGATCTCTGCTTCCCACCACTGGTTAAGTACCGCAGAACCGCCTGCGCCCATGGCAATGCACAGGATCGCGGTGAAGCCGATCACAGGATGAATGCTGCCCGGCGCGGCCAGCAAGCCGCAAATTCCGGTGAAGATCACCAGCGACATCACGCGCGGCTTGGTCAGCGCGAAGAAATCGCGCCAATCGGCCGGCATTGCTGTAGCGGTGGTCGCAGTCATTACCTGTCTACTCGTTCAATATATGCGCCTGTTGTGCGCTTCTTTTGCGAGGCGGGGCGCACTTCTCAGCACGCCCCTCCCCCTTGTCTGTATTCGCCTAGTCTAACGCCGTAGCAATTTACGCCCCTGCGGGACGGTGATCGTGGTAATCGTGGTGATCCTCGATCACTGGCAGCGTTTCGAACTGGTGGAACGGCGGTGGGCTCGAAAGCGTCCACTCAAGCGTGGTTGCACCTTCGCCCCATGGGTTTGCTTCTGCTTTCTTGCCGGCAAGGAATGCATAGGCAAGGTTGGCAAAGAACAGCAACATCGAACCGGCCATAATCCAGTAGCCGTATGACGAGATTTCATTCCAGTAGCTGTAAGCAGCGGTGAAGTCAGGATAGCGACGCGCCATCCCCTGCATGCCCAGGAAATGCTGCGGGAAGAAGATCACGTTCACACCGATGAAGAAGCCCCAGAAGTGAAGGTGGCTCAGCAGCTCTGAATGCATGCGGCCGCTCATCTTCGGGAACCAGTAGTAAAAGCCCGCGAAGAGCGAGAATACCGCACCCATCGACAGCACGTAGTGGAAGTGGGCCACAACGTAATATGTGTCATGCAGGTTGTCGTCGATCCCGCCATTGGCGAGCACAACGCCGGTTACACCGCCGACGGTAAACAGGAAGATGAAGCCCATCGCCCAAACCATCGGCGATTTGAACTCAAGGCTGCCGCCCCACATCGTGGCGACCCAGCTGAAGATTTTCACACCGGTCGGGACCGCGATAACCATGGTCGCTGCTGTGAAGTACATCTTCGTATTCACGTCTAGGCCAACGGTATACATGTGGTGCGCCCAAACAATGAAGCCAACCACGCCAATAGCGACCATTGCATACGCCATGCCGAGATAGCCGAACACGGGCTTGCGGCTGAAGGTAGCAACGATCTGCGAAATCATACCAAAGCCCGGCAGGATCATGATGTAGACTTCAGGGTGACCGAAGAACCAGAACAGGTGCTGGTAAAGGATAGGGTCACCACCGCCGGCCGGATCAAAGAATGTCGTGCCGAAGTTGCGGTCTGTCAGCAGCATCGTGATTGCAGCTGCCAGCACAGGAAGTGCGAGCAGCAGCAGGAATGCCGTGACAAGTACCGACCATACAAACAGCGGCATTTTGTGCAGGGTCATACCCGGCGCACGCATATTGAAGATGGTCGTGATGAAGTTGGTTGCCCCCAGGATCGAGCCAGCGCCCGCCAAGTGGAGCGAGAAGATCGCGAAATCGACTGCCGGGCCTTGCGAACCAGTCGTCGAAAGTGGTGCGTAGACTGTCCAGCCCACGCCAGCGCCCATTCCGGTACCGCCCGGGACGAACATGGAGAACAGAAGGCTGAAGAAACCGACGACGGTCAGCCAGAAGCTGATATTGTTCATGCGCGGGAACGCCATGTCTGGCGCGCCGATCATCAGCGGAACGAACCAGTTACCGAAGCCGCCGATCATCGCCGGCATAACCATGAAAAAGACCATGATCAGGCCGTGCGCGGTGATGAACACGTTCCACATGTGGTAGTTCGCATCCATCGAGGTTCCGTCACCACCCAGCATATCAACCCACATGCCCAGATGCTGGATGCCCGGCTCTGCCAGTTCCATCCGCATGATGCCGGAAATCGCACCACCGATGATGCCCGCACAAATTGCGAAGATCAGGTAGAGTGTGCCGATATCCTTGTGGTTGGTCGACATGAACCAACGGGCGAAAAAGCCCGGCTTGTGGTCCGCATCATGCCCATGATCTGTATGGGGAGCGGTGATGCCTTCTGCGGTAGTTGCCATCGTTCAGATACTCTCTGCTCTAATTCTATTCGTTATGCGGCAGGCGCTGCTTCAGCGCCCTCTTCCGCTTCAGCTTCCACTTCGGCCGTCGCCACTTCAGGCTCGCCGACAGTGCCGCCTTGCTCAAGCACCCACGCTTCCCACTCTTCGCGCGGAAGCGCTTCGACCACCACCGGCATAAAGCCGTGGCGTGCACCACAAAGTTCGTAGCACTGGCCGTAGTAGACGCCCGGCTCTTCGATCGTGAGCAGGCGCTCGTTCAAGCGGCCCGGAACCGCGTCCAGCTTGAACCACAGCGATGCCACACCGAACGAGTGGATCACGTCAGCTGCTGTTGTCTGGAGGCGCAATGGTGTGTTCGCTGGCACAACCATACGGTTGTCGACAGCAAGCTGATTGGGCTCACCGCGATCCAGCGCTTCTTCCGGCGGAAGCATATTCGAAATGACTTCAAAGCCACCATTGTCGGGATAGGTATAACCCCAATACCACTGGTATCCGGTCGCCTTGATAGTGATCGCCTCTTCAGGCGGGGTTTCGTATTGGCTCAACAACAGATTGATCGACGGAACCGCGATTACAACCAGGATCAGCGCTGGCACCACAGTCCAGATCACTTCGATCAAAGTATTGTGCGTTGTCTTTGAAGGAACCGGGTTCGCGCGGCGGTTGTAGCGAACAATCACCCACAGCAGCAGGCCAAGCACAAACAGGCTGATCACTGTAATGATCGGCATCAGGATTGCGTCGTGCATCCACAGCGCGTCGCGGCCGTCCTGCGTAAATTGGTCCTGGAAGCTCAGCCGACCGTCAACCGGCATTCCCTTGCCTTCGGTTGGTGCCATTGGCGTGTAACCGGCGGAGGCTTCTGTTGCCGCTGCGTCTGCAGGAGCTGCATCGTCCTGAGCCTGAGCGCTCGATGCAAACAACAGCATCAAGGCCACCATGGCAGTGACGATAAGTGAATAGGCGTAGCGGCCTGTTTGACCCAAAACCATCTTTGTGACGTTTCCCGATTCAATCGTATGTATAAGCTGCACGGCCTCTAATCACAGAAACCGCATTAGCCAACCCAAAGTCCCGGAACTTCCCCCGAGATTGATGCGCCTATAGGCGCGCTTGCCCAGCGCCTCAAGCGCTTCTAGGGAGAAAATTATGCAAGTCGGGATGAGTCCGACGCAATTTGATCTTTTTAGTAGGTGTTTCACGAATGACTGAAGAAGAAGTGCTGTCCGAATTCCGTAGCTGTGGCGCGCTATTGGAAGGGCACTTTCTGCTCTCGTCCGGGCGGCACAGCGCACATTATCTTCAATGTGCACGAGTCCTCATGAATCCTGACCGAGCATCGCGCATTGCGGTTGCTATGGCAAAAAACCTCCCGCGAGAGATTCGCTCCAGCGTTGATGTGGTAGTCTCCCCGGCGATGGGCGGGCTAATCATTGGTCACGAAATGGGCCGCGCGCTCGGGAAAGACGCTATGTTTCTCGAACGGCCAGAAGGGACATTCCATGTGCGGCGCGGATTCGCGATCAAGCCGGGGGCCAAGGTCCTGATGGTGGAAGATGTCGTCACCACCGGCCTTTCCAGCCGCGAAGCGATTGCCGCCGTCGGCGAAGAGGGCGGCGAGGTTGTAGCCGAAGTGTCTGTGGTCGACCGCTCTGGCGGAACAGCAGATCTTGGCGTGCCGTTCTTCCCGCTCGTCGCACTCAATTTCCCGACCTATGCAGACGAGGAAGTTCCCGCCGAACTGGCTGCCGTGCCGATCACGAAGCCGGGTAGCCGTGCCTGATGGTCAATGTTCACAATCCTGAGCGGTTGCGGCTGGGCGTCAACATCGATCACGTCGCGACAATCCGTAATGCCCGCGGGGGCGACCACCCCGACCCGGTTCGCGCAGCAGAGATAGTCGCCAGCGTAGGGGGTGACGGTATTACCGCTCACCTGCGCGAAGACCGCCGCCACATCCGTGATGAGGACCTCGCACGGATTCAGGCAGCAACCGACCTGCCACTCAATCTGGAAATGGCAGCGACCGAGGAAATGCTGGAAATTGCGTTGCGTCATAAACCGCATGCCGCATGCATCGTCCCGGAAAAGCGCGAAGAGCGCACGACTGAAGGAGGGCTGGATGCGGCCGGCATCGACAACCAGCTCGCACCGATTGTCACGCGTCTTACCGATGCGGGAATTCGAGTCAGCCTGTTCATCGAAGCACAGGAACGCCAACTGGACGCAGCACTGCGGCTGGGCGCGCCCGTCGTCGAATTTCACACTGGTGAATATGCGCACGCTTTTCTGGATGGGGACAATGAACGTCTTGCAGCGGAGCTGAAGCGTATCTCAGATATGTCGGCACTCGCGGCAAAGAACGGGATCGAGCCACACGCTGGCCACGGCCTCACCTATGAGAATGTCCAGCCCATTGCAGCCATCCCGCAAATGGCCGAGCTCAATATCGGGCATTACCTGATTGGCGAAGCGGTATTTGTAGGATTGGAGCCTGCCGTGCGTCGCATGCGCAATCTGATGGACGAGGCGCGGTGAGCGGCGAACAGGCTCAGGTAACCCGCGCTCAGCTTGGCTGGTTTTTGGCCGGAGCCCTGCCGTTCGTGCTGAGCATTGCATTGCTCGGCTATTCCCTATCGACCGGAATCGCTCTTTCATTTGCGATTTTATGGCCGCTCCTTCAGATCTTTGGCTACGGCATGACCCTGAAGATGGCGAAGGGTAACCCCGCGCATTATCTCGTCAAGACTCAGGTCATTTTGCACTGGATGATCGTATTCCTGCTGGCAGCTATGATTTTACGAGGTGGATCATGATCATCGGGCTCGGCTCTGACCTGTGCAGTATCGAGCGGATCCAGAATTCGCTCGAGCGCTATGGCGAGCGGTTTGAATACCGGGTCTTCACAGAGATAGAGCGCGCCAAGGCACGCCGTCGGCCATTCACTATCGCGGGAACCTACGCCAAGCGCTTCGCTGCAAAGGAAGCTTTCAGCAAAGCTGTAGGCACTGGTTTCAAACGCGGTGTCTATATGAAAGATATCGGCGTTGTTAATGCGCCATCGGGTGCGCCAACCCTGGCGCTCGCGGGTGGCGCTGCGAAACGGCTTGCGGAATTGACGCCGGATGGCCATGAGGCCTTCATTCATCTCACTCTCACTGACGATCATCCATGGGCGCAGGCATTCGTGATCATTGAATCGCATCCAATCCTAGGCTGAACGCGACACAAAGATATGGCTACCGGCGCTGACACTGTGACAAACGACAAGATCAAATCCAAGGACACCGAAGAAAAGGTAAACTGGCTCGCGGAATTGCGCGGGCTCAGCCTGATGCTTCTCGCCGTGCTCGTTTTTCACAGCCTGGTGGCGAAACCATTCTACATCCCGTCGACATCAATGATGCCGAGCCTTTGGGTGGGCGATCGCCTGGTGGTCAGCAAGTATCCCTATGGCTGGAGCTGGGCTTCGGCGAGCTTCCACCTTCTACCGCGCGGCGATTGGCGGATTATGGGCGATACGCCGGAATATGGTGACGTCGTTATCCCGGTTCATCCGGTTCGCGACGAGGATTATATCAAGCGCGTTGTTGGCCTTCCCGGCGATACGATTGCAGTCGAAAATGGCATCATTATCCTGAACGGTAAGCCAGTGAAGCGCGAGATAGTGCCCAACGTCAAAATCCCGTTCGAGCCGGAGCTGCTATGCGAGGGATCGCCCTGCCTTAGTGCCTTTTCAGCCTACCTCGTGCGGGATGCTGACGGCACACAATATTACGAAGCGCCCGCCTATCGCGAGACAATGCCCAACGGCGCTTCGTTTCTGGTAATTGACCATCTTGAAGACCAATTGCTCGACAATTTCGAACAAATCACCATTCCGGAAGGCGAAGTCTTCGTGATGGGCGACAACCGGGACCACTCTGCCGATAGCCGCGAGCTAAATAGCGATCGCGGACTGATGGGCGCCGTGCCGCTCGAAAACATCGGTGGGCGCGCAGAGTTCATCACCTTTTCGCTAGACGGCTCAGCCAGCTGGAACCCGTTTACCTGGTGGTCTGCGCTGCGTGATAACCGTTCTTGGTCGACACTGCGCGCGCCCAAGGCCGAAAATTCCAGCGCGGAATAGCGCGCGCAGGCAATGGCTAAGAAGTTCCTCTATCTCGTAGCCGTGATCATCGTCTTGGTGATTGCGGGCCTCATCGTCCTGCGCGTTTGGGCGGCGGAATTGACCGCGCTTGCCTTTGTTCCGACCGAGCAATTCGTTGAGCAAGAGGCGCTTGCCGAAAATGCCTATGCAGAAACGGATATGTGGTTTGTTCGTCCGGGAAAGGGTGACGAGTTGGTTCGCTGGCAGCCAGATTACGCCAATGATCGCGGCTTACTGCCTACTCCGGCTGACCCCTCACCACCCGATTTTGCAGTCTTTTTCGTCCATCCGACCAGTTACCTCAGTCGGTCGAGCTGGAACGCCGAACTGGGCGATGAAGAGGCGGAACGCGTCGCACGCATATATTTGCGCGGAATGGCCAGCCCTTTTAACAAGGCGAGCGAGATCTGGACGCCGCGCTATCGCCAAGCGACAATCGGTGCGTTCATGACCGACAAGCCCGAGGGTCAAATGGCTTTCGACACCGCTTACCGCGATGTTGCACAGGCATTTGCGCATTTTGTTGACACCATCAATCCTGACCTGCCGATTGTGCTCGCCGGCCACAGTCAAGGCTCACTCCACATGATGAGCCTGCTCAGCGAGCGGGTCGCCGGGTCCCCACTCGCCGATCGGATCGCCGCCGCATATGTTGTCGGCTGGCCGATTTCTGAAACCCATGATTTGCCGCTTATGGGGCTGCCGGCTTGCACCGCGTCTGATCAGGCCGGCTGTATCCTTAGCTGGGCGAGCTATGCCGAGCCAGCCGATCCATCGCAGGTCAAAGCCTATTACAGCCGATCAGTCGGCCTCAATGGAGAGTCACGCGGGAGCAGCCCGGTGCTTTGCACAAATCCGCTGACGGGAACGCGCGGCGGTGCTGCGCCAGCCAGCGCAAATCTGGGCACATTGGTACCTGAAACCGATCTGACCGATGGCGCACTTGTGGCTGACGCTGTCCCCGCTCGCTGCGATCCGCGCGGAATATTGCTGATTGGCGATCCTCCTGATCTGGGCCGCTATGTTCTGCCGGGCAATGACTATCACGTCTATGACATCCCGCTGTTCTGGGCGAATTTGCAGGCCGACGTCACACGCCGGGTGGAAATATGGGCACAAAGCCGCTGATCACCGACAGCGCGGCTGATTTGCGCGATGCGCTGCCTGACGGTGGCGCTTTGCTCGGGCTGGACCTGGGAACCAAGACCATCGGCATCGCAACCAGCGACGCAGGTTGGCGATTTGCAACAGCGGGCAAGACACTGGCTCGCGGCAAATTCGGGCGTGATCGCGAAGCTCTGGCTTCGTTGATCAAGGAGCGCAGCATTAAGGGCATAGTGATCGGCCTGCCACGCAACATGGACGCCAGTGAAGGTCCGCGGGCGCAGTCTGCCCGCGCCTATGCGCGTAATTTGAACGAGGCATTTGATTTGCCCGTGCTGCTATGGGACGAGCGCTGGTCCACGCAAAGTGCAGAGGCCGCGATGATCGGGCAGGACATGAGCCGTGCCAAACGCGCAGAAAAAATCGACAGCCATGCAGCGGCAATCATTCTGCAAGGTGCGATTGATGCGCTGGCCGGGAACGCATTTTAGGCTTCAGCCACCGCTGATCGCTTGCCTCTAGCAATAGCTGCGAGCATTCGGCTGCCGGACAGTTCCGCTTCGCGCCACAACATATCGCGTGCAGCTTGATCGGCCAGCAAGAGCGAGCGCGCCTCGTACGTTGCCAGCCGCAGCCTGTCGCTGGGCTGTGATTCGCCGAATTGCTCGGCCAGATCCAAGGCATCCTGATGACCTGTCGCAATTGCGACCCGCATAAACACTTCGGTCGAGTTCGCGCTCAACACCTTGGTCAGCTCGCCCTGCTCCAGATCAAAGCCATACTGGTCAAACCATTGCTGAGCAGGATCTACATGCATGACATTGAGCGAGACGGACAGGCTATCCGGCGGGATCTGGCTGTGGATGTCTTTATGCGCTCGATAAAGTATCATCTTGCCCTCGTTCAATGTGCTTCGTTCAATGAACTTCAGCTCGGGCTTCTCACCGGGAAAACCCGCGACCGAACCATAGTCATATTCGTAATAGTCGCTGCGATAGCCCGGCCCCAGATATCCGCTGGTGAGGAAAGAGAAGTTGTGATCATGCGGCACGCCATAGACGAATGCCTCTGCGCCGCTCGCTTGGAAACATTGATCCTGTTCGGACGGCCAGATGTTGGCGCGCAGGAATGCATTGCCTTGCATCGGGCTGAGTATGATCGCTTGCGGGCTATAACCACTTTCGATCGGATCACTTCGATTGTGCTGTTTAAGCTGACCAATCAGCATATCTCCCAGAAAGGTTCGGTTGTTGGTCAGCTTGCGCAGCCAGAATGCGGCCACGGTTAAACTCTCTTCATTCGCCGGCTCGAAACCTGTTTCAGCAATCGCATCGATCGCTTCATCTGGTTCGCATATTTCGCCCGAATGACATTCGATCAGTTGCGGCATCACGCTGCCTCCATTTCAGCCAACTGAGGGTAGGAGATGCGCAATTGCTGCATCAGTTGCTTCGCGGGGCGGTGCAGCGGATCGGAAGAACTTCGAGAAACCCTTTCAAGCGCAACCATCCCCTCGCCCGCATCCAACGCCAGAGTGTGCCGCAACGCTTCCCACCGCATGTGATCTGGCCCTTCCTGTGTCATCGCAGCCAAAACTGGCGCAGCATCCTTGCGGTCCAATGCAGATAGCACCGCCATCGCCATCTCCTGCTGGCTCGCGCGCTTGTCGCCTGATGACTGCAGCAGCAATTGGCCGCTGCTGATCGCATATTCGCGGGTTAACGCCGGTGTTTCTGGCACGCGCGACAGTTGCAGCACAACCAACCGCCCCTTCACGCGTTCATATTGGCGCGATTGGTCAGTGCCAATCGATGCAAGCATCGAGCCGGCCCCAAGCGTCAGCTCTGATCTCTCAATCTGCGCGCCAACGCCGCTTTGCTTCAATTCGTAGAATACACCCCTGGCTACGCCGAACAGCACCAGATCATGCATGTCACGATCGCAGAAAACGGCGCTTGTGGCCGCAGAGTAGGTCTCGCACCCGGCATATACCGACAGAGAAAGCGCCACGCCGCCCGCGCTTGCCAATTGCATGCTGGTGAAGCCGCCAGCGTGATGATGCCGCATCGGCAATTGCGCCAACGGATATTCATGCAAGACCGGTGTAAATGCGGCCACCCAATCCTCGACCATGGATCGCGCCTTGCGCAGCGAAGACATAAGCTGTGACAGGGCGGGCAATTGCTCAATGGCTTCGCCGGCCTGATATTTTGCAATATCCGCGAGCAACAGAGCCACATCGTGTCGCTCGCGCCACTGCGCATGCGCTTGATCCATTTTTGCGCGCAGCCGACGCTGCGAAGCTGGTTCGCTCCGCAGCGCGGCAATAGCAGGATCGACAATCACCGATCCGCCCCGCTCAAATCAGGGACGCCGCAGAGGGCACAGTGGTTTCATAAACAATGACCATGACCGCCACGACCGAATCTTCATAGTTAGCAGCCGCCTGAGACATGCTGCCAAAGATGCCGGTTGCTGTCTCAAGCCCAGGAATGGCGTTCAGATCAATTTTGGGAAGGTTCATTCTTCGCTCCGTCAGATTTTCCGGGCCGGATTGGCCAGCGGACCAGCAAAGGAATGGCGCTCAGAACGCGCTCTGAAAAATTAAAACATTGTAAGGACAGAGCCTTGCAGGCAATGGTTAGGACAATGGCTAAAGACTTGCCTCCTTTCGATCCCAAACAGGCGTTGCAGTTCTTCTGCCAGCATGGCCATTCGGGTTGGCTGGGCCTGCAATACTCAGACCATGGTGAAGACTGGGTGGAATTGGAACTGCCCTGGCGAGAAGATTTGCTGGGCGAGGAAGACCGTCATGTACTTGCATCAGGGCCTATTGTCAGCCTGCTCGACATGGCGTCAGGCATGAGCATCTGGCACACAAAGAAAGTCTTCACGCCCATTGCAACGCTGGACCTGCGCGTGGACTATCAACGGCCCGCGAAAGAGCGCAGTTCAGTCCTGGGACGAGTTGAATGTTATCGCATTACCCGTTCTGCCGCCTTCGTGCGCGGTATTGCCCATGATGGGAACCGCAGCGATCCGGTCGCTACGATGGCAGGTGTATTCATGACCATTGATAAGGACCCGCGCAGTGACCGGTAACGCGGATCTTGACCGGTTCCTGACCGCTTACGCGCGCTCGCTTGGCATATCCGTCCACAGTCTGGGCGATGACGGCTTACCTGTTCTCACAGTCGAGTTCAGCTCGATCATCGAGGGCAGACCTGGTGCGTTCCACGGCGGGGCCACAAGCGGATTGCTTGAAACAGCCGGCTACGCTGCATTGCGCGCAATCTTGCAGCGCGAAGATCGCGACCCGCAACTCAAGCCGATCAACATCACTGTCCAGTTCTTAAGCGCTGGCAAGCGCAAGAAAACCTTCGCTCAGGGGCGGATCACGCGACTTGGGCGGCGCAATGCCAATATTACTGTGGAAGCATGGCAGGATGATCGCAATCGGCCAATCGCAACAGCAGTGATGAATATCCTGATGGCAGACCGCTAACGCCTGCCAGGTTCAATTTCGAGTCCGTCTTCGGTCAGTCGAAACTCCACAGGCAGACCGTCAATCTCAGTCACCACCGTCAGCCCTTCCTGTTCGACTGACAGGGTTGAACCGTTGTCATCAATCGGGATATCTCGCAGTTCCTCGATGTCGAGCGGGCGGATCGGCCCTTCCGGATCGGGTCGCTCTGCCGGTTCAACGATGTCACTTCCGGCCAGCGCACCGCGCATGAAATTGCGCCAGATACGCGCGGGCAATCCGCCGCCGGTCACACCATTGAGCGAGGTGTTGTCATCATTGCCAACCCAAACGCCGACCACAAGATCGCCAGCATAACCTACGAACACAGCATCCCGATAATCTTGTGTTGTCCCTGTCTTGCCGAAATTCGGCCCAGCGAGCATCGCAGCTTTGCCTGTACCATCATTGATTGCCGCGCGCAGTAAACGTTCCATGTCGCTTTGCACACGGCCCGGGAAATGTGACTGTCCATCAAAGAGCCATTCAATCCACCCCTCTTCCTCTTGCGGGAAAGCATGAGGTTCAACCGGATAGGCATTGGCAGTGACCGCCGCATAGGCACTGGTGAGTTCCAGCAGGCTCATCGTCGAAGTGCCTAGCGCCAGGCTGGGATCACCCTCTGGCAGAGGGGACGTGATGCCCAGATTCCGCGCGGTTTCGATCACCCGTTTGCTGCCAAGCTGATTGAAAAGACGAACCGCAGCAACGTTGCTGGACGAAGCAAATGCCTGTTCAAGCGTCAGGCTATCCGAATAGCTCTCGCGCGCATTCTTGGGACGGTAGGAACCTGTCTCAATCGGCGTATTATCGATGCGGTCCGTGGGTCGCATTCCCGATTCAAGCGCGGTCAGATAGACGAACAGCTTGAAGGTCGATCCCGGCTGCCGCTTTGCCTGTGTTGCACGGTTGAATGGCGAATTCGCATAATCCTTGCCGCCGATCATCGCGACCACTTCACCGCTGGGCCGCATTGCGACCAAAGCAACCTGAGCATTCCCTAATGCAGCGTTCGCGACTGCCCGGCTCGCCACCCCTTGGAGGCGCGCATCAAGGGTGGTTGTCAGCGTTTGTTTGGCATAGCTCGCTTCGGCACCCTGGCGGGCGATAGGAAGTGCCCAATCCGCGAAGTAGGTGCCCGTCGGCAACCGGTTGCGATTGCGCACATCGAGCCTGGGCGACGGCAGGTTTCTCGCGCGGGCATCGGTCAAATAGCCTTCTTCCGCCATCGCGCCGATCACCAATCGCATGCGCTCTTCAGCCAGATCGTAATTGCGAGTGGGCGCAAGCCGCGAAGGTGCCTTCAGCAATCCGGCAAGCATTGCTGCCTGCTCCGGCCTCAGGTTTTCCGGTTGACGGTAGAAATAGTGGAGGCTGGCAGCGCGCAGCCCGTATTGATTATCTCCGAAATAGGCATTGGAAAGATAGCGCGACAGGATTTCATCCTTGGTCAGCCAGGTTTCCAACCAGAACGCGATCAATGCCTCACGGGCCTTGCGCGAAAGTGTCTGTTCCGGGGTAAGAAATGTGAATTTGGCCAACTGCTGGGTGATCGTGCTGCCACCGCCCACACCTGTCCAAGCTGCCCGTGCGATCCCGCGTGGATCGATGCCCCAATGCGAATAGAAACGCCGGTCCTCAATCGCAAGAAATGCGCCAACCACATGATCAGGCAATTCGCTCGCCACAACCGGCGCATCCACCGACGCCCCGCTTCGAGCGATCGGCGTTCCGTCGCTTGCGAGCAGAGTTATCTGCGGAGGTGCAATCGGTTCTAGCGATTTTCCAAGCGGAGCAGTTATCGCAAGCCATGCAACAATAGCGATGAAGATCGCCAGCAATGCCGCGATCAACCTGACCAGCCACCAGCGCTTACGCCGCCCGCGATAATGGCTCGGTTGATACCAGCGGGTTTCAGGCTCTTTCCATTGCTCGCCAAAACGGGGCTGCTCGATGCCGGAATTCAGCTTGGGCTTACGGTGCCAGAAGCGGCGCTTCCGGCGCGGTGCATCCGGCCGAAAATCGAATGCGTCGTCGAAATCCTCAAGCGCACTGCCGTAGGGATCTTGGAGCGCATAATAGCCAGCCTTCGGCCGACCATCTTCATAGCGATCCGTTGAGCGATTCCTCCGTCGGGATGATCGAAGCCAGGCAAACATCGGACTGTGTTATCCAATTAACACAGTGATTGCCAGTCCCTTAGGACATTTTTCCGGCACCGCTCGGCAGATCTTCGTCAAACACGCGTTGGTAGTATTCGCTCACGATCACCCGTTCGGATTCGTCGCATTTGTTCAGGAACGAAAGCCGGAATGCGAAGCCAATCGATTTGAATATCTCCGCATTCTGCGCCCAGGTCATAACGGTACGCGGGCTCATGACGGTCGAGATGTCACCATTCATGAAACCCTGACGCGTCAGATCAGCCACCTTGACCATGTCGGCAATCGTCTTGTCATCCGTTTCCGGGCTCTTTGACTTGACGATCTTCTGTTCCACCTCCGGCTTGAGATAGTTGAGCGCAACAACGATATTCCAGCGGTCCATCTGCGCCTGGTTGATCGCTTGCGTGCCGTGATACAGCCCGCTGGTGTCGCCCAGCCCGACCGTGTTTGTCGTCGCGAACAGACGGAAGAATTTGTTCGGCGTGATCACCTTGTTCTGATCGAGCAGCGTCAATGCACCTGACGCTTCCAACACGCGCTGGATAACGAACATCACGTCTGGGCGACCGGCATCATACTCGTCAAAGGTCAATGCGACGGCATGCTGCAATGCCCACGGAAGAATGCCTTCCTTGAATTCAGTTACCTGCAGGCCGTCTTTCAGAACAATGGCATCGCGGCCAACAAGATCGATTCGGCTGATATGCGCATCCAGGTTCACGCGAACGCTGGGCCACTTCAGGCGCGCTGCAACCTGCTCGATGTGGGTCGATTTACCCGTACCGTGATAGCCCTGCACCATCACCCGGCGGTTATGTGCAAAGCCCGCAAGGATCGCTAGCGTTGTGTCCGGATCGAACACATAGCTGTCGTCTTTCTCCGGCACACGCTCATCGGCGAGGCTGAAGGCGGGGACTTGCCAATCAACATCGATCCCGAACGCGTCACGCACGTCGAGTACTGTGTCAGGCTCTGGAAACAGGGTCTTGCCTGTTCCATCGTAATCGGTTTCCATCAAGCTAACCATGCATCGAACGCCTATACACGTGAACGCGCCGCTGCAAGCGTTGCGAAGTCAACATTTTCATTAGTCCGCAACAAGCTGTATTGTTCGCCAATGGCAAGAACCGATCCGATAGAACAGTTACGCCTAGGCTTGGTCGAGCGCGTGCGCGGTGTGTTCAATGACACAGCGCAAGGCGAGCAGCCAACGCCACCATCGGACGAAGCCTTGTTTGAAAGGGATTCGCCGATCCGCATGGTGCACGCCGATCTGGTGGGCATGATGGTGGGCGGGATTCGCGCGCTGCTGCTGCAGATGTTGCATCCTGACGCATTGCAAGGCGTGCTAGACCATTCGAACTTCCGCGAAGACATGCATGGGCGGTTGCGCCGGACGGCCAAATTCATCGCTGTCACAACTTTCGCGCATCGCGATGAGGCAACCAAAGCAATCGAACGGGTCAATCGCATCCATTCCAAGGTCTCAGGCACACTGCCCGATGGAACTCCTTACTCAGCCACCAATCCGCGTACGCTGGCCTGGGTGCATGTGACCGAAGCTTCGAGCTTTCTCGCTGGATATCTGCGCCATGTGCGCCCCGATATGCCCGGCTATGAGCAAGACGAGTACTATCGCCAGTTTGCAGTGATTGCGAAAGCATTGGGCGCAGATCCTGTCCCGATCAATCGCAATGAGGCCGAAGAGGTGCTCCGCGAACTTCGCGATGAATTGCGGACATCACCTGAGGCACGCGAAATTGCACAGTTGGTGCTGACGCAGCGTCCGCCCGGTACCCCGCCAGGAATGCAGAGCGTTCTCGGCGGCGACGCAGTCGAAATGCTGCCGCCGTTTGCCCGCACCATGCTGGGCCTGCAACGCCCTGGCATCGCCGCCCTGCCTGCGCGCGCCGCAACATGGGGAATGGGCAAAACACTGCGCTGGGCGTTCAAGCAGAATTGAGTTAGCTTCAGCTGAGGGAGAGAGCCAATGGCCGAATTCACATTCTACACCGTCGCGATGAGCCGCGGCCAGATCGCGCGCTGGGCGCTACATGAGGCGGGCGCGGACTACGAGCACGTGGTGTTTGACTGGGCGACGCGACCAGAGAACTTCAAAGGCATAAATCCGATGAACAAAGTGCCCACTTTGGTTCACCATCATGGCGGGCATGATCACATTGTGACCGAAGCGGCGGCAATCTGTCATTATCTCGCCGAAACGCACCCGCAAGCCGGATTGCTTCCTGACGAGCATGAGCGCGCCGCCTATTTTCGCTGGCTGTTCTTTGCTGCTGGCCCGCTTGAACAAGCGGTAATCGCAAAGGCAATGAACTGGGAGGTGCCCGCCGAGCGCAGCGGCATGGCCGGGTTTGGCTCGCTCGACCTTACATTGGGTGCATGCCACGATTGGCTAAGCCAGAACGATTTCGCAGCAGGCAGTCGTTTCACAATGGCAGACGTCTATTTCGGCAGCCAGTTCATCTGGGGCTTGCGGTTTGGTTCGATTGAAGAACGGCCGGCGTTCAAAGCCTATGTGGAGCGGATCACATCACGACCGAAATGTGTCGAAGCGGTCGCCGTCGACCAGAAATTGATCAATGATGCGGCAGAGAGCAGCTAATCGAAAGCGCGGCTTTTCCTAAGTAATTGATAGGCTTCCACTACGTTATTGAGCCGGTCTTCAAACTTCCGATCGCCGCCATTTCGATCAGGGTGATAGCGCCGTACCAGCTCTGAATAGCGTCGCCGCAATCGCCGCCGATCGGTGTCCAGCCCCAGCCCCATAGTGTCGAGCGCACGCGCCTCATCGGGTGAGAACCTGCCATCCATCGCCATCCTGGCTTCCCGCTCTGCGCGGCTCTTTATGCCTGCCATGCGCGCGCTGATCGCGTCCAGCGGATCGTCGAAATCGGCCCAGCGTGGCATACCATCGACGCCAGCCGTTGGCCTGAAACTGGGGTTCTCCGTCTTCCATCCCGACGCGGGCGATTGCGCTTCCAGAATTTCTTCTGCGCTCATCCCCTCAAACCAGTCATATCCGGCATTGAACTCGCGAACGTGATCCAAGCAGAACCAGCGATATTCGCCCGGCCCATCAAAACCGTTTGCGCGATAGCCCGGAGCGCGGAACTCGCCATCCTGCTGGCACGTAGGGTGCTGGCACACCTGCCCGGTGTCTTCGAAACGTCCATGAAACCTAGTCTGAGCCACGCACGGCAAGATGGTCATGGACAAGCGCGATGGGAACCCCCAAATTCACTTTCATGACAGGTTCTATAGCTCAAGAAATGGAAGAACTGCTGCGCGCAGCGCTTCATCCCACCCACCTCGATATTATCAATGACAGCGCATTGCACCACGGGCATTCCGGTGACGATGGCAGCGGCGAATCGCACTTCACCATTGTGATCGAAAGTAAAGCTTTTGACGGTGTCTCACGACTTCAGAGGCAACGCATGGTCAACGCGGCGCTGCACAATATTCCCGGAGAGCGGGTCCACGCATTGGCGATCAAGGCGCGCGCTCCAGGTGAACATAAGGGCGGATAGCACTATGATTGAGCAAACCATCACACCAACTACGCATGATCTTGGTCAGTTCGAGGTCCGCCGCGTGTTGCCCAAGCGCGAGCGCACGATGGTTGGCCCCTTTATCTTTGTTGACGAGTTTGGCCCCGCGCAGCTTGACGTCGGCAGCGCGATGGATGTGCGCCCGCACCCGCATATCAATCTTGCGACTGTAACTTGGCTGTTTGAAGGCGCGATCGAACACCGCGACAGTCTCGGCACGTTTTCCACCATTCTCCCCGGAACAGTAAATTTGATGACGGCGGGAAAAGGGATCGTCCATTCGGAACGCTCACCTGCTGAAGAACGCGCTATCGGGCCGAAACTCTACGGTATGCAAACCTGGCTCGCCCTGCCGGATGGACGCGAAGAAATCGATCCTGCGTTCGAAGCAGTTAATGACCTTCCGGTTGTCGAGGACCAATGCGCCAAGGCCACAATCATCATGGGCGAGCTGTGGGGCAAGCGCGCAACTACAACCACCTATGCTGACACAATCTACGCAGAGATTGTGCTCGCGCCCACGGGGTCCCTACCTATTGAGGTGAGCGCGGACGAACGCGCGGTCATGCTTGTGGGCGGCGAAGCCAGCGTCGATGGGCAAGCACTGGGGCTCTATGAAATGAGCGTGCTCGCACCGGGCAGGAATATGATGCTTTCAAGCGATCGGGGCGGGCGAATTATGCTGCTAGGGGGTGAAGCCTTCTCGACTCCGCGCCACGCCTGGTGGAACTTCGTCAGCTCTGACAAAGAGCGTATTCGCCAAGCCAGCGAGGACTGGAAAGCAGGTCGCTTCCCAAAAGTGCCGGGAGACGCAGAGGAGTATATCCCGCTACCCGACGGAAGGCCAAAAACCGTCACTGACTAAAACAGACGCGGGTGATCCGCGCAGGGAGAGAGATAAATGGATTTCACCGGCAAGGTGGTTTGGATCACTGGTGCATCATCCGGGATTGGCGCTGCGCTGGCGCGCGAATGGGCCAGCCGCGGCGCTCATCTGGTGCTGTCTGGCCGCGATGAAGCGCGGCTTGCAAAGGTCGCTGCGGATTGCGGCGAAACATTGATCCTGCCGTTCGACGTGCGCGACGATGCCGCGCTTGCAGATGCCACGGCCAAAGCCATCGCTTGGAAAGGTGGCGTAGACGCAGCCGTCGCCAATGCCGGCGTCTCCCAACGCAGCCAGGCACTCAAGACCGAGATGAGCGTCTATCGCGACATTATCGATATCGACCTGACCGCGCAGATCGCCTTCACGCAAGGTTTGATCGGTCACATGGCTGAACGCGGCTCTGGCAACCTGCTCTTCATTTCGTCAATCGCAGGCAAGGTGGGCGTGCCAATGCGCACTGCCTATTGCGCGGCGAAGTTCGGCCTTGCCGGCTATGCCGATGCGCTTCGAGCGGAATTGAGCCAGAAGGGTGTCTCCGTCCATGTCATTTATCCCGGTTCGATAGCCACCGATGTCAGCCGCAACGCGCTGACATCTGACGGCAGCAAGCGCGGGCGCAGCGACAAAGTGATCGACGAAGGGATTCGGCCCAATGACGCAGCCAAGACCATGATCGATGCAGTTGCCGCGGGCGAGCGCGAAATCATTGTGGCTGAAGGCATGGAGCAGGCCATGGGCGAAATGCGGCGCACACCGGATCAGCTGTTCGATCAGGTCGCGGCCATGGTCGCTGCTGGATATATCGAGAAGATGGAATCGGAAGGCTGACAATGGAGCAAAAGCGCGTATCGCTCGCGAACGGTATCGAACTTGACGTGGTCGATGAAGGCCCGGTCGACGCCCCTGCCCTAATTTTCCTGCATGGTTTTCCCGAAAGCCATCGCACATGGCGACACCAAATCGCACATTTCAGTGACCGTTTTCGGTGCATTGCCCCCGATCAGCGCGGCTATCGCGGTTCTTCCAAGCCGCAGGAGGTCGACGCCTATACGCCCGACAAGCTGATCGGTGATGTCTTCCTTCTCGCCGACGCACTGGGAATCGCCAAGTTCACTATCGTGGGACACGATTGGGGCGGCGCGATTGCCTGGGGTGTCGCACTGGGTGGACAGCACGCGCGGATTGAACGTGCGATTATTGCCAATGCTCCGCATCCGGCCGTGTTTCAGAAGCTGCTCTACACCAACCGCGCTCAGCGTGAGGCGAGCCAATATATTCGCGCGTTTCGTGACCCTGCCAATGATAACCTGATCCGCGAGAAGGGGATCACCGGCATCCTGAAACAGGAAGTGAATTGGGACCGGCCCGACACAATGCCCGCTGAAGAACGCGCGCAATTGCTAAGGGATTGGGAAGATCGCGACGCGTGTTTCGGCATGCTCAATTACTATCGCGCCAGCCCGATGACTGTCCCGACGATGGACGAGCCGTTCGAAGTTCCCGCGGGTTACACGCCTCCGCCAGTTCCCAAGCTGACGATCCCGACGCTGGTGATCTGGGCGCTGGATGATTTGGCATTGCCGCCGGAAAATCTCGAAGGGCTGGACGAAGTGATCGATCCACTATCCATCGTTCAAGTGCCCGATTGCGGGCATTTCGTTCCTTGGGAGGCGCCGGACAAGGTGATCACCGCGATGGAAGATTTCTTGGCAGCCAACGGCTAGCCCGCCAACCATTCGACCCACGCGCCGTGGGGGTGTGCGCAGCCAAGCATGCGCGGTTCACCGCAACCTTCTGAGCCATCCCAATAGCGCACAGTCAATTCGTGTTTGAAAGTCTCGCGATTGGTTTCCAGCATCAGCCAGGCAAGCGGCTTGTCGTGCGTCGCGGCCGCTGCCGCTTGCGCCATTTCTGCTTCGACCGTTCGCTGCTGTTCGACAGGCACATATTGCCAGACGATTGAATGAAACAATACGCGAGCGACGCCGGTGTCCTGCGGTTGGCGAAGTGCGCCAGATACGAACTCGGCAGCATCAGCCTTCACGACGTCGGGCGCCTTCTCGTTTGCCAATGCAACCGCGGCGTCGATCCGGTCCATCCGGAAATATGCTTCGGGCCAGACATAGCTTTTCAAACGCAGTGATGCGCCTGGATCGGTCAAATCGACCGGTGAGACATCGCATCCGCGGATCGAACAAATCTCCGGCTTGGTTGCCGGGGGTGGCGGGCCGCGCCATTCCGGCCTTATCTGCATCGGGCTAGCTTCCGGGCCAATGCACACCCCGCCAAGGTCAAACCGGTACCGATCCATCATGGTGTTGATCCCGGCGCTAGATCCCAGTTCCAGCATCTCGAACTTTGGCGGCACGTATTGCGCAAGCCACAAAAGCCCGGCCATGAGGCTGGCGGAGCGACCCGCTTCGTTCGTTTGTGGCGGTCCGTCGAGCCATGGCAAAAGCCGCGCGTCATAAGTTTCTACAAGCTCGCAAACCAGTGCGTCGACAGCCGATTGATCAGTCATGCGACCGGCATAGACATTTGCCAGCCGTTGATCCTCACCCGTTAGAACCAGGTTGTGCAGCGCGCCCGCGATCCGCAGCGGCATGGCGTCTTTCACCACCAGCCCTTGCCAATTGGCCATGCGCCGACCGGTCGCAGTGTCGCCATCAAGCAACTTCAGCGTGGCGCGAATAACGCGCGCCGTGCCAGGCGCCCCACCCTTTTCGGCATGCTCAGCCTGCCATTCGATACCCTCTGGCACGGATGCCATGTCCATCAATGCACTATCCGCCACTGCGCCTCCTTTTCATTGCCCTTTCTGCCGCCAGTCACTAAGTGCCGCCACGCAATGACTGACATCGTGAACAACCTGCTGACTTTCGCCATTCCCAAAGGCCGCATTCTCGATGAAGCGTTGCCTCTGATGGCGCATGCAGGCGTGGTGCCGGAAGATGCCTTTCACGACAAGGGCAACCGAGCGCTAAGTTTTGCGACAACGCGCCGAGATATGCGGCTGATCCGTGTGCGCGCTTTTGATGTCGCCACCTTTGTCGCGCACGGCGCAGCGCAGATCGGTATCGTCGGCTCTGACGTGATCGAAGAGTTTGATTACGCTGACCTTTATGCGCCGGTTGATCTGGACATCGGCCACTGCCGACTGTCGGTCGCACGTGTAGCCGGGGACGAAGCACCAAGCGGCACGGTCAGCCATCTGCGCGTCGCAACCAAATACCCCAACCTCACGCGTCGGCATTTCGAGGCGCAAGGCATTCAGGCCGAGTGCGTCAAGCTGAATGGGGCTATGGAATTGGCACCGTCGCTGGGTTTGGCGCGGCAGATCGTGGATCTGGTTTCAACCGGCGCAACGCTGAAGCAGAACGGCTTGGTCGAGACTGATCGTATCTTGGACATTTCTGCGCGGCTGATCGTCAATCGCGCGGCGCTGAAAACCGATCCGCGCGTCGCTGAACTTGTGTCTGCCTTCCGCGAGTTTGCCAGCAAGAAAGCTGCGGCTTGATGCAAAGACTGGTTTCCTCTGATCCCGGCTTTGCTGCCGCATTCGACGCACTGGTCAATGACCGGCGCGAAAGCGATGCTGATGTCAGCGCGGACGTTGCCCGCATATTGGCTGACGTAAAGGCGCGCGGCGATGCGGCGCTGGCGGAATATTCGCAGCGTTTCGATAGTCACGAACTGGCCAGCGATTGCGACTGGATCATCACCGCGGATGAATGCAAAGAAGCATACGAGGCTCTGGACGGCGAATTGCGCGACGCGCTGGAACTCGCAGCGGAGCGGATCCGCGCCTATCATGCCGACCAGCTTCCCGCGAACCGCGATTTCACCGATGATGCGGGCGTGCGCCAAGGTGCGATCTGGCGCGCGGTTGATGCGGCTGGTCTGTATGTTCCGGGCGGACGTGCAGCCTATCCATCCTCGCTGCTGATGAATGCCATTCCAGCTAAGGTAGCTGGGGTAGAGCGTTTGGTGGTGGTCACCCCTACCCCGCAAGGAAAGACCAACCCATTGGTTCTCGCGGCTGCGCACATCGCAGGCGTCGACGAGATCTGGCGTGTCGGCGGCGCACAAGCAGTCGCAGCGCTAGCCTATGGAACCGATCGCATCGCCAAAGTGGATGTCATTACTGGCCCGGGCAATGCCTGGGTGGCAGAGGCGAAACGCCAGTTGTTCGGCGTCGTCGGGATCGACATGGTCGCTGGCCCAAGCGAAATCCTGGTGATTGCGGACAAGCACAATCGCGCAGACTGGATCGCAGCAGACTTGCTCAGTCAGGCCGAACATGACCCGACTTCGCAATCAATCCTGATCACTGACGACGCCGGTTTTGCCGATGCGGTGTCGGCGCAGGTTGACGCACAACTGGTCGAGCTTGCTACCTGTGAAACGGCCACTGCGAGCTGGAACGCAAATGGTGCTATCATCATCGTCGACAATGTGGCCGATGCAGCACCGCTCGCTGATCAGTTGGCCGCTGAGCATGTCGAACTTGCAGTGGCTGACCCGGAACCATTGCTCAAAGCGATCCGTCACGCTGGCAGCGTTTTCCTTGGCCGGATGACGCCGGAGGCCATCGGTGACTATGTGGCAGGGCCAAACCATGTTCTGCCCACCGGGCGACGTGCGCGTTTTGCCAGCGGGCTTTCCGTGCTCGATTTTATGAAACGCACCAGCTTTATTGCATTGGACGATGCTTCGCTCGGCAGGATCGGTCCTGCTGCGGTATCGCTGGCACATGCAGAGGGCTTGCCCGCGCATGCCAAATCGGTTGAATTGAGGCTCAAATGAATACCCCCGCTCGCTCTCAGGCCCGGTCTGCCGCACGTCTTGCTGCGGTTCAGGCGCTTTACCAGATGCAAATGGAAGGCACTGCCCTTGCCAGACTGCTCAACGAATTTCACCAGCACCGGCTTGGTCGCGAAGTCGATGACGAAGATCATGAAGGCGAGGTCTTTGCCGATGCCGAAGTCGATTTCTTTGACGATATCGTCAGCGGAGTGGATGCCCGCCGCAAGGAGATTGATGAACTGCTGGTCGGCAAGTTGGCCGACGGATGGACAATAGCGCGGCTCGACAAGACCATGCTGCAAATCCTGCGCGCCGGGGCCTACGAATTGATGGCCCGCGCCGATGTGCCAACCACAACCGCGATCAATGAGTATGTCGATGTCGCAAAAGCTTTCTTCGACGACCGCGAAGCCAAATTCGTGAACGGCATTCTTGATGCTGTTGGCAAGGATGTACGGTCATAGACGAACGCGGTTTCATCGAAGCCTTGCGCAAACTCCCGCTGCATCCGGGCGCGCGCGGGCTTGATGATGATTGCGCGATACTTGAGATTGGCAATGAAACGCTGATTCTGACCCATGACATGATGGCCGAGGGTACGCATTTCCAGGAAGGCGGCGACTTGGCGGATGCCGCTTGGAAGCTGGTCGCGGTGAACCTGTCCGATCTCGCGTCCAAAGGTGCAGAGCCGATAGGTGTGCTGTTGGGCCATAGCCTTGGCAGTGGCGACGAACGGTTTCTTGAAGGCCTGCATGAAGCGCTCTCCACCCATGATGTTCCTTTGCTTGGCGGGGATACGATCAAGGCGACTGGTAAACGCACTTTCGGCTTAACCGCAATCGGTCGAGCCTCGCATACACCGGTTCCGTCGCGCTGCGGTGCGCAGATTGGCGATCAGCTATACGTCACAGGTCTGCTGGGTTGCGCGATGTTGGGTTTTGAAGGCGATCCAGAACATCTGGCCGCCTACAACCACCCTACCCCCCGCCTTAGTGAAGGCCAAGCTCTCGCACCGCATGTAAGCGCAATGATGGATATCTCGGACGGGCTGATGCTTGATGCTTTCCGCATGGCAAGCGCAAGCGAAGTCTCGATTGCAATCGACAGTGCACTTGTACCCGTGACATCGAATGAAAGACGCAATGAATGCATGCGTTGGGGCGATGATTACGAGTTATTGTTCACGCTACCGCTCGAATCCGAACCACCCGTCGACTGCATGCGCATTGGCACAGTCGAACCGCAAGGTTTTGCGCCGCTTATCTTTGACGGCAATCCGATCGTGAACCCCGAAGGTTTGGGCTACCAACACTAGCGAAACTGGTGAAACGCACGGAAATTGGCCGCAAACCGCCGATTCCACCCTTGTCACCCGCGTCGCATACCGTATAGCACCGGCACTAATCGCCTCTGCGTCCGCAGGGGCGTATTTCCACGTGGGTTTAAGGGGAAGAGTTCGTGGACCTAATTCTTATTTCAATCGGGCTGGGACTGCTTGCCATCGTGTATGGCATTTTCACCAGCCGCCAGGTTCTCGGGGCAGATCCCGGGAACGCAAAAATGCAAGAAATCGCCGGCGCCATTCAAGAAGGCGCGCAGGCATATCTCAATCGCCAATACACTACCATCGGCGGCGTCGGTGTGGTTGTCGCGATCTTGGTCGGGGTGTTCCTCGGCGCGATCCCGGCTGTAGGTTTCGTTATCGGCGCAGTCCTGTCAGGCGTTGCCGGCTATATCGGGATGAACATCTCGGTTCGCTCCAACGTACGCACAGCACAGGCAGCAAGCACCGGTTTGCAGCAAGGGCTCACCATCGCATTCCGCGCTGGCGCGATCACCGGAATGCTGGTGGCAGGCTTGGCTCTTCTGGCTATCGCTGTGTTCTTCTACGTTCTGATCGGTCCGATGCAGCTCGAAGAGAACAGCCGTGCGGTCATTGACGGTCTGGTTGGGCTGGCATTCGGTGCATCGCTGATCTCGATCTTCGCACGTCTCGGCGGCGGTATCTTCACCAAGGCTGCAGACGTTGGCGCTGACCTGGTCGGTAAAGTCGAAGCAGGCATTCCTGAAGACGACCCCCGCAATCCGGCGACCATCGCTGATAACGTGGGCGACAATGTTGGCGACTGTGCCGGCATGGCTGCCGACCTGTTCGAAACCTATGTTGTGACCGTTGGCGCAACCATGGTTCTGATGGCGCTGCTTCTGACCGGTATTGGCGATCTGTTGCTGCCATTGATGGCGCTTCCGCTGCTGATTGGCGGCGCGTGTATCGTGACATCAATCATCGGCACTTACTTTGTCCGTCTCGGCAATGGCACCAATGTCATGGGCGCGATGTACAAGGGCTTCATCGTTACCGCCGTTCTGGCGATCCCGCTGATCTGGTATGCGACATCATACGCGCTGGGCACAGCTGGCATGGACATGAACACAGTGCTCAATCCGGGCCTGGGTATGGTAGAATTTACCGGTCGTGACCTGTTCTATTGCTCGCTGATCGGTCTGGTTCTGACCGGCGTCATTATCTGGATCACAGAGTACTACACCGGCACCAACTACCGTCCGGTACGCTCGATCGCCAAGGCTTCAGAAACGGGCCACGGCACCAACGTGATCCAGGGTCTGGCAATCAGCCTTGAATCAACCGCTCTGCCTACCATCGTGATCATCGCTGCGATTATCGGCGCATACCAGCTTGCTGGTCTGCTCGGCCTCGCATTCGGTGCTACGGCAATGCTCGCACTTGCTGGCATGGTTGTCGCGCTTGATGCTTACGGCCCGGTAACCGACAATGCTGGCGGTATCGCTGAAATGGCCGGTCTGGACGAAAGCGTCCGCGAAAAGACCGACCTGCTCGACGCGGTTGGCAACACCACCAAGGCTGTGACCAAGGGCTATGCAATCGGCTCCGCCGGTCTCGCAGCGCTCGTGCTGTTTGCTGCATACACCGCTGACCTTCGGGCCTATTTCCCCGAAGCGACGGTCGATTTCAGCCTTGAGAACCCATACGTCATCGTAGGTCTGCTGCTCGGCGCATTGCTGCCGTACCTGTTCGGTGCGATGGGCATGACCGCTGTTGGCCGCGCTGCGGGTGACGTGGTTGTCGACGTTCGCGACCAGTTCGCGAAAGACCCGGGCATCATGGAGGGCACCAGCCGTCCAGACTATGCCCGTACCGTTGACCTGGTGACCAAGGCCGCAATCAAGGAAATGATCATTCCGTCGCTGCTGCCTGTTGCCGCACCGATTGCGACCTACTTCATCATCCTTGGTCTTGCAGGTCAGGATAACGCCTTTGCCGCACTGGGTGCATTGTTGCTTGGTGTGATCGTAGGCGGGATCTTTGTCGCGATTTCCATGACCGCCGGCGGCGGTGCCTGGGACAACGCGAAGAAGTACATCGAAGACGGCAACCACGGCGGCAAGGGCTCCGAAGCTCACAAAGCTGCGGTGACCGGTGACACTGTGGGTGACCCGTACAAGGATACCGCAGGCCCGGCCGTGAACCCGATGATCAAGATCACGAACATCGTGGCACTTCTGTTGCTTGCTGGGCTCGCCCACTAAGAAACGAGTTCCCCCTAGAGGGACTGGAGACCCCGCTCGGAGCGATCCGGGCGGGGTTTTTCTTTGGTCTGAGGAATTTGGCGCGTTGACGTTCGCGTCAGCGCGAAGCAATGCTTCCTCCATGACCGACACACCCTCCCCCGAACGCATGGTCGCCGGCCTTGTAAAGCTGCTCACAGTAGAACCCGCAGGCGCAATGCAATTCACTGGCAAGGCACAGAAGAATGGCGTCGGCCGGATGTTCGGCGGACAAGTGATCGCACAAGCGCTCCAGGCCGCGCAAGCAACGGTCGGCGATGGCAAGGAAGCGCATTCTATGCATGCGTACTTTCTGCGCGGGGGCAAAGAAGGCCCGGAAACCACGCTGGATGTCGCGGCCGATTTCGACGGGCGCAGCTTCTCCAACCGCCGCGTCGTCGCCAGCCAATTGGAAGAAGATGGCAGCAACCGCCCGATCCTCAATCTGGTGGCCAGCTTCCAGAAGCCAGAGCCGGGCTTGGAGCATGACGACTATCAAATGCCCGATGTCCCGCAGCCCGAAGACTTGCGCCCCGATATGGAGCTGCGCCGCGAATATGCGGACCAGGCCGGGATCGAAGGCACAGCGCGCGATGTCATGCTCCGCCCGCGCCCCATCGATATGCGCACAACCGACAAGCTGCACTGGATGAATTCAGAACCCCGCCAGCCCAGTGCGCATAGCTGGTTCCGCGCAGCTGCGCCTCTGCCCGATGATCCCGCGCTGCACCGCGCAGTGATCGCCTATGCCAGTGACTTTACATTACTTGGCACCAGCGCATTGCCGCATGGCCTGTCATGGATGCGCGGCGAGCTGACCGGGGCGAGCCTGGATCACGCCATCTGGTTCCACCGCCCAGCCCGCGCGGACGAATGGCTACTATACGCCACCGATGCACCCTGGAGCGGCGCCGGGCGCGGCTTCAATCGCGGGCGTATCTTCAACCGCGAAGGCAAGCTGATCGCCAGCGTAGCGCAAGAGGGAATGATCCGGCGCAGGAAGAAGGGCTGATCATTCGCCTGCAGTCCGCCCGAAACCCTACAGCATGGAACACTTGGAACACTGTCCAGAGCGCGAAAATCCATCAGCCTGTTTGCGGCAAGAAATCCCCGATCACTACGATTTCAAAGAACGGCATCCGTGTAGTCACCTCGTGTGAAGTAGGAAACTTGCGTAGCGGCCGGGACGCGCTACTCTCTGCAGCGAGAGGAACGCCATGCAAATTACCCGCGAAGCACCGTTGAAATACTCGCTGGAGCCCAGCAACCACCCCTATTTATCTGGTCCGTGGACACCCGTGCATGAAGAAGTGTCAGTCGACGAACTCGAAGTGATCGAAGGTGAAGTGCCCGCCGACATTGACGGGATCTACCTCCGCAACACGGAGAACCCCGTCCACCAGCCGCTTGGCCGCCATCACCCCTTCGATGGTGATGCGATGATCCATCAGGTCGATATTCAGGGCGGCAAGGTCAGCTATCGCAACCGCTTTGTCCGCACGCATTGCTTTGAGGCTGAACAGATTGCCGGCCAATCGCTCTGGGGCGGCTTGATGGACCCAAAAGGCACATCGAAACGGCCCGGTTTCGGCGCGCATGGCGGGCTGAAAGACACTGGCAGTACGGACATCATTGTCCATGCGGGTGTAGCTTACGCCACGTTCTACCAGTGCGGCGAAGCATGGATGGTGGACCCGGTTACGCTCGAAAACCTCGGTAAGGCACCATGGGGGCCGCTCGATGGCGTCTCTGCGCATCCCAAGGTGGATGAAGAGACCGGCGAGATGATGTTCTTCAACTATTCGAAGCACGCCCCTTTCATGCATTACGGCGTGGTCGATCGCCGCGGAAAGTGTGTGCATTATGTCCCGATCCCTTTGCCCGGCCCTCGCCTGCCGCATGACATGGCGATCACGAAGAACTGGTCGATCCTGAATGACATGCCGCTGTTCTGGGACCAGGAAGCTCTTAAGAAGGATATCCATGCCGCGCGCATGCACGACGGCGTACCGACACGGTTCGCACTGATCCCGCGCCATGGCCAGCTGGAGGATATCCGCTGGTTCGAGGCCTCACCGACTTATGTGCTCCATTGGACCAACGCCTATGAGGCCAAGAATGAAAACGGCGAGGATGAGGTTGTGCTGGAAGGCTATTTCCAGGACAAACCGATGCCCGATCCACTCGAAGAGTTCGGGCGCTACGCGCATATGATGGCGTATGTGGACGAGCACAGCTTCCAGCCGCGCATGCATCGCTGGCGTTTCAACTTGAGCACTGGTGAGACTTCGGAGGAGCGCCTGTCTGATCGCATCGTTGAATTTGGCATGATCAATCCGGCGTATTCGATGAAGAAATCACGCTATGTGTGGCACACCACCAGCAAACCGGGCTGGTTCCTGTTCAACGGATTTGTGAAGCACGATACCGAGACTGGCGAGGAGCAAGTGTTTGAGCTTCCCGAAGGTGTCTATGCGAGCGAGAGCCCGATTGTACCGCGGAAAGGGGCGCAATCGTCCTCAAGTAGCGGTTGCGAAGCACAGCCGAAGGCTGAACGGGTAGGACGACAAGGACGCGAAGATGACGCCTATCTGGTCACCTTCCTGATCGACGAGAACAGCGGCACGTCCGAATTCGCAATCCTGGATGCACGCGACGTGACCAAGGGGCCAATCTGCCGACTGGCATTGCCGCACAAGATCAGCAGCGGCGTTCATTCGACCTGGGTGGAACGCAACATGCTTGGTTTGCTCTCCTGAACTGACAGCCACTCACTTCATCTGGGTTGACCCCGCCCAAGCTTTTTCTTCTTACCCTTGGTCGGGGGGGCTTTCGGTTTTTTCGGCTGCTTGGTTGGATCTGTGTCCGCACCCTGTTCCGAAGATCCCGCGCCAGATTGGCCGGAAGAGCCACTGTCTCCTCCCTTGCCTGCCGACGAGCCCGAACCATCCCCGGACGTGCCTGATAACCCGTCTATCGGACTGTCCGCACCAAACGTCCCTGTGCCCAGCGCTGCCTTCGACAACGTAAGTACATCGTTGTTCGCTGCGCCAAGACTTGAAAGCGCGAACGCCAGCCCCGCGCCAATCACTGCAAGTAGAAGTGCGTATTCAACCACAGCGGCACCGCCATTGTGACGCCAAACATCCTGAATATTCCGACGAACCATTGTTATCCCCTGTCTGCAGCAGACGGGGGTAGAGGCTTGTCCTGAACTTTCTCATTGCTGCAGGCTAGGTCAAAATACCTATCCCGTGCGTGTCGACGGTTGACCTAGCCGACCTTAAAATGATCGACACCAACCAGAAGCCGCAATGCTATCTTTGGGGGGCCTCAGTTTGAAACGGCTGATTCCCGCGACCGACAAATGCTGGCTTGAGAAGCAAGGCGATCGCCAGCAGAATGACAATCACCGCAACAACTGTTTCCTCTGGCCTGGCTGCGCCACCGCTCAGCCAGGATGGGCCATGAATTTCAGTCGAGAGTGGTGCCAAGCCGATCCAGTCTGTTTGACCGGTCAGCGGCAACCCCGAAATTACGATAGTATAATTCCACAGCGCGTGATTGAGCCCTGCGGCCCAGATATTTCCTGTTCGCCAATACACCAGCGACCACAGCACGCCGAGCAGGAAGCCAATGGCAATCGCGAACCAGCTGCCCCAGCTGTCATTCAATAGATGCAGCAAAGAGAACGTCAGGCTCGGCAAAAGCAGCGCGATCCAAAGCCCGAAATTCCGTTCCAGAACGGAAAACAGCACGCCGCGGAAGACCACTTCCTCCAGAAAGGCCATACCGAATATGGCTAGGAACACCGCGATCAGCGCAATGTCAGGCGTTGCCAAGGCGAAGCTGTATCCGCCCAATGCTCCGTTGATGCCAATGATCAGCGCCATCAAGCCCATGCCCCCGGCGCCGGCCAGAAAAATGGCGCGCCCGTTAAAGCCGACTTTGGACGTGTCTTCGCCCTTCGCGAAGCGAAGGTAGAAATAGAACCCTATCGCCATCGCGATCGTCACGATCACACGCCGGACGATGGAAGTTGTTTCCTCATCCAATCCGAGGACCGCTGCAACGGCCGGTACCAACGCCAGCCGCGCAATCGCCACAGCCACGCCAACACAAACAGCACCAATCAACAGCGCGACAACCGCATCGCGCAATCTAATTCCAAGACTCATTGCAAGCCCTTCACCCACCTGCGTGGTAAAAATCATAAATCTTGCGCGCCACCGCATCAGAGACGCCAGGCGCGCGCTGTAAATCATCCAATGCCGCCGCGCGAACCTTGCTTGCCGAGCCGAAGTGCAAGAGCAGAGCGCGTTTGCGAGCCGGCCCGATGCCCGGGATTTCATCAAGCGGCGAAGCAGTGATCGCGCGGCTGCGTTTGGCACGGTGCGCGCCAATGACATAGCGGTGCACTTCATCGCGCAGATTTTGCAGATGGAACAGCACCGGCGAATTGGTTGGCAGGGTTTTCTCGCGCCCGTCGGGGAAATGGAACACCTCCCGCCCCTCACGCCCGTGGTGCGGCCCCTTGGCAATTGCGATCAGCGGCACATCTTCGATACCCAGTTCTTCCAGCGTATCGCGCACGGAAGACATTTGGCCTTTGCCGCCATCGATCAGGACTAGATCGGGCCATACAGCCTTGTCGCCCGATGTCTCGCGATCTGGGTCATCCTTGATCGCGCGCTCGAACCGCCGCCGCATCACTTCGCGCATCATGCCGAAATCATCGTTGGTCTGCGCTTCCTTGATATTAAACTTGCGATACTGGTTTTTGACGAAGCCATCCGGCCCTGCGACCACCATCGCGCCAACCGCCTTGGCGCCTTGGATATGACTGTTGTCGTAAATCTCGATCCGCTGCGGCGGGCTTTCCAGCTCGAGGAATTCCGCCATTTCGCGCAACGTCCTGGCCTTTGTGCCGCGTTCGGCCAGCCGCCGGTCGAGCGCTTCTTCAGCATTCCGGCTTGCCTGTTGCATCAGCTTGCGCCGCTCGCCGCGCTGCGGAACAGATACGCTGACCTTCCTGCCCGCCAGTTCTGACAGCGCGGCTTCTACCAGCTCGGTTTCAGGAAGCGGACGATCGACCAGCACAGTCGCCGGCGGGGGCACTTCCTCATAAAACTGCAGGATCACGTTGGAGAGGACCTGATCTTCCTCCACATCCTTGGTATGGGTCGGGAAGAAGGCCCGATGGCCCCAATTCTGCCCGCCGCGAATAAAGAATGCCTGCAGGCCGACCTGTCCGCCCTTCGTAGCAAGCGCGAACACGTCTGCATCGCCTACGCCCTGGGCATTGATAGCCTGGCTGCCCTGAATGAAGGTTGCTGCACGCAATCGGTCACGCAGAATTGCGGCGGTTTCAAAATCCAGGTCTTCCGCAGCCTTCTTCATCTGTTGTTCCAGATCAGCCTGCACAGCGGAAGATTTGCCAGACAGGAAATCCTTCGCTTGGCGCGTCAGATCGGCGTAATCCGCTTCGTTGATCCGCCCCACGCACGGCGCACTGCACCGTTTGATTTGGTAAAGCAGGCAGGGCCGGTCACGACGGCTAAAAAAACTGTCGGTGCAGGATCTGAGAAGAAACAGTTTCTGAAGCGCATTGATCGTGGTGTTGACGCTGCCCGCGCTGGCAAACGGCCCATAGTAATTGCCCTTCGCCTTGCGCGCACCGCGATGTTTCATGATGCGCGGGAAGTCATGCCCTTCGCGCAGCAGGATAAAGGGAAAGCTTTTGTCATCGCGCAACAACACGTTGAATGGCGGGCGATAGCGCTTGATCAGCTGTGCTTCCAACAACAGCGCTTCTGCCTCGCTATTGGTGGTGACGATTTCCATGCTCCGGCATTGGCTGACCATGCGCAGCAACCGATTGGTCAGTTGCGGCACTTGCGTGTAGTTCGCCACCCGAGCTTTCAGACTGCGCGCCTTGCCGACGTAAAGAACGTCTCCGCGCGCATCACACATACGGTACACACCCGGCACCGGCTTGAGCGTGTCCACCGTGTCGCGGATCGCTTTCACTCCGGCTTCAAGGTCGGGCTGCGCACTCGACACCGTATAGGCCGCGCGCTCCTCATTGAAGCGTTCGGCCCCTCTCGGGTCGTGCGGAGATCCTGCTTTGGCGCGTGACATTGCGTGACAGATAGGCCGGGGCACAAACAATCTCAATTGCTTGCATGCGGCCAAGTTTCGCTCCAGCAAGGCGCAAAGGGGATTTCCATGAGCACACAGGTCAAGCCACCACGCACAGTCGGCGTAATGGGAACTTCACTGTTCCAGATCAACGGCATGATCGGCTCGGGCATTTTTGCCCTCCCCGCCGTGCTGGTTGCCGCCGTGGGCAGTTTCGCGCCAATGATGATGGCGTTTGGATTCGCCCTGATCCTGCCGCTTGGCTTTGTGTTCGCTTGGCTGACCACGCGCTTTGATAGTTCAGGCGGGCCGGTATTATATGGAAAGACTGCTTTTGGCAGCTTCGCCGGCTTCCAGGCCGGTTGGGGGCGTTACGCGTCGGGCTTGGTTGCGTTGGCGGCCAACACACATGTGATGGTGAGTTATTTCGCAGCACTCTTCCCGGTGCTTGAAGGTGAGATGATTGCGAACGCAACGGTCTTTGTGACAATCATTGCCCTGACACTCATCAACACACTGGGCATGCGCAGTTCGGTCAACGCTCTGGGGCTGCTGACAGTTCTGAAACTCGCGCCACTGGGCATACTGGTGCTTGCTGCTGTCTTCGGCGCTTACACCTCTCCTTCCATTGTGCTCCCGCAGTTCAGCGATGCCGAGACAGTCATTTTGCTGATGTTCTATGCCTTCATCGGTTTTGAAGGCGTAACAGTGCCAGCGGGAGAGATGAAGAACCCGAAACGCGATCTGCCGCGCGTGCTCATTGCCACGCTGGCGGGTGTGACCTTGATCTACATCGCCGTGATCTGGGCATATATGACCATTGCGACCGAGCCGACGGGCAACACAAATGCACTTGCAGGCGCGGCTGATATCGCCTTCGGGCAAATCGGCGCAGTGATGATCGTTCTCGCTGCTGGCTTTTCAATCATGGCGAACAATTTTGCGAGCGTCATCATTGTTCCTCGCATGGCGTTCGGTATGGCAGAGCAGAAAATGCTACCTGACTGGTTTGCCAGGATTCACCCGCGCTTCCTTACCCCTGCAAACTCGATCATGTTCTACGGCTTGTTCGCAGCCTTGCTGAGCCTGACAGGCGGCTTTGTGGCCCTGGCATCAGCCAGCACGCTCACCCGCTTGCTGACCTATGTGATCAGCGCCGCTGCACTACCCACGATCGAGCATCGCGAAGGCCAGCTAAACCCGCTTCACCTTGTTATGGCAGTGTTGGCATTCGCATCCTCGGTTTGGATTGGCACTCATGCCGACAGCGAAGCCTGGACAACATTTGCCGGATTGCTGGTGGTTGGCACCGCGCTGTACTTTATCGCCCGGCGGCGAAACGGAGCATCGCCTGAAACGGCGTGATTTATGACTGAGCGCTTTGACACGATTATCCTGGGCGGCGGGGCCGCCGGCCTGTTCTGCGCAGCGCGCGCTGGGCAGCGCAGTAAACGCGTGTTGGTGCTCGAACGCGCGGTAAAGGTCGGCAAGAAAATCCTGATTTCAGGCGGTGGACGCTGCAATTTCACTAATGTCAATGCGGGCCCGGCAAACTATCTTTCCTCTAACCCGCATTTCGCCAAGAGTGCGCTCGCGCGATACTCTCCGAAGGACTTCATCGAACTGGTCGATAGCTACGGCATCGCGCATCACGAAAAGACATTGGGCCAGCTGTTCTGTGACGGACCCGCCCAGCAGATCGTCGATCTTCTGCTGGCAGAGTGCGCGAAAGGAATTGTCGAAATCCGGTGCGAAGAAGAGATCGCTCAGGTCTCACACTCTGATCAAACCTTCACAGTCGTAACCCAGCACGGCACCTATTCGGCGCCTGCCTTGGTGATTGCCACTGGCGGGCCTTCGATCCCCAAGATGGGCGCGACAGGCTTTGCCTATGATCTTGCGCGGCAGTTTGGCCTCAAAGTGGTCGAGCCGCGCCCTGCCCTCGTCCCGCTGACTTTGGGCGGTGAGCAAGTGCTCTTCCGCAAGATATCCGGCGTGTCCGCGCCGGTTGTGGCCAGCGCCAACAAAGCAAGCTTTGCAGAAGCGGCCTTGTTCACGCACCGCGGCCTGTCTGGCCCGGCGATCTTGCAAGTCAGTTCATATTGGAAGCCCGGCGATGCGGTCAGCATCAATTTCCTGCCTGATCACAGCGAAGGCTGGCTGCTGGAAGCCAAGCGGCTGAAACCGCGCGCAACGCTGAGGTCTGTGCTTCGCGAAGTCCTTTCCGACCGGTTGGCAGACATTCTTGCGGACAAAATCGCTCTATCCACCGAGCTAGGCAATGCGCCGGACGCCAAACTGCGCGAGGCGGAGGCCCGTCTGTCACGCTGGATATTCCAGCCCAACGGCAGCGAAGGATTTGCCAAGGCGGAAGTCACGAACGGCGGGATCTCGACCGCTGAACTATCCTCCAAGACTATGGAAACACAGAAAATTCCCGGACTTTATGCGATTGGCGAAGCTGTAGACGTGACCGGTTGGCTGGGCGGCTACAACTTCCAATGGGCCTGGGCCAGCGCTGTTGCAGCCGCAGACGCGCTTTAGACACCTTTGGCATGATAGCAGTTTGGGGCCCCTTCCCTTGCGGAACCTCCTGACGCAGGCGGTAAGTTGACGAGGCACGCGCTTCTGTTAGCGTCTGCAACATAAAGGTGTCTCAAGGCATCGAAACGGGAGAGAACCCGTGCGCCAATTGCAAGGCATGGATTCGTCATTCGTTGCGCTGGAAACGCGCAATTCGCCGATGCATATCGGCTCTATCCTGATCTACAATCCGGCGACTGCACCCGGCGGCTTTGTTCGATTCAAAGACATTCTGAATTTTTTCGAAAGCCGTATGCAGCTTTCACGCACGATCCGTCAGCGATTGGTGCGGGTGCCGTTTGATCTGGATCACCCCTATTGGATCGAGGATCCGGACTTCGATCTGGAATATCACGTTCGGCATATCGCATTGCCGAAGCCCGGTGACTGGCGACAATTGTGCATCCAGGCCGCGCGCATTTTCGCTCGCCCGCTTGATCTGGAGCGGCCGCCCTGGGAATTCACAGTGGTCGAAGGGCTCGACAACGTGCCCGGCGTGGCCAAAGGCAGCTTCGCCATGGTCACCAAAGTGCACCACGCGGCTATTGATGGCATGAGTGGCATAGATCTGATGGAAGCGATGCACACGCTCAACCCCGATGATCCGCCCCCTTCAACGCCGGACAAGTGGAAGCCGGAGAAAGTGCCCAATCCTGTCGAGCTATTGGGCAAGAGTTATTTCAATGCGGTCACCAATCCGCTGAAGCAGCTGGAAGTGGCCGCAAAGGCTGCACCGGGCTTGGCGAAAGCTATCAAGGGCCTGGCGGCGAAAGAGTTCTCCGTCAGCCGCGACATGGTTGCGCCCAAAACGCGCTTCAACCGCGTAATTTCTTCGCACCGTGTGGTAGAGGGCCGCAGTTTCAAGCTGGCTGATATCAAGACGATCCGCCTGCTGGAGGATGGCGCCAAGGTCAACGATGTGTTCCTGGCGATCATCGGCGGTGCAATGCGCAAATATCTGCTTTCGAAGCAGGATTTGCCGAAGGCAACACTGACCGCGATGGCTCCGATTTCCGTTCGCTCCAAGAATGAGAAAGGCGACATGGGCAATCAGGTCGCCGCCATGATTGCGCCGCTCGGCACACATATCGAGGATCCGGCTGAACGGCTGGCATATGTCCACTCGAAGACGGTCAACAGCAAGGCGATGACCGATGCGATGGGCGCGCGCAACATGACAGAAATGAGCAAGGTCAGTCCGGCGCTATTCATGGCACTGGGTGCGCAGCTGTTTACCCGGCTTGGACTGGCTGATCGCGGGGTTGGCCCGCCGTTCAGCACGGTGGTCACGAATGTACCCGGCCCGCCAATCCCGATCTATTCAACCGGCGCCCGGCTTGAGAGCATGATGGGATTGCTTTGCCTGAATGACGGGCTGGGCCTGGGCCATGTTGTGCAAAGCTATTGCGACGAAGCCACGATCAGCTTCACGGCCTGTCGGGAATTGCTGCCGGACCCTGAATTCTATATCGAATGTATCGAGGATAGCTTCAACGAGTTGTTGGCAGCGGCGAAGGCACACGCCGCCAAGACCGCTAAAGAACCGGTCGCAAAGAAGGCTGCTCCGTTGAAGACAGGCGCGACCAGCGCGAAGCGAAAGGCAGCCACCAAGAAGAAAACGGCGCCAAAAATGCCAGCACCCAAGAAGGCAGCAGCCAAGATTGCTGAAGCGGCAAAGACTGGGGCAACCAGCGCCAAACGCAACACATCGACGAATAAGCCAGCCGCAAAGCGCAAGAGCGCGGCGAGCAAGGCGAAGAAATAGGCCCTATGGGTCGCAGGAAGACAACCGGAAGGGACGCAAATATGGCCACTATGGCTGCTGTTGAGGAAGAATTTGATGTGGCCGCACGGCCACCGAGCCGTTTTTGGGCTCTGGCAGAAGGGCGTGCCATGTTCGAACTTGGCGCGTTTTACCTCTCCCGCCCGTTTCTGAGCCAGCTGCCAAAGGGCGATGGCCATGCCGTCAAAGTCCTGCCAGGATTCATGGCCACCAACACATCCACCGCGCCGATGCGGCGCTTGCTCCAGGATTTGGGCTATGACGCGCATGGCTGGGACAGCGGGCGGAACATCCGTGTCGACAACGCGCTGATCGCGCGGCTTGAAGCGCAGCTGATGCGCCTTAATGACGAGAGCGGAGGAAAAGTTTCGTTCGTTGGCTGGAGCCTCGGCGGAGTTCTAGCACGCGAACTGGCCAAGCTGCACCCTGATCGTGTGCGATTGGTAATCAGCCTGGGTAGCCCGATCTCCGATGATCGCGGTCACACCAATGCGCGCCGTCTGTTCGAACTGTTGAATGGCAAAGAGCCAGAGCCGCTGCGCGATGGCCGCTTTATGGGTCTTGATGAGGCCCCGCCTGTGCCAACAACTTCGATCCTGACCAAGACTGATGGCGTGGTGCATTGGCGTGGATCAGTGCAGAAACCGACCCGCACACCAAGCGAGAATATCGAAGTTTACGCCAGCCATCTGGGCCTTGGCGTGAACCCCAGCGTGATGATCGCAATCGCTGACAGGCTGGCACAGGACGAAGGCGAATGGGCGCCATTCGAACCTTCGCTCGCGCAACAGTGGATGTATCCGCACACCGGCTTCAATTAAGCGCCGAAAACTCGCTTATTGTCAGAACACCTCGCGGATATCTATCCCGAGGTAGCGCCCGTTCGGATCGATCAAAAACGGTTGATAGCGCAGCGGCGTATCGCCGTTGTCGTCGACAATCCGGCGCTGCGCATCGAACACATTGTTCGCCAATAGCGACACTGTAAGCCCCTTCAGCGGACCATTCTCTGCCCCGGTGAGCGTGCCCAGATTGGCAAAAACGCGCAGATTGAATGTAGCCAGATCTTCAAAGAACAGCGGGCTTGCGCCAGTCACAGCATTGCCGTTGATCCGGGCTTTGCCAGTGTAAAAGCCTGACAAACGGATACCTTTCCCATCGCGGAAGAAACCGGCCTGGAGCTGGGTCGAATGTCGCGGCTGGCCGAAATCGCTTTGCGCATCACCGTCGAGCAGATCCAGCACGTCTCCGCCCTCTGCGATCAGGATCTGGTTCTCCAATTCAATCGTGTGGCTAAGGCTAGCAAAGTAGCGCCCTCGCCCGTCGCGGCCGAAGCCGCCCGAGATCGGGTTGGGTATTGTGCCCGCGGGGCGTTGTTCGGAGCTATCGCCGCCGGAGGGGCCACCGCGCATTTGTTCCGGATCCATCGAACAGATCCGCTCGCGGAATTGGCCAAGGCGTTCACGATCAATCGAGCCGTCTTCGCCCTTGAACCGTTCGAGCATGCGCTGCGCGCGTGTCAAATCGAAGTCCGGAAACTGTTCGGACAAATCCTCGCCGCGCTCGACCGCTCCGGCGATCTGTTCCAGAAATGCCATACCATCGTCGGCGCACAGCTTTCCACGGAAAGCCATGAAGCGCTCACGCTGTTCAGGCGTAGGTAGGCCGCGGCCTTCAGCGCCGGGGGGCGGACCTGGCCGCCCTTCACGCCGCATTCCGGCGGGAGGGCCGCGCCGTCCACTATCAGCCTCTCCTGGAGCCGAACCACCCCACGATCCGCGCGTGAACAGGCCGAACACAAGCCGCTCGCTGCGCGCGCTGTCGAAGGTTACAGAGCGTCGGTCGAGCGAGACCAGATTTCCGCCTGCATCGCGTACCACCCGATCGGGAAAAGCGGCTTCGGTTTCTGCCGTCAGAGCGGGAAAGCCGCGCGTCACATCGCTTGATCGGTTGCGAATATACTCGCCGAAGAACGTCGTATTATCCCAAAACGGGATTTGCCAGTTCGCACTGAAGCGCCAATCACGCTGCGTCTCGGCCAGCAAGTCAGGGTTCCCGCCGCTGGTCACCGTTGCCAGTACTGTCTCTCCATTGACCAGATCGAACACCGGCACATTAAAGGTCGTGACGGTCGGGCTGCCCAGATCGCTTAAGCCGGGCGCAGCTTCGCGCCATACGTAGGTAGCGGCCAGGTTGAGCCGATTTGTGGGCGCCCAGTTCAGCCCTGCCGTCCAATCCATCAGCGAACCGAAGTCTGACAAATCCTCAAAGCCGATGCTGCCATTGAGCGAGAAGCTGCCCAGCGTATCGAGAAAGCCCTCTCTGCGGCTGGTGAGTGGAACAACGATACTGACTCCGCCTTCGAATTGGCGACGCGAAAGCTGCGTCTCGCCTTCGGTTCGGGTGTCTTCACTGTTTATGCGCTGCCAGTTGAGGCCCAGATCGAAAGTCGTCGAAACCTCTCCGGCAGGAAGCAGCAGCGGGCTGCCGCGCAGGGTCGCCTTGTTGACGGTAGTGATGGTCTGACTGCGCGCCACGTCGAAGCCGGCGTCAGCTTTTACGGGAATCAGCCCGTCGATCGCCAGCGTTCCTGAAGCCGCCGCGTCGATCAGTGCCTGTGTATCGACGCGCCTGTCGATCTCGGTCTCGTTTTCGATCAGACTGGCGTCTGCAGTTGCAGTGAATTGATAGCCGCCAAGCTGGCGCGAATAGCTCGCTGAACTGGACAGCGTATCGCGCGCATTTCGTATCTCCAGCGGATCGTCCGCCCCGAAGGTGCGAAAGGCGCTACTGCCATCAGGCGCGGTTAGCAGCACGCCATTGAGCCCCGACAAGCCAGTTCCATCAAAGCGATCATATTGCAGGTTCAGACTGACCGATGCTCCGCTGTCCAGAAAAGCTTTCGCCCAGTTAATCGACGCTTGCAGCTCGCGCGTGTCGTTGACCAGGCTGCGAAACTGCGCGGGATCAGGATCGCTGGCGAGATCTGAAACCGAACCATCTGTCTGGACTATGTCCCTTTCAGCCTCGGTCAGTTGATTGCGATCGCTGGCCTCAAGGTTGAAGTTCATCCGCGCGCCATCATTGATCGTCAGCAGAGCGAATTCCTGCCCATTGCGCCAGTATCCGCCCCGGTCCGGCGCCTCGAACTCCAACTCGACTTCGCGGCTGGAGAAATTCTCTTTCAGGATGATGTTCACCACACGGCGATCCGGGGCAAAGCCAAATCGCTGGGCAACCTCCTCTGGCATCACTTCGACTTTAGCCACCGATTCAGGTGGGTAGCTTCGCAACTCGCGAAAGCTGCCAATGCGGATGCCGTTGACCAGGAAGACAGGTCGACCACCGCCCCGTCCTTGGGAAGACCCCGTTTGCGGCCCGATCGCTTCGATCAACTCTTCGATCGAATTGGCACCAAGCGAGGCAATATCTGCTTCGTTCAACTCGAGCAGCGGCGGTTGCTCTACATCGAGCTGACCACGCAGCCGCTCCGCCTGCACGACGATTGTGCCCGGAGCTGCTGCGGACGTATTGACCTCTACCGGCTGGGCCGCGTCTGGATTTTCTTGTTGCGCATGCGCGACAGTTCCAAAACCAACGCTAAGGCAGGTTGCGCTCAAAAGAAGATATCGGGGGGACATAGAGGCGCATTTCTCTCAATCGAAGCGGACTGACAAGCCGCTGAATTGTATCGGTTTGCATTAATGGTTACGAAACGTGGCGCATTTCAGACGCATGGATGATTGCGGCTACAACGCACGAGGCTTCCCTTTTGCTCCCGGCGCGGCTAAAGCGCGCCAAATTCGACATTCACTAGGTAAAGCTAAGGAAATTCATGGCTAAAGAAGAACTCCTCGAAATGCGCGGCAAGGTGGTCGAACTGCTGCCTAATGCGATGTTCCGGGTCGAGCTCGAGAATGGCCACGAAGTCCTTGGCCACACTGCCGGCAAAATGCGCAAGAACCGCATTCGCGTTTTGGTGGGTGACGAAGTGTTGTGTGAACTCACACCTTATGACCTGACCAAGGCGCGTATCACCTATCGCTTCATGCCAGGTCGCGGCGGCCCGGGCCAAGGCCCCGGCCCGGCCTAAGCGCGCTGCTCGGATATGAGCGCGCCCATCCTGATACTTGCATCTGCCAGTCCACGTCGCCGCGAGTTGCTCGCGCGCCTGGGCGTGGTCCCTGATGCGGTCTCTCCTGCAGAGATTGACGAGACTCCGTTGAGGGGTGAGCTTCCGCGCGACTATGCCAAGCGCATGGCGCGAGAGAAAGCGATGGCAGTGCCTGGCAACGGGCACATTCTGGCAGGAGACACCGTCGTCGCGGCCGGGCGTCGCATTCTGCCGAAAGCCGAAGATGAAGCAACCGCACGCCAGTGCCTTGAGCTGTTGTCGGGGCGGAGGCACCGCGTACTGTCCGCGATTGCGCTGAAATCTCCCGATGGCGCCCTGCACGAGAAGCTAAGCGAGACCATCGTGCGCTTCAAACGGCTGAGCGAAGCCGAAATCGCCGCCTATCTCGCCAGCGGTGAGTGGGAGGGCAAGGCTGGTGGCTATGCAATCCAGGGCATAGCTGAAGGGTTGATCGGATGGATTCAGGGCAGCCACTCTGGCGTAGTCGGCCTTCCCCTGTTCGAGACTCGCGCGCTGCTCAAAACCGCTGGATTCAACATTGGCTGAGTGGCTGATCGAGCATGGCATCGGTGAAGATCGCGCGATGCTGGTCGAAGGCGAAAGGGTGCTCGCAGCAAAGCTTCACTGGCCCGGCGAGATATTCGCGGGACAGATAGTTGAAGCGAAGCTGGTGTCGCGCGCCGCCGGATCGAGCCGCGGCACTGCGGCAACACAAACTGGCTCGCAAATCCTGCTCGATCGCATCCCTAAAGAGGTAACCGAAGGCAGCATGGTCGAACTGGCGATCACTCGTCCGCCCATTGCAGAGATCGGTCGCATGAAACTTGCCCAAGGGCGCGTGACTGACGGCCTCCAAAACAGCAAGAATTCGTCATTTGACGGGCTCGATGCTCGCGCCATGCGGACGTTCCCTCCCGGATTGTGGGAAGATATCTGGCACGCAGCGTCCTCTGGTCAGGTCGATTTCGCAGGCGGATCAGCGATCTTCCGTGTGACCCCGGCGATGACGCTGATCGACATTGATGGCGAAGGGTCGCCCAGAGAACTCTCGCTCGCGGGTGTCCCAGCGATTGCACAGGGCTTGGCGTGGTTTGATCTTGGCGGGAATATCGGGATCGACTTCCCTACCATCGAAGCAAAATCAGATCGCAAGGCAGTCGATAGCGCTCTGGCGAAAGCACTCGATCACTGGCCGCATGAGCGCACCGCAATGAACGGATTTGGCTTTGTACAGATCGTCGCACGGCTAGAGGGGCCATCATTGCTTCACCGATTCGCTTCGTCGCGCACCGGCATGTGCGCCCGCTATGCCCTGCGCGTTGCCGAGCGGGCCGAAGGCGCAGGCGTAACCCTGCTCACCGTCCACCCGGCGATCAAAGCCAAGCTCAAACCCGAATGGCTAGATGAACTGCGCAGGCGCACGGGTCGTGAATTGCGCGTAGAAACCGATCCCGGCCTTGCGCTTGAAGCGCCAAGTGCGCAAGTAATCGAGTCATGAGCAAATCTTCCAAACCCTGCCCCATCTGCAAGCGACCACGAACCGAGGAATTCACGCCCTTTTGTTCCAGCCGGTGCAAAGACCGAGATCTGGCGAAGTGGTTCGGCGACGGGTATGCCTTGCCCGGCCGACCAGCAGCTCCGGAAGAAATCGCGGGAGAGATCATCCGCGAAGAACGCGACTGAAGCCGCGCTCCGGGAAAATCCGCCATTTCCTTCCCAAATACCCCTTGCCAAGCCCGCGCACCTTCGCCATAGGCGCGCTCTCACTCGCTCGCCGGTGTTTCAACGCACCCGCGCCGCAGCGATGCCTCGGTAGCTCAGTTGGTAGAGCATACGACTGAAAATCGTAGTGTCGGTGGTTCGATCCCGCCCCGAGGCACCACTCCCTTTCTCTGTGCGCAGACCGATACGGCAAGATTGCCAATTCGCCCGCTTCCGACTATGGTAACCACTCTCGCCCCGGTCGCCCTTTTGCGCATTTGCAAGGCCAGCCGGCGCGCAAGTATTTTTGCAGCAAGAAAGCAAAGCCCATGTCGCGTCGCCGCCAGATCTACGAAGGCAAGGCCAAGATCCTTTATGAAGGCCCGGAGCCGGGCACGATCATCCAGTATTTCAAGGATGATGCGACCGCGTTCAACGCGGAGAAAAAGGGCACAATCAATGGCAAGGGTGTGATCAATAATCGCATCAGCGAACATGTGTTCACCCGCCTTGCGCACATCGGGATCCCGACCCACTTTATCCGCCGCTTGAACATGCGCGAGCAACTTGTCCGGCAGGCCGAAATCATCCCGATCGAGGTGGTGGTGCGCAATGTCGCGGCAGGTTCAATCTGTAAACGGTTGGGTATGGAAGAAGGCGATCCCCTGCCCCACACGCTGATCGAATATTATTATAAAGACGATGCTCTGGGCGATCCGCTGGTTTCCGAAGAGCACATTGCGTGCTTCAACTGGGCCGGCCCGGAGGAAATGCAGGACATCGCCAGCATGGCGATCCGCATCAATGACTTCATGTGCGGCATGTTCGCAGCGATCGATATTCGCCTGATCGACTTCAAACTGGAATTCGGCCGCATATTCGATGGCGATTTCAGCCGCGTGATTCTGGCTGACGAGATCAGCCCCGACGGCTGCCGTCTTTGGGATATGAAGACAGGCGAGAAGCTCGACAAGGACCGTTTCCGGCGCGATCTGGGCGGCGAAAGCGAAGCTTATCAAGAGGTCGCGCGACGCCTTGGCCTGCTGCAGAATGACGACAACGGCCCCGGCGAAGTGTTCGACATGTCGAGCCATCGCAGCCGCCTGCGCGGGACGCCACCTCTTCCCAAGAAATAGGCCGCCTACAGCCTATTCTATTCAGTAACTTGTCAGCCTGTGCGAGGCAGGTAAGCATGCATCATGCGTTTGTTTGCCTTGTTAGCGGCCTTTGTCGCAGTCGCCTTATCGCCCACGCCGTTGCTTGCGCAGGAAAGCGCGCCGGATGAGCCCGTTTGGGCATTCGAGGACAGCGACATTCCGGTCGACCCGGCATTCCGGTTTGGCGTGCTGGACAATGGCATGCGCTATATACTGCGGCAAAACTCTACGCCCGAAGACACTGCGCTGGTACGGCTGTATATCGGCTCCGGCTCGCTCGATGAAACTGATGGCGAGCGCGGCCTTGCGCACTTTGTGGAACACATGGCGTTCAACGGTTCAAAACGGATTCCCGAAGGCGAAATGATCCCTCTGCTCGAACGTGAAGGACTTGCGTTCGGGGCAGACACCAATGCCAGCACTGGCTTTGATCGTACGCTCTATATGCTCAATCTGCCGCGCAATGACGAAGACTTGCTGGAAACCGCGCTGATGTTGATGCGGGAAACCGCGAGTGAATTGCTGATCGAGCAGGAAGCGGTTGATCGCGAGCGCGGCATCATCTTGGCAGAGCGGCGTGATCGCAACAATTTCGCATTCAAGGCAGCTGTTGACGGGTTTGAATTCTCTGCGCCGGACGCGCGGTTTGTCCAGCGCGTACCGATCGGCACGTTGGAGGTGCTAGAGAATGCCGATGCAGAAGATTTGCGCGGCTTTTACGGACGCACTTATGTGCCTGCAAACGCAGTGCTGGTGATCGTTGGCGATTACCCGGAGGAACTGCTCGAAGACCGCGTGAAGCACTGGTTTGCTGACTGGCAGGGTGGCGCAGAGCCAACCGATCCAATCACCGGGCCTGTCGACATCACCCGTACCAATGAAACCGACATCTATGTTGACCAGGCGCTCAACGAAACCGTCTCCGTCACGCGTTACGCACCTTGGGAAGAGCGTAAAGACACGGTCGCAAATCGCCAGCAGAACCTGCTACGACAGGTTGGTTACGGCATAATCAACCGGCGTCTGGCGACACTCGCGCGGGCAGAGAACGCACCTTTCAGAGCGGCAAGTTTTGGCACGAGCGATCTGTTCGAGGAAGCGCGCTCGACCGGCCTGACTGTCACCACTTCAGATAACGAATGGCGCAGCGGAATGATTGCTGCCGGAACAGAGCTGCGCAAGGCGTTGCAGTACGGTTTCAGCGAAGCCGAGGTCGTCGAGCAAGTCGCACGTCTGCGCACAAGCATTGAGAACAGCGCTCGGTCTGCGAATACGCGCAGCAATGGTGCATTGGTCTCTGCCGCACTTGGTCTGGTGCAAGAGGAGAATGTTCCCTCCACACCGGAAAGCTCGCTGGATCGCTTCGAAGCTTTCGCTGATCAGATTACGCCGGAGGCCGCATTCGCAGCCGTGCTGGCGGATACGGCTGAGCTGACTGACCCGTTGATACGGTATCAAGGCCGGACAGAGCCAGAAGGTGGCGCGGAAGGGCTAACCTCCGCATGGGCAGAGGTTGAAGCGGCAGTGATTACCGCGCCTGAATTCGCTGAAATGGCAGAATTCGCCTATCAGTATTTTGGCACTCCGGGTGACATCGTTTTCGACGAGACAGCGGAACGGCTCGGCATCCGCAAGATCCGCTTCGCCAATGGCGTAATGCTCAATCTGAAACAGACCGATATCAACGAGGATCGCATTCAGTTCCGTGTGCAGCTCGATGGCGGCGACCTGCTGAATACCAAGGACGCACCGCTGACCACGGCATTGGTAAGTTCGCTGGCAGGCGGAGGTCTGGGAGAGCATTCACAAGACGAACTGGTGAGCATTCTGGCGGGCCGCAGCGTTCGCCTGGCGTTGTCTTCCGCCGACAAGGGTTTCCAGATGTCCGGAACCACGACCCCGCGCGATCTTTTGCTTCAGATGCAGCTGCTCACCGCAGGGATTACCGACCCGGGCTATCGCCCGGAAGCGATCGAACGTTTCCGCAGAGGTGTCGCGCAATTCTTCGCAAGCATGGATGCGACGCCGGGTCAGGCGCTGGGCAACAATATCGGCGCAATCCTGTCTGATGGCGATCCGCGTTTCTCGCTTCAGTCTGAAGAAGCTTATAACGCGCTGTCATTCGATCAGTTACGCGAAGACATCAGTGATCGTTTGGCCAATGGCGCGATCGAGATCGCCATGGTCGGAGATTTTGATCAGCAAGCAGCGATCGATGCTGTCGCAGCAACATTCGGCGCGCTGCCAGAACGCGAAGCCGAGTTCCAGCCCCGCGAAGAAGCTCGTGAACGTACTTTCACCGAAGATCGTGAAACGCGCACCATCACGCATTCTGGCGAGCCAGATCAGGCGCTTATCCGGATTGTCTGGCCCACCACCGACGATAGCGACCATGCAGAAAACATTCGTCTGAGCCTGCTTGCCCGCGTTGTCCAAATCCGCTTGCAAGAAGTGCTCCGCGAAGAGCTTGGCCAGGCCTATTCACCTGGCGCGAACAGTTCACTGTCGCGAACATGGCGCGATTACGGCACATTCGATATCAATGTCGCGGTTGATTATGAGCAAGTTGATGCAGCGAGCAGCGCGATAATGGGAATGATCGCGGGGCTGCGCGAAAGTGTGGATTCAGACACGGTTGACCGGGCGCGCGCACCGCTGCTCGAACAGTATGACAATTTGCTCAAGACGCTGGGTGGCTGGATGTCGCTGGCAGACAATGCGCAGAGTGAAGCGGAGCGGTTGGAACGGTATTTCAACGCACCAGACATGATCCGCGCAGTGACACCGGACGATATTCGTGGTGCAGCACAAACCTATCTCTCTCCGGATCAAGCGGTCCAGATCATCGTTTTGCCAAAGAGCGTTCAGGCAGAATAGTCGCATTTGCCCGTGGGCAACCACGTGCATCGCGATTGCAACATGCACCCATCGCGCTATAGGGCTGCGCATATTGCGGGCACGCGCAAACGCGCCATACCCCACCAGAGGAGCTGCTCATGAAAGTCCGTGTCCTGGTTCGATTGAAGCCCGGAGTTCTCGACCCCCAAGGCCGCGCAGTCCACCATTCTCTTGAAGGGCTCGGTTTCGAAGGTGTTGAAGACGTTCGCATCGGGCGTGTTATCGAAATGGATCTGGCCGATGGTACAAGTGACGCAGCCATCGATGACATGTGTCAGAAGCTGCTCGCCAACATGGTGATCGAGGATTACTCGATCGAAAAGCTCGGTCAGACGGAGCCGGCCTGATGTCTTTCCGCGCAGCTGTGATCACATTCCCGGGATCCAATTGCGATCGGGACATGGCGGTGGCGATCGAGCAAGTCTCGGGTACCGCTCCCTTGCGGGTCTGGCATGGAGACGATGCCCTGCCACAAGGCCTCGACTTTATCGCGCTGCCCGGCGGTTTTTCCTACGGCGACTATCTGCGCTCTGGTGCCATGGCCTCGCGGAGCCCGATCATGAAAGCGGTGGTGAAAGCTGCCGAAGCAGGCGTGCCGGTCCTCGGCGTCTGCAATGGCTTCCAGGTGTTGACCGAGGCCGGTCTCTTGCCCGGCGCATTGATGCGCAACGCAGGCCAGAATTTCATTTGCCGAACGATGCCTTTGACAGTCGAAAACAACCAGACCCTGTTCACAAGCGCCTATGAAGCTGGTGAAACTATCCGCATTCCGGTGGCGCATCACGACGGCAATTTCTTCGCGGATGAGGATACGCTGGACCGGATCGAGGGCGAAGGTCGCGTGGCGTTCCGCTACGCTGAACCGTGCAATGGCTCTCGCCGTGACATTGCGGGCATCCTCAATGCATCAGGCAATGTTCTGGGCATGATGCCGCACCCCGAACGTGCGATTGAAGACGTGCTGGGCAGCAGCGATGGCCGCCGGTTGTTTGAAAGCGTGATTGGAAGCCTGGTCAGCGCTTAGGCGCGTTGTTGATTGTGCCGCACGGCAAAGATCTTGCCGGCATCTTCGGCGGACATGGGCCGGCCGAAGTAGTATCCCTGGATCTTGTCGCAACCTAGCTCACGGATAAGCTTCGCTTGCTCGGGGGTTTCAACACCTTCAGCCGTGGTGGTCATTTCAAGACTTTGCGCCATCGCCACAACCGCACGGATAATCGCGAGACTTTCTGCGCTTTGTTGTGCAGCGCCGATCACAAATGTGCGGTCAATCTTGATGGTCGAGAAACGCAGCTTGCGGATGTAACCCAGCGAAGAATAGCCTGTCCCAAAGTCATCCAAGGCCACGCTGCAGCCCAGAGCCATGACTTGCTCAAGCGCATTTCGCGCAACACTGGCATCGCGGACAAAGATGCTTTCGGTCACTTCGATCTCCAGCCTTTGAGGGCGAAGACCGGTCTTTGATAACACGCGCACAACATCATCAGTGAACCCAGGGTCGAGCAATTGCTCTGGCGAGACGTTGACGTTGATCTTGATGTGATCAGGCCACTTAAGCGCTTCCTTGCAGGCCTGATAGAGCACCCACTGTCCAATCGGAATTATCAGGCGCGTATCTTCGGCAATGGGGATGAACTTCGCCGGACTGACCAGACCATGATCCGGGCTGTCCCAGCGGATCAGCGCCTCAAAGCCGACCGCATGCTCCTGATTTGCATCGACGACAGGCTGATAGTCCAGACGGAATTCATTGTTGTCGAGCGCTTTGCGCAGTGACAGTTCCAACTGGCGACGCTCCTCTGCAACGATGTGCAGATTGGGTTCGTAGGCGAAGTGATCGTTGCCCCCTTCGTCCTTCGCGCGGTAGAGTGCCAAGTCAGCGTTGCGCATCAACTCCTCTACCGAGCGGCCATCCCGTGGTCCAATCGCCGAACCGACACTCGCGCCGACATAAAGCGTATGGTTATCAACGATATAGGGCTCAGACAGGCTAGCAATCACCGTGCGTGCCACTTTATCGATAATTCGGTGGTCTGTGGCATCGCGGATGACCACCGCAAACTCGTCGCCTCCCAATCGTCCGCAAAGCTGGTTGTCACCCATCAGCCCTTTGAGTCTTGCCGAAACTTGCGCGAGCAGCCGATCACCGACCAGATGGCCAAGCGAATCGTTGACCGATTTGAAACGGTCCAGATCGATCATCAGAAATGCGCAACGCGTATTCCATTGATCTGCATAATTCAGCGCCTCGCCAAGTGTCTCAGTCAATTGCAAGCGGTTGGGCAACGTTGTGAGCGTATCGTACCGAGCGAGGTAAGCGATCTTGTCGGACGATTCGCGCTGCGCGGTTACGTCTGAACCCACGCCACGAAAGCCGGTAAAGCGCCCGCTTTCAGACTGGATCGGTGTTCCGGAAAGCTCCCACCATCGGCGTTCGCCTCGGATCGACACTTCCACCAGAAGGTTTGAGAAGCTCTGCTGGTTCTTCAGCTTGTCGGCAAGTTCATGCAGCGTCGGAGGCAGGTTTCCTGTGTCCCAGCCGTGACCAGCGATCATCTCTAGCAATGGCCGGCCTTCGGCTTCAGATTGATGCCGCCCCAATGCATAGGCAAAGCGAGGCGATGCACCGCGTACCCGGCGCGACGGGTCCACTTCCCACAGCCAGTCGGCCTCATTCTCCTCAAATTCGCGCAACAACAGCGAAACAACCGAATTCTTCTCAGCCATTCCTTCTTCGGCAGTGCGCGCGAGCAGAAATGTGCGCCCTGTCTCCACTGATCCAATCATGGACACGGCAAGGAATGTGAATGCCGCCGCTGCCATGGGATACAGACCCTGGAGAATTAGACTGGCAAGGCCCGCCACGCCAACGATGGCAGCGAAGACCAATATCCCGAGCGGAGCAGCCGTGTAGAACAGGGTTGAAGCAGTGATCAGAACTGCCACGATGGTCCACACCACGGCGCTTTCCACGCCACCCGCCTGTGGGGCAAAGACCAGCAATGCGACCGACCACAGCAGACCGGACGCAACGGGCGTAACCAATTGGTACCGGAATTCCTCTTTGGTGATCCTGCGCTTGTTAGTGTCGGCCAAACCGTTGTCGAACCTCATGCCGCGCAGGTGGACATAACCAAGCGCCGCTGCCCATGGCGCGAGCCACCAGATGGCCACCTCACTACGCAAAACCGCTACCGTCAGCACCGCCAGGATGAGATGCATGATCATGCGGTATCTGGTGACCTTGGCCAGAGACGAATATTGTAGCCCGCGCAGGTGTGCCCACTGCTCGTCCGCCGGATCATTCAGACCCAGAACTGCGGCAGTGGACAAACGCATTGGTTCGTCAACAAAGGCGGATTCGTGCTCGCTCACGCCATCGCAGTTAACGCGGAAAGGTTATATCGCGGTAAATGCAGGCCTAACAATCGAATGGCCCGTCAGCCAAGCGATCAAAATTGCTTCAGATTCGACCCTCGGCCGCCTTTTCCGAATTCTTGCCGTCAAACGGCACGATTTTGGGAGCAAGCACCTCTGCATCATCGAGGCAGCGCAAATTTACGCTCCAGTCATCCGGGTGCGAACGCGGCTGGTAGAAGCATTTGATACCGCAAGTCCTGCAAAAGAGATGTTCTGCCTCTTTCTTCCCGAAACGATAGCTCGCTTGCGCGTCAGGCGCGGCGATTGATACGAAGTCATCGTGCGGGATGAACAAGTGAAGATAGGCAGTCTTGCTGCAGATCGAACAATTGCAATCCCACACTTCAGGGTTCGGGTCTGAGACAGCCGTGAAGCGCACTGCGCCACAATGACAACCGCCTGAAACCGGGACCTTTTCGCTCATTCAACAGTGACTGACTTGGCAAGGTTGCGGGGCTGATCGATATCCGTACCTTTCACACAGGCAACGTGATAAGCCAGCAGCTGAACCGGAATTGCATAGACCATAGGTGCGATTAGCGGGTGCACCTTGGGCATTTCAATGGTGGCCATGCAGCCCTCACCAGCCTCGGCCAGGCCTTCGGCATCAGAAATCAGCACGACCTTTCCGCCTCGCGCACGAACCTCTTCCATGTTGGAGACTGTCTTCTCAAACAACGGTCCTGACGGCGCGATAACGATGACCGGCACCTTTTCATCGATCAGAGCAATCGGGCCGTGCTTCATCTCGCCCGAAGCATAGCCCTCGGCATGGATATAGCTGATTTCTTTCAGCTTGAGCGCCCCCTCCATTGCGAGGGGGAAGTCCTGACCACGGCCGAGATAGAGCACATCGCGCGCTGGTGCGATTAGGTGCGCCATCGCGGCAATATCCTCGTCGTGATCAAGGGCTGCATTGAGCGAAGCCGGTACTTCGAGCAGGTGCTGAACCACCTCCTTCTCTTCCTCTCGGCTCATCCGACCTTTCACCACCGCCATATGCGCCGCAAGCGCTGCAAGCACCGCCAATTGGCACGTGAATGCCTTAGTAGAGGCCACACCGATTTCTGGACCCGCATGCGTCGGAAGCAGCAGGTCCGCTTCACGCGCCATCGTGCTGGTCGGCACATTTACAACAACGCCGATGGTTTGCCCTGCCTGCTTGCAATGGCGCAGCGCCGCAAGCGTGTCTGCCGTTTCGCCGCTTTGAGAGATGAACAGCGCCAATCCGCCATCCTCCAGCACCGGATCGCGATAGCGGAACTCACTCGCAACATCCACGTCGACCGGGAGCTTCGCAAAATGCTCAAACCAGTATTTGGCCACCAAACCCGCGTAATAGGATGTGCCGCAGGCCACTATGGTCAGCCGCTTGATGGCTGAAAGATCGAAATCGAACTGCGGCAAAGCGACTGAATTGTCTGATCGGCGCAAATAGGATGTGAGTGTTTGCGCGACGGCTGTTGGTTGCTCGAAAATCTCTTTCTGCATGAAATGGTGAAAATTGCCCTTCTCCACCGCAGCAGCGGATGCACCCGAATGGCGCGTTTCGCGCTCAACGGGATTGTTTTCTGCATCGAAGATTTCTGCACCCTCTTGCGAAATGACTGCCCAGTCACCTTCCTCCAGGTATGAAATCTGCTGAGTCAGATGGGCCAGCGCCAGCGCATCAGAACCAAGGTACACCTCACCATCGCCGTACCCGACAACAAGCGGTGAACCCAATCGCGCGCCGATCAGAATATCAGGGAATCGGCGAAACGTAATTGCAAGCGAGAAAGCACCCCGAAGCTTTGGTAGAACCTCTGCTACAGCCTCCTGAGGTGTGAGCCCTTTTTCTATCCGCACCGATATGAGATGGGCGACTATCTCCGTATCCGTTTCGCTCTTGTATGTGCGATTTTCACCTTTCAGCTCATCCCGCAGAGACTTGTAGTTCTCGATAATGCCATTGTGAACCAATGCCAGTTCATCGGTCATGTGCGGGTGGGCGTTACTTGTCGTCGGGGCACCATGCGTTGCCCAACGCGTGTGGGCGATCCCGACGGTTCCGGCGGCCGGTTCTGCGCCTAGTACCTCGACCAGATTGGCAAGTTTGCCCGATGCCCGGCGGCGCACCAGCTCACCATCACTGATTGTGCACAGGCCCGCGCTGTCATAACCACGATATTCCATTCGGCGCAGACCTTCGACCAGTCGATCAGCGACCGGATCCGATCCGACTATTCCGATAATACCGCACATTGTTCTGCCCCTGAATTGCTGTTCCGAATATGGCGGCGCTAGCGACCGCGCCCTTAACTAGAGATTGCCTGTACTTGCATTGGCTCCAGCTTCAAGCCATCTCTTTGTCGCCAGTGCTTTGATGCCAAAGAAATATGCCAGCGCCAATGATTATACATGCACCGATCAAAGTGATTACATCAGGCACATCGCCAAAAAACCACCAGCCAAGAATAGTCGCAACCAACATCTGAATATAGGATGCCGGCGCCACCTGGGATGCGCCGGCGCGCATAGTCCCGAGATAGACGAGCCAATGCGCCGTCGTTGCAGTCAGAGCCACGAAGGCACAACGCAGCACGACATCGAACTGGGGCCACGAGATCGACAGTTCATCAATCGCAGAATACTCGCCAGCGATGGTCGCCATGATCAGGATTGGGGCAGCGATAACAGCCATATAGGCCTGCATCGCCAAAGCGCTGCCTGTGCCCGCAGATGCCCGGTTTACAATAATCATCAATGAGAAAAACACAGCGGAAATCAACGGCAGGATTGCAAGCCAACCAATCTCAGCCAGATTGGGTCTGAGAATAAACGTCACACCGACCAATGCGGCAATGCATGCCGCCCAAACCGCTCTGTTCACTTTTTCGCCCAACAAAGGCCCGCTCAACACTGCTGTCAGCACAGGCGAGAGGAAGGTGATCGCCATTGTTTCCGCCAGGGGCATTACGAAGATCGCGGAGAAGAATGCCAAAGATGCGCCCGCGAGACAGAGGCCACGTGCGACTTGAAGCCAAGGCTTGTTCGGACGAAAGCCGGCTCTGCCTTCGCTCAGCCCAAGCAATGCACTGAGCGCAATGGCACCGATTGTGAAGCGCAGGGCTGCGACGGCTGTCACTGGCCAATCGCCTGCCATGCTTTTTAGCACCGCATCACCCACCGAAAGTGTGGCAAAGCCAATAACTGCAAGCAGAATCCCGGAACGCGTATCTTGCAATCTTCGCCAATCAGTTTGTGTGTTCAGGCCAGTCGTGGCTGATAGACATAATTCATGCCTAGGCAAGCCGATTTCGCCTTGGGCAAGCCTCGCTCAAAGCCACGCTGCCATAGGCGGCAATCTTAGGAAAATAATAAGGTTTCCCATTTATTCACCATTCATCGAGAGGCACTGTTCGCGAATTGTGGACATGCCGAATTGGAATTGAATCAGCCGCTTGGGGGCCAAGGAATGAGCGCATTCGGCAAAAAGACCGGACCTGGGGGAATGAAGCCCGGGGCACGTCCATCTTTTGGCGTTGCACGACCAATGAAGTCGGGCGAGAAAGCTGATGCCGAAGGGTCCGAAGAAAGGGGCGGCAATCAGTTCCCGCCGCTTCCGAACGGTGGTGGCTCGGCTGAGCCGGCGCCCGCCGCGCCTAAACCAGCGCCATCATCCGGCAATCCAAATGACGACGCGATGGCGCGCCTGTCTGAGCGCATGAATGCAACACATGCGACTGATTCGGAAGTCGGTGGCTTCGAAGCCAGCATTCACAAGATCAAAGAGCAAGTGCTGCCGCGTTTGCTTGAACGTGTCGACCCCGAAGCGGCGGCCACGCTGACCAAGGATGAACTGTCGGAAGAATTCCGCCCGATCATCATGGAAGTGCTCGCCGAGCTTAAGGTCACTCTGAACCGCCGCGAGCAATTCGCACTTGAGAAAGTACTGATTGACGAATTGCTGGGCTTTGGCCCGCTCGAAGAATTGCTCAACGACCCCGATGTTTCGGACATCATGGTCAATGGCCCGCAGCAGACCTACATCGAGAAAAACGGTAAGCTGAAGCTGGCCCCTATCCAGTTCCGCGATGAAAGCCACCTGTTCCAGATCGCGCAGCGTATCGTGAACCAGGTTGGTCGCCGCGTTGACCAGACCACCCCACTCGCCGATGCCCGCTTGAAAGACGGCTCGCGTGTGAACGTGATTGTGCCGCCACTGTCGCTCAAAGGCACAGCCATCTCGATACGTAAGTTTTCCGAGAAGCCGATCACCTTGGACATGCTCAAGGAATTCGGCTCGATGAGCGATAAGATGTGTACCGCGCTGAAGATCGCTGGCGCCAGCCGGATGAATATTGTCATCTCAGGTGGTACGGGTTCGGGTAAAACAACCATGCTCAACGCCTTGTCGAAAATGATCGACCCGGGCGAGCGTGTTCTGACCATTGAGGACGCCGCGGAGCTTCGCTTGCAGCAGCCCCACTGGCTTCCGTTGGAAACCCGTCCACCCAACCTCGAAGGCCAAGGCGCGATCACCATCGGGGATCTGGTGAAGAACGCCCTGCGTATGCGCCCGGACCGTATCATTCTGGGTGAGATTCGTGGCGCGGAATGTTTCGACCTTCTCGCCGCCATGAACACCGGCCACGACGGCTCCATGTGTACGCTTCACGCCAACAGTCCGCGCGAGTGCCTGGGCCGTATGGAAAACATGATCCTGATGGGCGACATCAAAATCCCGAAGGAAGCTATCTCGCGCCAGATCGCGGAATCGGTTGACCTGATTGTTCAGGTGAAACGTCTGCGCGACGGTTCACGCCGCACGACCAACATCACCGAAGTTATCGGGATGGAAGGTGACGTGATCGTGACCCAGGAACTGTTCAAGTTCGAGTATCTGGAAGAGAGCGACGACGGCAAGATCCTTGGCGAGTTCCGCTCAAGCGGCCTACGCCCGTACACGCTGGAGAAGGCGCGTCAGTACGGCTTTGATCAGGCGTATCTTGAGGCTTGCCTGTAAGGATAGCGGTCTATCGCGAGAATAGCGCTGTCGGCAGTGAGAGCGCCAACAGGCCCCCTCCGATGATCGCGCATGCCAGAAACACAAGCGTCCACGGCACCCATCCCACACGATCGAGCCGCGCTAGCCGCTCGCGCCGCGAACGCAGACGGTCCATCATCAGTGCAAAAATCGCCACGGCAATGAAAACTCCGCCTAAAAGAGCGACTTGATCGGCTTCGCTGGCGAATAGAAACGGGTTTGAATTTTTCACAGGGCGCATTTGGGGGCACTGAAGACGAAGAGCAATGCTTTCCGCGCTTGCGTCACCTTTCAACCGCCTTACAGCGGGAGCGTGACCAGCGAAGCCCCTGCCCAACGCCCCATGTTTGCCTTGCTGATCAGGCTTGCCGCGGCTGCAACACTGTCGGTGATGGTCGCACTGGTTAAACTGGCGAGCGAAAGCGGCCTGTCACTGCCAGAGATATTGTTTTGGCGACAATTGCCAACAATCCCGATTATTCTCTTGCTCTTCTGGAGCACGGGCAAACTGTCGCAGCTGCGGTCGAAGCGCCTTGGACAGCACGGCATGCGCGCTGCACTCGGGATCGGTGGTATGTTCCTGAATTTCGGTGCAGTCACATTGCTGCCTCTGGCAGAAGCTACCAGTTTCAACTTCACTTCAGCCATCTGGGCAGTCATCCTGTCAGCACTGATCCTGGATGAGAAAGTCGGGCTTTGGCGGTGGGGCGCGGTCGCGCTTGGCTTTGCCGGTGTCCTGGTAATTGCGCAGCCTGGAAGCGGTCAGGTCCCTGTGTTCGGTGCCAGCGTTGCATTGGGTGCCGCGTTCATGATCGCGCTAATCTCTATCTATATACGCGACCTGACCAAGACCGAGGGCTCGCTGACGATCGTATTCTATTTTGCATTGTTTTCACTGCCAGCACTGGCGATCCTCTTGCCATTTTTCTGGCAGGCCAAGTCTGCCGAGCAGTGGTTTTACCTCATCGCTTTGGGCGTCAGCGGCCTGCTGGGGCAATATTTGCTGACCAGTGCGCTTCGATACGGAAGTGTGTCGAGCGTGATCGTGATGGATTACTCCGCGCTGATCTGGGCCGCGCTGCTAGGCTGGTCGCTGTTTGATCGTTTGCCTCCGGCAACGACCTGGCTCGGCGCACCTTTGATCGTCGGAGCCGGCTTGCTGATCGCATGGCGCGAACAGCAGTTGAACATCGCCAGAAATCGATCTCACACGATCGAGCCATCCTAGCCGCTCACGCCGTGCATGCAGCTTATCGATGGGCTGAAGCAGCGGAGCGATGATCCACAGATCGCAGGTGGTTTGCGTCACGAATGATTGCTGCTATTGCCGTGGCGTTCGGGTGGCGACTTGGCGCACCCGTAAGCAAAGGATACGCAAACTATGCGCAAGACGCTGATTGTAGCTGCGTTGGCAGCAATGACTTTGGCCACCGCCGCATGCAACACTGTGCGCGGCGTGGGTGACGACCTCAAGTCGGTCGCAGACGCGGTTGACGAAGAAACTTAAGCTTCGTCTATCCGGCGATACACCAGAATCAGATTATTGGCGGGCATTTCGTAGCGATTTGCTCGCCTGAAACCCGTTTGCGATGCAAGCCTGTCGACGTCGATTGTCGAGCGCAGCCCCCATCGCGGATCGCGTGACTTCAGACTTGCATCGAATCCCAGATTCGACTGCGCAGTCTCCACATCCGGTTCAATATAAGGCCCGTATAGGATCAGAGGCGCAGTATCCGTCAGCAATCGCGCGGCGCCCGCAAACAATCCCTCGCTCGCTTCCCATGGGCTGATGTGCACCATATTGATGCATACTATCGCATCGGCCTGATCAGTCGGCCACTGATCGGATAGCGCATCGAGTTGCAAAGGCGGGCGAAGGTTGGCGCTCCCTTCATCGTCCCTCCACGCCTCGATTGATGCGAGCGCCTCCTCGCTAGGGTCGCTGGGTTGCCAGGTCAGATCGGGAAATCGCGACGCGAAATAAACAGCATGTTCACCGGTTCCACTCGCTACTTCGAGCACAGTTCCGGACGCAGGCAATTCCTTTGTCAGAACTGCTGCGATCGCATCACGGTTGCGCAAAGTGGCCGGCGCGTACTTCTTCACAAGCGGCGCTAGCTGACCTGCCGCTCCTGCCCAGCCCAATAGGGCTCGCGCAGCTGCCGGCGCAGGATCTTTCCGGACGGGTTTCGCGGCATTTCAGCGATCACATCAACACTTTTGGGCGCTTTGAATGCGGCCACGCGTTCGCGCGCATAGGCGATGATGTCACCTGCCTCGACATTGTGGCCAGGCTTGCAAACCACGCATGCCTTGACCTCTTCACCCCATTGCTCGCTCGGCACGCCGATCACAGCAACTTCGGCGACTGCCGGGTGGCCGAAGATCGCGTTCTCGACCTCGGCCGGATAGACGTTTTCTCCGCCAGATATGATCATGTCCTTGATGCGGTCTTGAATATAGATGTAGCCATCTTCGTCCATGATCGCCGCGTCACCGGTGTGCAGCCAGCCATCCGCATCTATCGTTTCGCGCGTCGCATCGGGCAGTTGCCAGTATCCCGCCGTGTTCGAAGGTGACTTGACGCAAACCTCGCCGATCTGGCCCAGCGGCACCTCCTTGTTGTCGGGGCCGCGCACTTGAATCTCTGCACCCGGCACGGCCTTGCCCGCAGAACGCATCCGTTGGTTGCCTTCGAGCGTGTGATCTGCGGGTGGCAGAATCGAGATCGTGCCCGATGTCTCGGTCATGCCGTAGGCCTGAAGGAAACCGGCATTTGGCATGGTTCGCACGGCTTCTTTCAAAAGTTCCAACGGCATCGGCGCAGCGCCATACATCAGATATTTCAGTGCGCTGAAATCGGTTTCTGCCGCGCGCGGATGCTGTACCACCATTTGCAGGGCTGCCGGTACGATAAACATATGCGTGGCGCCATTCTCGATCGCTTCGAGTACGCCCACAGGCGTAAATTCTGCCTGCACGAGCGTGCGAATGCCATTGACGATGGCAATGTTGACGAGGCCCGTCCCGCCAATATGCGAACACGGCATGGCGACCAGCATACACTCGCCACCTTCATAGAAATTCCATTCCAGCCCCGCTTCATTGCCCGGGTTACGCAGACCCAGCAAATTGGCGTTGGACAACATCACACCCTTGGGATTGCCGGTGGTTCCCGAGGTATAGAGCTGCAGTACGGGCTCGTCGTCGCCGACCCGCTCGTGCTCGCCCGGTTTGGTGGCCGCGATTGCCCTGCGCGTTTGCGCTTCGCCCATGACGATTGGATTGGCTGGCAATTCAGAAGCGATCTTCGCGGCAGTCTCTGTAAAATCCTCACCGGTAAAGACGATCTTCGCGCCTGTATCCTTCAGGATATAGGCGATTTCCGGTGGGGCCAACCGCCAGCCAACCGGTACCATCACAACACCTACGCGCGCAGAAGCAAGATAAAGCTGGCAATAAAGGTCAGAGTTCTTGCCAAGCCAAGCAACCCGATCTCCCTTGGTCACACCATTTGCCGCCATCAGCGCGATGATACGGCGCGTATTCTCCTCAAGCTGAGAATAGCTTGTCGTTCGACCTTCCTGCTCAAGTGCTGTGTCATCAGGGCGTGCGCGGGCCCAGAAATTCAGGATGTCGTCAAAATTGATGAAGGCGTGATAGGCATTCTGGCCCATGGCGTGATCTCTCCCCGTGATCCTCTTTTCAAGGACTCTAAGAGAAAACGCCCGGTGGGCAAACTGTTCCTTTGATCTGCCCTAGCTCCAGCGGCCCTGCGCGCGTGCCCTGCCCTCCCGGATCACCAACCAAAGGAACAACCCAAGCGGGCCAGCCATGAGCGTGAAGAACAGGATCGGCGCTTGCAGGAAGCGCGAAAAGTCCTTTGCATCGGCATCGCGTGCGATCCAGATACCTACGAACAGATCAAACGCCAGATAGTGGATCCAGCCAACCGTAACACCGCCATCGCTGGCAAAGACCGCGCGGACACCTTCGATGCTGCTGAAATTGGCTGAACCATCGCCACCAACCGCGTCAAATGTGCCTGTCATGATCCCGATCAGGCCAACTGCGTAGGTGAGGCTCAGACCGCCCACGATCAGGTAAAGAAGAGCGCTGAGCAAGGCCGGCCATCGCGGCAGAAACACGAGCGCAACCCAAGCGATGAGCGCGACCATGTTAGCGGCTCCGAAAATTGCGTCCCAGTTCATTCACTCTCTCCCGATTTTACCCACTCGCGCGCGCATCGCACAATCTGGTCATGCGTATGCGTAAACCTGCCCGATGCCTTTCGGCCCGCAAAACCCAGCGCTGCCTGCGCCACCACTCGGGCATCGATAGATCGATAGTCGCGATACTTCCCGCCCAGAAATGGATCGATCAGGGGCGCAACCAATTGCCCGATACCTTCGCCGGTTCGCTGGTCATTCTCTCTGGGACCGCGCAACAATCCCGGTTGCAAAAGGTCCAGACGCTTGAAGCCGATCCTGGACAGCTCTGCTTCAGTCTCACCCTTGACCCGCAGGTAAAAGTTCTTGGCGCGTGCATTGGCGCTGATGGAGCTTACCGCAACCATCCGGGTCACTCCCGCATCTTTGGCGGCGCGAGCTGTTTTGATGACAAGATCCTGATCAATCGCGCGAAAGGCCTCTTCGTCACCACCCACCTTTTTCATTGTTGTACCGAGCGCGCAGATCAATGCTGTGGGTCGCAATGCCTCGAACACGTCGCCCCATTTCTCAGGTTCGGCAATGAACAGTTCCATCCGCGCGCCATGCGGCAGCTTAACTTCGCGGCGTGCAATCGCCACCAGTCGTACGTCAGGTCTGCCGATGCACTCTTCGATCACACGCCGACCGACGAGACCCGTTGCCCCCACTAAAGCTACACGAAGCGGCTCAGACATTGGTCAATCCGTTCGGTCGTTCCCCATAGATCGCGGCGCAGCGCTCGATCGCAAATCGATCGCTCATCCCGGCAATGAAGTCAGCGATCATTCGCGCACGCGCTGGATTTTCAGCAGGAAGTTTGGCTTTCCATTCTTCCGGCATAAGGCTGGCGTCCTGAGCATAGGCTTCAAACAGCTTTGCCACCACCTCGTGCGCGCGCTTAGCGGCTGCCACCTGATCCGAATGGTAGTAAAGCTTGGCGTACATGAATTCCTTTAGGCCGCGTTCTTGCTCTGCGAAGTAGGGCGAAAATCCACTGAGCTGGCGCCCTGCCCCACGCACTTCTTCAACCGAACAAATTCCGGCAAGCTGCGCCTTGGTATGCGTTATGACATCGTTGACCATCAGCCCGATCTGATCGCGCACCAGCTCGCGCTGCAGCCGGTCACGCGGCGCATTGGGGTAACGCCTTTCAACCGCGCGCCATTGGTCCTTTAACAGATCAAGTTCGAGTAGATCTTCAAGCGCCAAGAAACCCGCGCGCAGCCCATCATCAATGTCATGATTGTCGTAGGCGATGTCATCCGCCACTGCGGCGACCTGCGCTTCCAACGAAGGCCATTGCTCCAACTTTAGCGGGAAAGCCTCGTCCAGCTCCGCCAGAGCCCAGTTTGGGGCTTCGATCGGCCCGTTATGCTTGGCCAGTCCCTCAAGCAGATCCCAGGTCAGATTGAGCCCGTCATGGCCGGGATACGGGCTTTCAATCCGCATGATCGTGCGCAGCGATTGCGCATTGTGATCAAATCCGCCGTGGCGCTCCATCGCTTCGCACAAGGCATCTTCGCCTGCATGTCCAAACGGCGGGTGGCCCAGATCATGCGACAAGCACAGCGCTTCTGTCAGGTCTTCATCAAGTCCAAGACTGCGCGCGATCACCCGCCCGATTTGCGCGACCTCAAGACTATGCGTCAGCCGCGTGCGATAATGATCGCCCTCTGGCGAGATGAACACCTGGGTCTTTGAGCGCAGCCTGCGGAAACTCATCGAATGGATGATCCGATCACGGTCACGCTGAAACTCGCTACGCGGTCCGCGCGCGCCGGCGCGTTCTTGCGGAAATTCGCGACCCCGGCTGGTTTCAGGATTGGCTGCGTATGGCGCTCTCATTGCCCGCAGCGACTAAGTTAACCGCGCGCCCGCGACAACAGGAACAATCAGGCAACACCGTTTAGCTGTGTGGATTATCGCGACGAAGCGTCGCCAATATCACCCCTCGGGCTCCGCAGGCATCAGCTGTTCAATCCATTGGCGCAAGTCATCGACGCTTTGCGCGGCATGTTCCTGCTGCGGAATATGACCGATTTCTGGATAAGCGACAAAAATATTGTTCGGAAGATGCTGCGCGTACCATTCACCCGCGGCGAGAGGTATCAACGCATCTTCTTGCCCCCACATGACCAATGTTGGAACCTCCAATGCCTCAATCTGCTCCTCCGAATAGACCACTCGCGGCGTAACGAAACGCTGCATCGTCGCCTGCCGGTTGCCGGGCAAACGTGCGAGCTCCCAATAGCGGTCAATCTCAGCATCGGTCACAATGTCCTGGTTCGAGACTGATTGTGAAAGGCTTCGTTCGAAGATCGAGCGCGGCATGAAGTGACGCGCCACGTCGCGCAGCACCGGCGTTTGCGCGATGCGGAAACCGAGCGGCGGCGGACCTTCACGCTCGATTGGCGCGCCGCTCGCATCGACCAGAACCAGCCCGGCCAACCGATCCGAATTCTCAAGCGCGTAACCAGCTGAAATCCATCCGCCCATGGAATTTCCGCCAAGAATGAATTCCTCAACGCCAAGTGCATCCGCAACAAGGCCTACGTCCTTGGTGAAACTCGCCAGGGTATAGTCTTCATCGGGAGCAGCACCTGTCAGCCCATGCCCGCGCTGGTCATACCGGATCACGCGATAGTCAGTCTTGAGAGCCTCTACCCACGGTTCCCATGTGTGCAGATCCGCATTCGAACCGTGCAGCAAGATGATCGGCATACCATCACGCGCGCCTTCGTCGCGCAGATGAACGGTAAGACCATTGGAAAGCTCGACAAATTGCGAGGGCTCGCCGCCGTACTTGGCCCGCATCTCTGTGGCATCTGTGTCTGGCGTTCGGAAGAACAGGAAAGCGATCACCAGCAAGGCGGCCAGTACGCCAAGAATTCGCAGCACCCACTTCATCCGAAACCCTCCACAAACAACTCAGCGCTTGGTGTGACAGCTAAACCCATGGAAATGCAAGCATAGGGGAATATCAGCGACCATACGAAGCCGCTTGAAGCGTGGGAAAACGGCGAGTTCGACGAGTAGAAAACACGACAATGCGTCGCATCTACACTTTTGACCTTGTTGACGATCGCCTGCCAGATGTGTGTTCGCTCAGCTTGGAATGCGCATACAATCACGGGAGGTCTTCCACTTGGCTGGTATCCTGGACATTTTCCCGGCACTTGGGCGGGTAACCTTCCGCGCGATTTTTCGACCCAAAGTCCTGCCCAATGGCAATGCGGTATCCAGCTTCAAGCATGTGGTAACTGCCAAGGATGATCGGCCTGTCGTAGCCGATAGAATTCCACGATACGTCACACCTCCTCAGCAAGCCATCTTGGGCTACGCGCTACTTCCGTTTGCCCTGTTTCCCGTGACCTTTCTTTTGATCTATTCCAGTGCCAATGGAGTGATCGATCTCGACGAACTATCCTACGGGTTGACGGTTCTTGTCTGGCTCGCCAGCCAATTCTTTTTGGCGGCGATTTTCATCCCTTGGGCGAACAGCTGCCTAGGGGAAATCCGCAACCAGAGATATTTTGAGCCGGAAGGCTCCGACCCAACGGCCTAGTCCAGAAACGTCTCAAAGGCGCAGCTACCGCCAGCGCGAACGAGCACTTCCAGCGCTTCACGATCCTCAACGCGTTCAAGCCGTGTCAACGCCTCCCGACCGCTTAGCGGAACGACATCCTCGCCCTCTTCAGGCCCCAACCGTTCAAGTTTTCTTAGTTGAGGCAGTGTCAGTCGGTCGACCATCTTGGGTGCCATGCACTCGGCCATTTCCGGGCTGAGACCGGCGTCTGTCAGAGCTCGCTCTACGCGCCGCTCAGTCACACGGTCGAACGCGCCGAAGTAATACGCCGCACCGACACCAGCCGCGATCAATAGAAGAAAGATCAGGAGTTTTCGCAAGAGGTTCCCAACCTAATCCAGCGCCTTCACGATTTCCTCGACCATCTTCTTTGCATCGGACAGCAGCATCACTGTCTGGTTCATGTAGAACACGTCATTGTCCACGCCAGCGTAGCCGACGCCGCCCATGCTGCGCTTGATGAAGAAGACCTGCTTCGCCTTGTCCACATCGAACACCGGCATGCCGTAAATCGGGCTGCTCTTGTCCGTTTTCGCCGCCGGGTTCACCACATCATTCGCGCCAATGATGAAGGCGACATCGGCCTGCGCAAATTCGCTGTTGATGTCTTCCAGCTCGAAAACCTTGTCATAGTCGACGCTGGCTTCCGCGAGCAGCACGTTCATGTGCCCCGGCATACGGCCCGCCACAGGGTGGATCGCGAACTTCACTTCCACACCCTTCTCCTCAAGCATGTCGCACATTTCGCGCAATGCGTGCTGCGCCTGCGCCACTGCCATGCCATAACCCGGTATGATGATAACCTTCTCTGCCTGCTCCAGCATAAAGGCGGCATCTTCCGCGCTTCCTTGTTTGTATGGGCGCGCTTCGCTGGCTTCGCCGCCGCCGCTCGAGTCATCCGCGCCAAATCCGCCTGCGATTACGCTGATGAAGCTGCGGTTCATCGCGCGGCACATGATGTAGCTGAGGATTGCGCCTGAAGAGCCCACCAGCGCGCCAGTGATGATCATCGCCGTATTGCCCAGCGTGAAACCCATCGCCGCCGCGGCCCAGCCCGAATAGCTGTTCAGCATCGACACGACGACCGGCATGTCCGCCCCGCCGATCGGGATAATCAGCAGAAAGCCGATCAGGAATGCCGCGATTGTGATGTAGATGATCAGCTGGCCTTCACCAGCTCCGCCAGCGCCCGACATCGCATTGGCGGCGATCATTCCAAGGATCGCAACAAGCGTGCCCAGATTGATCACATGGCGCATGGGCAGCAGGATCGGATTGCCGCTCATCCGGCCAGAGAGCTTGAGGAACGCGATAACAGAGCCGGAGAATGTGATCGCACCGATCGCGATCCCCAGCCCCAATTCTATCCGGCTGACCATCAAAATTTGGCCAGCTGCATCGGTTATCCCGAATGATGCCGGATCAAGCCAGGCCGCAAGGCCCACCACGACAGCTGCCAGACCGACCAGTGAGTGGAAGCCCGCGACCAGTTCCGGCATGGCCGTCATGGCAATTTTGCGCGCGACAGTCACGCCGATGATCCCGCCAAGGAACATGGCTATCCCGATTTCGGCGATATTTGCGATGTCATGCGTTACCAGTGTGGTGACAACTGCGATCAGCATGCCGAGCATGCCATAGCGGTTGCCCGCGCGGCTAGACGCCGGGCTGGAAAGCCCACGCAGCGCGAGGATGAAGAACACGCCAGCAATCAGATAGGCCAGCATCGCCCACGCAGGGGTTCCTGCGCCATCAGCTGCACTCGCGAGAATGGAGAAGCTCATCACTTCTTCTCCTTCTTCTTGTACATTGCCAGCATGCGCTCCGTGACGGCAAAGCCGCCGAAGATGTTCACGCTTGCCAACACTACGCCAAACAGGCCGAGCCATTTGGCGGTCATGCTGCCCGCTTCAGCCGAGGCGATTAACGCGCCAACGATAATCACACTGGAAATCGCATTGGTCACCGCCATCAGCGGCGTGTGCAGTGCTGGCGTAACCGACCAGACCACGTAATAGCCGACGAAGCACGCCAGCACGAAGATCGAGAGGATTGAGATAAAGTCCATGGGTTTTCAGTCTTCCTCCCGCTGGTGCCCGGTATTGGCCTTGGCATCGACGATCATTTGATCAAGCAAACCCATCGCCTCATCAAGTTGCAGCATGTCTGCTTGAAATGCCCTCGCGTCCTGTTCGGCGGTACGGTCTGGACAGGTATCTTTCGCCATGGCCCGCTCCAAGGCGGCCTGCTCTTTCGCTCTGAGTAGTTCATCGGCCATGACTGTTCCAGCAACCCAATCGTCAAGCTCGTGCTGACTCTGCCGCAAGACTTGAACTAGATAATATTGTTCGAACGCCCTGGCTGGGCATGCCGGATAAAGCGCGCGGTGATACATCAACGCCGCGCCAGAAAAACCCTCTGGCAATTCGCCTTTGCCTGTTTGGACATCGGTCGCTTCTGCAGCAGCCATCAATGCAAGCGAAATGGCCAAGCTCACCCCTTCAGCCTCTCGTTCACAACCGCGCCGCCTTGCGTCAGGCGCACGGCATCGCCGATTTCTTCATCGAGAACAGGCTTACCAGCTTCCTTGTCCCAGAACGCGCTCAAGAAATTGAACAGGTTGCGTGCAAACAGCGCCGAGGTGTCGGGCGCGAGATGTGCGGGCGTGTTCGAATAACCCATGATGGTGACACCGTGGCGCACCACCAGTTCGTCGGGCTTGGAGCCTTCGACATTGCCGCCTTGAGCGACAGCCAAGTCGAAGATAACACTGCCCGGCTTCATGCTCTTGATCTGCTCGTCGCTGATCAGTCGCGGCGCTGCGCGGCCCGGGATCAGCGCCGTTGTGATCACAATATCCTGTTTGGCGATGTGTCCGGACACCAGCTCGGCTTGCGCCTTCTGGTATTCCTCGCTCATCTCGGTCGCATAACCACCAGAGCCTTCGCCTTCGATCCCCTCGACACTTTCCACGAAGATCGGCTTCGCGCCCAGCGACTGGATCTGTTCCTTGGTCGCGCTGCGTACGTCAGTAGCAGAGACTTGTGCACCCAAGCGTTTGGCAGTCGCGATAGCTTGCAGACCTGCAACGCCGACACCCATGATAAAGACGCGCGCAGCCTGCACCGTACCCGCAGCGGTCATCATCATCGGGAACGCGCGGCCATATTGATTGGCCGCAGCGATCACAGCTTTGTAGCCGGAAAGGTTCGATTGGCTGGAAAGCACATCCATGCTCTGCGCACGCGTAATGCGCGGCATGAATTCCATGGAAAGCGCTTCGAGCCCAGCCTTCGCATAGGCCTCGACACGGTCTCTTGCACCGAATGGATCGAAAGTCGCCGCCACCCATGCGCCTGGCTTGGCGCCATTGAGCAATTCTAGATCCGGAGCTTGCACGCCCAGCACGATATCCGCGCCTTTGACCGTGTCCGCAGCCGAGCCCACACTCGCGCCAGCCTCGACATAGTCTGCGTCACCGATAGAGGCGGTGTCGCCTGCGCCGCTTTCGACAGCGAGTTCTGCGCCCAAACTGGCGAATTTCTTGACTGTCTCAGGCGTGATCGCCACGCGCCGCTCTCCGGCTGCGCGTTCCTTCAATACCGCGATACGCAATGCCACAAGCTTATTCGGCAATCAGCATGATTACGAACAAAGTGATCACTGCAATGATCGGAATCGACCATTTGAGCAAGAAAATGAACCCGCCGTAGGTCTTATTGGCTGATTTCATGTCATGCGAAGCCATCAAGTTTGATCCTTTTTCAAAGGTTTGCTTACAATGCGGGGATTTGCCCCGTTTGTCGAATGATCCGTTCCGTATCGAAGCATCGAACCATGCTCAAGCCCCTCACTACTCTCAGTCCTCAAAATAGAGCAACGCTACACTCGATCACTTATTAGGTCAATGACCTATAAAGCCGGGCTTTATCCAGTTTGGGACACGGTAGCCTTAATAAGGTCTTTACCCCTAGCCCTTATTCTCGCGTTCTGTTTCACGGCGGGACGAAATTGAACAATGGACACGGGCGATAGCCGCATTCTGATGCTGATCGACGATGAGCCTGCGCAATGCCGGTTGATCAGCGCGCTTGCCGCACGCGAAGGCTGGCGCACCATTGTTGCGCCTGATTCAGACACTGCCATCGCATTGCTTGGCACCCGTGACGGGATGCAAACCGCCGCTATCATCCTTGACCAGTGGGTGCCGGGCGACGATGCCTGTCAATTGATCGAGGAATTGAAGCGTAGACGCCCCGCTCTGCCAATTCTGATGCTGACGACCAGCGCCTCACCGTTGCTTGCAGTCGAAGCCATGCGCGCAGGCGCAACCGACTATCTTATCAAGCCGGTCGCGCCCGATCGCTTGCTAGAGGCGCTGCGCAGCGCAACCGAAGGCGAAAAGGCACAGGACGAGCTTCAGCCGCTGGCAGAGAAGATCAATGCCTCGCTCGATTTCGATGCCATGGTCGGAACCGCCCCAAAATTTCGCACTGCGCTAGCTCAGGCAGCCAAAGCTGCGCGAGGCCACAACCATGTCTTGATCGAAGGCGAGGCAGGCACTGGCAAGGAAATGCTGATGCGCGCGATGCATGCAGCAAGTCCGCGTAGCAAAGCGCCATTCCGCATCATCAACCTTGGTGGAGTTCCGGCAACCTCTGTCGAGTCCGTCCTGTTCGGACATGAGCCAGGAGCCTTTGCCGGCGCGTTCGACCGTCAGATCGGCGCTCTGCAACAATGCGATGGCGGCACGCTGGTCCTGGACGAGATCGATCGGATCAATGAGGCAGTGCAAAGCAAGCTTCTGGAAGTATTGACCAGCGGCATTGTGCGCCCGCTAGGCGCGACACACGGTTTCCGCGTCGACGTGCGTTTGCTCAGCGCCGGCAATCTGCCGTTGAAGCAGCTCGCACAGAATGGCCAGTTTGATATGGACCTCGTCGAGAGACTGGCGCAAACAACAATCCAATTGCCTGCATTGCGCGAGCGGGCAGGCGATATTCCCGCCCTCACCCGCCACTTCCTTTCGCGCATTGGCGAGCAGCCAGGCCTGAGACACCTGTCGATTTCGGATGGCGCGCTATCACTGCTCAAAGCCTATGATTGGCCGGGCAATGTGCGGCAGCTGCAGGCAGTGCTGTTCCGCGCAGCAGTGTTCTGCGACAAGCAAACGTTGACCGCAGAGAGCTTCCCGCAGCTCAGCGAATTGCTGGGCGAACCGGTTGACACCGACAGCAGTATTCAGGACGGCGCAGGAGTGATGCTTTACACCGAGGACGGCAACCTTCGCGCGCTGGAAGAGATCGAGGCAGACGTCATCCGCTTGGCAATCGGCCATTATCGCGGTCGCATGACCGAAGTCGCACGCCGCTTGGGCATTGGCCGCTCGACGCTCTATCGCAAGCTTTCAGATCTGGGCATCGACAACGCAGCGTGAATTGCCTAGCCCATGCGGCATGGCAAAACTCAAAGACAAAATCTGTGTAGTTACCGGCGGAGCAAGCGGCATTGGCCGTGGCACCTGTGACGCATTTGCGCGCGAAGGTGCGCGCGTGATCCTGACTGATATCGATGAAGAAGAAGGCAAAAAAGCTGCCGCAGAAATCGGCTGCGAATTCTTTGCGCTCGACGTGCGTGATGAAGCGCAATGGGATCGGCTGGCTGATGCTTATCCGCAGATCGATGTTCTGTTCAACAATGCCGGAGTAACCGGCTTTGAGAGCAGCCCCGGTCCGCACGATGCGGAAAACTGCTCGCTAGATGACTGGCACGCGGTGCACGCGGTCAACACCGATGGTGTGTTTCTTGGCTGTCGATACGCGCTCAAGGCCATGAAAGCGAAAGGCAGCGGATCTATCATCAACATGTCCTCACGCTCTGGCCTGGTCGGCATTCCTGGCGCCGCCGCATACGCCGCCAGCAAAGCTGCGATCCGCAATCACAGCAAATCCGTTGCGCTTTATGCCGCCCAGCACGGATGGCAGATCCGCTGCAACTCGATCCACCCCGCCGCGATCCTGACCCCGATCTGGGAACCGATGATCGGCGATGGTCCAGATCGCGAAGAAAAGATGGCTGCGTTGGTCGCTGATACGCCAATGAAACGTTTTGGGACGATCGAAGAGGTTGCACAGCTCTGCGTTTTTCTCGCCAGCGATGACAGCGGTTATATGACCGGCAGCGAGTTGACACTGGATGGCGGCTTGCTGGCAGGCAGCGCCGCTTCTCCAGGCTAACCGATCACCACTCGACCGTATGTGAAACCCGCGTTTCGCCCTGGCTGCCGCGCATGCTCATGGTGAATGTCTTCGCCTCCCAATCGATTTCGACCAGTCCGAAATTCTCTTCCGAGATAAAGTCAGTCAAACGCTTGGGATCGGGCTCGCGCGCGGTGTTCCGCTCTGTCGAAGAGAAGGAGTAATTCATCGAAGAGCTGGTCAGTTCCCAAAACTGCTCACCGGCGGCCTGCGGCGTATCAGTGTAAATCCCACCCGCATGGCGATCACCAGACAGCAACACCAAACCGCTGTCTTCGCGTGCCGCCAGCATGGCATAGAGCTTCTCACGCTCCAGCGGCAGATTCTCCCACGCCTCGTAATCATGCGCGTCCGTCAGGACCTGAATCGAGGAAACCACAATCCGCAAATCAGCCGGTTTCGCCAGTTCCTGCTCAAGCCATTGCCACTGCGCATCGCCTAGCATGGTCTTGGAAGCATCACTGCTCGGCTGGTAGGGGCCCAAAGGCGGGCGCTCGTTTTGATAGGGCATGGTCTCCAGATCGGAGCGGAAGAAGCGCGTGTCGAGCGTGATGATTTGCGTGACCTTGCCATCTTCGCCGAACATCCGGCTTTCGTAGATGCCAGGGCGCGATTTTACTTCATCAGAAGAACCCCAGAATGTCTCGAAGATCGTCTCTGACCACGTGCGGAAGGCAAAGCTGCCGCCCCCGTCATTCATGCCGTAATCGTGATCATCCCACGTGATCATCATCGGCACCTGCGCGCGGAAGGCAGCCAGCTCGGGCGTTTCAGCCATAACGCCATAGGCTTCGCGCAATGTCGTCAGCGCTGCGTCACCATCCCAGCCATTGTCGCCGTAATTGTTATCGCCGATGAACAGGAAGATATCCGGTTTGCTTGCCGCAATCTGGCCCCACATGTGTTGGCTACGCAATTGGTGATTGCAGCTGCCAAAAGCGATCCGTGTCAGCGTGTGCTCATGCGCGAGCGAGACATTGGCGGGCGCAACCGGCAGCTCCACCTCTTGGCTCAGCTTCGCGTAGTATGGCGCGAGCAAATCCTCTGGCGTCAGCTCAACACCTTGGTCAGCGGCCAATGGAGCTGCAAGCATCGTAACAGCGGCGAGAGCAAGGGAGTGTTTGCGCATCAGAGGTATCCTACACTTTCAATTGTTGCCGACTTCTTGCCCGCGAACCGTGACCGATTCAAGAAACTGCATCAGCTATCTGGAAGTTCCGCGAAATCGGTCAGCGCCGCATCGCGCAGGCCGCGCCACACATTGCGCGCCTGCACCGTCTCGGCCACGTCATGCACACGCAGCAATTGCACGCCGGCATTCATGCCAGCAACTGCCAGCGCAAGCGAGCCACCAAGCCGCTGATGCGAGTCTGCCTCATTCGACAGGGCGCCGATCATGCGCTTGCGGCTGGCACCCAGCAACAAGGGCTGTCCAAGCGCGTGATACATCGGCAGCGCGTTGATGATCGCCAGATTGTCCGCCAGCGACTTGCCGAAACCGATGCCGGGATCGAGAACGATATTGGAGCGCGAGATGCCCGCCGCCACCGCGGCATCGCGCCGCTCTTTCAACGCGTCAAACACATCGAAAGCAACGTTTTCATAATTGCCCTTGCTGTGCAGGTCTTCGCCATCGCCGGGCGCATGCATCAGGATGACGGGGCAACCGGCTTTCGCGGCCAGTGACATGCTGCGCGGATCGTGTCGCATGGCGGACACATCATTGGCCATATGCGCGCCTGCTTCTAACGCAGCCTCCAACACGCCCGCGCGTCGCGTGTCGATACTGATCGCTGCGCCCATCGCAGCGCAGTATTCAATCGCAGGAAGCACGCGTTCTTTCTCGTCTCCTTCCCAGGTCGCGGCGGCGCCCGGACGGGTGCTCTCACCGCCGATGTCGATGATGGCCGCACCCGCTTCCAGCATGGCAGAGGCATGGGCGCTGCCGACTTCTGGCTTCTCGAAGAACTCGCCGCCATCGCTGAAGCTGTCAGGCGTGACGTTGAGGATGCCCATCACTTGCGGCTGATCGAGCCGGATAGTGCGCGCGCCCAATTCGAGCGGCGGATGTTTCAGCGTCAGATTGGTGAGTTGCGCCTGCGCTTCATCTGAAACGCTTGTGGGCAGCCCGGCCAGCACCTCTCCGATTGTATCGGTATCGCACACCCAGCGCCCGGTGAATTTCCCATCCTGTCGCAGGACCACCGCAAATCGTTGCGCATAGACCATGCCGCCTGCCAGCCGGATGACCTTGCCTTCCTCATGTTGCGGCCCCGGCGCAAAGCCCACCGGGCGGATGTAGATGCAGTCAGTCATATTGTGCCTTATCGATCTCAGCTAAGCAGCAAACGGCATGCTTCATCGAGGCAAGTTGCACAGTTATGGGGGTCTTTCCAATCCGCAGGCCACAATCTGCCGTCGAAAACGCACTTGGTCAGAGGAAACTTGTTGCCCAGATGGCTGGCGCAGTGTCCTTTGTTTCATGGTCAGCCTTGTGAGCCAGCCAGAGGTAATACATGTTCCTGAATGTCTCGGGAAACTGCATTTCGTAGCGATGCCAATTCGCCAGATTGGTTGCTTCCGGATCGTCAGGGAACATCGCCAGATAGCGTCCCCGCTCATCCGGGTGGATCAGAATCTTCACTGGTTTCAGCCCCGCCCGGTCAATCATTTTTTCGACCTCCAGCCAGGTAAAACGATGCTCCTGCACATGGAAGAACATGTCCCGGCATTCCGACAGCGACGTAAAGTCACGGAACTTCAGAGCATTTCTCAGAGGGCTCGAAGGAGCAGACGCCAGTACATCTTGGCGGAACTGGCGAATGTCATCCGCATTCGCTTGATAACCCTTCTCACGTATGTGTTGCCAGATTTCAGCGAAAAGGTGTTCCCTTGCAATCGAACTGTACAAGCCAACCAACACCGGCTGCCAGTTGGTCTGAGGACACTGGCCAGCCTGTCTAGTCCTTGCTGAGGATCCTCCATGTGATGCAATACACCTGAGCTCAGGATCAGGTCGAAGCTTTTGTCCAGACCGCCAATGTCCAGAAAATCCCCCTGCAGGAAATCGATATTCTCGATGCCGGCTTCCGCCGCCTTGCGCTTGCCATAGGCGAGGCTTGAAAGGCTCAAATCGATTGCAGTGATATTCGATGTTTTCAGCGTCTGCGCAGCATTGGCGGCCTCAAGCCCCGTGCCACAGCCCGCGTTCAAGATTTCAAGCCCTTTGGTCCGCTCCAGCATGGGACGTGGCTGCGGAATGACCTCCACACTGTTCCATCTGGGGCACGGATTTTCTTCGTACTGACCGCGTGTCGCTTCGGAAACTGCGTTCTTGATGGTTCCAAACGCCGGAATGGTGGATTTCAGTGCGCGCTCGTTCAGTGCATCTGACACTTGCAGTTTGATCAACGCATGAAGCTCTTCGTTCTGGGCCAAGGGGCCTGGCTGTTCGCGGAATCGGCCGACCAGATGCAGAGGCCGGTAACAGGCAAGAATTAAAAGCGGAATGATTGCATTTTCTGCGGCTTCAGCCTGATCACAGATAGAAAGAAGCTTATCCACTTCCCGAGTTTCATCGAGACTTTCGGCCAAAGCATAATCGGTTTGATAGATTTGGATTGCAGCCGCCCTGACGAACCGAAGGATCGGCATGGCAAGGAATGGATCATGCAGAATTGCCCGGCGGACATTTCGCAAGGCGTTCTCGATCAGATCTGCAGGGTAAAGTAACTTCTCGACGCCCAGATAGACAAATCTGTCGTTCAGAACTGCAACAGCCCCTTCGCTCAAGAGCACCGCCCTGATCTGGTGGTCATCTGCGTTGCAAAGCCTATCCAGAACCGCCTTGAACCGTGTTTCTGTATTGACGGTCACGTACCATGCATCAATTGCAGGGGAACAAGATATTCGGCTATCCTGCAAGCACTCGGCGAACGCAGCCTGCAGGGTCGGGTCCAAGCTGCGCGGCATCCCGATCAGTGAACGTATGAACTGGGATTTGTATTCGGGATTGTGCGGGTTCAGAACAATCAGTTTTGCATACAGCTTTGCCGCGGCCCACCGTTCGCCTTCTTGAAATGCACACTCGGCAAATTTGCCTAGAGCATCCTCATCATCCTCTACTCTGTTGAGTATGAACTTGAAGCGGTCCGCCGCCTGGCCGAACCTCTCGGCCCTCATGTAGGCGTCACCCAGGTTGCGCGCATATTCCACGCTAGGCGATAACGAGAATGATCGCTCCAGATATTGGATCGACCTTCCAAGATCGTTCTTTTTCAGGAAGATGCGCCCCAGCGAATAATTCGCCACATCATCGGCAGGATCGATTTCGGTTATCTTGCGAAAAGGCTCAACCGCTTGGTCAAATTTCTGCTTATTTATGAGCTTGCGCCCCTTGCTATGAAGCATCTTGACGGACAGATTCGACTGCCTGTTACTTTGCAATTGTCGGCCTCGTTCATAATCTGGTGCACCCCGAAAAAAGCCAAGCGAAGCCATCGCCTAGAATCACGGTTCCAGACGGCTCCAAACCCCTTGAGTCAGGTGCAATATTTGTCAGATGATGCTTATCATCCAGAACGGGCCGGTTTTGACAGACCTAATATGCGACGTCGATTTGCATATGGATTACAGGGAGATGGCGATATCTAGTTAGTGTCTCGATGATGCCGTGCGCCTCGCAAAAGGGAGCGAAGGCGATCGCGCGCGATGGAAACTTTCATCACGGCAACTTGCGTATGCGCTGATCAAAGCGGCAGAGCTTATTGCAGTTCAGAGCCCGAATGTAGACGGATCCCCGCCCTGCGCCTTGAGGGTTTCAATTGCCTTGTGATGGGGCGTTGGGAAGATCCAAGCGCGCGCATTCCCTCGCTGCATCGTGATGGGTGGATGTAGGATAGCGAATTTGCGGTTGATACACGCGAAGCGCTGCACTCCGAGACAGTACTGAACGTCCTTATCGGTCGGCTCAGATTGAATTTGATTGAACTTGTTTGCCAGACCTCCCAAGCACAAACCTCACTGACCTGATAGACAGACTAATTTCTGAGAGGGAGAATGGCGGTGCGAACCATTTCAAAAACTATTGGCGCATTGCTGCTATTGGCGGCGGCCGGTTTCGTCACACCAGGCCTGGCGAATGACGACGCGGAAAAGCTCGATATAGTCCGCGCACGTGAACTTGGCGTGCTTTTCGACGGCCGTACAGGACCGAACAACGCAATCACTGACGTGCCGGGAATAGAGGTCGGGCACACAACCTTGATTTCTGGCGATGGCAAACTGGTTGTTGGCCAAGGACCGGTTCGAACGGGCGTAACCGCAATCTTACCTCGCGGAAAAACATATGATCCGGTTTTTGCAGGCTGGTTCTCCTTGAACGGTAACGGCGAAATGACCGGCACAACCTGGGTTGAGGAATCGGGCTGGCTCGAGGGACCAGTCATGATCACTAACACGCACAGTGTCGGCACCGTACGCGACGCGACGATCGAGTGGGCTTTCGAGCGAAGGTTTTTCAAACCGCTCGCGGGAGAGGAAGACACATTCTGGATGTTACCGGTGGTCGCTGAAACATACGACGGTGACCTGAGCGATATCAACGGCTTCCATGTAAAGAAGGAGCACGTTTTCGCGGCTCTCGATAGCGCCTCGGACGGACCGGTCGCAGAAGGAAATGTGGGCGGCGGCACCGGCATGATTACCCACGGTTTCAAAGGCGGTATTGGCACGTCCTCGCGCCTCGTCAGAATTGGCGAGACGGACTACACTGTAGGGGTATTGGTTCAGTCCAACTATGGAATCCGTGAAACGTTTGCAGTGGCGGGGACCCCTGTCGGGCGCGAGATCAGTGATTTGCAAACAACTTATGGTGACCACAATCAGGAGAACGGATCCATCATCATTGTTGTCGCGACGGATGCGCCCTTGCTTCCTCATCAATTGAAGCGTCTGGCGAGACGGGCAGCAATGGGAATCGCGCGAAACGGGTCTTACGCTTCGAACGGGTCCGGAGATATTTTCATTGCGTTCTCGACAGGCAATCCGGGCGCGTGGAGCCGCGAGGAGTCAGCCCGGCTCGATATCCTTCCAAATGATTTAATGAGCCCGCTATTCCGTGCAACTGTCGAAGCGACTGAGGAAGCGGTGATCAACGCGTTGGTTGCTGCACGCACGATGACCGGCATCAACGGCAACACGGCCCATGCCTTGCCGCATGACCGCCTCCAGGCTGCGTTGCGGAAGTACGGTCGCCTGATAGAATCAGGGACCCAGACCGCAAAGTAATCGCGAATATTTGATGCGAGACGCTGGCTACCGCCCTTATGGCCTCAATCCTCCATCGCCAGCAAATATAGCTGCCGCGCGGTGTCGATCGGCTTCACGTCTCCGTCCACTTCATAGTGCCAGAAGCTCCAGCCGTTGCAGCTGGGTGCGCCCTGCAGCTCTTTGCCAAGGCCGTGGATCGATCCCACCTGCTTCTCATACGCAAGCGAGCCGTCTGCCCGCACAGTGGCGATCCATTTGCGCTTCTTGTCGAACACCTTTGTGCCCGGCGTGATGTAACCGTTCTCGACAAGCGCGCCGAAGGCAACGCGCGGGGCGCTCTTCTTGCTCTGCATCGTCAGAAGCGCGCTTTCATCGAGCGGCAATTCCTTGGCAATGCGTTTATAGGCGGCGTCGCGATACACATTCTCGCGCTCGCAGCCGATCCATTCGCGGCCCAGACGCTTCGCTACTGCGCCGGTAGTGCCTGTGCCGAAGAACGGGTCAAGCACAACGTCGCCCTTCTCTGTCGTGGCCAGCAGCACGCGGTAGAGCAGCGCTTCGGGCTTTTGCGTCGGGTGAACCTTGGTTCCGCCCTCTTTCAAACGTTCGCCGCCAGAGCAGATCGGCAGAACCCAGTCGCTGCGCATCTGCAACTCGTCATTCAGCGTCTTCATCGCGCGATAGTTGAAATGATACTTCGCCTTTTCGCCTTGGCTGCACCACAACAGCGTCTCATGCGCATTGGTGAAGCGCGTGCCCTTGAAATTGGGCATCGGGTTAGTCTTGCGCCATACGATGTCATTGAGGATCCAGAAGCCCAGATCCTGCAGGATGGCACCGACGCGGTAGATATTGTGATAGCTGCCGATCACCCATAGCGAACCATCGGGCTTCAGTACGCGGCGCGCCTCGGTCAGCCAGTCACGGGTGAAGTCGTCATAAATCTTGAAGCTGTCAAACTGGTCCCAGTGATCGGTAACCGCATCCACCTGGCTCCCGTCAGGGCGATTGAGATCGCCCCCCAGCTGAAGGTTGTACGGCGGATCTGCAAACACACAGTCAACCGAATTGTCCGGCAGGCTGCGCATCGCTTCGACACAGTCACCGTCAAGGATCCGCCCCAAAGGCAAATCCGCTTTGGCAACAGCAAAAGTTGTCGCGCGCGCGACGCGCGCCTTCGTGGTCTCCAGGACCGCCATAATTCACCCCTCAGTAACAGTTATCCACAGGGTGAGTCCCTTTGGGCTCCGGGTCAAGCACAAAGCGATAGGGGGATATGGTTAATTCCGCGTTAGCTATGACAGAACAAAAAGAGTCCCGCACAAGATGTTGAGACTCTTGCGGTTTGCGGGACTCAACATAGTGTTGTGTTGCGCCGAGGACTCAACGCGGCAATAGTTTGTCAGGCAAAGGCGATCACGATCGTGCCGGCATAAAGCGCTAGCAGGAATGCGCCCAATGCGCGGCCGATCTGCTTCGCATAAGACACGATCAGCAAGAACAGCACCGCACTGCCCGCGAGCACGACAAGCTCATAGGTCAACAAATCCGCGGGGATCGCGAAAGGCGCAATGCTCATGGTCGCCCCGCCGATCAGCAGGATGTTGTAAATGTTCGAACCCACAACATTGCCGATCGCCAGGCCCGGCTTCCCGCGCAATGCCGCTGCAACGGATGCCGCCAGTTCAGGCAACGATGTACCGATTGCCACCACTGTCAGCCCGATCGCGGTCTCGCTGACCTCAAAAATACGCGCCAGATCGATCGCACCGGACACCAGCATCGAACCGCCGACAACCAGCAATCCCAATCCACCCAGGAACAACATGATCGCCCAGGTCAAAGTGGTCGTTGGTTCAGGCTCGTCATCATCATCGCCCGCGTCCGAATGCGGATGATTATAGCGCCAATAGATATACGCGGCGATACCAGCGAGCAGCACGATACCGATCCAGATCGAGCCGGTTTGAAGCCACGTCACTAACCAGATTATCAGCGTCGCAATCAAAGCTACAACAGCATCACGCCGCCCGGTTCCACTCAGTGCAATCGGCATGATCATTGCCGTCGCACCCAGGATCAACAGTGTATTTGCCAGATTGGATCCGACCACATTGCCCCAGGCAATTCCCGGTGAACCAGCCAACGCAGCCTCAATGCTTGCAACCATTTCCGGCATCGAGGTGGCAAATCCGACAATGACCAATCCCGTGACGAGATTGGATATGCCAAGCCGCTGGGCAATGCTGACCGCACCGCGCACCAGCAGTTCGCCGCCAATCGCCAGGCCGACCAGGCCAACCACGCTATAGAGGATCGCTTCAATCACGATTGCGCGCTTAGACTATTTGCCGGATTAAAGAAGCGCCAATTGCGCAACCGGCGCAAAAGACTGGCGATGAAGCGGTGTTGGTCCATGCGTGCGCAACGCTTGCATATGCTCAACGGTTCCATAGCCCTTGTTTCGCTCCCACCCGTAGTGCGGATGCGCCTCGGCCGCTTCGCACATCAACCGGTCACGCCACTCCTTGGCGATGATCGAAGCCGCCGAGATCGCGGGCTCCAGCGCGTCGCCCCCGATGATCGGCTTGGCATCGGGCCAGCGCCATTCATCACAGCGCCCATGGGGCGAGAGGTTACCGTCGATCAACACGGCTTCGGGTTCCTGGCCAAGCTTCTCGACCAGATCGCACACGGCCAGCGTCATGGCTCGCATGGTTGCCTGAAGGATGTTGATTTGGTCGATTTCGTGCGGGTCGACCACGCCCAGCCCCCATATGCAGCTGGCGCGGATCTGTTCGTCGAGAGTAGCGCGCCGTTTAGCCGAAAGTTTCTTGGAATCGTCCAGACCTTGCGGATAGCCCTCGCCAAGCACTACTGCTGCAGCTACCACCGGCCCAGCCAATGGCCCTCGTCCGGCTTCGTCAACACCGACGATAGATTTACGGGCACCAAGTTTGTTTTCGTGCATTGCAGAGGACATGACCATGATCTCGAAATTCTCATCCGCACTATTCCCCGCCACCATTCTGCTCGCAAGCTGCGGTGCCACTGCAAATGTGGACACCGAAGCTTCCCAGACTGAGCCGACGCTCAAGATTGCGGAAATCGGCACCTATCACGAGCCATGGGCTACGGCCTTTGTGCCGGGCACGGAAACGCTGATCATCACGCAGAAGACCGGCGAGATTCTGGGTTATGACACAGCGACAGGGCGGCAGTTCACCGTCACTGGCGCACCGGAGATCGACTATGGTGGCCAAGGTGGCCTGGGCGATGTTGCATTCCTCAACAGCGAGGCGACTGACACTCTCGCCCCGCGTACGATCTATTTGAGCTGGGCCGAAGCTGGCGAAGGCGATACGCGTGGTGCGGTTGTCGGCAAGGGAACGCTTAATTGTGTGGCCGACAGCGACTGTGCCATCGAAGGTCTTGCAGTGATCTGGCGCCAAGCCCCCAAGACCAGCCGGAAAGGCCACTATTCGCACCGCATTCGCTTCTCTCCTGACGAAAAGCACTTGTTCGTGACCAGCGGCGACCGTCAGGAGCTCGAACCCGCGCAAGACACCAGCAATAACCTGGGTACGATCGTGCGCCTGAATCTCGATGGTACTCCAGCGCAGGGCAATCCATTTGCCGATCAAGGTGGCGTGACAGCGCAAATCTGGTCTTATGGCCACCGCAACCTGCTGGGCTTCGACTTTGATGCCGAGGGGCGTCTGTGGGACGTGGAACACGGCCCGGCCGGCGGTGATGAATTCAATCTGGTCGAAGCGGGTGCCAACTACGGTTGGCCAACCCGATCAAACGGCGATCATTACAATGGCGATGACATTCCCGATCACACCGCGGATGACGGCTTCAACAAGCCTGCAGTCTGGTGGACACCCGTGATCGCACCGGGCGACATGATCTTCTATCGCGGCGACATGTTTGGCGCATGGAAAGGCGATGCTCTTATTGCAGGCTTAGGCGCATTGGGCCTCGTACGTGTCGAGATTGACGGCGATACGGCTACAGAAGCGGCGCGCTATGACCTGGAAGGTCGGATACGCTCTGTTGATGAAGCGCCCGACGGTTCTCTTTGGGTGTTCGAAGACGGCGAAGGCGGGCGGCTCTTGCATCTTACCGCAGAGTAACTTTCGCAAGGCCAACGACAAATTGCATCGACATGACGTAGCGCTACCACTATTCGCGCTGCCCCATGGCGAGCGTCATTCCTTTAGCAAATGTCGAACCCGACATGATCGAGCAAGTGCTCGACCGGGCCTTCGGGCCTGATCGACACGCGCGCACCGCCTATCGCATCAGGACGGGCATGGATTGGCTCGAGGCGCTGAGCTTTGCCGCGCTTGATGACGATGACATGCTGGTCGGTACAATTCAGCTTTGGCCGATTGCGCTCACCGACCCCGATGGCCGCGCGCATCCCATGCTGATGGTTGGGCCGGTGGCGGTTTTGCCAGAGCATCAAGGCGAAGGATATGGGCAGGCCTTGATTGCAGCATCGCTTGGGTCGCTCGATCCGAATGCATCCTTGCCGCAAGTCTTGATCGGTGATGAACCTTATTACGGGCGTTGGGACTTCAGCGCCGGTTCGACAGGCGCATGGCGTTGCCCCGGCCCATGGGCGCCAGAACGCCTGCTTGTCCGATGCGCAAATCCGACAGTCCTTCCGCGCGAAGGCATGCTCGGCCCTTGGAATGGGTGATCGCAGCCTACTACTCGCCATTGAACACCGACACTCATTCTGGCAACGCTTCGAATAGCAATGCCTTACGAACCACCACCGCACCTTGCCGAATTGTCCTTGGCGCAAATCGCCGAGCAAGTCGCCGCGCGAAAATTGCCGCCAGTGGAAAGCTGGGACCCGCAAGCGATCACAGACAGCTTCATGCGGATTGCTGCTGACGGAACCTGGTTTCACCAGGGTGATCCGATCCGTCGTGAAGCGATGGTGCGCGCTTTTGCCGGGCTTCTGACGCGCGACGAGGCCGGAAACCACTGGCTGGTCACACCCTTCGAAAAATCCTCCATCGACGTCGAAGACGCAGCCTTCATTGCGGTCGATGTGGCGCGCCGCGATGATGGCTTGGCCTTCCGTCTCAATACGGATGAGTTGGTAGTTGCGGGGCCGGACAACCGCTTGCGTGCAGCAGGGGACGCAGAGACGCCAGCGCTTTATTTGCACGTCCGGCGTGGTTGCGAAGCGCGGCTCAACCGCAGCACCTATCAGCAATTGGCGGACATCGCGCTTGCAGAAAGCGATGACTGGACGGTCACAAGCATGGGCGAGACATTCTCGTTATTGCCGCGATGAGAGTGCTGTTCGACCGATTGAGCGCCGCGCTTGAGCGGGGGCACGCGCGCGATATTCCAGACCTTTTGAGCGACGAGCGTTTCGCGCAAGCCGGGCGCACTGCCAAGGCAGCCGTTCTGATCGCGGTGACTGATCGCCCCGAGCCGGGCGTGATCCTGACGCAGCGGCCACAGGATATGCGCGATCATCCTGGCCAGGTCGCCTTTCCGGGCGGAAAGATTGATCCGGGCGAAGATGCTGTCACCGCTGCGCTAAGGGAAGCAGAGGAGGAGCTGGCGCTGGATCGCAAGCATGTTCGGGTGATCGGCACAACCGATCGCTATCAGACCGGCACCGGTTTTGACGTGACGCCCGTGCTAGCGGTGGTCCCGCCCGGCCTCGAATTCACCCCCAGCCCGACCGAAGTCGAAGCCTGGTTCGAAGCTCCGCTGACATTGCTGCTTGATCAGAATGCATGGGCAGAACATGAAGTGTTTTGGCGCGGGGCGATGCGCAACTATCTGGAAATGCATTACGAAGGTTTCAGAATTTGGGGTGTGACAGCGGCGATCATTGCCAATCTCGCACGCCGGCTGGATTTGCAGGAGCTCGACAATGTTCGCTGAGCTGTCCGATGCTGCGTGGACCAAACGCGAAGGCTTGCGCGCGCTGACCAATGCACTCGGTGCAGAGAATATCCGCTGGGTGGGCGGCGCTATTCGCGACAGTTTGTTGGGCACTGATGTAAATGACGTTGATTGTGCCACCAAGCTCTCGCCCGACGTTGTCATAGATCGTTGCAAGGACGCCGGCATCCGCACCGTTCCCACCGGGATTGAACACGGCACCGTCACAGCAATTCTGCCAGACGGCCCGGTCGAGGTTACAACGTTGCGGCGCGATGTCTCTACGGACGGGCGACGTGCCACTGTAGCTTTTGCACAGGATTGGCCGGAAGATGCCGCGCGGCGTGATTTCACCATCAACGCGCTATACGCTCACCCTGATACGCTCGAGATTTCGGACTACTTTGGCGGGCTGGAAGATCTCGAAGCGCGGACAGTGCGGTTCATCGGTGATGCAAGGCAGCGCATTCGCGAGGACCACTTACGTATCCTGCGTTATTTCCGCTTTCAGGCGCGGTTTGGCGCGGAGCTGGATGACGAGGCAGAAGCCGCATGCGCTGAACTTGCCTCTACGCTCAAGGGCCTCAGCCGTGAACGGATCGCCGCAGAGCTGACTGCGCTCCTGTCTTTGCCAAATCCGCATCCAACTGTCGCGCGGATGCGAAAACTTGGTGTCTTGCAGGAAGTGCTGCCCGAAGCTTGCCCACAAAATATCGAGCTGCTGTTGGCTGTTATCAACGCAGAGCAGGCGCAAGCCGTTGCGCCCGCTGCCATGCGGCGAATGGCCGCGCTCTTGCCGCCAATTAGCGACGTGACCAATGCTGTGGCTTCGCGTTTGCGCCTGTCGCGTGCGCAACGCGCGCACTTGGTTGCTGTCGCTGATCGCAAGCCGGATGATCTGGTTGATCCGCGCGCGCTCGCATATCGCGAGAGCATCGACATCGCGATCGACCGCGTGCTTCTGCAAGCTGGCGACGCATCGCTGCTGATGGACTGGGATGTGCCGCAATTGCCGTTGAAGGGCAGCGAGATTGTGGAACGCGGTATCACCGCCGGCCCACGCGTTGCGGCCACTTTGCGCGCGGTCGAAACTGCATGGGTAGCAGAGGGATTTCCGCCGCGCGAACGTGTGCTGGAGCTGCTTGATCGGGAACTTGCCCGCTAGTTCTACATTCCTTCAGCACAGCTTCATTCTTGCAGTTCTATCCGGGCTCCGGTTGCATTGCCCTTTACCTTATGGCTATAGGGCGCGCCCGCAGCGGCTTTTTCCCTCATTTCTTGAGGCTACCGCTTGGGACACTGGTTTTCCGGTCTTCCTTGAATTGACTTGCACAGTCGCACTCGCTGCGTGTGGCGCAATTGCGCCGCGTCGTTGGAAACAAATTAAACGGAGAAAATTCATGAAGTTTGCAAAGCTCGCCATCCTGGCCACCGCACTGGCGGCGACCCCGATTGCAGCAAGCGCGCAGGATGTTGGCGCGACCGTTTACGGAAATGACGGAAATCCTATCGGCACGATCGATAGCAATGACGGCACCAACGCTGTTGTAAACACTGGCAAATACACTGCAGCGCTGCCGGTGTCAGCTTTTGGCACCAGCGAGAATGGCCCGACGCTGAACATCACCAAGGCGCAGATTGAAGAGCAGCTCGCAGCCGCTCAGGCGCAACAGGAAGCAGCCATGGCAGAAGCACAGGCGGCAGCCGAGGCAGAAGCCGCAGCCGCACTGGCAGCAGCACTCGTGGTTGGCGCGCCTGTCATCACCGCTGACCAACAGGCGCTTGGCATGGTTGAAGAGATTGCAGGCGAAAACGTGATCATCAAGTCTGAGGAAGATTCGCTGATCACTTTGCCGCTGAACCTGCTGGCTGCGAATCCGGAAGGCGGCTTGTTCGCGCTGGCGAACTTCGACGACATCATGGCTGCGGTCCAGGCTGTCGGTGGCTAAGCACTAGCGAGTTACTCGCCGCCTAAGCGAATAGGGGGCCGTGGGTGCAATCGCACTCGCGGCCCCTTGCATATCCGGATCAGGCTTCTTTCTCAGCCCTCTCGAGCTTATCCGGCAAAACGCCGAAGCGGTTGTCTTTCGGGAAGCCCTGCGGCGGCAATCGGCCAGCCGCGCCGCGCGCAACTTTCCATTGCCAAATGTCGGTTTCGGTCCGGGTGCGATCACCCTTCCCGCCCATCTGCCAGCTCAATCCATCCGCCAGCACGAACGTTGTCGCATCGGACAATCCGCCATCGCGATAGCGTTGCAGCATTACGCCTTGCCCACGCGCCATGACCGGCATTTCCTCCAGATTGAAAACCACCAGTTTGCGGTTGTCACCCACGCAGGCGACATGATCATGCCCCTCCGGGA
>FYBJ01001432.1_pt1 | contig 105611 bp, 108 predicted proteins | sample 1134611 | NCBI WGS metagenome assembly FYBJ01 (sample SAMEA104116008, study PRJEB20421) | marine metagenome | isolation source: marine
GGGTGTGGCCGCCCGTGGGGCGGTGTCGGTCAGGGTCATGATCATCTCCGTTCGGGTGACAGGCGCATCTTCCCTGATCTAGGCGCCGCCTGCGCGCGCGCCATGCGCGAATTGCCGCACGGGGGATCACGCGATCCGGTCGAGGAAGGCGGTCAGGTCGTCGGTGTGGTGATGCACATGAGTGGCCGGTTCGGCTTGCGGGGCCACATGCACGGTGCGCATCCCAAGCGCGTGGGGCACCGCGAGGTTGCGGGCCTCGTCCTCGAACATGGCCGCCCGGTTCGGGCGCATACCGTCGGCGGTAAAGACCCGGGCGAAGGCCGCCTCGTGCGGCTTTGGGACGAAACCTGCATGTTCCACGCCGTAGACCGCATCAAAGAGCCCGCCCAGCCCGCGCCCTTCGAGCACGCGGGCGGCATAGGGGGCAGAGCCATTGGTATAGACGATGGCGCGGCCGGGCAGGTTGGCGATGGCCGCGCGCAACGCGGGGTCGGGCGTCAGCGCGGCAAAGCAGATGTCGTGCACGTCCTTCAGGAACCGCTGGGGCGGCATGTCGTGTTCCTGCATCAGCCCGGCCAGCGTGGTGCCATGTTCGCGCCAGTAGTGGCGGCGCAGGCGATCGGCCTCGGCCCGGGTCACGCCCAGCAGATCCATGACAAACCGCACCATGCGCGCCTCGATCTGGTCGAAGAGCCGCACGGAAGGCGGGTAGAGCGTGTTGTCGAGGTCAAAGACCCACTGTGTGACGTGGGCGAATCGGTCCCTGGGCATGGGCGCAGGATGGGCGGTTTGCGTGGAAATGGAAACGTGTGCTGTGGAATTTCCCACAGGCGCCCCTCCGATTGCCCCGCAACCCGGCGAAAGCCGTCACGGAAAGCGCACGCGCGTGCTTCATGCTTGATTGCCGCGCCCCGCGCTGCGTAGTCTGGCGCGCAGGGATGCCATTTTCAGGAAACACGCGATGAAACCGGTCCAGAAGGACGCCTATACGCTTATCCTCGAAGCGATCGACATGGGCGATTACAAGCCCGGGGACCGGCTGGTGGAAAGCGACCTGGCCGAGAAGTTCGGCGTGTCGCGCACGCCCATTCGCGAGGCGCTGCAGCGGCTCGAGACCCAGTCGCTTCTGACCCGGGACGGCCGGTCTCTGATCGTGGCGTCGCTGGATCACAACCAGCTGGCCGAGCTTTATGTGGTGCGCGCCGAGCTCGAGGGTCTGGCGGCGTCGCTGGCCGCGCGCCATGCCACGGATGAAGAGGTGCGCGTGCTGCGTGACATGGTCGAGCATGACCGCAGCCTGATCGGAAATCCCTCGGCTCTGGCGCGCGCGAACCGGCGGTTTCACAAGCAGATCCACCTGGCTTCGCACAACCGGTTCCTGGTGCAGCAACTGGACCTCGTGCATCGCTCCATGGCGCTGATGGCCACCACCTCGCTGGCGGCGGTGGGGCGCGATGAGGATGCTCTGGCCGAGCATGACGAGATCGTCAGCGCCATCGAGACGCGCGACACCGACCGCGCCTATGCCGCGCTCAAGTCCCACATCTCAAAAGCGTTTGTGACGCGCCTCAAGCTGGATTCGGGTGAGGTCGACAGCACCCTTTGAGGTGACGTCCCCGGTCCCGGCGGTGGCCAGAGAATGGCCGTGGCTCGTCTTGTCCCAGAAGAAGGGCGCAAAGACCATTTCATACAGCGCCTTGTAGGCCGCGATGGTCCCCAGCGGGGCATAGAAATGCATTGTGGGGGCCCAGATGATCAGGTGCCGGTGGAACCGGCCCGACACGGAAAAGGCGTTGATCGAGATGTTGATCACCTCGATGGCCAGAAAGAGCTTGCCCACGAACAGCAGCACCTCGCGCGGCAGCACCGGGTCCAGTGGATGCGGCAGCCCGAACAGCACCAGCCAGAAGGACCACAGGAACGGCGCGAGAAAGAATTGCGACAGCGCGGTGAGAAAATGCGCCTGGAAGCCGAGGAATTTCCACGCCCCCAGTTGTCGCAGCAAAAGCCCGGGCCTTCGCATATGCACCAGATAGGTGGTCATGTACCCCTTGAGCCAGCGCGAGCGTTGCTTGACCCAGGGCCAGAGGCGGCAATTGGCCTCTTCGCCTGTCACCGTGCCGATGATTTCCGTGCGGTACCCGTGCCGCGCCAGCCGGAAGCCCAGATCGGCATCCTCGGTCACGTTATGGGCGTCCCAGCCGCCCAGCTCCTCAAGCACGTCGCGGCGGAAATAGAGCGTGGTGCCGCCCAGCGGGATGGCAAAACCCAGCCGCGCCAGCCCCGGCAGCATGGTGCGGAACCAGGTGGCGTATTCGATGGTGAAGCAGCGCGCCAGCCAGTTCTGGCGCGGGTTGTAGTAGTCAAGGATGCCCTGAAGGCAGGCCACATCCGGCGCGGCCTGCTGGAACCGGCGCGCGACCATGGTGATCTGATCGGGGTCGGGCGCGTCCTCGGCATCGAAAATACCGATGATGTCGCCCTCGCAGAAATCGAGCGCATAGTTCATCGCGCGGGGTTTCGTCCGGGGCTGACCGTCGGGCACCACCACGGCGCGCATCCAGGGCGGCAGGTCGATCCCGGCGAGGGTCTTCTGGGTGAGCTCGTCCTCCTCTTCGAGCACCAGGACCACGTCGAGCAGGCATTTGGGATAGGTAAGGCGGCTGAGCCGGGTGATCAGGGCATGGGCAATCTCGGTCTCGCGGAAAAGCGGCACCAGCACCGAGACCTTGGGCAGTTTGACCGTGCCGGCCTCGGGCGGCGGGCCTTCGACCGGGTCGCCGGCCATGATCCGCGCGGTGAAGGCCGCGGCCTTGAACGCGGCCGACACCAGCAGGGTGAATGCCGCCCAGGCGGTGAAGACGCCGAACACGACCGCAGGAAACATCAGCGTCACCACAAGGCAGGACGCAAGGAAAGCCAGCGCCATGGCCAGCCTGCGATAGGGCGTGGCGGACCAGGTGCGGCAGCTTTCGGAGGCATCGACGCGGGCCTGCGCGGCCTGGGTCAGTACGGCGCGATTCCGGTTGGCGACAGCGGTCTGGATGTCGGCCTCGGGCGCGATGGTGAAAGGCAGCGTGGCCATGTCCCCCGGCAGGGAGGCGCGAAACGCCCTTGCGCGGGCCGGGTCCGAGCACGCGAGGGTGCGGATGCCGTTGGGATCGGTGAGCGGGGCGACGCGGTTGCGCAGATAGGCGCGCGGATCGACGTCGCCCGCGGGCTGCGTGTCGCGGTTCAGCGTGTCCGCATCGACATGCGGCAGGCGCAGGGCGCGGGCCCTCGCGGCCAGGATGTCGCGCGTCCCGGCCAGCCCTTCGGACTGCAGGATACGGTCGATGGAGGCGTCGCAATGGTGTCCCACCATCTGGGCCAGGGCCGCGTCCGTGCGGCTGATCGCGCCCGCACGCACCAGGTCGCGTCCGGTGTCACCCAGACGTCCGGCGGATTTCAGAAACCGTGCGTCGAGCTGACGCAGCTCCGACATGCCCATGAAAATACTGTCCTCGCGGTCCTTCCCGTCGAGCAGTGTCTTTCAATACGGTTAACGATGTGTAAACAAACCCTTAACAAAGGGTAATTTTCCCCCGGCGCGCCTCAGCCCGCCATCGACGCGGCAAAGCGCTCGAACAGGTAGAAACTGTCCTGCGGGCCGGGGCTGGCCTCGGGGTGGTGCTGCACGGAAAAAACCGGGCGATCGGCCACGCGAATGCCGCAATTGGACCCGTCGAAGAGCGACACATGCGTTTCGATCACGTCCCTGGGCAGGGTCTGGCTGTCCACGGCAAAGCCGTGGTTCATCGAAGTGATCTCGACCTTGCCGGTGTCCATGTCCTTGACGGGATGGTTGGCGCCATGGTGGCCGTGGTTCATCTTGATGGTCCGCCCCCCCAGCGCCAGGGCCAGCATCTGGTGCCCGAGGCAGATGCCGAAAATCGGTTTGCCGGCGTCGAGAATGGCCCTGATCATCGGCACCGCATATTCGCCCGTGGCCGCCGGGTCGCCGGGGCCGTTGGACAGGAACACCCCATCGGGCTCATGCGCCAGCACCTCCTCGGCGGTCGCGGTGGCCGGCAGCACGGTCACGTCGCAGCCCGCCGAGGCGAGACAGCGCAGGATATTGCGCTTGGCGCCGTAGTCCACGGCCACGACCTTGTGCCGCGGCGCGGTCTGGCGTGTGTAGCCTTCGGGCCAGGCCCAGCGCATCTCGTCCCAGCGATAGCTCTGTGCGCAGGTCACGTCCCTGGCGAGATCCAGTCCTTCGAGCCCGGGAAAGGCGCGGGCGCGGGCAATCAGCGCCTCGACGTCGAAATTGCCCGAAGGGTCATGGCTGAGCGCCACATGCGGCGCGCCCTGCTGGCGGATCGCGCGGGTCAGGCGGCGCGTATCCACACCGCCGATGGCGATGCGTCCGCGCCGCGCCAGCCAGTCGGTCAGCCGTTCGGTAGAGCGCCAGTTCGAGGGCTCGGTGGGGTCCCATTTGACCACCATGCCTTCGGCCACCGGATCGGCGGTTTCGTCATCGTCGGGATTGACACCGGTATTGCCGACATGCGGGAAGGTGAAGGTCACGATCTGTCCCGCATAGGAGGGGTCGGTCATGATCTCCTGGTAGCCGGTCATTGCGGTGTTGAAGCACAGTTCGGCGGTCGTTTCGCCCTCTGCTCCGAAGCCGTATCCGTAAAATAGCGACCCGTCGGCGAGGGCCAGGCAGGCCGTCGGGCGGGACTGGGGCGAGGAAGCCATGCGCGTTCTCCGGGGGGCAAATGGGCGGTGCAAAATCGGCGCGAAACTACGGGGGCGGGCGGATGGGGTCAAGGCCGAAAGGGGCCGCACCGATGGTGGACAGCCGGGCGAGTTTTGGGTAGAGGTGCGGCCTCGACCAATCCGGGGATGATGTGCCATGACATTGCGTGAACAGGTCAATGCCGCCTTGAAACAGGCGATGAAGGACAAGGCGGGCGCGCGGCTCTCGACATTGCGCCTGATCAATGCCGCGATCAAGGATCAGGACATCGCCGCGCGCGGAGGTGACAACGCCGAAGGCGTCGACGATGCCGCGATCCTCGCGATCCTCGGCAAGATGGTCAAGCAGCGCCAGGAAAGCGTGCGGGCCTATGAAGAAGGCGGGCGGCTGGACCTCGCGGAACGCGAGCGCGAGGAAATCGCCGTGATCACCGAGTTTTTGCCCAAGCAGTTGAGCGATGACGAGGTCAACGCCGCGGTGGACAGCGCGATTGCCGAGACCGGCGCCAGTTCGATCCGCGACATGGGCAGGATCATGGGCGCGCTCAAGGGCAAATACGCAGGCCAGATGGATTTCGGCGTGGTCGGCCCGATGATCAAGGATCGGCTGAGCTGAGAGACTGCCAATGTCGCGCCGTCATTTTCCGCGCGGAAAATGGCCCGGAAAATGCGCATTTTCCGGTTGCGACAGGTGTCAGGGCCGGCGCGCCGCCGACAGGGCGGACTGCACTTCGCCGTAGAGCGTCTTGCGTTCGTCCTCGGACAGAAATGCCCCCAGTTCGACTTCGCGCCCCTTGCCGCGCAGCGTGATATAGTGCGGCACGGGACCCCGAACCGGGTGCAGGCAGGCGCGTGCCCAGTGGCTGTTGCATTCCCATGCCTGGGTGTCGCCGCGCGGATTCACGCGCGTCAGCTGCACCATGTCGGCATCTATATGCAACTCCTCGCGCAGGCGGCCGCTGTGGTAGGTGCGTTGCAGCGCCACCCACACGCCCGCCACCGCCAGCGCCGGAAAGGGCAGCAGGCCCCAGAGCGCGCTGGTGCCCAGGAGCAGCATGAGCGGCAGGCAGAGCATCGCGCAGGTGATCACGATGAAAATCGCAAAGCCGCTCCGCGGCAGTGACCTGTGCGGCCAGAGCGACAGCTGCGTTGCCGGTGCAGACCCGGCCGGAGGGGACCATTGATAGGGCATCACAACTGTCTTTTTAGCGCGCCCGGCCGTCAGGGAAAGAGATTTTACCGAAGCGGCACGTCCCTTTGGCGTGTTTTCGCGGAAGGCGGAGACCGGTGTTGCCGATTTTCGGTGAAACGCTCTAGAAGGAAGACAGGTCAATTCGGAGGTGCCCTTCGTGAAACCCCTTTGCGCCGCGGTTGCGCTGATCGCCGCCACGCCCCTGTGGGCGCAGGAGGCGGATGAGCTTCGCTATGTCACCGCGCTGTTGGACCGGATACAGCCGCGCTCGATCGCGCAGAACCGCGAATATTGCGGCTATATCGGATTTGATGCGCAAGGCGCGCTGGCCAGTACGCGCCCGGTGCGCGGGACGGCGATCGAATGCCAGCCCGAGCCGGAGGATGGCCTGGAGCTATTCGCGTCGTGGCACACCCACGGGGCCTTTGACGAGGATGCCTGGTCCGAGGTGCCTTCGGTCAATGACATCGAGGCGGACGAGGACGAAGGCGTGGACGGGTATGTCTCTACCCCTTCGGGCCGCGTGTGGTTTGTCGATACCGAGGACATGGTGGTCAGCCAGGTCTGCGGCCCGGGCTGTGTGTTTGCCGACCGGCGGCACAGGATGGGCGTGGATGGCAAGATCGCGCAATCCTACAGCTATGAAGAGCTGCTGGCCCGCGAGGCAGCGCAATAGCGGCCCTCTTGGCAAGGGCTGGCAAGGGCCGGTGAGGTTCCGGTGCCTCCGGCGGGAGTATTTCGAGAAAGGTGAACACGTATCAGGACCGGTCAGCGCGCGTATTTGATAAAGGGCGTGAGGGTGGCGATCCGATCATAGAGATGCCGCGCGGTGGTGTTGAAATCCTGCGTCATCCAGTAGACGGACGGACGGCCATCGGCATCGGCGGCGGCATAGACCGCTTCGATCAGTGCCCGCCCCACGCCAGTGCCCCGCACGGACGGGTCGGCATAGAGGTCCTGAAGATAGCAGACCTGGTCCACGCGCCAGTTATGGGCGTGGTAGATATAGTGAACGAGGCCCACGGGGCTGCCGCCCTGACAGGCCAGCAGGGCGTTCTGGTCGGGGAGATCGTCCGACAGCAGCCGGGCGAAGGTGGTCTGGTAGACCTCTTCGGGCACGGTGGCCTCGTAAAACTCCAGATACGCGGTCCAGAGCGTGCGCCAGGCGGGTTCGTCGGCAGGGGTGAGGCGGCGGATGGTGATTGCGTCGGACATGGCTGGGGCCTTTTTCAAGCTTCGGACACCCTAACGCCCCCGTTGAACGCGATCCAGTCAGGATGACGGCCAGCGGATCGATCAGGTCCGGGCGATGAAATCCAGTGTTGCCTGCGCCAGATCCGCACCCACGTCTTCTTGCAGGAAATGTCCCGCGTCCGGCAGGATTTGGTGGGGTTGTCCTTTCGCCCCGGGCATCTTGCGCTGAAACAGCTTTTCCAGCCCCGCCATTACCCGATCATTCGCGCCGAAGACCGTGAGCACCGGCAATTGCAGCCGTTCCAGCACCTCCCACGCCGCGCGGTTTGGCGTGGAGGCGGGATTGTCCGGGCTGATCGGCACAAGAACCGGGAACTGGCGTGCGCCGGCCTGATAGCGAGCATCCGGGAAAGGCGCGTTGTAGGCGGCAACTTCCGCGTCGGTCAGTTTCGAGGTTGTTCCGCCATGGACGATGCGTCCGGCATTGAAATGGGGAACCGTTTGCGAATAGTCGCGCCAGGACAGGAACGCGTCGTTCATCGGCTTGTCCCCGGTCGGCAGCGCCGTGTTGGCGACCACCAGGCGGGCAAACCGGTCCGGCATCAGCGCAAGCAGGCGTAGCCCGATCAGGCCACCCCAGTCCTGACAGACGAGTGTGATGTCCCGCAGATCGACCTGACCCAGCCAGTCGGCCATCCAGTCCACATGTCGTTGGTAAGTGTAATCCGTGCGCTCGATCGGCTTGTCCGACCGGCCAAATCCGATCAGATCAGGGGCGACCGCCCTGTGCCCCGCCGCCGCAAACAGCGGGATCATGTGACGGTAGAGATAGCACCATGTCGGCTCCCCATGCAGCAGCAGGACAGGTGCCGCGTCACGAGGGCCTTCATCGACGAAGTGCAGGCGCAGCTGGCCGCCCTCACCGTCATCGACATGCAGATAATGCGGCGCGAAATCATAATCCGGCAGGCCCGCAAATCGGTCATCCGGGGTGCGCAAGTGATCCATTCAGCCCTCCGGCGGGACACATGCTGCCCCGCAGTCACGATAGTGGCGCAGCACTTCAGTCCTGTCCACAGCCTGTCCTGGATTATTCCGCCGCCACCGCCTGCGGATCGGCCAGCTCGACCACGTCCATCATGATCGTGTTCAGCTCGAAATCCTTTGGAGTGTAGACCCGCGCCACGCCCATCTCGCGCAAGCTCTGCGCATCGTCGTCGGGAATGATGCCACCCACGATGACCGGCACATCGCCGAGGCCCGCGGCGCGCATCCGCTCCATCAGTTCCTCGACCAGCGGGATGTGGGACCCCGACAGGATGGAGAGGCCAACCACGTGGCTCTTGTCTTCGAGCGCGGCGCGCACGATCTCTTCGGGCGTCAGGCGGATGCCCTCGTATTTGATGTCCATGCCGCAATCGCGGGCCCGGAAGGCGATCTGTTCGGCACCGTTCGAGTGGCCGTCAAGGCCGGGTTTGCCGATGAGAAAGGTGAGGCGGCGACCCAGACGGTCCGAAACCGCATCCACCGCGTTGCGGATGTCATCCAGACCTTCGGTCATGTTCGAAGGGTTCGCCGAGACGCCCGTGGGGCCACGGTATTCGCCATGGGTCTGGCGCATCTGCGCGGCCCATTCGCCGGTTGTCACACCCGCGCGGGCGGCCCTGATCGAGGCGGGCATGATGTTGAGGCCCTTGGCCGAGGCCTCGCGCAGTTCCGACAGCGCCTCCCTGACCGCGTTCGCGTCGCGGCTGGCGCGCCAGTCGTTCAGGCGGCCGACCTGCTCGGCCTCGACGGCGGGGTCCACCACCATGATGCCGCCATCCTCGGTCTGAAGCGGCGAAGGCTCGGTCGTGGTGAACTTGTTGACGCCGACCACGGTGGTCTCGCCCGCTTCGATCCGGCCCAGGCGCTGGGCGTTGCTGTCCACGAGGCGGGCCTTCATGTAGTCGATGGCGCCGATGGCGCCGCCCATGCTGTCGAGATTGGCCAACTCGTGGCGCGCGCCGTCCTTGAGGGCCTCGACGCGTGCATCCACCGCCGGGTTGCCGTCGAAAAGGTCGTCGAATTCCAGCAGGTCCGTCTCATAGGCCAGAATCTGCTGCATCCGCATCGACCATTGCTGATCCCAGGGGCGGGGCAGGCCAAGCGCCTCGTTCCAGGCGGGCAGCTGCACGGCGCGGGCGCGGGCCTTTTTCGACAGGGTCACGGCCAGCATCTCGATCAGGATGCGGTAGACGTTGTTCTCGGGCTGCTGCTCGGTCAGGCCCAGCGAGTTCACCTGCACGCCATAGCGGAAGCGGCGCATCTTGGGGTCGCTGACGCCATACCGTTCTTCGAGGATTTCATCCCAGAGATCCACGAAGGCGCGCATCTTGCACATCTCGGTCACAAAGCGGATGCCCGCGTTGACGAAGAACGAAATGCGCCCCGCGAGCGTCGGGAAATCCTCGGCCGGGACGCGCGGCCTCAACTCGTCCAGCACCGCGATGGCGGTGGCCAGCGCAAAGGCCAGTTCCTGTTCGGGCGTCGCACCGGCCTCTTGCAGATGGTAGGAACACACGTTCATCGGGTTCCATTTCGGCACGTGCTTGTAGCAGTATTCGGCCACGTCGCCGATCATCCTGAGCGAGGGCTTGGGCGGGCAGATATACGTGCCGCGCGACAGGTATTCCTTGATCAGGTCGTTCTGGACCGTGCCTTGCAGCCTGGTCACGTCCGCGCCCTGTTCTTCGGCCACGGCGATATAGAGCGCCAGCAGCCAGGGGGCCGTGGCATTGATCGTCATGGAGGTGTTCATCTGGTCCAGCGGGATCTGGTCGAAGAGCGCCGCCATGTCGCCCAGATGGCAGACCGGCACGCCGACCTTGCCCACTTCGCCGCGGGCCAGCACGTGATCGCTGTCATAGCCGGTTTGCGTGGGCAGGTCGAAGGCCACGGAAAGGCCCGTCTGACCCTTGGCCAGGTTCGAGCGGTAAAGCGCGTTCGAGGCCGCGGCGGTCGAATGCCCGGCATAGGTCCGGATCAGCCAGGGCCGGTCTTTCTGGCGGGTCTCGGTCTGGGTCATGACGAATCCTTCTGCTCGGCGGCGGCGCTGCGGCGCAGCATAAGTTATCAAATTACGCCCATGCAACCGCTTTTGTAATATTGCTGCGCGCAAAATCCGCGCGCAGAGGGTCAATCGCCGATGCCGCGGCGCATTTCGGTGGCGTGATCGAAGCCGAAGAGCCATTTGAGCGGACCCAGATATGTGGTGCCGCGCGCGACGAACCCCTTGCGTTCATAAAGCGCGCGGGCGCGCGGGTTGTTGTCGATGACATCAAGGCGCACCGAGGCGAGGCGGCGTTGTCGGGCCTCGGCAATGATCGCCTCCAGAAGCGCCGAGCCCACACCCTGACCGCGCGCCTCTGCCGCCACGCAGATACCATCCATCAGGAGCACATCGGGCGCGGCCTTGCGTTCGAGCAGCGACAGAAGCAGCCCGCGCCAGAGCGCGCCGAACCAGCCATAGACATCCGCAAGGCCGCGCATCGTGCCGCCCGTGAGGCTGCCCCCGGCGGTCTTGAACCCCGCGATACCCAGCAGCGTCCCGTCGGCACCAAGCGCCGAGAGGGCGAATTCGCCGTCCATGCTGGCCTCGAAAAAAGCACGCGCGCGGGCATCGGGCCCCATGACGCGGCCCAGCTTGGCCCCGAAGGCCTGCCAGTACAGGGCGGCGGCGGTGCGGCGTTGGTCCGTGGGGATACCGGGAAAAATGGTGATGTTCTGCATCCTTGGTATATTTACCCGGGCCTTCTTTGATGCAATGGTCCACGCCATGTTTTCGACCGTGGAAATGCCGATCTGGCTGTTGGTATTGCTGGTGCTTTTTGCCGCCGTGACCTTTGCTTCGCATTTCCTGTTTCCGTCGGTGCGCTGGTTTTTCCGCCGCAGGCTGGAACGCGCGGTGGAGCGGCTGAACACGCGCCTGCAACGGCCCATCGAACCCTTCAAGCTGGCGCGCAGGACGGACATGATCCAGCGGCTGGTCTATGACCCGCAGGTGACGCAGGCCATCGTGGAACATGCCAGGCGCAACAAGGTGCGCGAGGATGTGGCCTTCGAGACCGCCCGTCGCTATGCGCGCGAGATCGTGCCCAGTTTCAGTGCGTTCGCCTATTTCGGGCTTGGGACGCGGCTGGCGCGGTGGCTGGCTCATGCGCTCTATGACATCAAGACCGGCAGCCGCAACGGCGAGATGCTGGGACGTATCGAAAAGGATGCGACAGTGGTGTTCATCATGAACCACCGCAGCAACATGGATTATGTGCTGGTCACCATGCTGGCCGCGCAGGCCTCGGCGCTGTCCTATGCGGTGGGCGAATGGGCGCGGGTCTGGCCTCTTTCGCGCCTGATCAAGTCGATGGGGGCTTATTTCATCAGTCGCAAGTCGCGCGGCGGGCTGTATCGCAGGGTGCTGGCACGTTACGTGCAGATGGCCACGGAAAACGGCGTGACCCAGGCGATCTTTCCCGAAGGCGGGCTGAGCCTGGACGGGGCGCTCAAGCCGCCCAGGCTGGGGCTGTTGTCCTATGTTGTGGGGCAGGGCGCGCCCGAGGGCCGGGATGTGGTCTTTGTTCCTGTGGCGATCAACTATGACAGGGTGCTGGAGGATCGCATCCTGATCGAGGCGGACAGCCGGGGCGAGCGCAAGTTCCGGGCCCGGATGAGCGTCGTGCTGGGCTTCATCGCCAGGATGATCTGGCAGAAGATGCGCGGCACCTACCGGCCGTTCGGCACGGCCGCAGTGGTATTCGGCGGGCCGGTGAGCCTGGCCAGCTATGGGCCGGCGCCGGACCTGGAGGAGCTGGGCGGCGATCTGATGGCGCGGATCGAGGCGGCGATGCCGCTGCTCTACATGCCGCTGCTGGCCAAGGTGATGCTTGAGGCGGAAGGGCCGCTGCCGACCGACGAATTGAGCGCGCGGTTGCGCAGCGAATACGCGCGCGCCGGGGACGTCGTGCCGCTGGCACCGGATGAAGACCCCGTGGACCGCGCGCGCCGCGCCGTCGATCGGCTCTCGGCGCGAAACCTGATCACCGAAGGGCCGCACGGATGGGTGGCGCATCCCGAAGCGACCGAAATGCTGCGCTACTATGCGAACTCGATTTCGCACTTCTACAGCGGTCACGCTGCAGCTGCTCAGTAATTTCTGCGACTGCAGGGTCATAAAGTTACAAAAAACCACCCAAAAGGCATTGCTTTGTTGCGCGATGAATCCTATTCCATGGCCTGAGCCCGCGATTCTGCAATGCGGCGAAACACGAAATTGGAGGTTCTCATGGCCCTGGACACCGATGGCGGCATCGCGCCCTATGACGCACCTGAAAAAGACTTGTACGAGATGGGGGAACTGCCTCCGCTGGGCTATGTTCCCAAGCAGATGTACGCCTGGGCGATTCGCCAGGAGCGCCATGGCGAACCGGACACGGCGATGCAGCTCGAAGTGGTGGACGTGCCGAAGCTGGACAGCCATGACGTTCTGATCCTCGTGATGGCGGCGGGCGTGAACTACAACGGCGTCTGGGCCGCTCTTGGCAAGCCGATCAGCCCCTTCGACGGGCACAGGCAGCCCTATCACATCGCCGGGTCCGACGCCTCGGGTATCGTCTGGGCCGTGGGGGACAAGGTCACGCGCTGGAAGGTGGGCGACGAGGTCGTGGTGCATTGCAACCAGGACGATGGCGACGACGAGCATTGCAATGGCGGCGACCCGATGTATTCGCCCACGCAACGCATCTGGGGATATGAGACGCCGGACGGGTCGTTTGCGCAATTCGCCAAGGTGCAGGCGCAGCAATTGATGCCGCGCCCCAAACATCTGACATGGGAGGAAAGCGCGTGCTACACGCTGACACTGGCCACCGCGTACCGGATGCTGTTCGGGCATGAACCGCACGATCTGAAACCCGGCCAGACGGTTCTGGTCTGGGGGGCATCGGGGGGGCTGGGTTCCTATGCGATCCAGCTGGCCAACACCGTGGGTGCCAACGCGATCGGCGTGATCAGCGACGAGAGCAAGCGCGATTTCGTCATGGGCCTGGGTGCCAAGGGCGTGCTGAACCGGCGCGATTTCAACTGCTGGGGGCAACTGCCGACGGTCAATTCGCCGGAATACGCCGAGTGGTTCAAGGAAGCGCGCAAATTCGGCAAGGCGATCTGGGACATCACCGGCAAGGGCAACAATGTGGACATGGTCTTCGAGCATCCCGGCGAGGCGACCTTTCCGGTCTCGACGCTGGTGTGCAAGAAGGGTGGCATGGTGGTGATCTGTGCCGGGACCTCCGGGTTCAACTGTACTTTCGACGTGCGCTACATGTGGATGCATCAGAAGCGCCTGCAGGGCAGCCACTTTGCCCATCTCGCGCAGGCCAGCGCGGCCAACGCGCTGATGGTGCAGAAGCGTCTCGACCCCTGCATGTCCGAGGTCTTTGCCTGGAACGACCTGCCTGCGGCCCACATGAAAATGCTTCGCAACGAGCACAAACCGGGCAACATGTCCGTGCTGGTGCAGTCGCCCAAGACGGGGCTGAGCACGGTCGAAGAGGTTCTGGCCGCCGGTAAATAAACCTTTTCAAAATCGGAAACAATGACCCGCGAATCGTCTCCACGGTTCGCGGGTTTTGCGTTGGCCGGGCGGCATCTCTAGCGATTTCAACAGGTTACGGTCCGCTCACCCCACCATTTCTGGGGGGTTATAAAGTGCGGATACTCGAAAAAAATCCTGCATGGTATGGTTGAATTAACCAATGATTAACTATCGTTAAAGAGGCTCATCATGCATAATGACTGGATACTGGATGTTCTGGCCGATCTGCGGAGCTTTGCCCAACAGAACGGTCTGACCGTTCTCGCGGAGCAACTTGACGATACCCGTCTGGTGGCCGCGACCGAACTGGCATCCAAAGTGGAAGGATCGATGGCGGATGAACGGACCTGCGCCAGCGCGGCTCGATACGATTCTGTCCCGGCTGGAGGCGGCGCGGGACCTCGACATATTGCAGGAGAGCACTGAGCAGCTCCGCGATTTCTACAAGATTGACCATATTGTTTACCATTGGGTTAGCGCGGCGGGCGAACAATACGGCTGTGGCACCTATTCGGATGCCTGGCGCGACCGATACATCGAAAAAGAATACCTTCGGGTCGATCCCGTGGTCATCGGCTGTTTCACCCGGTTCCACCCGGTGGACTGGAAGCGGCTGGACTGGTCGGGCAAACCGGCCCGCGCCTTTCAGGCGGAAAGCATCGAATACGGCGTCGGCAACCAGGGCTATTCGATCCCGATCCGTGGTCCCAACGGCCAGTTCGCGCTGTTTACCGCCAGCCACAATTGTGACGATGAAACCTGGGCGAGGTTTACCGACAATCACCGGCGCGACCTGATCCTGATCGCCCATGCCTTCAACCACAAGGCGCTGGAATTCGAGCCGGAACGCGCCGGCGAGCCGGGCCAGCCGCTGAGCCCGAGGGAGGTGGACGCGATGACGCTGCTGGCGGTAGGCTACAGCCGCGCACAGGTGGCCGAGACGCTGACCATCTCGGAGCATACGCTGCGCACCTATATCGAGAGCGCGCGGCTCAAGCTGGGTGCGGTGAACACGATCCACGCGGTGACCCGCGCGATCAGCCTGGGCGCGATCGTGGTCTGATCCCCTTGATCGAGTGCGCCCGCTGCGTTCAGGATGGCGCATCAGAGGGGGAATTTGCGATGATGAATGCGACACGAGCGGCGTTGGCCGTGATGGCATGGCCCGCGCTGGCCCTGGCCGGACCCGAGGGCAGCTATACGGTGAGCGGCACCAACCCGGGCGGGCAGGGCAGCTATGACGGCAGCGTGGTCGTCGAGCGCAATGGCGATACCTACGCGGTGCTGTGGGAGGTGGGCGGTGTACAATTTCTGGGCACCGGGCTGGGTGCTGCGACGGTGAAGGGCGTGCCGACGATGGGGCCTGCGTCCGAGGCGGACACGGCAATCGCCGTGGGCTATGTCTCGGACGGGTCTTACGGGATCACCTTCTATGTCGAGCAGCCCGATGGCACGTGGAAGGGAATCTGGGCCTATGGCGGGTCCGAGACCATCGGCGACGAGGTCTGGACGCCGCGCTGAGCGCGCCGCCGGGAGGCCCCGGATCAGGTCCGGGGCGGTCGCGGCGGTCAGAGCGCCGGATGTGTGCATTTATCAGGCCGACGCCGCCCAGTCCCAGTACATCTCGCGGACCTGGCGGGTGACCGGACCCACCTGGTAATGGGTGTCGTCAAAGGCCGTAACCGGCGTGATCTTGGACATGTTGCCCGACAGGAACACTTCGTCGGCGGCGTGGAAATCGTCAAAGCTCATGGTGATCTCGTGCAGCTCGATCCCGGCCGCGCGCATGTTCGAGATGTGGCGCGCGCGGGTGATGCCGGCGAGAAACGTGCCGTTGGGCACCGGGGTGAAGACCGCGCCGTCCCTGACCGCAAAGACATTGGCCGTGGCGGTTTCGGCCACGTTGCCCAGCGCGTCCGCCACCAGGGCATTGGCAAAGCCCTTGCTGCGGGCCTCGGCCAGCATACGGGCGTTGTTGGGGTAGAGACATGCCGCCTTGGCGTTCACGACGGCATCCTCGAGCACGGGACGGCGGAACCGGGTGCGGGTCAGCGTGGTCGTGGCCTCGGGCGCGGCAAAGGGGATTTCCTCCAGGCAGATGGCAAAGCCGGTGTCGCCGTCCTCGCTGGGCACGATCGCCGAATAGCCGCCATCGAGCGCCCAGTACATGGGCCGGATATAGACCGCCGCGTCCGGGGCATAGGCGGTGAGACCCTCGTGCACGATCTCGACCATCTCCTCGGGGGTGACGGTGGGCGTCACCATCAGCGCCCGGGCCGAGGCGTTGGTGCGCGCGCAATGCTTGTCCAGATCCGGGGTCAGCCCGTTCACCAGCCGCGCGCCGTCAAAGACATTGCTTCCCAGCCAGATGCCGTGATCCGCCGCGCGCATGACCGGAATGTCGCCGTCATGCCAGCGGCCGTCGAAATAGGTGCGGATATTGCGTCCCGTGGCCATGGCGTGCCTCCCTTTGCTCGCGGGCAACCTATGTCGGGTTGGCGAGCGCGTCCAGCAGGTCGCCATAGCCGGCCAGGCCAAACGTGGCCCCCATTGTCTCGGCCCACCGGGCATCGAACCTGCGGCGCAGCTCGGGGCCGATCAGATGCGCCTCGCCCGCGACCTTGCCGGCATGGACCTTGGTGGCCGTGCCGCCTTCGGGCAGCCCCATGGCCGCATTGCGGGTGCGGCGCGTGATGTTGTCGTCGAACTGGTGTTCATGGGCCTTCATGAAGCCGAAATCGGCCTGATGGGTGGCGATCTCGATATGGGCGGGATCGGTGATGCCGATGAACGCCGCCACGCGGGCCACCGTGCCGGGCAGGTCGGCCTTCATGTGCTCAAACGCCAGAAGCAGCACGTCCTCGCGATCCCGAACCCCCCACCAGGACAGGGCGTGGGTCCAGTACCCCTCGCGCTCCTTCCGGGCGAGGTAGTTTTCGGCAAACGCCTCGATGGGGATCGCGCCCGTCTCGAAGAACCAGCCTTCGAGAAACCGAAAGAGCGAGCGGCAGGCATCGACCGGGTCGCGCAGCACCACGATATAGCGCCCGCCCTTGGGGATCCTGTCCCAGCTCAGATGGCTCTTGAAGGCGCGCGGATGCGGCTGGTCGCCGGGGATCGGCAGGCCCATGTCATGGGCAAGCTCGATCCAGGGGGTGACGCGGGTGATCTCGTCGAACGCCATGTCGCCGCCCGTGCGCAGCCCGTGCACGATCTGCTGCATCCATGTGGTGCCGCATTTGGCGTAAGGCGAGATGAAGACATCGGTGGGTTCGGGCCTGTAGGCCAGGCCCCTGGCAAAGCCCTCGTCGGTCACGAACCGCGCCGAAACGGCGTGGTAGTCTTCCATGCTGGTCGCTCTCATGGCATGGTTCTAGCCCGCATCGCGCGGCTCCGCCAGCAGCGCCTCGATATCGAGACGCGCATTCACCATGGCGAGCCGGCCCTGCCCGTCGCGCGGCCAGTCGGGTTCGGCGCGGTCGCGGTAAAGCTCGATCCCGTTGCCGTCAGGGTCGGAGAAATAGATTGCCTCGCTGACGCCGTGATCCGCGGAACCTTCGATGGCGAAGCCGGCGTCCAGCATCCGCTGCACCGCGTCCCCCAGGCTGGCGCGGTCGGGATACAGAAAGGCCGTATGGTAAAGCCCGGTATGGCCCTTCGGTGGCGGCGTGCCGCCCTTGCTCTCCCAGGTGTTGAGGCCCAGGTGATGGTGGTAGCCGCCGGCCGAGAGAAAGGCCGCACTGTCCGAGCGTTGCATGACCTCGAAGCCCAGCACGCCCGAATAGAAGCCGATGGCGCGGTCGAGATCGGCGACCTTCAGGTGCACATGGCCGATCCGGGTTTGCGGGTGAATGGGTCTGGACATGGTGTGCCTCCGTTTGGTGATGCTTCCAAGCTGGGCAAGGTCGCCGCATTTGGCAAGACGGAGAACTGCACAGAAACCGTGCGCTTCTGCAAAGGGAAGGCTATGAGTATTTCGGGAAAGATGAAGTCTACATTCGCTTCATCTTTCTGAAAATACTCAAAATTCCCGACCTTTCGCAAGAGCGGATGGTTGCGGGTTACGCGCCGACCATGCCTACGATCCCGTAGGTCTTTTTCAGGATCGGGGCGGCAATGGCGCGGGCATCCGCGGCACCGCGCGCGAGGATGGCGTCGATCTCGGCGGGGTCCCGCATGAGGCGCGACATTTCGGTCGAGATGGGTGCAAGCCGCGCGACGGCCAGGTCCGACAGCATCGGCTTGAAGGCCGAGAATTCGCGCCCGCCCACGTCGCGCATCACCTCTTCGACGGACATGTCCGCGAGACCCGCGAAGATGTTCACCAGGTTGCGCGCCTCGGGGCGTTCGGCCAGGCCAGCGATCTCGGACGGCAGCGGCTCGGGATCGGTTTTGGCCTTGCGAATCTTTCTGGCGATCGCGTCGGCGTCGTCGGTCATGTTGATCCGGCTCATGTCCGAGGGGTCGGATTTGGACATTTTTTTGGAGCCGTCGCGCAGGCTCATTACCCGTGTCGCCGCGCCTTCGATCACCGGTTCGGTGATGGGGAAGAAATCGACGCCGTAGTCGTGGTTGAACTTCGCGGCGATGTCGCGGGTCAGCTCGAGGTGCTGTTTCTGATCCTCGCCCACGGGCACATGGGTGGCGTGGTAGACGAGGATGTCGGCGGCCATCAGCGCGGGGTATCCGAACAGCCCCAGCGAGGCGTTCTCGGCATTCTTGCCGGCCTTGTCCTTGAACTGGGTCATGCGTTTCATCCAGCCCATGCGCGCGACACAGTTGAAAATCCAGCCCAGCTGCGCGTGCTCGGCGACCTGGCTCTGGTTGAAGAGGATCGACTTTTCCGGGCTGAGCCCCGCCGCGATGAACCCGGCACACAGCTCGCGCGTGGCGTGGCGCAGTTTCCCGGGGTCCTGCCAGACGGTGATGGCGTGCAGGTCGACCATGCAGTAGAGCGTTTCGACGCCGCTTTCCTGCATATCGACAAAGCGCTTGATCGCGCCCAGGTAGTTGCCAAGGGTCAGCCCGCCCGAAGGCTGGATGCCCGAAAAGACACGGGGGGTAAACGCCGCCTCGGTCATGTGTTCGCTCCGTCTGGAAATTCCCGCCCGCCTCGCTTACCCATGGGTCCGAGCGCCGTCAAGGAGAGCGAAAGTGACCGATCAGCACGACCCGAGCCCCGTGAACCCGTTGCCGCCGGTCGTGGTGGCGCTTTTCCTGGCGCTTGTGCTGGTCGAGGCCGTGTTCATGCTGGGCGCGCGGGGCATCATCGGCGGGCCCGGTGCCATTGGCTGGCGGGCGAGCGCGATGCAGGATTACGGGTTCAGCCCGGGATTGTTCCGATGGATGCTGGAGAGCGGGCAATTTCCGCTGGATCATCTCAAGCGATTTGTGACCTATCCATTCGTGCATGGTACCTTCACCCATGCGCTTTTTGCAGGGGTCATCCTGCTGGCGATGGGCAAATTCGTGGGCGAGGTGTTCCGGCAATGGGCGGTGCTGGTCGTCTTTTTCGGATCGGCCATCGGGGCGGCGGTGATCTACGGGCTGGTGCCGGCCGAGCGGCCCCTGCTGATCGGGGCGTTTCCGGGGGTTTACGGCCTGATCGGCGGGTTCACCTATCTGATGTGGCTGCGTCTGGGCGAGCTGGGTGCGAACCAGCTGCGCGCCTTCAGCCTGATCGGCGTGCTGATGGCCATTCAGCTTCTGTTCGCGGTGCTGTTCGGGGGCGACGGGACGTGGATCGCGGATGTGGCGGGATTTGCCTTCGGGTTTCTGATTTCCTTTGTGGTCTCGCCGGGCGGCTGGCTCAAGATCAGGCTCTGGCTTCAGTCGCGCCGCTAAGCCGGGCGGCACCGCCGTTCTCAGCGGCGGCGCAGGGCCATGCGGAACTCGGTCAGCGCAAAGGCACGGGTGAGCGTGCCAAAGCCGAAATAGCTGGCCGTGCCCAGCGCGATCAGCACCACCAGCGCCAGCCAGCGCCAGCCGGGCAGGCCAAAGGCCGGACCCAGCGCCAGCATCAGTCCGGCCAGCACCGCGCCCATCAGCGCCGAGGCCAGAGTGATCCGCCAAACGCGGTTGCGAAAGCGGCGGTCGAACCGCGTCGTGTCGCCCATCGCGCGAGCGCCGCGCACCAGCAGCCAGAGCATGATCCAGGCGGCCAGCGTGGTCGCCAGCGCCGCGGCGATCCAGCCGATGAAGGGGGCAAGCCCGATGGCGATCCCCGCATTCACCGCCATGGCCACAAGCGCGTAGCGGAACGGGCTTTGCGTGTCCTCGCGGGCAAAGAACACCGGCTGCACCACCTTTTGCAGTACGAAGGCGGGCAGGCCCAGCCCATAGACCGTCACCGCCAGTGCCGTCGCGGCCGTGTCGTCGGTGTCGAAGGCACCGCGCTCGAACAGCACCGAGACCAGCGGGAAGGGGATCACCACAAGCGCCACGGCACAGGGCAGGGTGAGCACCAGCGACATCTCTCCGGCGCGGCTGAGCGCTTCGCGGCTGCCCAGGTCATCGCCGGTCTTGAGCCGTCGCGACAGGTCGGGCAGCAGCACGATGCCGATGGCGATGCCGACCACGCCGAGCGGCAGCTGGTAGAGCCGGTCGGCGGCATAGAGCCAACTGACCGCGCCTTCGTAGTTCGAGGCCACGATCTGACCCACCAGCAGGTTGATCTGCACCACGCCTCCGGCAAGCGCCGCGGGCACCGCGATACGGATGAGGCGGCGCATGTCGGGGCTGAGCGTCGGGCGGCGAAAACGGAAATGCAGGCCCGCGTTGCGCGCCGCCTGCCAGACCAGCGCCAGCTGGGCCAGGCCCGCCACGGGAATGGTCCAGATGAGCGCGTCGATCACCTGCACCTTGCCGGTGACATAGGCCAGCCCCATGGCGGCGCAGAGCAGGATGTTCAGCAGCACCGGCGCGGCCGCTGCGGCGGCGAATTTTCCGGCGGCGTTCAGCGCCCCGGAAAACAGCGCGGCCAGCGAGATGAAGACGATATAGGGAAACACCACGCGGCCATAATCCACAGCCATATCAAAGCGTTGATCCCCCACAAAGCCCTCGGCCGTGGCCCAGACCAGCGCGGGCATGAAGATGATCGCGAGCGTGGTGAGGGCAAGCAGCACGAAGGTCAACCCGCTCATCGCGTCCGAGGCGAAGCCGTCAGGATCCTCGCCCGACTCCAGACGCTTGGAAAACATCGGCACGAAGGCGGCGTTGAAGGCGCCTTCGGCAAAGAAGCGGCGGAACATGTTGGGCAGGCGGAAGGCGGCGACGAAGGCATCCATCACGGGGCCGGGGCCGATGAGGTTGGTGATCAACACGTCGCGCACGAAGCCCAGGAGACGGCTGAGCAATGTCCAGCCGCCCACGGTCAGGACAGAGGAAAGCATACGGACGGTGTTCATCGGGCGCGGGCCTTTGCCGGGACGTTTGGTGCAGAACTATCGGATCAGGCGAAGCGGGGAAAGGCCCGTGCCGCGGGCGCGGCGCGCGCAGGCGTTAATTCCCTGGGAACCGCGCGCAAAACGGCGGGTCGGTATCGCATCTGTATCGCGTCGGTATCACGTCGGTGTTTCGGGACGGGGCCGTTGCGGTTTGTTAACGGATCGGGCGCAGGAGGGCCGCCGCCTGTGCTGCGGGGCCTCGTCCCTTGCAACTGGCGAAGGTTCCGGGGTTCTGGCATCATGCGCGAAAGTCCGCACGTATCCGGAGGACCGGCCGAGTGCCCGAACATGATCTCATCCTGCATGGCGGCCATGTGATCGACCCGGCGCAGGGGATCGACGGTGCCATGGATGTCGCATTTTGCGACGGCGCGGTGTCGGCGGTCGCCCCGAGCCTGGAGACATCCCGCGCCGCGGCGGCGGAGGATGTGAGTGGCTGTATCGTGACGCCTGGCCTGATCGACCTGCATACCCATGTCTATTGGGGCGGCACGTCGCTGGGCGTCGACGCCGAGGATTATTGCCGGGCGAGCGCGGTAACCACCACGGTGGACACAGGATCGGTCGGGCCGGGGAATTTCGCCGGTTTCCGCGCCCATGTCATCGACCGGGTCGCGCCGCGTGTGCTGGTGTATCTGCACGTCTCCCATGCGGGCATTTATGCTTTTTCCGACCGCGTGATGGTGGGGGAAAGCGAAGAGATGCGCCTGATGGACCCGCTGACCGCGATCGAAGTGGCCCGTGCGAACCCGGACCTGGTGATCGGGATCAAGGTGCGCCTGGGGCGCTGGACCTCGGGGGATCACGGCATCGCGCCGCTCCATTATGCCGAGCAGGTGGCCGGGGCCTGCGGCCTGCCGATGATGGTGCATATCGACGATCCGCCGCCGTCCTATGACGAGGTCTGTGCGCGGCTGCGGCCGGGCGATGTGCTGACCCATTGTTTCCGCCCCTTTCCGAACACGCCGCTCAATGGCGACGGCACGGTGCGCGCGGCGGTTCTGGAGGCGCGCGAGCGCGGTGTGATCTTCGACATCGGCCACGGGTTCGGCTCGTTCTCCTTCGAGGTTGCGCGGAACATGGCGAAAAACGGGTTCTGGCCCGACACGATCTCGTCCGATGTGCACCAGCTCTGTATCAACGGGCCGGCGTTCGACCTGGTCACGACCATGTCCAAATTCCTGGACCTGGGCCTGCCGTTGCCGGAGATCATCCGCGCGGCCACCCAGACGCCCGCCCGCGCCGTCCGCCGGCCCGAGCTGGGCAGTCTGGCCGCCGGAACGGTGGGGGATGCGTCGATTCTGCGGATCGAGCAGGGGCGTTTCGGGTTCACGGACACGGTGGGCGACAGCATCGAGGCCGGGGCGCGCATCGCGCCGGTCGGCACAATTCTGAAAGGCGCGCTATGGCATCGCACCTAGATCGGACGGTTTACCTCAACGGCGCGTATCTTGCCGGGCGCGATGCGACCGTGTCGATTTTCGACCGCGGGCTGCTGTTTGCCGATGCGGTCTACGAGGGGCTTGGCGTGCTGCGCGGCAGGGTGACGGATGTGGACATGCATCTGGGCCGGCTGGGCGCGTCGATGGCAAAGCTGGAGATGCCTAATCCGCATACCGACGCCGAGTTCAAGGCGATCTTTGCCCGGCTGATTGAGGCCAATGCCGTCGATGAGGGGTTCATCTATCTGCATGTCACGCGCGGCGCGGCGGAGCGCGAATACGTCTATACCGGGCACGAGCGGCCCACGGTCTTTGCCTTTACCCAGAGCCACGGTGAACCGGTCGCTCAGGCCGAGCCCGCCGGCATCACCATGCGTTCGCATCCCGATCTGCGCTGGAAGCGGCGCGACATCAAGACGTCGAACCTGCTGGGGCAGGTCATCGCCAAGACCGCCGCCGACCGGGCCGGTGCCCATGAGGCGCTGATGATCGACGAGGCGGGCTATGTGACCGAGGGCGGTGCGACGTCGTTCTTCATCGTCGTCGACCAGACCATCATCGCGCGCCCCGTCAGCCAGGACATCCTGCACGGGATCACCCGGCAGACCATGCTGCGGGTCGCCGAAGAGACAGGCCGGGCCGTCGCCCGTCGCAAGGTTACCCTGGCCGAGGCGCTGGCGGCGGATGAGGCGTTCATCACCGGATCGTCCACCTATGTGGAGCCGGTCACGGAGATCGACGGGCAAAAGATCGGGAACGGCGTGCCGGGACCATTCACGCTGGCGCTGCGCAGGGCGTATCTGGAGGCGATCTGAGCCGCGTGGGGCGCGCGCCTCACGCCCGGGCGCGCTCGGAGCCCTGTTCGATGGCGTCGCGCAGCTTGCGTTCCAGCGCTTTCTGCTTGGTCTCGGAATGGAATTTCAGGCCGAACATGTCCTTGACGTAGAACGTGTCCACCACCTGTTCGCCATAGGTCGCGATGACGGCCGAGTTGATATACACATTCGCCGCCGCCAGGGTGCGCGTCAGATCATAGAGCAGGCCGGGGCGGTCGCGGGTGTCGACCTCGATGATCGTGTAGATTTCCGAGCCTTCGTTATCGAAAGTGATATGTGTGGGCACCCGGAAGGCGCGTTCACGTTTCTTGAGCTTGTCGCGCGATTCCATGGCATCTCGGGCCACCACCTCGCCTCTGAGCGTCTTGTCGATCATCTGCCGCAGGCGCGGCAGGCGGGCGGCCTCGAACGGGTGGCCGTCGGCGTCCTGGATCCAGAAGGCGGCGGTGGCGAAGCCGTCCTGGGACGTATAGGTGCGCGCATCCACCACGTTCGCGCCCACCAGCGCCAGCGCGCCCGCCAGTCGCGAGAAGATGCCCGGATGATCGGCCAGCGCGAAACAGGCGCGGGTGGCGTCGCGGTCCTCGTCGATGGCCAGATCGATGCCGATCTCATCCTCCTTGAGGTTGCGCAGCAGCCGGGCAAAGACCACATGGGCCGTCACATGCAGCCCCTGCCAGTAGGGCGGGTAGTGCCGCGCGGTTTCGGCCCGCAGGTCGCGGGCGTCCCAGTCGGGCAGGGCCGCGCGCAGGTTGCGCTTGGCCTCGGACCCCCGGGTCTCGCGGTTGAGAGCCTCCAGCCCGCCTTCCATGGCGCGCCGGGTCTGGCGGTAGAGGGCGCGGATGAGCGATGCCTTCCAGTTGTTCCAGGTCCCCGGACCTACCCCGTTGATGTCGCAGACCGTCAGCACGCAGAGCAGGTCGAGCCGTTCGATCGTCTGCACCAGTTTGGCAAAGTCGCGCACGGTGCGCGGGTCGGCGATGTCGCGTTTCTGGGCCATGTCGGACATCAGCAGGTGATAGCGCACCAGCCATTCGGCCGTGTCCACCTCCCGGGGCTTGAGCCCCAGCCGGGGGGCCACCTTGCGCACGATCTGCGCGCCCAGGATCGAATGGTCCTCGGGCCGTCCCTTGCCGATGTCATGCAAAAGCAGGGCCACATAGAGGACCTTGCGATTGACGCCGTCCTTGAGAATGGACGAGGCGATGGGCAGCTCTTCGGTCAACTCTCCGCGTTCGATCCGGGCGAGGTGGGAGATGCATTGGATCGTGTGTTCGTCCACCGTGTAGTGGTGGTACATGTTGAACTGCATCATCGCCACGATGGGTTCGAACTCGGGGATGAAGGCCGACAGCACGCCCAGTTCGTTCATCCGGCGCAGAGCGCGCTCGGGGTTGCCGTGTTTCAGCAGCAGGCCCAGAAAGAGCTTCTGCGCGGCGGGGTCCTCGCGCATGTCGACGGTGATCATGTCGAGATTGGCCGTGACCAGGCGCATCGCGTCGGGGTGGATCAGAAGTCCGGTGCGCAGGCCTTCCTCGAACAGTCTGAGCAGGTTCAGCCGGTCCTTGAGGAATTTTCGCTCGCTGGCGATGGCGAGGCGGCCATGGACCTCCTTGTAGCCGTCCTTGAGCTTTTTCCGGCGGCCGAAGAGGCGTTGCAGGATCGGCTCGGACTTGACGTGCATCGCCTCGAGCTTGGTCAGGAAGATGCGTGTAAGCTCGCCCACCGAGGTGGCGTGGCGGAAATAGGCCTGCATGAAATGCTCGACCCCGCGGCGGCCGCCCCTGTCCTCGAAGCCCATGCGGCCGGCGACCTCGACCTGAAGGTCGAAGCTGAGCTGATCCGAGGCGCGGCCGGTCAGGAGGTGCAGGTGGCAGCGCACCGCCCAGAGGAAGTTCTCGGCGCGCGCGAAGCGGTCGAATTCCTCCTCGGTAAAAAGCCCGGTGCGCACCAGTTCCGAGACGTCCTGCACCCGGTAGAGATACTTGGCGATCCAGAACAGCGATTGCAGGTCGCGCAGGCCGCCCTTGCCTTCCTTGACGTTCGGTTCGACCATGTAGCGCTGGCCGCCCTGCTTGGCGTGGCGCGCGCCGCGCTCCTCCAGCTTGGCCTCGACGAATTCGCGTTCGGTGCCGTGAAAGAGGTCACGCCAGAGCCGGTGGCCCAGGTTGCCGGCCAGCCGCGTGTCGCCGGTGACATAGCGGTGTTCCAGAAGTGCCGTGCGGATGGTGAAATCCTCGGCCCCGAGACGCAGGCAGTCGCGGATCGTGCGGCTGGCATGGCCCACCTTGAGGCGCAGATCCCACAGGATGTAGAGCATCTGCTCGATGACGCTCTCGGCCCAGGCGGTGATCTTGTAGGGGGTGAGAAACAGCAGGTCGACATCCGAATGCGGGGCCATTTCGCCACGGCCATAGCCGCCCACGGCCAGCACCGCCAGGCGCTCGCCTTCGGTGGGGGTGGGCAGCGGGTGCAGGTGCCGGGTCGCCGTGTGGTGCACGGCCAGCACAAGGCAATCGGTCAGCCAGCAATAGGCGCGCGTGGCGGCATGGGCGGCGAAGGGCTGTTCGGACAGCGCCGCGGCGATGGCGGCGCGTCCGGTCTTCTGGCGCCGCGCCAGGAGCGACACGACCGCGCCGCGCAGGCTGCGGGCATCTGGCGCGACGAGGGCGGCCTCGGCGATTTCCGCCAGGGTCCCGGGCAGGTCGAAAATCTCCTGCGCCGGACAGATCAGCGCTTGGGCCGCGGGTGCGGAGGGCACGTCCTTCATCGCGCCCTGATCCGCAATCGGCGCAGGGGGCGCGGCGGTCGCAGGATCAGAACCCGGCGCGGCCAAAGCTTTGCGGTGCCGGTTCGATCACGAACAGTCTGCCCTCGCGTATCGTGGCCACGGCGAGCGCGCGCTGGTTCGAGCCGTCGGACAGGAAGCGGAACACGCCGCCGGTGCCCTGGAAGCCGGCGGACTGGGTCAGCGCGGCGCGGCCGAGCGCGTTGCGCCCGCCCGATTTCGCCAGAGCGCCGATGGCGGCAACCCCGTCATAGGCCAGCCCCGCGATCTGGTGGGGCGCGTTGCCATAGGCGGCCTGGAAACGCTGTTCGAAGCGTGCCTTGCGTGCCGTGTCCGGCAGGGCGAACCAGCCGCCCTGAACACCTGGCAGGGCGAGTGTCTGCGGCGGGGTGTCCCAGCGGGTCAGGCCGACATACTGGATCGTGTCGGGGGCCAGCCCGTTTTCTGGCAGCATCTGGGAAAAGAGCGGCAGGGCGCCCGCGGTGTTGGCGGTCAGGAACAGGGTGTCGGCATTGCCCTTGCGGACCGCCGAGGTCACTGACGGCACGGCCTGGACCACGCCTTCCTGGCTGAAATCGTAGTTCACGCGGCCCACGACCGACATCCCGTTGGCGGTGGCCGCCCGGGTGATGGCGGTGCCGCCCACCTCGCCGGCGAGGTTGTTGGAGGCCACGATCACGACGCGGCTTTTGCCCTGGCGCCTGGCATAGCCGAGCATCCGGTTCGCCACGTTGTCGAAGGTGTTGCCCAGCACGAAAAGGTTGCCGCCCGCGATGGTGGCGTTGTTGGAAAAGGCCAGGACGTTGACGTTCCTGGGGGCCATGGCCACGGCGACCGCATTGGCGCTTTCGGCGTGCAGCGGCCCGACGATGATCCTGGCGCCGTCGGCGACGGCCCGAAGTGCTGCCTGCCGGGCGTTGGCCGGCGATCCGGCAGTGCCGTAGACGCGCAGGTCGATCCTGACGCCCGCAAGGTCCGCCACGGCGAGCCGGGCGGCGTTTTCGAGGTCGCGCGCGAGGGCTGCTTCACCCGCGACCGGCGATCCCTGTGGCACCAGCAGCGCCACGGGGATGGGCGCGCCGGGGTTGATCTGCTGGCCGCCGCCGCCGCTGGCTGCGGGCAGGCCCGTCTCGCAGGCCGCCACCCAGAGGACGGATAACAGGACGAAAACTCGGATCAGCACCTTGCGGGGTGCGTGCAAAACGGCAAACATGGATCAACCTCACTCCCTCTGAGCGGCGGGTTCGGCCCGCCGCATGACCGGGGTGATCATAAACGTGTAACGGGGCGGGTCCAGAGATGATTGCAAGCGATCGGCCATTGCCCTGCGGGCTCTACCTGGTGGCCACCCCGATCGGGACGGCGCGGGACATCACGCTGAGGGCGCTGGATATTCTGGCCCAGGCTGAGGTGCTGGTGGCCGAGGACACGCGAAGCCTGCGCCGGCTGATGGAGATACACGGGCTCAAGCCGGGGGACCGGCCCCTGCTGGCCTATCACGATCACAATGGCGAACGCATACGGCCAAGGATCATGGCGGCGCTGGCGGCGGGAAAATCAGTGGTTTATGCCTCGGAGGCCGGCACGCCCATGATCGCCGATCCGGGCTATGACCTGGTCCGCGCGGCCCGCGAGGAGGGGTTCGATGTCACTTCGGCACCGGGGCCGTCGGCGGTGATCACGGCGCTCACGCTGGCCGGGCTGCCCACCGACAGGTTCCTCTTTGCCGGGTTCCTGCCGAATGCGAAATCTCAGCGGAAATCCGCGCTCGCAGAGCTTGCCGGCGTGCCCGCAACGCTGGTTTTTTACGAATCGCCCAAGCGCGTGGCCGCGATGCTGCGCGATGCCGCCGAGGTGTTGGGCGGGGCGCGTGAGGCAGCGGTGTGCCGGGAACTGACCAAGAAATTCGAGGAGGTGCTGCGCGGCGACCTCGACACCCTCGCCAGCACCTGCGCGGCGCGGACCCTGAAGGGCGAGGTCGTGGTGGTGGTGGGGCGGGGGGATTCGGTGAATATTAATGAAATTGATTTAGACAGGCTGGTGAGAGAGGCGCTGAAGACGATGTCGGTGCGTGATGCCGCGGATCATGTGGCGCAGACGACCGGGCTGAAACGGCGGCAGGTGTACCAGCTTGCGCTCGGGCTGAATGGAGAGGGCAAGGATGGCGCTTGATTTTTCAGGGCATTGGACAGGGCTTGATACGGGTCCTGAAACGGGGCTCGATACGGGGCTTGATACGGGGCTTGATACGGGGCGCGATACGGGATCGGGTGCCGTGGAGACGCGGCTGCGGGACCGCGGGCGGATGGCGTGCCTCGCGGGGGCGGCGGCCGAGGATCAGGTGAGGATGGATTACCTGGCGCGCGGCGCGATATGCCTCGAACAGCGCTGGCGCGGACAGTCCGGCGAAATCGACCTGGTGTTTCGCCATGACGGCGTGGTGGTGTTCGTGGAAGTGAAGTCCTCCAAGACCCTGGACAGGGCGATGTCCGGCCTGCGACCGCCGCAGATTGCGCGCATCTATGCGGCGGGGTCGGAATATCTCGCGCATGTGCCCGAGGGGCAGCTGGCGGAGGTTCGCTTTGACCTGGCGGCGGTGGACGGGCGCGGTGAGATCGAGATCGTGGAGAACGCCTTCGGTCATTTCTGAATTGCACCCTACGGGTGGTTGGCGCATGTAGAAGGCTGTTAGACCTTGAGGATGCGCCATGAAGATCGCCTTTCAGATGGACCCTATCGGCCCCATCGACATCAGTGCCGACAGCACGTTCCGTCTGGCCGAGGAGGCGCAGGCGCGGGGGCATGAGCTGTTCTATTACACGCCCGACCATCTGGCCTATGACGAAGGGCATGTGACGGCGCGGGGCTGGCCGCTGACGGTGCAGCGGGTCGAGGGGGATCATTTCACCCTGGGCGAAGCGCAGGTTGCCGACCTTGCTGAGTACGACGTGGTGTGGCTGCGCCAGGACCCGCCATTCGACATGTTCTACATCACCACGACGCATCTGCTGGACCGGCTGGCGCCCGGCACGCTGGTGGTCAACGATCCGTTCTGGGTGCGGAATTTCCCTGAAAAGCTGCTGATCCTCGATTTTCCCGACCTGATGCCGCCCACGACAATTGCGCGCGACATTGGCACGATTCGCGATTTCAAGGACCGTCATGGCGACGTCATTCTCAAGCCGCTCTACGGCAATGGCGGGGCCGGTGTGTTCCTGCTCAACGAGGCGGACCGCAACCTCACGTCGCTGCACGAGCTTTTCACCGGGTTCAGCCGGGAGCCGCTGATCGTGCAGAAATTCCTGCCGGATGTCGCCAAAGGTGACAAGCGGGTGATCCTGGTGAACGGCGAGCCGGTGGGGGCGATCAACCGGGTGCCCGCCAAGGGCGAGACGCGGTCGAACATGCATGTGGGCGGGCGGCCGGAGAAGATCGCGCTGAGCGACCGGGACCGCGAGATTTGCGCCGCGATCGGGCCGCTGTTGCGCGAGAAGGGGCAGGTGTTCGTGGGTATCGACGTGATCGGCGATTACCTCACGGAGATCAACGTGACCTCGCCCACCGGCATCCAGGAGCTGGAGCGGTTCGACGGGATCAACGTGGCGGCGATGATCTGGGAGGTCATCGAGGCCAGGAGAGAGACCGGCCGCGCATGAGCTGGATGCGGGTCCCGCTGAACCTCTGGCTGAGGCTTACCGAAAAGACGCATATGACGCGGGCCAGAACGCCCGAAAAGCTGCGCCGGTCCTTCGAGGTGAAGGCGAAAATCTTCTTTCGCGGCGCGCGTGGCACACGCTACCGGCCCGGGACGGTGGCGGGCGTTCCCGGTTTGCGCGTGGTGCCGAAGGGGGCGGGCGAGGGGCCGTTGATCCTTTATTTCCATGGCGGTGGCTACATCTTTGGATCGCCCGCGACGCACAGGGCGATGCTGTCGCAGCTGTGCCGGGCCACGGGGCTGGAGGCCTTTCTGCCCGACTATCGCAAGGCACCGGAACATCCCTTTCCCGCCGCTGTGGACGACGCGATGGCGGTCTATCGGGCCTTGGCGGATCATCCGGGCGGTGTGATTCTGGGCGGGGACAGTGCGGGCGGCGGGCTGGCGCTGGCGATCCTGGGAGAGATCACCCGGCTGGGTCTGGGGCAGCCCGCCGGGGTTTTTGCCTTTTCGCCGCTCACCGACATGACCTGTTCGGGCGAGAGCCTGGTACGCAATGCACAGGCCGAGGCGATCCTGCCGGCAAGCCGCACGGGCGAGCTGGTCGAGATGTATATGGGCGGGCATGACCCGGGCGATGCGCGCGCGACGCCGCTCAACGCCGGGTTTTCCGGGGCCTGCCCGGTGTGGCTGTGCGCGGGGGATACGGAGATACTGCTGGATGACACGCGCCGGATGGCGGCGCATCTGAGGGCGCAGGGCGTGGCGGTGGTCGAGATCATCGAGCATGACCTGCCGCATGTCTGGCCGATCTTTCACACGGTGCTGCCCGAGGCGCGCGCGACGTTGCGGCAGGTGGCGGCGTGGATCAGGTCTCTTTCATCCCGGTGATGCGGTAGCTCACGGCCTCGGCCACATGGCCGCGCAGGACCCGGTCCGAGCCGTCGAGATCGGCGATGGTGCGCGCCACGCGCAGGACCCGGTGATAGCCGCGCGCCGAGAGGCCGAAGCGTTCGGCCACCTTGACGAGCAGGTCGCGGCCTTGCCTGTCGGGCGTTGCGACCTCTTCCAGGGCCTCGCCTTCGGCATCGGCATTCAGGCGCATGCCGGGCCGGTCCGCGTAGCGGGTCTGTTGCACCGCCCGCGCCTGCTCCACCCGCGCGGCGACGGCGGCGGAGCCTTCTGCGGTGGATGGAAGATCGAGATCGGTGAAGGCGACGGGGGGCACCTCGATACGCAGGTCGAACCGGTCCATCAGCGGGCCGGAGATGCGCCCGAGGTAGTCCTCGCCGCAGACCGGCGCGCGCGAGCAGGCGCGGTTCGGATCGGTGAGGTGGCCGCATTTGCACGGGTTGGCGGCGGCCACCAGCATGAAGCGGCAGGGGTATCTTACATGCGCGTTGGCACGGGCGACCATGACCTCGCCGGTTTCGATGGGCTGACGCAGGGTTTCGAGCACGGCGCGGGGAAACTCGGGGAACTCGTCCATGAAGAGGACGCCGTTATGCGCGAGGCTGATTTCGCCGGGGCCCGCACGGCGCCCGCCCCCGACGATGGCGGCCATGGACGCGGTATGGTGGGGCTCGCGAAAGGGGCGGGTGCGGTTGATGCCGCCCTCGTCCAGAAGCCCCGCGAGCGAGTGGATCATCGAGGTTTCGAGCGCTTCGGAGGCCGAGAGCGGCGGCAGGATCCCCGGCAGGCGCGCGGCCAGCATGGATTTGCCGGAACCCGGCGGGCCGGTCATCATCACGTGGTGACGCCCGGCGGCGGCGATTTCGAGGGCGCGTTTGGCACGTTCCTGCCCCTTGACGTCGCGCAGGTCGCGCCCGCCTGTTCCGGCAACGACCTCGCCCGGTTCGGCCGGGGGCAGGGGGGACTGGCCGGTGTAGTGGCGCACGACATCGGCGAGGCTGGCGGCGCCGATCACCCGGGCGGCATCGACCCAGGCGGCCTCGGCCCCCGAGAGCCTGGGGCAGAGCAGGGTGCGGTTGTCCTCGGCCGCGGACAGGGCCGCCGGGAGCGCGCCCACCACGGGCACGAGCGAGCCGTCGAGGGACAGTTCTCCCAGCGAGGTGGTCTCTTCGACGGCATCCCCGGGGATGATCTCGAGCGCGGCCAGCAGCGCCAGCGCGATGGGCAGGTCGAAATGCGAGCCCTCCTTGGGCAGGTCGGCGGGGCTGAGATTGACGGTGATGCGCTTGGAGGGGAGCGCGATGGACATGGAGCTGAGCGCGGTGCGCACGCGGTCGCGGGCCTCCGAAACGGCCTTGTCCGGCAGGCCCACCACCGAGAAGGCGGGCACCCCGGGGGTGACCGCGCATTGCACCTCGACGCGCCGCGCCTCGACACCTTCGAAGGCCACTGTGTAGGCGCGGGCGACCATGGGCGGGCTCCTTCGTTAAACTTGGTTAACGGTAGGAGGCGGATGGTTGAGGAATGGTTAACGGTCGCGCGTCTTTCAGGTTTTGGAGATGGATTCGTGCCTCCGGCGGGGATATTTTGGGCGAAAAGAAAGACCATGGCGGGGGTTGCGGCACCATGATAGGCGTTGAGACATGAGCAAGCTTCCGACGAAAGACGATATTCTGGAGTGGATTTCGTCGCATCCCGCCGAGACCTCGAAGCGCGATATTGCGCGCGCCTTTGGCATCAGGGGGGCGGCACGGATCGACCTCAAGCGCATCCTCAGGGAACTGGAGGCCGAGGGGCATCTGGAAAAGCGCAAGAAGACCTATCGCGACCCGGACCGGCTACCGCCAGTGGCGGTGTTGCAGGTGGGCGAGGCGACGGTTGATGGCGACCTGATGGCGCATCCGGCCGAGTGGTCTGGCGAGGGCGGTGCGCCCCTGGTGTTCATGGTGCCCAAGGCCGGTGATCCGGCGCTGGGCGAGGGCGACCGGGTGCTGGCGCGGCTGCAGGCCGTCGAGGGCGAGCCCTATCAGTACGAGGGGCGGCTTATCCGGCGGATCGGGACCAACCCGCGGCGCATCCTCGGGGTTTACCGGAAAAAGGCCGAGGGCGGGCGGATCCTGCCCATCGACAAGGGCGATGGCAAGGAATGGACCGTGGCCTCGGATGTCACCGGCGGGGCCAGGGATGGCGAATTGGTAGAGGCCGAACAGGCGGGGCCGAAGGGGCGGCTGGGGCTGCCCTCGGCGCGTGTGGTCGCGCGGTTGGGCGATCCCACGGCACCCAGGGCGGTGTCGCTGATCGCCATTCACCAGCATGGGATTCCGGATGAGTTTCCCGATGAGGTGATTAGAGAGGCCGACGGGATGACGCCTGCCGGGCCGGAGGGGCGCGAGGATCTGACCGAGCTGCCGCTGATCACCATCGACCCGCATGATGCGCGCGACCATGACGATGCGTGCTATGCCCACGCCGATGATGACCCGAAGAACGAGGGCGGGCATGTCATCTGGGTCGCCATCGCCGATGTGGCGCATTACGTGACGCCCGGCTCGGCGCTGGACAAGGAAGCCCGCAAGCGCGGCAACTCGAGCTACTTCCCGGATCGGGTGGTGCCGATGCTGCCGGACCGGCTGTCGGGGGATTTGTGCAGCCTGCACGAGGGCGTGCCGCGGGCGTGCATTGCCGTGCGGATGCGGGTGGATGCGCATGGGGTCAAGCTGGATCACCGGTTCATGCGGGGGCTGATGCGCTCGCCTGCGTCGCTGAATTATCAGGAGGTTCAGGCGGCGATGGATGGCGCGCCCAATGCCAGGGTCGCGCCGCTGATGGAGGATGTGATCCGGCCCTTGTATGCCGCCCACGAGGTGCTCAAGACGGCGCGGGGGGTGCGGCAGCCGCTGAACCTGGACCTGCCCGAGCGCAAGGTGGTTCTGTCCGAGGAGGGCGAGGTTCTGTCGGTAAATTTCGCCGACCGGCTGGAGGCGCACAAGCTGATCGAGGAATTCATGGTGCTGGCCAATGTGGCCGCCGCCGAGACGCTGGTGGCGAAGAAGTCGCCGCTGCTGTTCCGGGTGCATGAGGAACCGCCGCCGGAGAAGCTGGACTCGCTTCGCGATGTGGCCGAAAGCGCCGGGCTGACACTGGCCAAGGGGCAGGTGATCAGGACGGCGCATATCAATTCGCTGCTCACTGGGGCGGCGGGCACGGATTTTTCCGAGCAGATCAACATGGCCGCGTTGCGGGCGATGACGCAGGCCTATTATGCGCCCAGCAATTTCGGGCATTACGGCCTCGCGCTGAAGAACTATGCGCATTTCACCTCGCCGATCCGGCGTTATGCGGACCTGATCGTGCATCGCGCGCTGATCGCTGCGCATGGCTGGGGTGAGGACGGGCTGCGGCGCGAGGAGATCGAGCGGCTGGAGAGTACGGCGCAGCATATTTCGGAGACCGAGCGGCGGTCGATGATGGCCGAGCGGGACACGAATGACCGCTATCTGGCGGCGTTTCTGAGCGAGCGGGTCGGCGAGGAATTTTCCGGGCGGATCAGCGGGATCGCCAAGTTCGGGGCCTTTGTGCGGCTGGATGAGACCGGGGCCGACGGGCTGATCCCTATGCGCGCCCTGGGACGGGAATACTGGCGGTTCGACCGGGATACGGCGACGCTGACCGGCGAGGACAGTGGCCGGGTGATCGGGCTTGGCGCGCGCGTGACCGTGAAGCTGGCCGAGGCGGCGCCGGTGACGGGCGGTCTGGCTTTGGAACTGGTCAGCCTGGAAGGCAGGGCGGCGGCGCGGGGATCATCCCGGCGCGGCGGGCCCTCGCCACGGCGCAAGCAGGGGCAGGCCAGGGCGAAGGCGGCCAAGCGCAAGCGCAAGGTTCAGCGGCGGCAGTGATTGTGCATACCCGTCCCGGGCCTGACCCGGGACCTCTGGGCGTTCGGGCCCCGGATCGGGTCCGGGGCGCGGGTGTCAGTTCAGATCGAGGGTGATCGTGCGGCTGCCGAGGGCCGTGCCGCCGCGGGTCAGGGCGACGGTGCCCGTGTAGGTGCCGGGCGGCCAGCGCTCGGCCCTGAGCTTGCGCCCTGCGGCGCGGAAGAACTGCGCCTGATTTTTCTCGAGAACAGCATCGTTGGAGATGATCTCGCCCAAGGGCCCCGTAAGGGTGAGGCTCATCACGTCGCCTGTGCGGCCTCCGAACGCGTAGCCCCAGAGGACGAGTGCCCCGGTTTGGGGCGTCATGGCCTCGTTCGCGGTGCCGGACTTGATCGCGTCGAATGCGGGGACACGGCTGGAAAAGCCCAGCGAGATGAGCCCGCCGGGGACATAGGCGATCGGGTCGGCCCACAGAGTGTCCTGCGACGGCGCGCCGCAGGTGATCCGGCCATCGGGATCGAAAGGATCGACGACCTTGCCGTCGCGGCGGATCGTGACTTGCAGGTGCGGAAACTGGGTGCGGCCCGACAGGCCGACCCGACCCAGCGGTGCGCCGCGGTCGACCACGTCGCCCTTTTGCACCTGGACCGAGCCGCGCGCCATGTGGCAGTATTGCGCGGTCCAGCCGTCACCATGGTCGATCATGATGCCGTTGCCGCAGTCGCGGCCAGCCATTTCGGCGTCGTGTTCGGGGCGGTAGAGCCTGTCGGTCATGCCGTCGCGGGTTGCGGTGACGCGGCCCGGCGCGAGGCTGAGCACGGCGACGCCCGCCTGCATGGCGGCCATCGAGGGCACGGCGAAATCCGTGCCCTTGTGGCCATCATAGGTGAGCGAGGCGCAGGTGAAATCCCGGGCCCCGGGACCGGGATCGTGATCAACGAATTGCTGGATATAGCAGCTGTCGCCAAGCGTGCAGTCGAGCGGCATGGAAAGGGCCGGTGTCTCGGCCCGGAGGGGCGCCGCCGCACAGACAAGCGCGGCGGTCAGGGTCCTGACACGCGGTGTCAATCCGCCGTCAGGAGCGGCGGTTTCTTCTTGCCCGCGATGCGCGGCTGATCGGGACCTTCGAGGCGCAGGTCGATCTTGCCGTCCTTGATGCCGACCTGGACGATGCCGCCCTTGGCCAGCTTGCCGAACAGCAGTTCCTCGGCGAGCGGCTTCTTGATGTGCTCCTGGATCACGCGGCCCAGGGGACGCGCGCCCATCCTGTCGTCATATCCCTTGTCGGCCAGCCACTCGGCGGCTTTGGTCGTCAGCTCGATGGTGACCTTGCGGTCGAGAAGCTGGGCCTCGAGCTGCATGACAAACTTTTCGACGATCTGGAGGATGACCTCCCTGGGCAGCGGCGAGAAGCTGATCACCGCATCCAGGCGGTTGCGGAACTCGGGCGTGAAGATGCGCTCGATGGCGGCGGTATCCTCGCCCTCGCGGCGATCACGGCCAAACCCGATGGCGGCCTTGGCCTGTTCGGCGGCACCGGCATTGGAGGTCATGATCAGGATCACGTTGCGGAAATCCACCGTGCGGCCGTTGTGATCGGTGAGCTGGCCGTGGTCCATGACCTGCAGCAGGATATTGTAGACATCCGGGTGCGCCTTTTCGATCTCGTCGAGCAGGAGCACGCAGTGAGGGTGCTGATCGACGCCGTCGGTCAAAAGCCCGCCCTGGTCAAAGCCGACATAGCCCGGAGGCGCGCCGATGAGGCGGGAAACGGCGTGTTTCTCCATATATTCGGACATGTCGAAGCGCAGGAGTTCCACACCCAGCGTCATCGAGAGCTGCTTGGCCACCTCGGTCTTGCCCACGCCGGTGGGACCGGCGAAGAGATAGTTGCCGATGGGTTTTTCCGGCTCGCGCAGGCCGGCGCGGCTGAGCTTGATCGCGGAGCTGAGCGCCTCGATCGCGGCATCCTGGCCGAAGACCACACGTTTGAGCGATGCCTCGAGATCCTTCAGGACTTCGGCATCGTCCTTGGAGACGTTCTTGGGCGGGATGCGGGCAATCTTGGCCACGACATCCTCGATCTCCTTGGCGCCGATGGATTTGCGGCGCTTGGAGGCGGTCAGCAGATGCTGAGCGGCACCGGCCTCGTCGATCACGTCAATCGCCTTGTCGGGCAGCTTGCGGTCGTTGATGTAGCGCGCAGAAAGGTCCACGGCCATCTTGATCGCCTCGGCGGTGTATTTGACGCCGTGATGCTCCTCGAAATAGGGTTTCAGGCCCTTGAGAATCTTGACCGCGTCATCAATCGTGGGCTCGACCACGTCGATCTTCTGGAACCGGCGCGAGAGCGCGCGGTCCTTCTCGAAATGCTGGCGGAACTCCTTGAAGGTGGTGGAGCCCATGCAGCGCAGCTTGCCGCCCTGGAGCGCAGGTTTCAGCAGGTTGGAGGCATCCATCGCCCCGCCCGAGGTCGCGCCCGCGCCGATCACGGTATGAATTTCGTCGATGAAGAGCACGGCATCGGGGTGGTTTTCCAGCTCGGTCACCACGGCCTTGAGCCGTTCCTCGAAATCGCCCCGGTAGCGGGTGCCCGCCAGCAGCGCGCCCATGTCGAGCGAGAAGATCGTGGTGTTCGCCAGGATTTCGGGCGTCTCGCCGCCGACGATCTTGTGAGCGAGACCCTCGGCGATGGCGGTCTTGCCGACGCCTGGATCGCCCACCAGAAGCGGATTGTTCTTGCGGCGGCGGCACAGGACCTGGATGCAGCGCTCCACCTCCGAGGCGCGGCCGATCAGCGGGTCCACGTCGCCCGCGCGGGATTTCTGGTTCAGGTCAACGCAGTATTTGGCCAGCGCGCTTTCGCCTTCGGTCACCTGTTCGCTGCCGTCGCTTCCGGTGCCGCCGGTCTCTTCGTCCTCGGCCCCGGTGACGGGGCGGGATTCGCCGAAGGCCGGATCCTTGGCCACGCCATGGGCGATGAAATTCACCGCGTCATAGCGGGTCATGTCCTGTTCCTGCAGGAAGAAGGCGGCGTTGCTTTCGCGTTCCGCAAAGATGGCGACCAGAACGTTGGCGCCGGTCACCTCGGTGCGGCCCGAGCTTTGCACATGGATCGCGGCGCGCTGGACCACCCGCTGGAACGCGGCGGTGGGCACGGCCTCGGACCCTTCGATGTCGGTAACGAGGTTGCTGAGGTCATCGTCGATGAAATCCACCAGAGTGCCGCGCAGATCCTCGGTGTCCACGCCGCAGGCCTTCATCACGCGGGAGGCGTCGGGTTCGTCGATCAGCGCCAGCAGCAGGTGTTCGAGTGTCGCGAATTCGTGCCGCCGCGCGTTGGCCAGCGCCAGCGCCGCGTGGATTGCCTGTTCGAGTGTCGTCGAGAATGAAGGCACGATGTGCTCCTTCTATGCTGACCCGAGGGGAGGGACCCCTTCAACCATGGCCTCATAAGATTAAAGTTTGGTCGATAGGGGCCGACCTTCAAGTGTTTTCTGTTCAGAACCGTTCACTTTTCGTTTGACTGAGTCCGTGACGCAAGGGCAACTCGCCTAGAAGTTGTCCTTGCGGGTGCGAATTTCGGCAAAAACGTCCCGATCCGGTGCATTTGCCATACCGAGTGCGGATTTGAGCGCCGGGTCGGAAGCGCGCAGGAAGGGGTTGGTGGCCAGCTCCTCGGACAGTTGCGAGGGCACGGTGGGCCGGTTTTGTGCGCGTGCGGCGTCGATTTGCGCGGCACGGGCCTGCAGGGCGGCGTTGTCCGGATCGACCGAAAGCGCAAAGCGGGCATTGGCGGCGGTGTATTCATGGCCGGAACAGACGGTGGTGTCGGGCGGCAGGGCCGCGAGTTTCGACAGGCTCTCCCACATCTGCGGCATGGTGCCTTCGAAGACGCGCCCGCAGCCCAGGGCCATCAGGCTGTCGGCGGTGAAGACCGCGCCGGAGTCCGGGAAATGCACGGCCATGTGCCCCACCGTGTGGCCCGAGACGTCGAGCACGTGGCCGGTCTCGTTGCCGATGGCGATGGTGTCGCCTTCGGCCACGGCCAGATCGAGCGGCGGCAGGCGGTGGGCGTCCGCCGCGGCCCCGATCACCCGGGCGGGATACGCGGCCAGCAGATCGCCCAGCCCGTCCACATGATCCCAGTGGTGATGGGTGAGGATCACATCCGTGAGGGTCCATCCCCTGTCCCTGAGAGCGCTGATCAGCGGCCCTGCCTCGGGCACGTCCACCGCCACGGTCGCCCCGGTTGCCGGGTCGTGGGCCAGATAGGCATAATTGTCGTCGAGGCAGGGGATCGTGAGAATTTCGAGTGGCATGGCTTTTCCAGTGTTGCGGATTGCGGCTAAGGTCATGGTGACCGATCGCACGCGGGGCCGCAATGCATCTAGATGTGCAGGACCTTAGGAATTTCTATTACCGCAGTGCGCTGGGCCGTGCGGCGCAGAAGACATTGCGCGACGAGCTGGCGCGGTTCTGGCCCGAGGCCAAGGGGCAGACGGTGGCGGGGTTCGGCTTTGCGGTGCCGCTGCTCAGGCCCTTTCTGCGGGATGCCCGCCGGGTCATCGCGCTGATGCCGGCCCAGCAGGGGGTGATCGCCTGGCCGCAGGGACTGCCCAATGTGAGCGTGCTGTGCGAAGAGACATTCTGGCCGCTGGAGACGGGGCATGTGGACAAGCTTCTGGTCATCCATGCGCTTGAGGCCAGCGAGCGCGCGGCGGCGCTGCTCGAGGAATGCTGGCGGGTGCTGGGACCGGGCGGCAAGGTTCTGTTCGTGGTGCCGAACCGGGCCGGGCTGTGGTCACGCAGCGATGCGACGCCGTTCGGGTTCGGGCGGCCCTACAGCCAGGGGCAGCTGGAAAACCAGCTCAAGGAGCATCGTTTCCTGCCCGAGCGCCATGTCACCACGCTCTATCAGCCGCCCAGCGAGCGCCGTATCTGGCGCAAGACCGCCGGCATGTGGGAGCGCCTGGGCGGGACGATGGCGCTGATCGGCGCGGGCGGCATCCTGATGGTCGAGGCCACCAAGCGCGTGCAGGCCCCGAGCGGGCCGGGCCTGAAGGAGACCGTGCGCAAGCCTCTGGAGGCCTTGAAACCGGCGGCGAAACCGAGGGCCAAGCCGGTTTAGGGCCATACCCCAAGAGCCGCATTCACAGCTTGACCGGCATACCGTGCGGGGTATTCCGGTAAGCGTCTTCCCAGGCGCGCCGCCGCGCGGCGCGGCTTTGACCCGATATGCCTGCCTGCTGCTCGCCCATGGTTTCGAGGGCGGTCAGCACGGCCTCGTAATAAGTGTCGAGCGTGTCCGGCGCGCCGGCCGCCTCGGCGTTTCCGAGCGCCGTGCCCAGGGCCTCGGCCCAGCCCGATGCCGTGAAGTGTCCGGCGCGGACCATCGCGTCGGCAAGGGCCAGCGCCTGCGCCTGCCATGGCGCGTCGAAGGCGGGCACCGGCGGGGCGAGCGGGTCGTCAGGCCGGAACAAGGTAGCTTTCCCACAGATCGAGAGTGACCGTGTCGCGCGCATCGGCCGCGTCGCCCCAGAGTTCGGGCGCGGTGAAGACGACGGTATAGAGATGCTCGGGCCGTTTCTCACCGCGGGCCCCCGCATCGGGGAGCAGATGCGCCCCGCGATGGCGCAACACGTCGCCGGTGGCGCCGCGCGCATAGGCGGGCAGGCGGATATGGCCGTCATGGCCGTGGCGAAGGGTCCGGACGCGCTGGCCCGGTTCGAAACGGGGCGGGGTCCGGGCCGGCCTCTCGAACGATCCGTATTGCCCGCGCACGCGCTTCAGAACATCGTCGACGCTCTGAACCGGCGGTGGTGCCTTGGGTGCCTTGGGTGTCTTGGCTGCCTTGGGTGCCTTGGCGGGGACCGCGTCCTGCGCCGCGCCGAGGACGTCATCGACCGAGAAGCCGCCCGCCTGGATCTGCTCGATCAGGACAACGAAGAGCCATTTCTGGAAATAGGGCTCGGTCATGTAGGCGCGCGGTGGCATCAGTTCGATCGTGTGGCGGAACCAGTCGATCGTGCCCTCATCGGGCGCGACGGTTTGCGAGATCGCATAGACCCGCGCATCGGCCTCGGTCTCGAATGCCGGATCGTCGTCGCTGACGCGGACCGGGCCGAAGCCCTGGCGCCCGCCCAGATCATGCATCCCGTCCATCACGCGGCCTCCGGGTTCAGATCGCGCTGCGTGCCGATCATGGAATTGCGCGTGACGATGGCGGCAAGGCGCGCGGCGTCCCAGCCATCGGTGCCGTCTGGACGCTCGGGGACCACGAGGTAGCGCAGCTCGGCGGTGCTGTCCCAGACGCGCACGCCGACATCATCGCCCAGCGTCACGCCGAACTCTGCCAGAACCACGCGCGGCTCGCGCACAGTTCGGGCGCGGTACTCGGCCGATTTGTACCACGGCGGCGACATCCCCAGCAGCGCGAAGGGGTAACACGAGCACAAGGTGCAAACGACGACGTTGTGCCGGTCGGCGGTATTCTCGACCGCCTTCAGATGGCCCGTTGCGCTGCCTTCGAAGCCGAACTCCCTGATCGCCTCGCCCGCATCCTCCAGCAGCCGGGCGCGAAAATCCGGATCGGTCCAGGCCCGCGCGACGACCTGTGCGCCGCGTTTGGGCCCGATATGTTCCGAATAGGCCTCGATCCAGGCATCGAGCGTCTCGGGCGCGACGAGGCCGCGCTCGACCACGAGGCTTTCAAGCGTTTTGGCGCGCAGTGCCGGATCGGAAGGAAGGTGGCTGTGCAAATGGTGCTGAAGCTTTGCGGCCTCCTTGCCGTCATAGGTGCCCATCTGGCCGTCCCCCTTTTGGGCCCAGAATGGGGCTCTGCCGCGATGGCTGTCAAGCTGGGAGCAGCGGCGCGCAACCTCGCCGGCGCATCGGTGGCGGGAGCGATGTGACCCCGCGCTTTGCGGCGAAGACCGGTGATAGCGGTAACGCTGCGCAGCTGTTTTCGTGGCGGCGTCACGATTCCCAGCGTAAATGGATAAGATTTTGCGGTGCGGAATGTGGTTCAATCGGTCGCAGGTTATCTAGGGCATTGAAACATAACGTTTTTACTCATTCCGCAGGGGAATCATAGCGCCTTGCCCGCCACGCATCGCTCTGATAGACCCACGCCGGATCACAATGATTTGAGCCGTTCATGGGCTCGTTAACGCCCCCGGAGGCAGGCCGCAGAGGCTGGCAAACCGGGGCCAATAAGATCGGAAGGGTGGACGTGTCGGAAACAGCTTCGATTTCCTCCGGTATTGCCGCGCGCTATGCGACGGCCATTTTTGAACTCAGCCTTGAAAGCAAAGCCCTGCCCAAGCTCGAAGCGGGTGTGGATGCGCTGGCCGGCGCGCTGGACGGATCGGAAGACCTGCGCGACATGATCTCGAGCCCGGTGATCAGCCGCGCCGATCAGGGTGCCGCCATGGCCGCCATCGCCAAGAAGATGAAGCTGCCGCCGGCGCTGGCCCAGGGTCTGGGCCTGATGGCGCAGAAGCGCCGTCTTTTCGCGGTGCCGCAGCTGATCGGCGGCCTGCGCGGCATGATTGCCGAGCACAAGGGCGAAGTGACCGCGGATGTCACCAGCGCCAGGGCGCTGACCAAGGCGCAGTCGGACAATCTGGCCAAGACGCTCAAGGCGAGCATTGGCAAGGATGTCAAAATCAATGCGGCCGTCGATGAAAGCCTCATCGGCGGTCTTGTCGTCAAAGTGGGCTCGAAGATGATCGACACGTCGATCGCGTCGCGCCTGAACTCACTCCAGAATGCAATGAAAGAGGTCGGATAAATGGGTATCCAAGCAGCAGAGATTTCTGCGATCCTGAAGGACCAGATCAAGAACTTCGGTCAGGAAGCCGAAGTGGCCGAGGTGGGTCGCGTGCTGAGCGTCGGTGACGGGATTGCCCGTGTGCACGGCCTCGACAATGTGCAGGCCGGTGAGCTTGTCGAGTTCCCGGGTGCCATCATGGGCATGGCGCTGAACCTGGAGGCCGACAATGTCGGCATCGTGATTTTCGGCAGCGACCGGGACATCAAGGAAGGCGATACAGTCAAGCGCACCAAGTCGATCGTGGACGTGCCGATCGGCGACGCCCTGCTGGGCCGTGTCGTGGACGCCCTGGGCAACCCGCTGGACGGCAAGGGTCCGATCAAGACCAAGACCCGGGGCCTTGCCGACGTGAAGGCCCCCGGCATCATCCCGCGCAAATCGGTGCATGAGCCGATGGCAACCGGCCTGAAATCTGTCGACGCCATGATCCCGATCGGCCGTGGCCAGCGCGAGCTGATCATCGGCGACCGGCAGACCGGCAAGACCGCCGTGGCGCTGGATACGATCCTCAACCAGAAAAACTACAACGAAGCCGCCGGCGATGACGAGAGCAAGAAACTCTACTGTGTCTACGTGGCCGTGGGTCAGAAGCGCTCGACCGTGGCGCAGCTGGTGAAGAAGCTCGAGGAAAACGGCGCGATGGAATACTCCATTGTCGTGGCCGCCACCGCCTCGGACCCTGCGCCGATGCAGTTCCTGGCCCCCTATTCCGCCACCGCCATGGCCGAGCACTTCCGTGACAATGGCCGCCACGCCCTGATCGTTTATGACGATCTCAGCAAACAGGCCGTGTCCTATCGACAGATGTCGCTGCTTCTGCGCCGTCCTCCCGGACGCGAAGCCTATCCGGGTGACGTGTTCTATCTCCACTCCCGCCTGCTGGAGCGGTCGGCCAAGCTGAACGAGGACAATGGTGCGGGTTCGCTGACGGCGCTGCCGATCATCGAAACCCAGGGCGGCGACGTGTCGGCCTTTATTCCGACCAACGTGATTTCGATCACCGACGGGCAGATATTCCTGGAAACCGAGCTGTTCTACCAGGGTATCCGTCCCGCGGTGAACACCGGCCTCAGCGTGTCGCGTGTGGGCTCGTCCGCGCAGACCAACGCGATGAAGTCGGTCGCCGGGCCGGTGAAACTGTCGCTCGCCCAGTATCGTGAGATGGCCGCGTTCGCCCAGTTCGGCTCGGACCTCGATGCGGCCACCCAACAGCTGCTGAACCGGGGCGCGCGTCTGACCGAGCTGATGAAACAGCCGCAATACTCGCCGCTGACCAATGCCGAGATCGTCTGCGTGATCTACGCCGGTGTGAACGGGTATCTCGACAAGATCGACGTGAACCAGGTCGGTCGCTTCGAGGAAGGTTTGCTGAACCACCTGCGCGGCAAGCATCAGGGCCTGCTCGACATGATCACCAAGGAGGACCCGAAGATCAAAGGGGACGCCGAGGACAAGCTCAAGGCAGCGCTGGACGAATTCGCCGCCGATTTCGCGTAAGGGAAAGGACGAGGGCCTATGCCAAGTCTCAAGGACCTTAAAAACCGGATCGAGTCGGTCAAATCGACCCGCAAGATCACCAAGGCCATGCAGATGGTGGCCGCGGCGAAGCTGCGCCGTGCACAGGAGGCGGCAGAAATGTCGCGCCCCTATGCAGAGCGGTTCAACGCGGTCATGGCCACGCTGGCCGCATCCGTGGGCGACAACGAGGCCGCGCCGAAGCTTCTGCGCGGCACCGGATCGGATCAGGTGCAGCTGCTTGTCGTGATGACTGCCGAGAGGGGTCTGTGCGGGGGCTTTAACGGCAACATCGCCAAGCTGGCCCGTGCCGAGGCCGAGATGCTCAAGGCCGCGGGCAAGACAGTGAAGATCATCACTGTGGGCAAGAAGGGTCGTGATGCGCTCAAGCGTGACCTGGGCGAGCATTTCATCCAGCATGTGGACCTGACCGAGGTGAAGAATGTCGGTTACGGCGACGCGCAGATGATTGCCGCGGGCATTCTTGACCGGTTCGACGCAGGCGAGTTCGACGTGGCCAAGATTTTCTATGCCCGTTTCGAAAACGTGGTGAGCCAGATCCCGACGGTGCAGCAGGTGATCCCTGCGGATGTGGGGCAAGTGGACACGGGCGATGCGGACGTGAACGCCTTCTATGACTACGAGCCGGACGAAGAGGCCATCCTGGCCCAGCTTCTGCCGCGCGGCGTGGCCACGGCGGTGTTCAGCGCGCTGTTGGAAAACGGTGCCTCGGAACAGGGCGCACGGATGAGCGCCATGGACAATGCGACGCGCAACGCGGGCGACATGATCGACAAGCTGACCATCCAGTTCAACCGCTCACGCCAGGCCGTGATCACCAACGAGCTTATTGAAATCATTTCGGGCGCAGAGGCGCTCTAATACGAGACCGGAGACGAAAACATGGCAAATGCAAAAGGCAAAATCACTCAGGTGATCGGCGCTGTGGTCGACGTGCAGTTCGGCGACAACCTGCCTGCAATTCTGAACGCCCTGACAACCGACAACAACGGCAGGACGCTGATCCTCGAAGTGGCGCAGCACCTTGGCGAGAACACCGTGCGCGCCATCGCGATGGACGCGACCGAGGGTCTCGTGCGTGGTCAGGAGGTCACGGATACCGGCGGTCCGATCACCATCCCGGTGGGCAACGCCACGCTGGGCCGCATCCTGAACGTCGTGGGCGAGCCCGTGGACGAGGGCAAGCCCGTGAAGGCGAAGGAGAAGCGGGCCATCCACCAGGACGCGCCGACCTTTGACGAGCAGTCGACCACGTCGGAAATCCTCGTGACGGGGATCAAGGTTGTCGACCTGCTGGCCCCCTATGCCAAGGGCGGCAAGATCGGCCTTTTCGGCGGTGCCGGTGTGGGCAAGACGGTTCTCATCATGGAACTGATCAACAACATCGCCAAGGTGCATTCGGGCTTTTCGGTTTTCGCCGGTGTCGGCGAGCGGACCCGCGAGGGCAACGACCTTTATCACGAGATGATCGAATCGGGCGTCATCAACCCCGAAAACCTCGAAGAAAGCCAGGTGGCCCTGGTCTATGGCCAGATGAACGAACCTCCGGGAGCCCGTATGCGTGTGGCCCTGACCGGCCTCACGCTGGCCGAGCAGTTCCGCGACCAGTCTGGGACGGACGTTCTGTTCTTCGTGGACAACATCTTCCGCTTTACCCAGGCGGGTTCGGAAGTGTCGGCTCTGCTGGGCCGTATCCCCTCGGCGGTGGGCTATCAGCCGACGCTGGCCACCGACATGGGTGCCATGCAGGAGCGGATCACCTCGACCAAGGCGGGCTCGATCACGAGCGTCCAGGCTGTCTATGTTCCTGCGGACGACCTGACCGACCCGGCACCGGCCACCTCGTTTGCGCACCTCGACGCCACGACCGTTCTGAGCCGTGCGATTTCGGAGCTGGGCATCTATCCGGCCGTGGACCCGCTCGACAGTACGTCGCGTCTGATGGACCCGGCGGTTGTGGGCGAGGAGCATTACGGCGTGGCGCGTGACGTGCAGGGTATTCTGCAACGTTACAAGTCGCTTCAGGACATCATCGCCATTCTGGGCATGGACGAGCTGAGCGAAGAGGACAAGCTGACCGTGGCGCGGGCCCGGAAAATCCAGCGGTTCCTCAGTCAGCCCTTCGACGTGGCCAAGGTGTTCACCGGCTCGGACGGTGTGCAGGTTCCGCTGGAAGACACGATCTCGTCCTTCAAGGCGGTTGTGGCCGGCGAGTACGACCACCTGCCCGAGGGTGCCTTCTACATGGTTGGCGGCATCGACGAGGTGATCGCCAAGGCCGAGAAGATGGCGGCAGACGCAGCCTAAGCGCATGGTGGGGTGAAACCCCACCCTACGCACAGGGAACGAAACGGATGTAGGGTGGGGTTCACCCCACCTCACGCCGAAATGGAGACCAGACATGGCGGACACAGTCCAATTCGATCTCGTCAGCCCCGAGCGGCTTTTGTCCTCGGTGCAGGCCAAGGAAGTGCAGATCCCCGGCTCGGAAGGCGACATGACGGTGCTGCCCGATCACGCGCCGCTGATCACCTCGCTGCGGCCCGGTGTTCTGAAGGTGTTGTCGTCGGACGGCGACGCGGAATATGTGGTCACCGGCGGTTTCGCCGAGATCAACGCGAGCAGCATCTCGGTGCTGGCCGAGCAGGCGATCCCGCGCGGCGATGTCACGCAGGAGCAGTTCAAGGCGATGGTGGATGAGGCCACCGACAAGCTGGCCAGGGCGCAGGACGTCTATGTCAACGAACCGGGCCCCGTGGACGAGGCCGCTAAGCTTCTGGCCGACATGGTGGCGATGGGCGATGAGATCGGCCTGACCGCGCATTGAGCCTGAGACGAAAAACGGATCGGGGGCCTGCCTGTCGGCGGCCCCTTTTTCTTTGGCCCTGTTGGCTGTCGCCGGGCCGCCGGATCGTGTCCGAGACCGGACGGGGCGCGGCGTGGCGCGGCGCGGCGTGGTAGGTTGGGGTCAGCTGAGCTGATCCAGCAGCCATTCGGCGCGCCTGACGTGATCGCGGGCCACGCCGAGTTTGCGATCCAGACGCGCCTTGCGGTCCGGGTCGTCGGTCTCGCCGATCTCGGCCATCAGAGTGGCCTCCTTGTGGCGCAGCTTGTCCAGCACCTTGCGGACATGCTCGGGCCTGATCCGGCAGGTGGCTCCGTCGTCAAGCCGGGTCTGGTAGTCTGCGAGTTTGGCAGCCAGGGATTTGAGGCCCATGCGTGACGCTCCTGTGATTTCGGGACGTATCCCGGCGGTTCAAGTGAGAATTGGCACAGATCCGTGCCCGGACATTTGGCCGGATCCATGCTCCGGCAAATCGCGGTGGAGGGGCGTGAGGCAAGCGTGCAGGCATCCTATCCGTCCCTTGTGACAGTTTTGTGTTTCCCCGGCGCCAGTTCCTCCTCGTCCAGTGCGAGCAGGGCCTCGACCTCGGCCGTCACGGCATCCTCTGCCATGTAGTAGGCGCGCGCGGCCTCGATCAGGTCCCGCATGGCACCATAGGCATAGCCGCTGTCGTTGAGATAGGATGTGGCCGCCGCGGGGCTCAGATCGCCGCTGCGGATCATCCGGTCGATGCGGGCGGAACTCTTCTGTACGTCGTCCTCGATCTGGGCGCGCTCCTGGTCCAGCCAGAGCGCCGAGCGGCGTTCCGGCGGGGTTTCACCCAGCTTGTCGATCTCGACCACGATGCGGGCAATCTCGGTCCGCAGCCGGTCGTAGAGGGCCGTTACCTTGCCCTGGTCCCGCGTGGTGTAGCGCAGCACGTTCTTGCGAAGGTGCTTGACCGATTTCACGACCTTGACCAGCAGGCGCGTCACCTCGCGCAGGCGGGCGATGCGGGCCTCGATCCCGGGGTCCTGGTGCTGTTCACCGGCCTGCGAGGCATAGTCCACGATGGCGGCATAGAGGGTTTTCACCCGGGCCTCGTATTCGGCCTCGATGTCCAGGTCGGTGACCTTGCGGCTGTGGCGAACGGCCTTGGCGATGGAGCAGGGGCCGCGCAGGTCGTGGCGGTGCAGGTTGAGCCCGTGCAGGATGAGGCCCGTCGCGTTGACATAGAGATGCAGCACTTCCTGTCGCAGGGCGTTTTCGAGGGTTTCGGGGAAGGCCAGAACCGCCTCGTTGAGATAGCGCGGGCGGCTGACATCGGCCGTGGGTTCAGGGATGCGCCGTTCCAGCAGGGCCACGAGCCGACCCAGAAGCGGCAGCATCAGTGCCACGCCGAGCACGTTGAAGATGGTGTGAAAGACCGCCAGTTTCAGGGCGAAATCATCGGGCGCGATGCCGATATGGGTGCTGATCCAGTCGACGGTCTCGCGCAGGGGGGAGATCAGGACCAGGGCGACGGCGGCGGTGGTCACGTTGAAGATCAGATGCGAGAGCGCCAGCCTGCGGCCCTGGAAATTCGCGCTGACCGCGCCGAGGATCGCGGTGACCGTCGTGCCGATATTGGCGCCGATGGCCAGTGCCAGGGCGTTGTCATAGGTGATCTGCCCGGCGGCAAGGGCGGTGATGATCAGAACCAGGGTGGCGTGGCTGGATTGCATGATGACCGTCGCCAGCGCGCCCAATGCGGTATAGATCACCAGCCCCAGCAGCCCGGTGAGCGCAAAGCGCGTCAGGTCGATCTGGTCGCGGAAGGCCTCGAACCCTTCTTTCATGTAGTGGATACCGAGGAACAGGAACCCCAGCCCGCCCAGGGCAAAGCCGATCCCGCGCAGCGCCTTGGGTTTCTGAAAGACCAGCACGATCCCGAGCGCGATCATCGGCATTGCGTAGGCCCCGATATTGACCTTGAGCCCGAGCCCGGCCACCAGCCATGCACCCGTGGTGGTGCCGATATTGGCGCCGAAGATGACCCCGATCCCGCCGACCAGCGTGATCAGCCCGGCGCTGAGAAAGGAGATGGTGATCACCGAGACCAGCGAACTGGACTGCAGAATCGTGGTGGACAGGATGCCAAAAGCGAGAGACCGCGGCACCGAGCGCGTGGCGCGCTCCAGGGTTTGCTCCAGCAGACCGCCGCCAAACAGCCGGAACCCGTCCTCGAGCATCAGCATCCCGAAGAGAAAGATCGCCACGCCTGCGGCGATTTCCTGCATGTCGGGCCGAAACCAGAAGGCAGCGAGCAGGCCGAAGATCGCGATTGGCAACAGCAGTTTTCTCAATGGGAGCCTCCTGAGGCACACCATAGCGCGGTGACCGGGAAGATGCATCCTCACTGCCGGCCCGGTGCCGGCCCGGTGCTGGCCCGGTGCTGGCCCGGTGCTGGCCTGATGCAGGCCCTGTCCGGGGGCGCGTATGGGGAGAGGCAAAATCCATCCCCGTTTTTTGCTTTTTTCCTTCTCAATCCTGCCGCAATCGGCCTTATTATCGACCCGGAAGGGTTTTGGGATGTCATGAAGAGAATCGAAAACAAACTGGTCGGTGTGGACCAGGGTGAACTGGTTCTGTTCTCGGACTACGAGAGCGGTGGCGATATGTGGACCGGCAGCGGCGACCGCATCCGGCGTCATTCGGTACGGTTCACCGAGCGTTTCAGCACGCCCCCCGCGGTGCATGTGGCGCTGTCGATGTGGGACATCGACAGTTCGACCAATGCGCGCATGGAAATCTCGGCCGAGAAGGTGACGGTGACCGGGTTCGATTGCGTGTTCCGCACCTGGGCCGACACCCATGTGGCGCGTGCCCGGATGCGCTGGATGGCGATCGGGGAACTGGTCCACGAGGACAATTGGGAGCTTTACTGACCAGGGGCTGAGGGCTGGCGCGCGTCCTGCACAGTCTTCGGGGCAACCGCGCTGGCGGCGCTTCGCGGCCTGCAGGTGTTGTCATGCGGCCGGCCGGCGAACTGTCCCCCCAAGACATGTCATATATGACATGTCTTGGGGGGTGGGTATTGGGCAGGCAAGGGGGCGAATGAACCCCGTCGCGCGGCGGGACCGGTCACACCGGGCACACCGGTCACACCGGGCGTGGCAGCCACACCGGGCACACCGGTCACACCGGGCGTGGCAGGCTCTCAGGCGGCTGAATAGGTCCCGTCGTAGATCGGACCCAGTGTTTCCAGTTCGAACAGCGACGACACGGATGTGCCGTTCCAGATGTTCAGGATCGCCTGGGCAAAGATCGGAGCGGTGGGTACGATGCGGATGTTTGGCGCGGATTTGACCGCTTCGGTGGGCTGGATCGTGTCGGTGATGACCAGCGATTTCATCACCGATTTGCTGACGCGTTCGACAGCGGGGCCGGACATGACGCCGTGGGTGATATAGGCGTGGACCTCGGAGGCCCCGTTTTCGATGAGCACTTCGGCCGCCTTGCAGAGCGTGCCGGCGGTGTCGACCATGTCATCCACGATGATGCATGTCTTGCCCGACACGTCGCCGATCACGGTCATTTCGGCGACTTCGCCAGCCTTTTCACGCCGCTTGTCCACGATCGAGAGCGGCGCGTTGATCCGCTTGGCCAGTTCGCGGGCGCGGGCCACGCCGCCGACGTCGGGGGACACAACCATGACGTCGCCGATCTTGCCCTTGAACGCGTGCTTCACGTCCAGCGCAAAGACCGGCGAAGCATAGAGGTTGTCGACGGGAATGTCGAAGAAGCCCTGGATCTGGGTGGCGTGCAGGTCCATGGTCAGCACCCGCTCGATACCGGCGCCGACGATCATGTTCGCAACCAGCTTGGCGGTGATCGGGGTGCGCGCCTTGGTGCGGCGGTCCTGCCTTGCATAGCCGAAATAGGGGATCACGGCGGTGATGCGTTTCGCCGAGGACCGGCGCAGCGCGTCGGCCATGATCAAAAGCTCCATCAGGTTGTCATTGGCCGGGTTCGAGGTGGGCTGGATGATGAACATGTCCTCGCCGCGGACATTCTCGAACACTTCCACGAAAATCTCGGCATCATTGAACCGTTCGATGCGGGCATCCACCAGCCCCACCTGCATCCCGCGATGCAGGGACATGCGCCGCGCCACGGCGGTCGCAAGCGGCATGTTGGCGTTGCCGGAGATCAGCTTGGGTTCGAGGGCATTGGGCATGGGCAAGGTCCTGTCGGAGTTTTGGTCAGCTAAGGCGTGTTTGCGAAGGCGTCCGAGGCGGCAGATGACAGATTCGTGACGTTGATCCCCGCTTAACATGCACGTACCGTGCGGCAAAGCACCCGCCGCCAAGGAGCGCCCGAAAATGCCCCATATCGACTACTTTTTCACAACATTGTCGCCCTATGCCTACATGGCCGGAACCCAGCTTGAGGAGATCGCCGCCAAACATGGCGCCACGATCACCTACAAGCCCGTGGATATCATGACGCTGTTTTCGCGCACCGGCGGCCAGCCGCCCAAGGACCGGCACCCGGCGCGGCAGGCCTACCGGCTTCAGGAAATTCCGCGCCAGGCCAAGAAGGCGGGGATGAAGCTCAACTTACCGGCGGCGCACTGGCCGACCAATGCCGCGCCGTCCTCATACGCGATCATAGCGGCGCAGAATGCGGGCGGCGGTGATCTGGGCGGGCTGGTCCATGCCATCATGCGTGCCTGCTGGGCCGAGGAGCGGGACATTGCGCAGGATGACGTGATCCGCGATTGCCTTGCGCAAAACGGCTTTGATCCCGCGCTTGAGGGTAGCGGGCTGCTCACCGGGGCCGATACCTATGCCGCCAATCTCGAGGAGGCCGTGCAGCGCGACGTATTCGGTTCGCCCTGGTATGCGGTGGACACGGGCCAGAATTTCTGGGGGCAGGACCGGCTGGAGGATCTCGATCTGCATCTGGCCGGAAAGCTCTGACCCGTGCCGCGGGCGGTCCGCGCCGGGTTCGAGACCTACTGGACCACATTCGGGCAGGGGCCGCGGGCGGCGGTGATGATCCATTGCAGCCTGGCCAGTTCGGCCTCATGGGGCGGGCTGGTGAAGCATCTGAGCGGTGCGCTGAGCATGACGGCCTTTGACCTGCCCGGACATGGGCGCAGCGCGGACTGGGACGACCGGGGCGAAATTCAGGAGGTCTCGGCGCGGATTGCCGGGACGTTCTGCGAGGGGCCCACGGACCTGATCGGGCATTCCTTTGGCGCGACCGTGGCGCTGAGGCTGGCGGTGGAGCGGCCCGAACTGGTCCGCACACTGACACTGATCGAGCCGGTGTTCTTTGCCGTGGCACGCCGCGACCGGCCCGATCTCGGGCGCAGGTTCGAGGCCGATCAGGCGGCGTTCATGGCAGCCCGGGCGGCGGGGGATCACCAGGCCGCCGCGCGGGCCTTCACGGCGCTGTGGGGCGAGGGCACGGAGTGGCAGGACATTCCGCCCGAACAGCAGGCCAGGCTGGCCGAGCAGATGCCGCTGGTCGCGGCGGCGGATGGTGTGCTTTTTGACGACACGGCGGGGCTTCTGGCCGATGGCGTGCTGCAGGGGGTGACGCAGCCGGTCCTGTTGCTGGAAGGGAGCCGGTCGCCCCGGATCATCACCCATGTCGTGAGCGGTCTGGCCGCGCGGCTGCCCCATGCCGCGCGCGGCATGATTGTCGGCGCAGGCCATATGGCACCGGTCACGCACCCCGCGCAGGTGAGTACCGAGATATTGCGGTTCTATCTGCGGGGCGGTGTGGCGTGAGGGGCGGCGGGTTGCAAATCCACCCTGCGGCGCGGACGGATGCGCGGCGCGGCGGGGTGAACCCCGCCCTACGAGTCCGGTGCGGCGCGGCGGGGTGAACTCCACCCTACGAGCCCGGCGCGGCGCGGTAGCTGCGCAGCCAATCGGTCATCTGCCAGCGCAGCAGGAAATCCTTGTCATAGACGCGGTATTCGACACCGGCGATTTCGGCTGTGGTCCTGACCTGGTATTCCGCCGCGCCTTCGCGCCCGTCGGTGTCGATCATCACCACCATCGGGGTGAGCCCGGTGAGATGCGCGGCAAAGAGCGCCTGGTGCAGTGAATCGTAGGAGGAGCGTGTGTCCAGACCCACCTCGATCACATGGGTGTCGGTGATGCAGTCCACCTTGATGTAGGTCAGGTCATACGCCGCCGAATAGGGCTGCCGCGCCTCGCTGGTGCCGTCGAGCAGGAGCGCGCAGAGAATGGGGGCGAGGAGTGCTTCGGACATGGGTGCGACATTAACCATTTGTTCACGTTTTGTCGCGTGCGAAAACGGGAGGTGGTTAACAGAAAGGGATGGTAGCGCGGAATTTACCCTAAGAGGAGAAAAGCCCGAGGAACTGGTCGATCAACTCGTCAGTGATCGACCAGTCCGTGACCAGCCGCATCATCAGGCGCTCGTCCGCGTCGCCTTCCAGGTCGCCCCAGAGGCCGTAGACCGCGCCCGCGTCGTGCAGTTTTTGGTGCACGCGGCGGGGCAGGGTGGCGAAGATCATGTTGGCCTGCGGTTCGGCGAGAAACTGGAGGTCCGGGATGTCGCGCAGACCGGCCACCAGACGTGCTGCGCCCGCGTTGGCGCGGCGCGCGGCGTCGGTCCAGTTTTCCGCCGCGAGGTAGCCTTGCATCTGGGCCGAAAGGTAGCGGTGTTTGGAGAAAAGATGTGCTCCGCGTTTGCGGCGCAGCTCGAACTCCCAGGCGTGTCCGGGGTCGAAAAAGATGACCGCCTCGACCCCCATGCAGCCGTTCTTGGTGCCGCCGAGGCTGAGCGCGTCGATGCCGGATTTCCACGACATTTCAGCGGGCGAGCAGTCGAGGGCGACCATGGCATTGGTAAAGCGGGCGCCGTCGAGGTAGGTGGGCAGGTCGTGGGCGCGCGCCACCTCTGTCAGAGCCTTGATTTCGTCGAGTGAATAGACCCGGCCCCTCTCGGTGACCTGGGTGATGTGCACCGGGCCGCGCTGGGCGGCGTGCACGTCGCCCCTGGGCCATTTGGAAATTGCCGCGGACAGCGCGTCGGGCGTCATCTTGTCGTTGTCGCCAACGAGGGTGAGTTTCGCCCCGCCGGTGTAGAACTCGGGCCCGTTGCATTCGTCCACGTTGATATGCGCGAGCGGCGCGCAGAAGATCGTCTGCCAGGGCTGCGCCAGTGTGGCCAGCGCCAGCACGTTGGCCGCCGTGCCGGTGGCCACCAGATAGACCGCCGCCTGGGGCGCCTCGAAGAGGGTGCGGATACGGGTGCGCACGTCCTCCATCAGCGGGTCGTCGCCATAGCTTGGCATGTAGCCGGTGTTGGCCCGGGCCACGGCCTCGATCACGGCGGGCAGGGCGGGGCCGGTATGGTCAGCGCCAAAGAACATCAGGTGGGCTCCTCGATGATGTGATCTTCCCAGTCGTCTTCGTCGATGTCGAATTCGGCAACCGTACGGTTCCGCATGGAAACATTGGCCGTGTGGACCGTCTCGGGCGAGCCGGTGATCAGCGGGTGCCAGTCCGGCAGGGGACGTCCCCGGTGCAGCAGCTTGTAGGCGCAGGTCTCGGGCATCCAGTAGAGGTTGCGATCCATGGTCCTGGGGCTGAGCGAAATGCATTCGGGCACGAACTGGTGGCGGATGTCGTATTGGGCGCAGCGGCAGGTGGTGTCGTCGAAGAGACGGCAGGCCACCCGTGTCAGGGCCACATCGCCGGTCTCGTCATCCTCGAGCTTGTTCATGCAGCATTTGCCGCAGCCGTCGCAGAGCGCCTCCCACTCCTTTTGCGACATGCGCGCAAGCGGCGTGGTTTCCCAGTAGCGGTCCCGCAGACCGGTGCGGTCTATGGGATCGCTCATGACCCGAGGATGGCGCGGGCGCGGGCACAATCGGCATCCATCCGGGCGATGAAGGCCTTGAGATCGGGAAAGGTTTCCTCGGGGCGCAGGTACTCGACCAGCGCCACCGACAGCTCGGCGTCATAGAGATCACCGGAGAAGTCGAAGAGGAACGTTTCGAGATTTGGCACCTGGCCGTTGAACATGGGCCGCACGCCGAGGCTGGCAGCACCGTGGTAGTGGCCCTGATGCGGGCCGGTGAGCACGTCGACCTCGACCGCGTAGACGCCGAATTTCGGCGGGTGCAGCCCTTCGATGGACATGTTGGCCGTGGGGTAGCCCAGCTCGCGCCCGCGCTGTTCGCCGCCCACGACCAGACCGTCGATGCGGTGCCAGTGGCCCAGCATCGCGGCGGCGTCGCGGGGGCGGCCTTCGGAGAGCGCGGTGCGGATGGCGGTGGAGGAGACCTCGCCCAGCTCACCCTCCAGCAGCGTGGCGATGGTGACGCCAAAGCCCATCTGCGCCCCGAAGTCCGTGAGCATCCCGGCATTGCCCGCGCGCCCCTTGCCAAAGCAGAAATCGGCCCCGACGACGACATGGGTCAGCCCCAGCCCGTCGCGGATCACGTTGGCGGCGAACTCTGCGGGCGCGAGGCCGGACAATGCCGCGTTGAAATTGATTTCATAGAGTTTTTCGACGCCCAGTTTTTCCAGGCGGTGGGCGCGCGCCTCGCGGCTCATCAGCCGGAAGGGCGGGGCGTTGGGGGCGAAATACTGGCGCGGATGCGGCTCGAAGGTGAGAATGCCCAGCGGGGCCGCGTTGGACGCCGCGGTCTGCCGCGCAAGGTCGATCACCGACTGGTGGCCCAGATGCACCCCGTCGAAATTGCCGATGGCCACCGACGCGCCGCGGTCGGCCTGATCCACATAGGTATAGTCGCGGATGATCCTCATGCGGCAGGGGTAGCGTGGGGCGCGCGGGGGTGCAAGCTCATGCTGTTCAAAAGCAAATGCCGCCAGATGCTCCAGGCAAAGGACGCGCTCTGCGTGGCAAGGATGGCTGCGAAGGGCCGATAACCGTCGGCTATCTGCTCGTCATTCATTCAGGGGGCATCAGCGAACGCGGCGCGTGCCGGCAATTTGCATTTGAGAAAGCTTTTCCACCCGCCGGCGACGCTGTGCCGCGTGCCTTTGTTTTTGGTTTCGCAGATCCTTCTGCGGAGGCCCCATGGTGCGAAAGAGAGCATCCAGGCGTTTCGTCGTGACCCCGAAGCACCCGGTCAAGGCGACATGCGCACGACGCTCGTATGTCGCACAGCGTTTCGTGAAACGCCGTGAATGGCTTCGGTACGGAATTGTGTCACTGCCGACAGGCCACCAGCTCAGTCGAAGCGGCCCGAAGGTGCCAGCACCGTGGCCTCACCCACCAGAACCTTCTTGCCGTTCACCATGCAGCGGCAATCCAGCTGCACACGCCGTTTGGAATAGTCGATCCCGATCACCTCGACCTCGGCGCGGACCATGTCGCCGGGACGCACGGGGGCGAGGAACTTGAGGCTCTGGCCCATATAGACCGTGCCGTGACCCGGAAGCTGTTCGCCGATCACCGCCGAGATCAGACCGGCGGTCAGCATCCCGTGGGCGATGCGGCCCTCGAAGATCGTGTCGCGGGCATAGTCGTCATCCATGTGGACCGGGTTATGGTCGGTCGAGACCTCGGCGAACATACGGATGTCTTCGTCCGTCACCACCTTTTGCAGGTAGCGCATCATGCCCATCTCGATTTCCTCGATGGTGATGGTTCCGCGCGGCAGGTTGTCCAACATTCGACCCTCCGGATCAGCAGGTGAGTAATTTTCGGACGTCAATGCCCAAGCGTTGGCAACTTTATTACTTTGCAAGTGCAGAAAATCAAGCCCGATTCGCGGGAAAATTTTCTGCCCGCATCCCGGCGCCGCGTGGACTCAGCGCAACCGCCCGATGGTATAGGCCGGGGAGGCGCCTTCGCGGGCAAGGTAGTCCGCCAGCGCCTCGGGATCGGGATCGGGATCGTGAGCGGTGCGGGTTTCCTGTGCGGCCAGTCCGCCCGAGATGAACAGGGCGTCGATGTCTTCGCCGCGCGCGCCTGCGATGTCGGTCAGAATGCCGTCGCCGACGGCCAGAATGCGGGATCGGTCGACATCCCTGCCCAGCGCGGCCAGGCGGCGATAGGCCAGGTCATAGATGGGCGGATGCGGCTTGCCGAAATAGAGGCTTTCGCCGCCCATCTCGGTATAGAGCCGCGCCAGCGCGCCGGCGCACCATTCGCGCGTCTCGCCGCGGTCGACGACGATGTCGGGATTGGCGCAGAGCAGTTTCAGCCCCTTCTGCTTGGCAAAGAGGAACTCGGGCCGGTTCACCGCCGGGTCGGCCAGCGGGTCGAAAGGCCCGCAACAGACGATGCCTGCGGCCTCCTTGAGGTCGACCCGTTCGATGTCGACGGGGGTCTCGATGACCGAGAGCGGCGCGAAAAAACCCGCATCCCGCCCCCATTCGCCCATGAACCAGACCTTGTCTCCCACCATGCCGCGGAACATGGCGGCGCGGGCCGAATCGCCCGAGGTGGCGATGGTGTCATAGGCGTCATCCGGGACGCCGAACCGGGCGAGCTGGGTCTTGACGCCGGCGCGGGGTTTCGGCGAGTTGGTGACAAGCACGACCTTGCCGCCCTGTGCGCGGTAGGCTTGCATCGCCGCGACAGCCTCGGGGAAGGCGAGGATTCCGTTGTGCAGACAGCCCCAGAGGTCGACAAAGAGCGCGTCGTAGCGGTCTGAGATGTCCGCGAGCGATGAAATGATGCGTGTCATACCCGCATTTGCATGGCAGCCGTCACCGGGCGCAACCGGAAAATGCGCATTTTCCGGACCGTTTTGCGCGCGGAAAACGGCTCCCGGTTCAGGCGTTGCGCACCGTTTCGATCATGCGCGACACGTTGTCGGGGTCTGCGTCCGGCGTGATCCCGTGGCCCAGATTGAAGATGTGCGGCCCGCCCCGGAACGCCTCGACGATGCGTCGGGTTTCCGTGACCAGCGCGTCACCGCCCGTGACCATGTGCGACGAGGCGAGATTGCCCTGCACGCAGCCGTCCCGCTGGACATGCGCGGCCGCCCATTCGGCACTCACGCCATTGTCCAGCGCCACGCAATCCGCCCCGGTGGCCCCGGCAAACCCCTCATACCGCGCGCCCGCCTCGCGCGGGAAGGCGATGACCGGTGTTTCGGGGTGGCGGGCCTTGAGCGCGGTGATGATCTGGCGCGCAGGCTCCAGCGCGTAGCGGTCGAAATCCGCGCCCCGGAGCGATCCGGCCCAGCTGTCGAAGAGCTTGACCACCTCGGCGCCGGCCTCGATCTGGGCCGAGAGATAGGTGATCGTGGCGTCCGTGAGCCGTGCCATCAGCGCGTCGAAGGCCGGCCGATCCCGGTCCTTGAGCGCATGGGCCGGGCCCTGGTCCGGCGTGCCGCGCCCGGCGACCATATAGGTGGCAACGGTCCAGGGCGCGCCGGCAAAGCCGATCAGCGTGGTCTCGGGCGGCAGCGCCGACGCAAGGTTGCGCACCGTCTGGTAAATCGGCGACAGGGTCTCGTGGATGTCCTGCGTGGGTCGCAGGGCCTCGACCCCGGCCATGTCGGTGATGGTCGAAAGCCGCGGCCCCTCGCCGGTCACGAACCACAGATCGGCACCCAGGGCCTGGGGCACCAGCAGGATGTCGGCAAACAGGATCGCGGCGTCGAAACCGTAGCGGCGGATGGGTTGCAGCGTCACCTCGGTGGCGAGATCCGGATTGTAGCACAGCGACAGGAAATCGCCCGCCTGCGCGCGCGTGGCGCGATACTCGGGCAGGTAGCGCCCGGCCTGCCGCATCATCCAGATCGGCGGGGTCGGCAGTGCCTCGCCCGCAAGGGCGCGCAGAATGGTCTTGGAAGCGGTCATGAGAACTCCTGATGGTCGCGCCCTAGGTCACGTCTGAGCCGGGGGAAGTCAAGGCCGAGGTCGCTTGCCTCGGGCCCGCGCGGCGGCTAAAGACGCGCCATGAAAACCCCGTTTCCCACCCCGGCCCGGACCCTGAAAATAGGCACGCGCGGCTCACCGCTCGCGCTGGCCCAGGCCTATGAGGCGCGCGACAGGCTGGCCGCCGCCCATGACCTGCCAGAGGATGCGTTCGAGATCGTGGTGATCACCACGACGGGCGACCGGGTGCTGGACCGGCCGCTCAAGGAGATCGGCGGCAAGGGGCTTTTCACCCGCGAGATCGAAGAGGCGCTGCTGAGCGGGTCCATCGACATTGCGGTGCATTCGATGAAGGACATGCCGGTCCTGCAGCCCGGGGGGCTGGTCATTGACTGCTATCTGCCGCGCGAGGATGTGCGCGATGGCTTTGTCAGCCCCGGCGCGCTCAGGCTGTCCGAACTGCCCGAGGGCGCGAAGGTCGGCAGCTCTTCGCTGCGCCGCCGCGCGCAGGTGCTGGTGGCGCATCCGCATCTGCAGGTGGTCGAGTTTCGCGGCAATGTGCAGACACGCCTGCGCAAGCTTGACGAGGGCGTGGCGGCCTGCACTTTCCTGGCGATGGCGGGGCTCAACCGGCTGGGGCGGGCGGATGCGGCGATGTACGCCCTTTCACCCGACGAGATGCTGCCCGCGGTCGCACAAGGGGCGATCGGGATCGAGCGCCGGGCCGAGGATCGGGACACCGCCGTCCTGCTCGAGGCGATTCACGATGGGCTCACGGGCCAGCAACTGGCTGCGGAGCGGGCCTTTCTCGCCGCCCTGGATGGTTCGTGCGAGACGCCAATTGCAGGCCTGGCCGAACTGACGGGCGGCACGCTGCGCCTGCGTGGCGAAATCCTGCGCCCCGATGGCAGCGAGCGCCTGAAGGATGATCGCTGCGCCCCGGTCGAGGACGGTGCGGCGCTGGGTGAGGCCATGGCGCGGGACCTGCTGGCGCGGGCGGGGCCGGGGTTTTTCGACTGGCGGGCGTGAGCAACTGGCTGACAGCGGAGGACTTGGGTATTTGACACCAGAAAGAAGCAGGGTCGCGCCCCTGTTTCTGCTGGCTCGGTTTCTTCTGGCTCCAAATATCCTCGCCGAAGGCACGATTCCCGCGCGGCACATCAGGGATCGGGCAGGACCTTGCCGGGGTTCAGGATACCCCTGGGATCGAGCGCCGATTTGATCGCCCGCATCGCAGACAGAGCGGCGGGGTCCTTGTGGGCGGCCATGGCGGGTTTCTTGAGGGTGCCGATCCCGTGCTCGGCGGAAAAGCTGCCGCCCAGGGCGATGGCGGCCTCTTCGACCGCGTCGTGGATGGCGTGATGCACCGCCATGTCCTGCGTGGTCGGCCAGAGTGCGAAATGCAGGTTGCCATCGCCCAGATGCGCCACCGACAGGTTCCGGGCCCCGGGATCGAACCGCGCGGTGATGGCGTCGATCTGTGCCAGCATGTCCTGCATCCGGTCCAGCGGCACGGCGATGTCATTGTCCACATAAGGCGAGTGCAGGCGGCAGACTTCGGCGGCAGCCTCGCGCCGGGCCCACATCTCGCGGCGCTGCGCCTCGTTCTGCGCCACCACCGCATCCAGAACGCCGCCACGTTCCAGCGCATCCCCCAGCACCTCCTGGAGATGCGAAACGCAGGGCAGGCTGCCGTCTGCTTGCGGTGTGGCATCGCGCGGCGCAGTGGCACCGATCTCGATCAGGATGTTCACGTCATACGCGTCGTCAAAGGGCGCGCGGGCCTCGGGAAACGTGTTCAGATGCGCCGCGATATAGTCGCGCGGCATATACTCGAACGCCTCGACCGCGCGGCCTGTTTCCTCGTTCAGCCGGTTGAGCAGGGCGAGTGCCGCGCCGATGTCCGGGACCGCAACCATCGCTGTGGCATAGGCGCGGGGTCTGGGGAAAAGCCGCAGCGTCGCGGCGGTGATCACGCCCAGCGTCCCTTCGGCCCCGATCAGCAGGTGCTTGAGGTTGTAGCCGGAATTGTCCTTGTGCAGTTGGCTCATCAGGTTCACCACCTCGCCGGTGGGCAGCACCGCTTCGAGCCCCAGGCACAGATCGCGCGCATTGCCGTAGCGCAGCACGTTCGAGCCGCCCGCATTGGTCGAAAGCACCCCGCCGATCATCGCCGAGCCGCGCGCACCGAAAAAGAGCGGGAAGATGAGGCCATGCGCCTCCACCGCCTCGTGGACCGTTGCGAGCACGGCCCCGGCCTCGACAATCGCCACGCGGGCGGCGGGACGGATTTCGCGGATGGCCTTCATCCGTTCCAGCGACAGCAAGAGCGCGCCGGGGGCGGCCGTACCCCCCGTCAGACCGGTGCGGCCCGCGACGGGCACCACGGGGGTCCGGGTGTCGTTGGCCAGTTTCAGGATGGCCGACACTTCGGCGGTGCTGCCGGGGCGCAGCACGGCCAGGGGCGCGCCCTGATCCTCGCCGGCCCAGTCCAGCGCATAGGGCTGTGCGTCCTGGCCGGTCAATACGTGAGGGGGGCCAAGCAGGGCGCGCAACCGGTCGAGCATGTCAGATCGTCATGTGCCGGGCCCGGGCGCCGCGCTCGATGGCGGCCGCGTGCAGGCGGTCGATGTTGAGCTCGTAGCGGATTTCCTCGAGCAGGCGCAGCTCGCTTTCGGCCAGCGCGCCGTCGGCAGCGGCCACGTCGCAGGCCAGCGCGTAGGCGGTCTCGAAGAGCTGCTCGGGCAGGTTGTCGCGTACCAGCCCGAAGAGCGCATCCAGCCCGTCCTCCTGACCGAAGAGATCGAACACCACCTGCGCGATGCGGCGCATACGGTCGAGGTCATAGTCGCCGAAGATGGGCAGGTTGTTCACCGCGACCTCGATCTTGACCAGTTCGGAGGTGCGGATTTTCTCGTCCGAGGCCGAGACGGCGATCATGACGGCCACGAGGCAATCCTGGGGGCTGAGCGGATGGGGGATCGGATCGGTCATGGGGGCCCTTTCGGCGTTTCGGTGTTGCGGTGCAGAATATTGACCTTGCCCCCCCACGGCAATAGGTAGCCACAGGCCTGTCGTGTTCTGCCGCAGGCGGTACCGGAGAGCACCCATGTCCAATCTGCGCGACGCCGCGATGCAATCGAAAGCCTGGCCCTTCGAAGAGGCGCGCCGGGTGCTCAAGCGGTATGAGAAGGCTCCGCCCGAAAAGGGCTATGTGCTGTTCGAGACAGGCTATGGCCCCAGCGGGTTGCCGCATATCGGCACGTTCGGCGAAGTGCTGCGCACCACGATGATCAAGCGGGCGTTCGAGGAAATATCGGACATCCCGACCAAGCTCGTCTGCTTTTCCGACGATCTGGACGGGATGCGCAAGGTGCCGGGAAACGTGCCACAGCGCGAAATGCTGGCCGAGCACATGCACAGGCCTCTGACGGATGTGCCCGACCCGTTCGGCGAATACGAGAGCTTTGGCCATCACAACAACGCCATGCTGCGCCGGTTCCTCGACACGTTCGGATTCGAGTACGAGTTCATCTCGGCGCGGGATTTCTATCGCTCGGGACAGTTCGACACGGTGCTCAAGCTGGCGGTGGAGCGCTATGACGAGGTGATGAAGGTCATGCTGAAGTCGTTGCGCGAGGAGCGCCAGCAGACCTATTCGATCTTCCTGCCGATCCATCCCGATACGGGTCGCGTGCTCTATGTGCCGATGAAGAAGGTGGACGCCGAGACGCACATGATAACCTTTGATGACGAGGAGGGCCGCGAGTGGACGCTGCCGGTCACGGGCGGCAACGTGAAACTGCAGTGGAAGCCCGATTTCGGTGCGCGCTGGGCGGCGTTGGGCGTGGATTTCGAGATGTATGGCAAGGAACATGCCACGAACACGGCGATTTATGACCGGATTTGCGAGATACTTGGCGGCCGCAAGCCCGAGCATTTCAGCTATGAGCTGTTCCTCGACGAGAATGGTCAGAAGATTTCCAAATCCTCGGGCAACGGCATTTCGATCGACGAATGGCTGACCTATGCCAGCACTGAATCGCTGTCGTATTTCATGTATCTCAAGCCCAAGACCGCAAAGCGGATGCATTTCGACGTGATCCCCAAGGCGGTGGACGAGTATCACCAGCAGCTGCGCGCCTATGCGGACCAGGACGAAAAGGCGCAGTTGAACAATCCCGTCTGGCACATCCATGGCGGGGACGTGCCGCAAAGCAACATGATCGTGCCGTTCTCCATGCTGCTGAACCTGGCCGGTGTCGCGAATGCCGAAGCAAAGGATCAGCTCTGGGGGTTCATCCGGCGCTATGCGCCCGAGGCGAGCCCCGAGACGCATCCCGATCTGGATGCCGCCGCGGGCTATGCCGTGCGTTACTACAATGATTTCGTGAAACCCGCGAAGGTCTATCGTGCGCCGACGGATCTGGAGCGCGAGGCGTTGGAAGAGCTGCGTGCCGGTCTGGCGGCCTGGGAGGGGCCTGCGGACCCCGAAGAGCTGCAAAGCCTCGTCTTTGCCTGCGGTCGTGAGCGGTTCGACCCGCTGCGCGACTGGTTCAGGGCGCTCTACGAAGTGCTGTTGGGCGCCAGCCAGGGACCGCGTTTCGGCGGATTCATCGCGCTATACGGCATCGAGGAAACGATCGCGCTGATCGACCGGGGGCTGGCCGGCGAACTGGTATAGGGTGGGGTTTTACCCCACCACGCGGCGCGCATTGAGCGGACAGGCGGGGTGAACCCCACCCTACGGCAGGCATCGGTGTGTCAAACCGACATCGCGAGCACGCGGCTGATCCGGGTGAGCGACCGGCCGGATTGCTCCAGCCACGTGTTGAAGGCCGATTGCACGGCGCGCATCGCGGTCTTGGAGGCGGGTTGCTTGTCCACCACGCCTTCGGCAATGAGCCGCGCAACAACGTCCCGCGAAAGGACAAAGCCGTCGCGCCCGGCAAAGCGCATCGCGTATTGCCCGGTGCTGCCGCCGATGCGCGCGCCACGTGTCTTCAGCATCTCCAGAAGGCCGATATAGTCCGTCGGGGGCCAGTCACCGAACACCTTGCCCGCGCCGCCCAGCTCGCGCAGCTCCAGCAGGAAGGCCGCGTTGTCGCGCACCGTGGCGATCTTCATCGGATTTCGCACGATGCGGGTGTCCGCCACCAGCGCGTCGAACATCCGGTCATCCATGAAGGCGCAGCGGTCCGGGTCGAACCCGTGAAAAGCCGCTTCGAACCCGTCCCACTTGTTTTCGATCACCTGCCAGTTGAACCCGGCCTGGAACACGCATTTGGTCATGATCGACAGCCAGCGATCTTCGGGCAGGGCGGCCAGTTCGGCACCGCTCCGGGGCCGGTCGAGCATCGCCTCAAGCGCGTCGGCCCCGCCCTTGCGGGATGCCGCGATGTCGAAGATTTCCGCGAAGTGGCGCATGATCCATTCCCTCTCTCCCGGTTTTATCATGCCGTTTTCGACGGGCGACCGGCAACTGACAATTCCTTGCGCCAGATCAAGGCCGGGGGTGCTGTCACCTGCCAGTCTGGTCCGTAGCAGCGGCAGGAGGTGGATATGAAACAGTTTGCAGCACAGTTTGCAGCACTGGGCGGGCTGGGAGTTCTGGTGGCCTGTGCCACGGTGTCGATGCCCGAGCCGCCGGAGGGGCGGGCGATCTATTCGGAATATTGTGCGCAATGCCACGGGATTTCGGGCACGGGCAATGGCCCCTGGGCCAGTTCGATGACCCCGCGGCCCGCGGACCTGACGCGGTTGGCCTTGAATGGCAGCTTCGACCGGGCGCGGGTGCTCAACATCGTGGACGGATATGACCGCACGGGCCTGCCGGGGCAGCAAATGCCCGAGTTCGGCCTGCTTCTGAGCGGCGACACGGTGCCGCTGGACACAGGCGACGGGGTGCTGACCCCCACGCCGCGTCCCCTGGCGGCGCTGCTGGTCTATCTGGAGAGCATTCAGGCGCAGTGATGCGGGTCAGCGCAGCTCGATGATCGATTTCCCCAGCCGGAAGGGCGCGGCAAAGCTCACCAGGCACAGCGAGAGGATCTGCAAGACCAGGATGAAGGCGTTGTCCTGAAGCACCGCCCATTCTTCGCTGAGCTTGGATATCTGTGCGATCAGCCGGTCATAACTCTGCGCCAGGATCAGGTAGTCGGCCACGACCTGCGGACTGTCGCCGCGCAGTGCCGAGAGCGCGGCGTCGATGTCGGCATTGCGCGTGGTGAAAACCAGGAACCGGCTGGGATCGAAGGCATCGGCCCTGGCGCTCATGTCCTGCATGTCGCCCTGGTTGGCCCGCGAAAAGAGGCTGAGGCCGGACAGCGGGGCGATCTCGTCGGTGATGGCGATGAAGAGCGGCAATTCGGCATTGCTCGCAGTCGAGGCGGACAGAAAATCGACCTTGTCGCAGAGCGTCAGGAGCGGGGCCGAGGACGCGGTTTCGCAATAGCCCAGCCGGAAGCGGCCCGCGTCACGATCGAAACCCGTGGTCGCGGAAAAGGCCACGTCGATCTGGCGCTCGATGCGGCTGGTGTCCTCGGTATAGACGCCCGCGATGAGGGCCCCCAGGGCCCCGATCCCGCCAAGCAGAACCCAGACCAGGTCCGCGACCTTCCAGATGCGGTGCCCGGCCGGCTTGCGGAACAGGAAACCCGTGCCGATGCAGCCGATCACGAAAAACAGGATCAGAAGCGGCAGCTGGTTGTCGAGGATGAATGTCATGCGCCGGGTCCAGGCTGGGGATGGGGTGACCTTAGGGCGGGTTCACGGTGCCGGGCAAGGGCGTGTCCGCAACCAGAGCCATTGTGGCGGGCTCGGGCGCGGTCTCAGCTGCAGATGCCCTCGATCTGCACCCCGTCCCAGGGCAGGGCGACCCGGTCGGGAACACGGAGCCGGTCCAGAGGCATCGCGTCGCGGATCATCGCCTCGAGACGCCCTGTGCGGGGGGCCGCGGGGTCCAACGTGGCACAGCAGACATACTCCTCGACGATCCCGGCCTGCTGCTCATAGGAATAGTCCAGGAACCGCGCCTGTGTCGCGATGTCGAAGAGATACGGGTCCTTGCCCCTGCCATGCTCGCGCGCCGCGCGCCAGGGGCTGTAACCAGTGGTCGCACGGTTCTGCCATTGCCAGACATGGGCGAGCTCATGGGCAAAGATCATGGCCTCGAGCAGACCCATCTGATCTGGATAGCCGGCAAGGTAATCGTCCAGATAGTAGGACCTGGAAAACAGGATGCGGTTGTAGAGCGCCACAGCGGCGGGGGCGACGGTCACGATCTCGGTCTCGGGCTCGGGCAGTATGCGCTCGCGGCAGGCCAGGCGCGGGCGTTTGTCGCGCCGGAAGCTGACGGAATCAACCGGCGCGCCGCGCACGAAACGGACGCGGCTGGTGTCGAGCGAGGGGCCGTGCAACTGTGCGGCAAAGCTCTTTTCCGCAGGGGTGAGCGGTCGCCCGCAGGCCGAGAGAGCGGCTGCGGAAAGGACAAGGACGAATATGACGTGCACGCGCATGATGCAACGATAGCACTGCCTTGCGGGCAGGGCGAGAGGGTGAAATCCGCCCCGGCGCGTGCAGGCCCCCGCTTCCCGCGGGGGGCCGGGCCCAAAGCGTTTCGGAAAAAGTCGTGAAACAGGAATTTCGCGAACCGCTTCGGCCGGGCCGGCGGCACCGTCGCCGCTCTGGCCGGGAAACGGTCCAGGCCGCACCCCGGCGACGGAATTGCTGTTGACTCGGGGGCTGGCCCGGGTAAAAGGCGGGCTTCATACGAGCTTTCACGGGCCGCCCGCGCCGCCCGTTGCAGGAGACACGCCATGGCGAAGCCGACCACCATCAAGATCCGCCTGAACTCGACCGCAGGCACGGGCCATTTCTACGTGACCAAGAAAAACGCCCGCACCATGACCGAGAAGATGATTGTGAAGAAATACGACCCGGTCGTGCGCAAGCATGTCGAGTACAAGGAAGGCAAGATCAAGTAGGATCAGCCTTCTGACGGTCGAAAGACAGCCGCGCCGTCCAAGCGCGGCTTTTTCGTGTGCGGGCGTGACCTGATAGAGTGGCTGCGCCACGCAGGTTTGTCTGATTGGGGGCCAGCCCCCAAACCCCCGGGATACTTACGGCCAGAAGATGCCCGGGGTCTTCATCTTTCCAAAAATACTCCCGCCGGAGGCGTCGGTATGTTGCGGGCGTCGCGAGGCCGGGATAGGCGCGTCCTGCCTGCCGCAAGCGGCCCGAGGACGAGGCCCGCAGGGCGAGGACGAGACATCCTCGTGCGCGCGCCAGCGCGCTCATCCGGATCACGCAAAAAAGGGGCCGGTCGAGGTGACCGGCCCCTGATCCTGTGATCGTGCGTTCTGTTACTCGCGGCTGCCGAAGAGTTGCAGAAGGAACATGAACATGTTGATGAAATCGAGATAGAGGTTCAGCGCGCCCATGATGGCGGCCTTGCCCAGCATTTCGGTGTCGCCGAGGTGAACCATCTCGAGATAGGTGTTCTTGATCTTCTGCGTGTCATAGGCGGTGAGGCCCGCAAAGATCAGCACGCCGAGGATCGAGACGGCGTACATGATCGCTTCGCTCTGCAGGAAGAGGTTCACGACCATGGCCACGATGATGCCGATCACACCCATGATCAGGAACGAGCCCCATCCGGAGATGTCCTTCTTGGTCGTGTAACCCCAGAGCGACAGCCCTGCAAAGGCGATGGACGTGACCAGGAAGACCTGAACGATCGACATGCCGGTATAGACCAGGAAGATCGAGCTGAGCGACAGCCCCATCAGCAAGGCAAAGGCGTAGAACGTCAGCTGGAGCCCGGCGGCGGACAGCCGGTTCGCCGCGGCGCCCAGGCCGAAGAAGATGAAGGCGAGGGGCGCAAACATGATCACCCATTTGAGCGGCGACATGTAGATGGCCTCGCCCAGTCCGGTCAGGTACTGCCCGTCGCGGATCGCCACGCTGGCGCCCGCCGGATCGCTGGTCACGGCCAGGCCGGCAATGGCCCAGGCGGCCAGAAACGTGATGAATGTGCCCACGGACATCGTGCCGTAGACCTTGTTCATGTGCGCGCGCAGCCCCTCATCGATCTGGACGGCGCGGGTGCCGGCGGCAGATGTTGCGCGGATTGTGTCGAATTCAGCCATTAAAGCCTCCGATAAGTGGACCAACCCCGTCGGATGACGGGTATTGCCCATAATATCGGTCAGGAACCTTTTGGTTTCAAGGGTTGAAACCCCCGGAGTTCGGCGAATTCTCGGGGGTTTCGGGTTTGTGGTCACCCCATGTCCCAGAACGGGCGGCGTGCCTCGGCAAGCGCCTCTTGCCGGGTCAGTCCCATATCGGCGAGCGCCCGGTCGTCGAGCGTGGCCAGGATGCGGCGTTGGCGGGCAATCCTGATCCAGGTCACAAGCGGAAGGCGCGGACCGGTTGTGGCGTGGGACCGGGTGCGGGTGGAGGTGAAGCCGTACATGTCATTTCCTTTCCGTTTCGTGATGGATCGGGCCATTTGCATTTTCAACATTGATATATCTGGCAGATGTGGCATGATATGTGAAATGAATGATTGATGATAATTGCATCAAGGAACGTGATGAATGAGAAATCTCGACATGACCACGCTGCGCTCCTTTCTGGCGGTGGCTGAGCATGGCGGTGTCACCCGCGCGGCGGGGGCGCTGAACCTCACGCAGTCAGCGGTCAGTATGCAGCTCAAGCGGCTGGAGGATTTGCTGGACATCCAGCTTCTGGACCGCTCGAACCGCAAGATAGCGCTGACCGGATCGGGCGAGCAGATGCTCAGCTACGCGCGTCGCATCGTGGCGCTGAATGACGAGGCGGTGGGGCGGCTGACCGAGGAGCTGTATGAGGGCGAGATCACGCTGGGTGTGCCGCATGACATCGTCTATCCGGTGATCCCGCGGGTTCTGAAGACATTCAACAGCATCTTTCCGAGGGTGAAGGTGCAATTGCGCTCTTCCAGTACGATGCGGCTGCGCGACGAGATGGAGAGAGGCGAGGTTCATGTCATCCTGACCACCGAGGCGGGCGTCGGCGAGGGTGGTGAAACGCTGGCCGAGATGCCCCTGCGCTGGACCGGAGCGACGGGCGGCGTTGCCTGGAAGAAGCGCCCCTTGCGGCTGGCCTTCTGTTCGCTGTGCATTTTCCGGCCCATCGTGATCCGCAGGCTCGACGAAGAGGGGATCGATTGGGAACTGGCGGTCGATTCCGAGGATGACCGGGCCATCGAGGCGCTGGTCAGTGCCGACCTGGCCATCGGCGCGCTGCTGGAAGACAGTATTCCGCCGCATCTCGAGGCCTTGCCCGCCTCCGGCTGCGACCTGCCGGATCTCGGCAGTCAGAAGATCAATCTCTATCAGCGCAAGGGCGAGGATGGTGCCGTCACACAAGAGCTGATGCGGATGCTGCGGCAGGGATTCGCGGCCCCGGTCCCGGCATCCGCCCCGGTTCTGATCCGCGAGGCGTAAGCGCGACGGTTGCGGCCGGGCGCGATTCTTTCAAAAGAAATCGGACCGAAATCCTTGAAGGATTTCGCGCCCCGGAGGGTCAGGGCGTGACGACGACCTTGCCGGTGGACTTGCGGGATTTCAGCAGATCCAGCGCCGCGCCTGCCTCGGTCAGGGGCAGGACATGGCTGACATGGGGTTTGATGCGGCCCTGCCTGTACCACGACAGAAGAGTCGCCATGCTGTCCGTCACCACCTGCGGTTTGAACGCCAGATAGCCGCCCCAGTAGAGTCCCATCACCGTCAGGTTCTTGACCAGCAGGTGATTGGCCGGAATTCGGGGCACGTCGCCGCTGGCAAAGCCGATGGGCAAGATCCGCGCTTCGGGGTTGCAGGCGCGGAACGCCGCCTTGAACTGCTCGCCGCCGACCGGATCATAGACCACGTCTGCCCCGCCCAGGGCCTTGACCCGTTCGCGGATGTCCCCGGCCCCGGCGTCGATCAGGTGGTGCGCCCCGGCGGCGCGGGCGACCTCGAGTTTTTCGGCGCCGCGGGCGCAGGCGATCACGGTGGCACCCATGGCGCGGCCGATCTCGACCGCGGTCAGTCCGACGCCGCCCGCAGCCCCCAGCACCAGCAGCGTTTCGCCCGGTTGCAGCCGTGCCTTGTAATCCAGTGCGACATGGCTGGTGCCATAGGCGATCTGGAAGGCGGCGGCCTCGGCAAAGCTCATGTCGTCGGGCAAGGGGACGGCCCGGTTCGCCGGGAAGCACCCCATATCGGCCAGCCCGCCCTGGCCGGCAAAGACCGCTGCGCGGGTGCCCGGCGCGGGGCCTGTCGTGTCCGGGCCGAGCGCATCGACGACGCCTGCCACCTCCATCCCGAGGGTAAAGGGTGGCGCGGGCGTGTCCTGGTAGCTGCCGTTGCTCATCAGCAGGTCGGCGAAGTTCAGGCCGCAGGCCTTGATCCGCAGGCGCAGCTCGCCCTGTGCGGGCTCCGGCACGGGTCTGTCGACAAGCGCCGCGGGAGCATCGAAGCCGGTGATCTGAAAGGCGCGCATCCTGGCGGGTCCTCGTGTCATGGTGACTGGGTCACAGGGTCTGGCCGGTCCGTCGGCCGGGGCTTCGGTCCATGCCTCGACCGGTCCGTTGGCGGGTGTTTTGACGCAGGCGCGGGAAAAAGTCGAGGTATCGGCCTGCGTGCGGCAACAAAATGTCGCGGGGTTCCGTTTCCCGCTATAATTGTTTCAATTTTGATCAAATATCTTCTCGGCGAGGAGAAAACCGTGTATCGTCTGCCATAAGTCGACATGCCGTCGGACCCGGGAGAGAAAGGGTCGGTCGGGGTGGTGCGTGTATTTCAGACCCGCGCGCCGCGCATGTCGGTGTTACGAGTGTCGAGTTGCGAAAAGGGAGCACAAGAGTATGCCGCATCCAGTCGATGTCCATGTTGGGAAACGGATCCGTCACCGCCGGTGGCTGGTCGGGATGACCCAGCAACAGCTTGCCCAGAGTGTCGGGATCAAGTTCCAGCAAATCCAGAAATACGAAACCGGCGCCAACCGGGTCAGCGCGTCCCGTCTGTGGGACATCGCGGCCTCGATGGATGTCGATGTGAGTTTCTTCTTCGAAGGGCTCGAGAAGCAGTCGAATGCCGCCAGCGCCGCGACCTCTGTCGGTGATCTTCTGGGCGACAAGGAAGCGCTCGATCTCGTGCGGTCCTATTACGCGATCCCCGAGAATCAGCGCCGTCGCCTGTTCGAACTTGCCCGGGTGCTCAGCGACGTGGCTTGAGGCCCGGAGGTTTCCGGTCTACCACTGATCCCGACGGGTCAGGGGGAGGTCGGACTTCGTGGACAGGGAACGTGTTTTCGAAGCCGCCCATGCGGCGGCGGATGCCGCTCGCAGGGCGGTTTTGCCTTATTTCCGGACAGATAACCTGGGCGCGGACAACAAGCTGGAGGGCGGGTTCGACCCGGTGACGGAGGGCGATCGGGCCGCGGAACGGGCGATGCGCGATGTGCTGGCCGAGCTGTGTCCAGAGGATGCCGTCCTGGGTGAGGAATACGGCACCAGGCCGGGTACGAGCGGCCTGACCTGGGTTCTGGACCCGATCGACGGCACGCGCGGTTTCCTGTCGGGCACGCCGACCTGGGGTGTCCTGGTCGCGCTGTCGGATGAGACAGGCCCGGTCTACGGCCTGATCGACCAGCCCTATATCGGCGAGCGGTTCGAGGGAGGGCTGGGCCGCGCCGGACTGACCGGCCCGCAGGGGTCGCGGCCGCTTGCGGTGCGCGGCGAGCGCCCCCTGGAGGAGTGCATTCTGTTTTCGACGGCCCCGGATATGGGAACCCCGGATGAGGTGGCCGTATTCGACGAGGTCTCAAGGCGCGCGCGCCTGACGCGCTTTGGCATGGATTGTTACGGGTATGCTCTGATCGCACTTGGCCAGATCGACCTGGTGATCGAGGCCGGTCTCGCGCCCTATGACATTCAGGCGCCCATCGCGGTGATCGAGGCGGCGGGCGGCATCGTGACCGATTGGCAGGGGGGACCGGCGCATGGTGGTGGCCGGGTGGTGGCCGCTGCCGGACGGGCACAGCATGTGGCCGCGCTCGAGCTGCTTTCGCGCATCGGTTGAAGGCGTTCGGAGCACAGCGTGGCCCGAGGGCACAGGAGTGGCGCATGTACAGGGGACCGTTGGTGATGGTGCTGGGCGGGGGGCTTGCCGCCTGCGCACCCGTTGAGCCAGCGGCGATTCCCGCGCCCGCGCAGAACGGACGGGCCGAGCAGGCCGGACAAGCCGGACAGGCCGCCGCTGGCAGCGTCACGGGCGCCCTGGCCGAGGTCAACGCGTTTCGCGCCCGGGCGGGGGTGGCAGTCCTGCGGCAAAGCGCGGTGTTGTCCCGGGTCGCGGCAGGACATGCCGCCGATCTTGCCGCCACGGGGCGGTTTTCGCATGAGGGGCGCGATGGTTCGAGTGTCGGGGACAGGGCGCGCCGCGCCGGGTACCGCTATTGTTTCATTGCCGAGAACCTCGCCCGTGGGCCGGGCAGCCTGGACGAGGTGATCTCGGGCTGGAGGGCCTCGCCGGGGCATCGCGCCAACATGCTGAACGTGGAGGCTGACGAGATGGCGCTGGTTCGGCAGGGCGACCTGTGGGTCATGGTTCTGGGCCGCGGCGGGTGTTGAGCGGGCTGTGGTTTCGCCACGGGTTCGGGCGTGATCCAAAGGCGTGTGCGCCACGCAGGTTTGTTTTGCGAGGGGCCGGCCCCTCGAGCTCCCCGGGATATTTCCGGCCAGAAGAAAGACGGGCTGACGCGGTGGTACGAAATCCGGCCGGAAGCCGGGATGGCCGGTGGTGCCGCGCGGCGCGGCGCAACCCTTCATTTTTCGGATACCACCCGAGTTCAAAACCCATTACATCTGCGATGCGCGCGATTTCACGAGGGGGGATGCGGCATGAGCGACAATGACGATGCCCATGACCCCGATGCGGAGCGCGACGAGGATGACGACGCCGCCTATGTTCTGAGCGACAAGGCCATTGCGCGCATCATGAATGCGGTCGACAACCACGACCACGACCAGCTGTTGCGGGAGATGGAGCCGCTGCACGCGGCGGACATCGCCGACCTTCTGGAACAGCTCAGCGCCTTCGATCGCCGCCGCCTGATCGAGCTCTACGGCCCCGAGTTCGACGGTGACGTGCTGACCGAGCTGGACGAAGCGGTGCGCGAAGAGGTGATCGAAATCCTCAATCCGCAGGTTCTGGCGGATGCGGTGCGCGAGCTGGAATCCGATGATGTGGTGGACCTCATCGAGGACCTGGAGGGCGAGCGGCAGGATGCGATCCTGGAGGTGCTCGAGGATAGTGACCGGATTGCCGTTCGCCAGTCGCTGACATATCCCGAATATTCCGCCGGCCGCCTGATGCAGCGCGAAGTGGTGATGGCACCCGAGCACTGGAATGTCGGCGAGGCCATTGATTTCCTGCGCAATCAGGACGATCTGCCGGATCAGTTCTATCACCTCGTGCTGGTGGACCCGCGCCTGCACCCGGTGGGCAATGTCACTCTGGGCAAGCTCATGGCCTCGCGGCGCGAGATCATGCTGACCGATCTGACCGAGGAGACGTTCCATGTCATTCCGGTGGACCAGGACGAAGGCGACGTGGCCTATGCATTCAACCAGTATCACCTGATCTCGGCCCCGGTGGTGGACGAGAACGGGCGCCTTGTCGGGGTGATCACCATCGACGACGCCATGGCCGTGCTGGACGAAGAGCACGAAGAGGACATCATGCGGCTTGCGGGCGTTGGCGAGGGCAGTCTGAGCGACAAGGTGATCGATACCACGAAGCGGCGCTTTCCCTGGCTGGCGGTGAACCTTGTGACGGCGATCCTTGCCAGCCTCGTGATCGCGCAGTTCGAGGCGACCATCGCGCAGTTCGTGGCGCTGGCCGTCCTGATGCCGATCGTGGCGTCGATGGGCGGCAATGCGGGCACACAGAGCCTGACGGTGGCGGTGCGCGCGATTGCCACCAAGGACCTGACCGGGCGCAATGTGTGGCGCGTGATCCGGCGCGAGGTGCTGGTGGGGCTGATCAACGGCGTGATCTTTGCGGTGGTGATGGGCGTGGTCGGCGTGGTGTGGTTCGGCGGGCCCGAGCTGGGATATGTGATCGCGGCCGCGATGGTGATCAACCTCGTGGTCGCGGGCTTTGCCGGGACGGTGATCCCGGTGCTGCTGGAGCGGATGGGAATCGATCCGGCCCTGGCTTCGGGGGCCTTTGTCACGACGGTGACGGATGTGGTGGGCTTCTTTGCCTTTCTGGGATTGGCGGCGGTGGTGCTGTTGTGACGAAACTCGACGAGATCAAGGCGGAGGCCCGCAAGGCGGCCTTTGCGCGGCGCAAGGCGGCGCATGAGGCCGCGGGACCGGGGGCGTCGGGGCATCTGAGCGAGGTGCTGGCCGGGTATCGCGGGGTGCCGCTGTCGGGTTACATGCCGATCCGCACCGAAATCGATCCCTTGCCCGCCATGGAAGAGGCTGCGGCGCATGGCCCGGTCGGCGTGCCGGTCATCCGGGGGGCGGGGTTGCCGCTGGAGTTTTCGCGCTGGGAGCCGGGATGCGCGTTGAGGCAAGGACCGTTCGGCGCGCTCGTGCCGGACGTCGATGAAGTCTTCGAGCCGGAGATCCTGATCGTGCCGCTGGTGGCCTTCGACCGGACCGGCGGGCGGCTGGGCTATGGTGGCGGGTTCTATGACCGCACGCTCGAGCGGTTGCGCGCCCGGCGCGCGACCCTGGCCATCGGGTTTGCCTATGCCGCACAGGAAGCCGAGATTTTGCCGCTGGAGCCGACAGACCAGCCTCTGGACATGATCGTGACCGAGACGGGCGTGATCGCATTTTGACAAGGTGCGGTGGGTTGGCACCCACCCCAACGGGAGGCTGCGATGGCCGAACATGACTATTGCGTGCGTATCGCCTGGACGGGGAACCGGGGCAAGGGTACCGAAAGCTATCGGGGCTATGACCGCAGCTGGAACCTGGAGACGCCGGGCAAACCGGTGATCGAGTGTTCCAACGAACCGCTGCTGGGAGGCGACCCGACCAGGCACAACCCCGAGGACATGCTGATCGCGGCGCTCTCGTCGTGTCACATGCTGTGGTATCTGCATCTGGCCGGCGAGGCGGGTGTCGTGGTGCATGGCTACGAGGACGAGCCGCTGGCGGTGGGCGAGACGCTGAGCGACGGGGCGTCGCGGTTTCTGCGCGCCACGCTGCGACCGCGGGTCACGGTGGCCGAGGGCACGGACCTGGCGCGCGCGGATGCGGTGCATGGTGAAATCCACAAGGTGTGTTTCATCGCCCGGTCGGTGAATTTCCCGGTGGAAATCAAGGCGCGCTACAGGATCGGTGGAGCGGGTCAGACCGTGGGATCATGAGTATTTTTGGAAAGATGAAGACTGACATTCCGCTTCATCTTTCCACAAATACTCAAAAAATCAAACGGGTTCAGCGCAGTCAGATGTCTGTGGCGATTTTGCGCAGCTCGAATTTCTGGATCTTGCCCGTGGAGGTCTTGGGCAGTTCCTGAAACACCACGCGCTTGGGCGTCTTGAAACCGGCCAGGCGCTCGCGGACGAAGGCGATGATCGCGGCTTCGTCGCCCGAGGCACCTTCCTTGAGTTCCACGAAGGCGCACGGCACCTCGCCCCATTTGTCGTCCGGTTTGGCGACAACGGCGCAGAGCGACACGTCCGGGTGCATCATCAATACGCCTTCGACTTCGACAGACGAGATATTCTCGCCGCCCGAAATGATGATGTCCTTGGCGCGGTCAGCGATCTTGAGATAGCCGTCCGGGTGCTGGAACGCGATGTCGCCGGAGTGGAAATAGCCGCCGGCGAAGGCCTCTTCGGTCGCTTTCGGGTTCTTCAGATAGCCCTTCATCACGCAATTGCCGCGGATCATGATTTCGCCTTGCGCCTCGGCATCCATCGGCACCTGCTCCATTGCGTCAGGGTCCATCGAGGTGATGTCCTCCATCATCGGCATGAGCACGCCTGTGCGGGCCTTGATGGCATAGCGTTCGTCCTCGGGGGCGGTGTCCCAGGCCGAATGCCAGGTGCATTCGGTCACGTGGCCATAGGTTTCGGTGAGGCCGTAGACCTGGGTCACCTCGAAACCCAGCGGTTCGATCGCGCGCAGGGTGGCGGCGGGGGGAGGAGCACCGGCGGTGAAGGCCTGTACAACATGGTTGAAGGGGCGGCGCTCGGCCTCCTTGGCGTTCACGATGGTGTTGAGCACGATGGGGGCGGCGCCCATATGCGTGACGCCCTCATCGGCGATGGCGTTGTAGATGTTTGATGCGGTCACATCGCGGCAGCAGACCACCGCGCCGCCGACCATCGGCATCAGCCAGCTGTGGTTCCAGTTGTTGCAGTGAAAGAGCGGCACGATGGTGAGGTAGCGCGCATGGCGCGGCACCGGCCAGCTGATCGCCGTGCCGGTGGTCATCAGATATGCCCCGCGGTGGTGATAGACCACGCCCTTGGGTCGGCCCGTGGTGCCGGAAGTGTAATTGAGCGCGAGGCTTTCCCATTCATCCTGCGGCATCACCCAGTCGAAACCGGGATCGGCAGCGGCCAGCAGGTCCTCGTATTCGCGATAGCGTCCGGTGGCGGGGTGCCCGGCCTGGGGGTCGGCCACTTCGATGATCAGGGGGGCGTCGCCCTCCATCAGCCCGATGGCGGCTTCGGCCAGCGGCAGGAACGCGGTATCGACCAGCACCGCGCGCGCTTCGCCATGGTCAAAGATATAGCCCACCGTATCGGGTTCGAGCCGGATGTTGATCGCGTTCAGGACCGCGCCGCAGGCGGGCACGCCGAAATGCGCCTCGACATGGGCGGGGATATTGGGAAGGATCGTGGCGACGACATCGCCGGATTTGATGCCGAGCCGCGTCAGCGCCGAGGCCAGGCGGGTGCAGCGGTCGTGATAGGCGCGGTAGCTGTGGCGGGTGCTGCCATAGACCAGCGCCTCGTAGTCGGGAAAGACCTGCAACGCGCGGCGCAGATGCGACAACGGTGTCAGCGGCACGAAATTGGCGGCGCATTTTTCAAGCCCGGTTTCGTCATTCATCCAGCCCATGGAACCCTCCCTGATTCTCGGCGCGTTCAGTTGCGCGACAATATTGGGTTTCGGGCACGGGTCAAATTCTATTGTCAGACATTTGATTTTCCCTGACGCCCGGAGCATGGGCGCGCTAGGATCGCGGCATGATCATTTCCCCGGGCCGAAACTACATCTTTGTGCATATCCCCAAGACGGGCGGCACGGCGCTGGCCACGGCGCTGGAGGCGCGGGCGATGAAGGACGATATCCTGATCGGGGACACGCCCAAGGCCCGGCGGCGGCGCAAACGCCTCGGCCCCTTGCGCGACGCAGCGGCCGGGCGGGTGTGGAAACACGCGACACTGGCCGACATCGAGGGAATGGTGCCCGGCGAAGTGATCGAGGGCGCGATGATCGTGACGCTGGTACGCAATCCGTGGGACCGGATGGTGAGCTATTACCACTGGCTGCGGGATCAGGAGTTCGATCATCCGGCGGTGCGCCTGGCCAGGGCCGTCGGGTTTTCGGAATTCCTGCACGATCAGGGCGTGCAGGCGTCGATTTCCGCGCATCCATATGGCCGATATGTGGCCGGGCGCGATGGCCGCGAGTGCGCGGCGCGGTTTATCAGGCTGGAACATTTCGCTGAGGACGCCGCGGAATTCGAGGCCCATCTGGGCTTTGCGCTGACTTTGCCGCGGGTCAACGTTTCCACGCGGGACCGCGATCACCGCGGCTATTTCGGGGCGTCCGAACGCGCAATCGTGGGCCGCATTTGTGCCGAGGATATTGCGCGATTCGCGTATGAATTCTGCCCGGAAGGGTAACAAACCCGTCGCTCTGCGCGCATTGTCGATTGTGGCGAAACGATGCCACCGAATGGCCATAATCAGGACCCAATCCCGCCCAGCGTAACATGGTTAACAAATCTGATCCGCACCGGAATCGCGGGTCAGGTTTTGGGGATGAAACCATGTTTGGACTGAACGGCAAAGACAAGAACCATGGACATCTGCGTGTCATCGACGGCGCGCTGGGCGCGCGGGATGCGCATACCGTGTCGGGGATCCTTGCGGGAACGCCGGTGGCCTCTGCCACGGGCTGGCGGTCGGTTGAGGGACTGACCGTAGGCGACCGGGTGATGACGTTTGATCAGGGCCTGCAGGAGGTTACCGAGGTGCGCCACCAGCCGCTGTGGACGGGTGAGGGCCCGTGCCCGGCGGATTTCTGGCCGTTGCAGGTGCAATCCGGCGTGATCGGGAACGCGCACTGCACCCGGTTGATGCCGGGCCAGGCGGTGATGATCGAGAGCGACCGTGCCGAAGCGGTCTATGGCGATCCCTTCGTGGTGGTCCCGGCGCGGGCGCTGGACGGCGTGTACGGGGTCGAGCGTCTGCACCCGGATCCCGGCCCCATGGTGGTGATCCTGCGCTTTGCCGATGAGCAGATCGTGTTCGGCCGCGGCGGTGTCATGTTCCTGTGCCCATCGTCGCGCGATATTCTCGAGCAGGCGGGGCGGGGTACGGATTACGACGTTCTGACGGTCGACGAGGCGCGCGACCTGATGGACCCGATGGCCTCCGGGGCGGTCTATGCCGGTGCCGAGCCGGCCTTCGGGACGATCGCCTGACGAAAGCCGGAACGGCAATGGCCGGGCCCCGCGCCCGGCCTTGTGGCAGCGCGGGTCAAGCCGCGGATTTCTGGTCCGAAAAACGTCCGTAGAAGCTCTGGTTCCTGTCCGCCATCTCGCGCAGCAGCGCAGGTGTGGCGAAACGGGGGCCGTAGGCGTCGGTCAGCTGGTCACAGCGCTCGGCGGCATAGGGCGTGCCGAGGATGTCGAGCCACGAGAACGGCCCGCCGGACCAGGGCGCAAAGCCCCAGGCCAGGATCGCGCCCACATCGCCTTCGCGGATGTCCTCAAGCACGCCGTCCTCCAGCGCGCGCACGGCCTCGAGCACCTGGGCGAACATCAGGCGGTGCTGCACCTCATGCAGGTCCGGCTGATCCCCGGCGCGGGGGTACCTGGCCTCAAGCCCGTCCCAATACCCGGTGCGCCTGCCCTTTGCGTCATAATCAAAGAACCCGGCACCGGCCTTGCGGCCCAGACGGCCTTCGTCCTCCATCCAGAAGATCACCTCGTCCACGGCCCCGTCCGGGTAATCGCCGCCCATCGCCGCGCGGGTGGCGCGGGCGATCCGGGCGCCCAGGTCGATCGAGGTCTCGTCGACCAGTTGCAGCGGCCCTACCGGGAAGCCCAGCTGCCGCGCGGCGTTGTCGATCAGTGCGGGCGCGACCCCTTCGGCCACCATGCGGATGCCTTCGTTGATGTAGGGGATGATGCAGCGGTTGCAGTAGAAGAACCGCGCGTCATTGACCACGATGGGCGTCTTGCGGATCTGGCGCACATAATCCAGCGCCTTGGCCACGGCCCGGTCGCCGGTCTTTTTGCCCTTGATGATCTCGACGAGGAACATCTTTTCCACGGGCGAGAAGAAGTGGATGCCGATGAACTGCTCCGGTTTGTCCGACGCCTTGGCCAGCTCGGAAATCGGCAGGGTCGAGGTGTTGGTGGCAAAGATGCAGTCGCTGCCCACGTGTTTGAGCACCTCCCTGGTGACGTCTGCTTTCACGTCCGGGTCTTCGAACACCGCCTCGATGATCAGGTCACAGCCCCTGAGCGCGCTGTATTCGGTGGTCGCCGTGATGCGGTCCAGCAGGGCGGTTTTCTTCTCTTCGGTGGCCTTGCCGCGCTTTATCCCGGCGTCCATGTAATCGGCGGAATAGGATTTGCCTTTGTCCGCCGCCTCCTGTTGCTGGTCGATCAGCACGACCTCCATGCCTGCCTGGGCCGAGACCAGCGCGATGCCCGCGCCCATCATGCCCGCACCCATGACGCCGACCTTCTTGACCGATTGGTCATCGACGGCGGGCCGGTTCGCGCCCTTTTCCAGCGCTTCCTTGTTGATGAAGAGGCTGCGGATCATCGCCGCCGACGAGGGGTTCATCAGCACGTTGGTGAACCAGCGCGCCTCGATCTTCAGCGCCGTATCGAAGGGTACGAGCGCCCCTTCATAGACTGCCGACAGGAGCGCCTTGGCCGCCGGGAAGGCGCCTTGGGTCTTGCCATTGACCATCGCGGAGGCCCCCACGAAGGTCATGAACCCCGCCGGATGATAGGGCGCGCCGCCGGGCATCTTGTAGCCTTTGGCATCCCACGGCTTGACGATATCGGGCTCGCTGAGCACCCATTCGCGGGCCTTTTCGATCAGCTCATCGGGGGGCACGACTTCGTGCACGAGGCCAGCCGCCCTGGCCTTTTTCGGGTCACTCAGCTTGCCTTCCAGCAGGAAGGGCGAGGCGGCCATGGCGCCCATCTGGCGCACCAGGCGCGTGGTGCCGCCCATGCCGGGAAAGATGCCGACCATGATCTCGGGCAGACCGATCTTGGCCGACGCGTTGTCGGCGGCAAAGATGCGGTGACAGGCGAGCGGGATTTCAAAGCCGATCCCGAGCGCCGTGCCGGGCAGGCAGCAGGCAATCGGCTTGCCGCCCTTCAAGGTCTTGGGGTCCATGCCCGCGCGCTCGATCTTGCGCAGGATGCCGTGGGTGGCCATCAGCCCGTCCATGAGACCCCTGGCCGGGTTGTCGCCGGCACTTTCCTTCATCCTGGCGATGATGTTGAGGTCCATGCCGCCCGCGAACGAGCCGTCCTTGCCCGAGGTCAGGATCACGCCCTTGACCGCGTCATCGGCCAGCGCGTCATCAATCAGCGCATCGAGGTCCATGAACCCCTGCTGGTTCATCACGTTCATGGACTTGCCAACCGTGTCCCAGGTGATGATCGCGACGCCGTCAGCGCCTTTTTCCATCGTGAAATCAGTCATTTGAGGTCTCCTTGGCGGCATTGTTCTGCGCGTCCTCCTTCATGCGGAGGCGCGTGTTCATGGAAGGGTGCTGAAACCGGGATTCGGCCCAGTCCAGCGCATTGTCGGCGTAGGTCAGCGTCAGAAAGCAGGGCGCGGCCTGGGCCGTCATGCAGTAATCCCCGCGGTTTTCGACGATGATCAGGTCGGTGCCGTCGCGGGTTTCGAAGGTGATCCCCAGCGCGTTGGCATCCAGAATGCGCAAATAGCTGCCATCCTCCAGGCTCACCCATATCTGACGGGCCGTGCCCGCCGTGCCGGTAAAGGCATTGGCCTGGCCACGGCAGGCAAGGTCATAGGTCAGCAGGTAGTCATCAACCCCGTCATTTGTGATGTCGATCACCTGGGTGGGGATCGTTTCGCCATCTTCCCAGCGGCAGATCGAGGTATAAAGGTCGTTCAGCTCGCCCACCGGATCGTCGCTGGTCCCTTGCAGGACATCCGCCTGTGCGGGGGTCGCAAGCGCGAGCGCGAGGGCGAGCGGGACGAAGGCAGGGCGGATCGCGGGTCTGATCATAGCGGGCTTCCGTTCTTGCGGGTGAAGGCAAAGCCGTCGGCGTCGAGCGTCACCTTCATGTCGATATCCGAGTACCAGGCGGTTTCGGTCCGGGCGCTGCTGCCGATCACGAGGAACTCTGCCGCCTCCTGGGTGCGATTGACGACATGGTGCCCGTTGGCATCCCCCGCCGGAAAGGCCGCGCAATCGCCGGGCCGCATCTCGTGATCGCCCGCCTCGTCAATCAGCGTGCAGATGCCTTGCGTGACCATCACGAACTCATCCTCGTTCTCGTGCCAATGGCGCAGCGAGGATTTCGCACCGGGCTCCAGCCTCACCAGATTGGCCCCGAATTGTGTCAGCCCGCCCGCGTCCCCAAGGCGCAGAGAGGATCGACCGACCATCTCACGCGCGTAAGGCTCGGGGTAGATGGAGCCGGTCTTGACCGGGCAGGTTTTGGGGTCGATCACGGGCATGGTGTTTCCAGTGCGATAGGCGCCTTTATGGCGTCGAGCATGTCCGGCACCGGTGCCGGCACCACGCTGACATGAATGTGGTAGTCGAAGCGTTGCCGGTCCATGGCACTGCCCGGGTCGTCCTTGAGCTTGAAACAGATGTTCGGGCTATTGGTGAAGAGCCGAATGAGCGCCCCATCATGGGTGTCCACGATGCTCAGAACGTCCACGCCTTGCGCCTGGGCAAGGGCATAGATCGCACGAAACGGGTGGTCATCGCCGATGGGGTGGGCGTACATCAAAACCGCCTTTCGGGATTGGTGAGCTTTGTGCCATCGCGTCGCGTGTACCAGGTCATCGTGTCCTCATCATGCGCCACCAGATCGTGGTCGGCATAATGGCAGCGGTCATTGCGCGGTCGCGTGCCCATTTCGAGCAGCTTAACATCGTCGTCCGTCCTGTTCTCGAAATGATGCGCATTTGGCACTCCACCCGGAAAACCCGCCGCCTCACCCGGCCCGATCAGCGTTTCGCCGTCGTCGTCGATCAGCGTCAGGGTGCCCGACAGCACAAACACCATTTCGTCCTCGACCTCATGCCAGTGACGCAGCGACGAACGCGCACCCGGTGGCAAGGTCGTGAGGTTGACGCCCATCGTGGTCAGGCCCACCGCGTCGCCCAGCCGGGTGCGCGATCGGTTGGCGAATTCCTCATGCAGCGGTGCCGGATAATCCGACCCACGCGAAACGGGGGCAGACTTGATATCGACCTTGGGCATCACACGCGCTCGATGATCGTGGCTGCACCCATGCCGGAGGCGATGCAGAGCGTGGCCAGACCCACCTGCCTGTCGGTGCGCTCCAGCTCGTCCAGAAGCGTGCCAATGATGATCGCGCCCGTGGCCCCCAGCGGGTGGCCCATGGCGATGGAACCGCCGTTGACATTGACCAGTGCGGGGTCCACGTCAAAGGCCTGCTGGAAGCGCAGGACCACGCTGGCAAAGGCTTCGTTGACCTCGAAGAGCTCGATGTCGCCGATCTCCATGCCGGCGTCGGCGAGGATTTTCTGTGTGGCGGGCACAGGACCGGTCAGCATGATCGTGGGATCGGTGCCGATCTTGCAGGTCTGGCGGATGCGCGCGCGGGGCTTGAGGTCCCATTTCTTGCCGAACTCCGCATTGCCGATCAGCACACCGGCGGAGCCGTCCACGATGCCCGAGCTGTTCCCTGCGTGGTGGATGTGGTTGATCCGCTCCAGATGCGGGTATTTGAGCTTGGCGACGGCGTCAAAGCCCGGCATCACCTCGCCCATCGCCTGAAAGGCGGGGTTGAGGCTGCCCAGCGCCTGCATGTCGGTGCCGGGACGCATGTATTCGTCGTGATCGAGGATGGTCAGGCCGTTCTGGTCCTTCACCGCGACGATGGATTTGTCGAAGCGATTGTCGTCCCACGCGGCGGCGGCGCGTTTCTGGCTTTCCATCGCCAGCGCATCGGCCTGATCGCGGGTGAAGCCGTATTCGGTGGCGATGATGTCCGCGCTGATGCCCTGTGGCACGAAATAGGTTTCCATGGCCACGCTCGGATCGACGGCAATCGCCGCGCCGTCGCTGCCCATGGCCACGCGGCCCATCATCTCGACCCCGCCCGCGATATAGGCCTCGCCCGCACCGCCCTTGACCTGGTTCGCGGCCAGGTTCACCGCCTCCATGCCCGACGCGCAGAAGCGGTTGACAGCAAGGCCCGGGATGCTCTCGTCAAGGTCCGAGGCCAGCACGGCGGTCCGCGCAAGGCAGCCGCCCTGTTCCATCACCTGGGTCACATTGCCCCAGATCACGTCCTCGACCGCATGGCCATCCAGCCCGTTGCGCTCCTTGAGGGCGTTGAGCACCTGCGCGCTGAGGCGCATGGCGGTCACCTCGTGCAGGGAGCCATCCTTGCGGCCCTTGCCGCGCGGGGTGCGGATGGCGTCGTAGATATAGGCGTCGGTCATGGGTTTATCCTTCTCAGGCGCGGTCGGCCGGGCTGCCCGGCATCAGGTCATAGGGATGTTTCCAGCCCGGTGTGTTTTCGATGTTCGACAGCCACCGGTCGATTTGGGGCCAATCCTTGCGGTCGAAACCGAATGGCTCGGGGTAGAAGAGGTAGCCGCAGCAGGACATGTCGGCATTGGTGAGCGCGTCGCCCACGATCCAGTCGCGGCCCTGAAGGTGCACATCGAGCGTCTGGAAGGAGGATTTGAGGCGGCCCTGCATGAAGGCGATCACCTCGGCCGGGCGCTTGTCCTGGGGCAGGAAGTTCATCAGGAAGCGGGTCATGCCGGCCTGGGAAGACATCTTGTGATTGTCCCAGAACATCCAGCGCATGACGTCGCGTTGCTCTTGGGGTGTCGCGCCGCCGAACCTGCCGGTCTTCTCGGTGACATACATCTGCATGACGCCGGATTGTGTCAGCGTCGTGTCGCCATCCACCAGCACGGGCACTTCGCCCATCACGTTGATCTCGCGGAATTCCGGTGTGCGGGTTTCGCCGCCAAAAAAATCCACATGGACCGGTTCCCAGTCCAGCCCAGAGAGTTCCAGCGCCAGCGCCGCCTTGTAGGCATTGCCGCTTTCGCCCATGCAATAGAGTTTGATCGTCATCGAGCGACCTTTCGTGTTGCGCCTTTGGCGGCGTTAAATCTTGAGTATTTTTCGAAAGATGAAGCGGGGAGCGGTTTACCGCACATTAACCTTGATGCGTGTTGACTATCGATGCGCCACAGGGTGGAGACCCGATGGGCGTGAAAGGTGAAGCCTCGCGCCGCTGCCTGCGTTCCGTTTGACGGTCGGGCAGGGCGCGGGGTGGAGCGCGCTCCTTCATCTTTCCCCAAATACTCGCGCCGCAGGCAGTCCCGGCCCATCAGTTTTTCCCTTCCGTGAAGCCGCGCGAGATGAGTTCCTTCATGATCTCGTTGGTTCCGCCATAGATGCGCTGCACGCGGGCGTCGGTCCACATCTCGGCCACCGCGTATTCCTGCATGAAGCCGTAGCCGCCATGCAGCTGCACGCAGTCATCCAGCACTTCGCATTGCGTGTCGGTGAGCCAGTATTTGGCCATTGCCGCCTTTTCGACCGAGAGCCTGCCCGCCAGATGCTCGACAATGCACTCGTCCAGAAATGCGCGTGCGACCTTGGTGCGGGTGAGGCATTCGGCCAGCTTGAACCGCGTGTTCTGGAACTGCATGAGCGTGCCGCCAAAGGCTTCGCGGTCGTTGCAATATCGAATGGTGCGCTCGACGCCGCCCTCCATGGCGCCCACGGCACCGCAGCCGATCACCAGCCGCTCCTGCGGGAGCTGCTGCATCATCTGGTAGAAGCCCTTGCCTTCCTCGCCGCCCAGGATGTTCTCGGGCGGGATCGCCACATTGTCGAAGAAAAGCTCGGAGGTGTCCCCGGCGTGCAGCCCGATTTTCTCAAGGTTGCGGCCGCGCGAGAAGCCTTCCGCGCCTTCGGTCTCCACCACCACCAGAGAGATGCCCCTGGCGCCTTCGCTGGGGTCGGTCTTGGCGGCGACGATGATCAGGTTGGCGTGCTGGCCGTTGGAGATGAAGGTTTTCTGGCCCGACAGTTTGTAGGCATTGCCGTCCCTGATGGCGCGGGTCCTGATCCCCTGCACATCCGAGCCGGCGGCGGGTTCGGTCATCGCCAGGGCGCCGACCATGTCGCCCGAGACCATCTTTGGCAGCCAGCGCTTCTTCTGCTCTTCAGAGCCGTAGGCCAGGACATAATGCGCCACGATGCCGGAATGGATCGGGTTGCCCCAACTGGCCAGGTTGGCGCGGCTTTGCTCGATGCAGATCACCGCCTCATGGCCGAAATCGCCGCCTGCGCCGCCGTATTCCTCGGGGATCGAGGGGCACAGCAGACCCAGTTCGCCGGCCTGTTGCCAGGTGTCGCGGTCCATTTCGCCGGCCTTGCGCCAGCGTTCGAAATGCGGGGCCCATTCGGTTTCGATAAACGACCGGGCCATGTCGGCGAGCATCCGGTGTTCGTCGGTCATCCACTGAGATGTCATCGTTTGCGGGCCTCCAGCTCGGAATTGAAGATGCGTAGACGGTGCGCGAATGTGTCCTCGTTGATCACGCTGTCGAAATTCTCGAAGAGAAACGAAAGCGCCTCGCCCTCGTCCAGGCCCGCCTCCTGGCTGAATTTGCGCAACCGGCGATAGCCATCCTCGGTCATCGCGGCATTGAACCGGCGGGTCAGGCGAAAGCGTTTCGGCATGTCTTTCCTTTCTTCGATCGGGCCAGTGATCGGGCCTGTCGCAGGGTGGGTCTTCAACCCGCCAACCCCGTCAGAACTGATCGGCCTTCAGCGCCATCACCGGGCCGGCCCCGCTTTCGATCCGCGCCAGATGCATGGCCGTCGCAGGCAAACGGCGGGTCATGTAATAGTGACCGGTGGCCAGTTTCACGTTGTAGAAGTCGGGATCATCCGCGCCCGCGGCGAGCGCGTCAAGCGAGGCGCGCGCCATGCGGCCCCACATCAGGCCCAGGCAGACATGTCCGAAGAGATGCATGAAGTCATAGGACCCCGCGAGCGCCGCATTGGGGTTCTTCATCCCGTTCTGCATGAAGAACATGCCCGCGGCCTGAAGGTCCTTGGAGGCTTTCTTGAGCGGCTCGACAAACTCGGCCATGCCATCGACCCCGGCATTCTCCTTGCAGAAGCCCTTGACCATGTCGAAGAAGGCCATCACATGCTTGCCGCCATCCTGTGCCAGCTTGCGGCCCACGAGGTCGAGCGCCTGAACGCCATTGGCGCCTTCGTAGATCATCGCGATGCGGGCGTCGCGGGTGAACTGCGACATGCCCCATTCCTCGATATAGCCATGCCCGCCATAGACCTGCTGGGCCTGCACGGTCATGTCATAGCCTTCGTCGGTCAGAAAGCCCTTGATCACCGGGGTCAGGAGCGAAATCAGCCCCTCGGCCGCCGCGTCGCCGCCGCGATGCGAGCGGTCGATCATCTGGCTGCCCCAGAGCAGGAAGGCGCGGGCCCCTTCGACAAAGCTCTTCTGGTCCATCAGGCTGCGGCGGATGTCCGGGTGCACGATCAGCGGGTCGGCCGGGCCATCGGGGTTCTCGTCGCCCGTCACGGCGCGGCCCTGAAGGCGGTCCCTGGCGTAGATCAGAGCATTCTGATAGGCCACCTCGGCCTGGGCCAGTCCCTGCATTCCAACGCCGATCCGTGCCTCGTTCATCATCGTGAACATGGCGCGCATACCCTTGTGCATCTCGCCCAGCAACCAGCCCCTGGCACCGTCGTAGTTCATCACGCAGGTCGCGTTGCCATGGATGCCCATCTTGTGCTCGATCTTGCCGCAGGCGACACCGTTGCGCGCACCCGGGCTGCCATCCTCGCCTACCAGGAATTTGGGCACGATGAAGAGGGACACGCCCTTGATGCCCTCGGGGCCGCCGGGGATCCTGGCCAGAACCAGATGGATGATGTTCTCGGCCATGTCGTGTTCGCCGGACGAGATGAAGATCTTCTGCCCAGTGATCGCAAAGGAGCCGTCATCCTGCGGTTCGGCCCTGGTGCGCATGAGCCCCAGATCGGTGCCGCAATGCGGTTCGGTCAGGTTCATGGTGCCGGTCCAGTCGCAGGACGCCATCCTGGGCAGGTAGATGGCTTTCTGTTCGTCTGTGCCATGGGCCAGGATCGCCGAGGCCGCGCCATGGGTCAGGCCATGGTACATGGTAAAGGCCTGGTTGGCGCCCGAGAACATCTCGCCCACGGCGGTCCCGAGGATGTAAGGCATGTTCTGGCCGCCGAATTCCTCGGGCAGGTCGAGCGCGGTCCAGCCGCCCGCCTTGACCTGTTCGAAGGCGTCGCGGAAGCCCCCGGGCGTGCGCACCACGCCATTTTCCAGGGTGCAGCCTTCGGTGTCTCCGACGGTGTTGAGGGGGGCCAGAACTTCGGAGGAAATCTTGCCGGCCTCTTCCAGAACGGCGGCGGTGAAGTCGGGTTCGAGTTCGCCGTAGCCGGGCGTGTCCGCGGCCGAGACCCTGAGCACGTCATGCAGCAGGAATTGCATGTCTTTGACGGGGGCGGTGTAGCTGGGCATGGTCTGGTTTCCCTGAAAACGTTTTTTTGGAGACGCTGTTATTCAGCGACTTTCTTGTCGGGGCCGATGGAGCGGAGCATGTTGTCGACCCAGTCCATCTGTTCCCGAAGTTCGGCGATGGCCTGATCAAGCTCTTCGCGCTGGTTTTCCATCGCGCGCAGGCGCTCAGCGGCCAGGGTACGGGTTTCGCGCATCTGGGTGTATTGCTGGTCGCCCGTGTCATAGAGATCGAGGAGCTGGCGGATTTCCTCGAGGCTGAAGCCGAAGCGCTTGCCGCGCAGGATCAGCTTGAGCCGTGCCCGGTCGCGCCTGGTGAAAAGCCGTTTCTGACCCTCGCGGATCGGAAAGAGCAGTTCCTTGCTTTCATAAAAACGCAAGGTGCGCGGCGTCACATCGAACGTGTCGCACATCTGGCGAATGGTCATGACATCGTCGTTCATCGGTCCGTCCTGATCGTCGGTAAGGCGCGGGGCCTGAGTGGGTTTCGGAATTGCCCGCAGGTTAATGCTAAGCTGACGTTGACGTAAGTAATACGTTACGTCAATTTTCCGCAACCGCGGAAATCCGCTGCCCCCGCCGCGTCGGCACGGCGGGGCAAACCGAAAAAACGGTATCGTTTTTGAGACGATGGGGGTATCTGTGGCGCGAACAGGGCCAAGAGCGCTTTGACAGAGGACATCACATGCAGATATTTGACAGGCTTCGCACCGTTTTGACCCGGGACAACATCACGCGCTGCGCGCTGTACGGGTTTCTCCCGGCGCTGGTTTTCTACCTCGTGGCGCTTTTCATCATGCGGCAGGCGGGGTTCAGTTATGTTGAGATTCTGCGCGATCCGGCGCAGCAGACCGAGCAATCCAGCTTTCTGGGATTCCTGTCGAGCGTGGGCACCTGGTTCTGGGTCTCGGCGGCGGCGATCAGTTTTTTCCGGGTCCTGAGCGACGCCCCCGCGGAGGCCGCCCATCGCACCGTGTTATGGATGATCGCGGGCTTTTCGCTGTTCCTCGGCGTCGATGATTTCTTCCTGATCCATGACCGCTATATCACCGAAGGCATCCTGATTCCGGTCTATATCGTGTTTCTCTGGGTGCTGCTGAAACGCTATAACGGCGTCGTGATGGGCACCGACGGCACGGCCTTCTTCATGGCGGGCGGGTTGCTGGCGTTTTCGGTCGTGGTCGATGCGGTGCAGGAAATCCTGCCCATCGGATATGGTGCGTCTCAGGCGCTGGAGGAGGGCGGCAAGTTCACAGGTGCCGCCGTGTGGATGTATTTCTGCGCGCGGGTTGCGGCCTATCGGGGGGCGCCGCTTCAGTCGGGGTCGCGGTGAAGCTCGTGGCACGAGCAATGCACGCCGCCGCCGCCCAGGGCGAACATGTCGTAATCCACCGCCTCGACGCTGAAACCGCGCTCGCGCAGCTGGGCGTTGACGTTGACATTGTGGCTCATTGACAGGACGCGTTTGTTGCCAAGGCTCACGATGTTGCCGCCCAGTTTCACGCAATCGGCATAGGCCACGGGGATCGTCTCGATGCCGTGGGTGTCCTTGATGAACTCCAGCGCATAGGGCTGCAACGCGTCCTCGCAGACCAGCGCCAGCCCCTTTTCCAGCATCACCACAACCGCGTCCACATGCACGAATTGCGGCGGGATGGGGGTGACGAGCACCTCCCAGTCCTGTGCACGCAGCCAGCCGGCCACCTGTTCGGCGCCTTCGCGGGTCGAGCGGTCGCCGGACCAGCCCAGAAGCGCCACGCCCGGTTTCAGTATGCAGAAATCGCCGCCCTCGAAATGGCCCGCTGTGACCCATTTCCAGATCGGAATGCCGGCCTGATGGTAGAACGCACCGGCCACCGCATAGTCGCGCCGCCGTGGCGGGGTCTGGATCGAGGCGATCACCGCGCCCCAGGGCGTCATGAAGCTGCTGTCGCGGGCAAAGACCGACGAGGGCAGGCCTTCATCCGCCTCCAGATAGTGCACGCGCACGCCGTTGCGTTCATAGACCTCGACCATTTCGCGGTGCTGTTTCATGGCCCGCTGCTTGTCGAAGCGGTGACCCATCTCCTGCTGATTGGCGAGTGTCACAGCGGATATGGAATTCAGTGCGACCCAGCGGAAGTGATCCGGCTTGCCCAGCAGAACATCGGTCAGGGGGCCGGTCTGGGCGGTGACGCCCCATTCGGGTGTTTGGCGGGTCATGGACGGCTCCGGTTACCTGGTCTTGAGTTCCTCGGCAACCGAGTCGCGCATGTCGCGCAGCTCGTCCATCGCCTCGTCAAGCTGTTGCCGCTGGCTGGTCAGTTCCTCGAGCTGGCGGTCGGCGCGCTCGATCCAGCTTTTCATCTGGGCTTCGGTGCCCTCGTGTTCGTATATCAGAAGCCACTGGCGTATTTCCTCGAGAGAAAAGCCCCATTTCCGGCCCCTGAGGATCAGTGTCAGACGCGCGCTGTCCCGCGGCCCGTAGTATCGCGAGCGGCCTTCGCGTTCGGGCATCAGAAGCTCGATATACTCGTAGTAGCGCAGCGTCCGCGGCGTCACATCGAACTTTGCGCACATTTGCTTGAGTGTCAGGCGGGTCTCGGACATCTGTCGTGATCCGGGCAGCGGGTGAGGTGAACGGTGCCCACGAGAGTGCCTCATTTTCCGCTTCAGTTCAAAGATTTTCCGGTTTTCCCGCTGCCACGCGCGGCAGGAATGGTTGGCGCGGCAGGGGCGGAGGGGGGCAGGTCGGGCTGGCGCGGCGGCCTTGCATGGCTATGGTGGCGCCACAGGAGGAGAGCAGAATCGCAGGACGCAAGCAGCATACCCGGGCCGCAGCCCGGCAGGCAGGGCGGGTGACCGCCCGGGATGTCGACGTGGTCGTGATCGGCGCGGGCGTGGCGGGACTGGCGGCCAGCCGGCAGCTGTGCAGGGCAGAGCTGAGCCATGTCACGCTGGAGGCCGGTGACCGGATTGGCGGCCGCGTGCACACCGACAGGTCGATCTTTGGCGTGCCCTATGACATTGGCGCGCATTGGCTGCATACGCGCAAGAAGAACCCGTTTGCGGATTATGGGCTGAAACACGGGTTCGACATCTATCGCGCGCCGACGGATGGCGGCAGTTTTCATGTCGGCAACCGTTTGGCGACCGAGGCCGAAGAGGCGGCCTACGAGCGCGCCCGCAAAGCCACGCAGAAGGCCATTGCCAGGGTGGCCCGCAGCGGCCGCGACCGGGCGGCGTCGGAAGTGCTCCCGGATCGGGGCGACTGGGCGCTCACGGTCGATCTCTATGTCGGGGCCTATGAGATGGGGCGCGATCTCGATGCGGTGTCCTGCATTGACTGGTACGAAAGCGCGGGTGGTGCGGATTTCTATTGCCGTGAGGGGTTCGGTGCCCTGGTGGCGCATTGGGCGCGCGGCATTCCGGTCGAGCTGAACACCCGCGCGGATGTCGTGCGCTGGGGCGGCGCGGGGGTCGAGGTGGAGACGCCGCGCGGCACGATCCGGGCGCGCGCGGCGCTGATCACCGTGTCGGTGGGGGTGCTGGCCGCAGGCGGCATCCGGTTCGATCCGGCGCTTCCGGAGGCCAGGCAGGAGGCGCTGGGGCAGGTGGACATGAGCCACTACAACCATGTCGCGCTGCGCTTTGACCGCGATGTCTTCGGCATCCCCGAGGATGGCTATATCACCTACAAGGCGCGGCAGGAGCCGGGTGGTCCTCCGCTGGGGTTCGGCGCGCTGGTGAATGCGGGGGGCACCGGGATCACCTATTGCGACCTGGGCGGATCGCTGGCCAGGGCGCTGTCGCGCGAAGGGGCTGGGGCGGCGGAGGATTTTGTCCTGGACGAGCTGAAGCGCATTTTCGGCGCGAATGTCGGCAAAGGGCTGGTGGGGCGGCATCATTTCGACTGGACGGCGTATCCGCTGACGCTGGGGGCCTATGCCGGGGCCAACCCGGGTGGCTATGGCGGGCGCGAGGTGCTGAGCCGGCCCGAGGCGGGCAAGCTGTGGTTTGCCGGTGAGGCCATGGGCGGGAAGCTGAGCGGCACGGTGGCGGGGGCGCGCAAATCCGGCACCAAAGCGGCGAAGAAACTGGCCCGCGCGCTTGCCGGGCAAGGCGACTTGGGTTGATGCATTCCGCTTAAGACATGTCATGTATGACATGTCTTGGGGGCCAGGAAGTCGCGACATCCCGTGCCGGTGCACCGATCAGGGGTCCGGGGTGCCGTTCACGAACCGCCGGGCACCAAAAACGTGGCGGGGCCGCGAAATTTCCGGTAGCCCCCCGGGCAGCCTGCCCATACTACTGGGCCAGAGAGCAAACGAAGGTCCTGTGCCGCATGAGTGACGACACCGCCAGCGCACGCCTGGAACGGGCGCGCAAGTTTTTCGAGGCCCTGCCGCATTCGGTTGCGCTGGGTATGCAGCCCGGGGAGATGGGCGACGGCGTGGCGATCATGTCGATGCCCTGGCGCGAGGACCTGGTGGGCGATCCCGAGACCGGCGTGATCCACGGCGGGGCCGTGAGCGCGCTGATGGACACCTGCTGTGGTGCCGCCGCGATGTGCCATCCGCACCTCATGGGCGTGACCGCCACGATCGGGCTCAGGATCGATTACATGCGCCCCGCAACGCCGCATCAGACAATCCGGGTGCGCGCCGAATGCCATCACATCACCCGCTCGGTCGCCTTCGTGCGCGCGGTGGCCCATGACGAGAGTACCGAGCGCCCTGTGGCCACGGCGACCGGTACCTTCACCGTGGCGGGTGGGGCATGAGCCGCGCGCGCCCCGAACCTGTCCAGGTGGTCAAGCAGCGCCGCGATGCCGCGCTCAAGGCGCTGGTCGAGGGCGTGCCCTATATCGGGTTCCTGGGCATCCGGTTCGAGCGGATGGGCGATGAGCTGACCGCGATCATGCCCTTTGACGAAAAGCTGATCGGCAACCCGCTGTTGCCCGCGCTGCATGGCGGCGCGACGGCGGCGTTTCTGGAAGTCACGGCCATCATCGGGCTCAGCTGGGCGACGCTCTGGTCCGAGATCGAAAGCGGAGCCTTTGATGCCGAGACACTGGTCGGCGGCGCGATGCCGCGCCTGCCCAGGACCATCGATTTTACGGTCGATTACCTGCGCTCCGGCCTGCCGCGCGACGCCTATGCGCGGGCCCGTGTCACACGGTCGGGTCGCCGCTATGGCAGCGTGCATGTCACCGCCTGGCAGGACAATCGCGACCGGCCCTTTGCCCAGGCCCAGGGCCATTTCCTGATGCCGAAGCGCGATGGCTGAGATCCGCGCGGTTTCCGCGGGCCCGATCACCCATGCAAGGGTGGCCAGGCTGGCCTTTCCCATCGTCTTGTCCAATGCCACGGTGCCGCTCCTGGGGGCGGTGGACACCGGCGTGGTGGGGCAGCTGGGCGCGGCGGCTCCCATTGGTGCGGTGGGGATCGGCGCGGTCATCCTGACGGGCCTCTACTGGGTTTTCGGATTTCTGCGGATGGGCACGACCGGCCTGACCGGCCAGGCCCATGGTGCGGGACGCACCGGCGAAGTGGCCGCGATGCTGACCCGGGCGCTGATGATCGGGCTGGTCGCAGGCGCGGGGATCATCGCGCTTCAGGGGCCGCTCTTTGCCGGGGCCTTCCGGCTCTCGCCCGCCAGCGCCGAGGTCGAAGGCCTGGCGCGCGACTACATGGCCATCCGGGTCTGGAGCGCGCCGGCGCTGATCGCGCTTTACGGCATCACCGGCTGGCTGGTGGCGCTGGAGCGGACCCGCGCGGTGCTGGTGTTGCAGCTGTGGATGAACGGGCTCAACATCGTGCTCAGCATTCTGCTGGGGCTCAAGCTGGGCTGGGGGCTGGAGGGGATCGCCTGGGCCACGTTCATCGCCGAATGTGGCGGGTTGGCGCTGGGGTTCTGGCTGTGCCGGGACGCATTCCGCGTGCCCGCCTGGCGCGACAGGGCCCGGGTCTTTGACCGCGCGGCACTGCTCAACATGGCGACCGTCAACCGCGACATCCTGCTCAGGTCGCTGATGCTTCAGGTGATCTTTGTCTCCTTCCTGCTCAAGGGGGGTGACTTTGGCGACGTGACCCTCGCCGCCAATCAGGTGCTGATGCAGTTTCTCAACATCACCGCCTATGCGATGGACGGGTTCGCCTTTGCCGCCGAGGCGCTGGTGGCGCAGGCATTCGGCGCAAGAGACCGCGCCCGGCTCAGGCGGGCCGCGGTTGTCACGGCGCAATGGGCGCTGGTGTCGAACGCGCTTCTGGCGCTGGTCTTTGCGCTCATGGGAGGCACGATCATCGACGTGATGACCACCGCGCCCGAGGTGCAGGATGCTGCGCGCAACTACCTGCCCTACATGGTTGCGGCCCCCATTCTGGGCATCGGGGCCTGGATGTTCGACGGCATCTTCATCGGGGCCACGCGTGGTGCGGACATGCGCAACATGATGGCGGTAAGCCTGCTGGCCTACATCCTTGCCGCAATCGTCCTGATCCCGGCCTTGGGCAATCACGGGCTCTGGATCGCGCTGCTGATCAGCTTCGTTGCGCGGGGGGTCACGCTGGGTCTGCGTTATCCGGCGCTGGAGCGTGCAGCGTCCTGACCAGGGCGAAACCCGGTCGCCGCGGTGATCTCGGGTCCCTCTGGGACATGCGCGCATGGTCCCTGCAAGGTCAGCATGAGGTCACTCCTGTGTCCGAAAGCGCGAAGCCTGCACCATCGCGATCGTGACCAGCGGCACGACAACCGCAATCACGGCCACGAGGATCAGCAGCAGCCCGAGCTGCGAGTAGTCGGCCGCCACGTTCACCGATCCGTCCGCATCCCTGACTTCGCGGCTGATCACGAAAAACTCGTTCAGGTAGCGTGTCAGCAGGTTTGCGGCCGAAAGCGCCAGATTGGTGAAGGACGCCATGACCGCAAAGAACGTGGCCTTGAGCTGGCGCGGGGCGGAGCGGGCGATCCAGGCGAGCATGGGGATCATTGCGATCTGGCCCAGCGGCGATTCCGCCGCCGTGTCGAGAATGGCGATGAAGCGCGCATCGACCACGCCGCCGGTGAGCGGGGCAGTGACCTCGTGCAGCCCGTAGTAAAGCCCGATATTGGGCAGCGCCAGAATGCCTGCGGCGAGCGTCAGCATGATCACGATCCATACGATGGACCGCCGCGCCATCATCGGGCGCAACACCAGCATCCCCACCAGAGTGAGCGCCGATGTGATCAGTGCCAGCACCGACAGGAACTGCTGATCAAAGCCCAGAACGTCGATGTTGAACCAGGTCAGCCCTTCACCCGGCAAGGGCGTGGCGCGAAAGACGAAGATGATCAGTGCGGTGCCCACCAGCGTGCGGGCCTGCGCGCGCGTCAGCACCGAGATCAGCTGCCGCATCAGCAAGAGCACCACGGTCAGGGACCCGGCAAAGATGATCTCCTGCCCGTACGGCACCTGTCCCAGCCCGACCACCAGCGAGAGCGCCACAAAGGCCGCACCGCCGATGAAGTACCACGGGTTCGCCCGCGTGTCGGAACCCGTGGCATCCAGCAGGGCGTCGATCCGGGCCCGCCCCATGCCGCGGGCCATCATCCGGCGGCGGCGTGCGGCGGACTGCCAGGCCGCGAGGATCACGCCCGACACCGACAGCAGCGGGATCAGCAACGCGCCGAAATAGATACTGGCATAGACCTGTGCCTTGTCTGTTGCCGACATCGCGTCGATGCCCGAGAACATCGCGATATTGACCATTGCCACCACGACCGTGCCGAAGATCAGGGAAAACCGCCCCAGCGTCTGCATCGTGGTGTGCAGCGCCCTGGCCTCGGTCTCGGGTACCGGCGTGCCGTCGTCATGGACCAGCGGGACCGCGTCGATGGACATGGCATCGGCCACGGCGTCCTGGAGGACCAGGCCGCAGGGGCCGAGGATGTAGCTTGTCACGTACCACGCCCTGAGCGGCATGATGGCCTGCATCATCTCGGTCCGGGTCATCACCAGGAACATGATGAAGACGCTCAGCCCCACCAGCCCGGCACCGAGAAAGATCAGCCATGCCTTCCAGCGCCAGATCAGGTCCACCAGATGCCCCAGGGGCATCTTGAGCGCCCAGGGCAGACCCGCCCAGAAGGCCAGTGCCGCCACTTCGGCGGCGCTCAGATCGAGGTAGTCCTTGACGAAGAACGTGCCCACGATCAGCGTCAGGCCCGAACAGCCCGCGGCGAAATAGACCATGAGTGGCGGCAGGTAGCTCCAGCGCATCTGCCGCGCCAGATCGATAAAAATCGCATGGAACCAGTCCCGTGCGGCTGTCATGCGCGACCTTTCACAGGATTTCCAGAACCGCTTCGGGCGGGCGGCCCAGCGCGGCCTTGCCCCCCTTGAGCACCACGGGGCGCTCGATCAGGGCGGGATGCGCGGCCATGGCGGCGATCAGGGCCTCGTCCGGGTCGGTCCTGGTGAGGCCCAGTTCCCTGAACAGCGCCTCGCCCGTGCGCATCAGCGCGATGGGCGCGATCTCCAGCGCGGCGCAGACCTCGCGCAGTTCGGCCCCGGTCGGCGCATCCTCGGCGTAGAGCCGGATCGCCGGTGTCTCGCCGTGCTCGTGCAGCAGCGCCAGCGTCTGGCGGGATTTCGAGCAGCGCGGGTTGTGCCAGATGGTGGTCACAGCCACTCCTCCCTCTTGGTTCCGACGGCGTCGGCCACGCTGGCATGGCCGTCCTGTTCCAGAAGCCGGTCCAGCCCGCGGGCGATGCGCGGCACCAGCGAAAGACCCTCATAGACCATGGCCGAGTAGAGCTGCACCGCGCTGGCACCTGCGCGGATCTTGGCATAGGCGTCCGCGGCCGAGGCGATCCCGCCGACACCGACAAGCGGCATCGCGCCTTTCGTGAGCTGCGACAGCCGCGCCAGAACGCGGGTGGATTTGTCGAAAAGCGGCGCGCCCGAGAGGCCGCCCGCCTGATCCCGGTGGAGGCTTTGCAGGCCGTCGCGATCCAGCGTGGTGTTGGTGGCGATGATCGCCGCCACGCCGCCCGTCCGGGCCACATCGGCGAGTTCGGAAAGCTCGGCGTCGCTCATGTCCGGCGCGATCTTGAGAAAGACCGGCAAATCGCGCCCCAGCCAGTCGCGCGCCTCGATCACGCCTGCCAGAAGCCGGGCCAGGGCCTCGGCCCCTTGCAGGTCGCGCAGGCGTTCGGTGTTGGGCGAAGAGACGTTCACGGTCGCGAAATCCAGCCAGCGGCCACAGCGCGACAGCACACGGGCGAAATCCTCGGCGCGGTCGTCGCTGTCCTTGTTGGCCCCGAGATTGAGGCCGATCACGGCATCCCCGGGGCGGCGGGCGAGGCGGTCGGCCACCGCGTCCATCCCGTCATTGTTGAACCCGAAGCGGTTGATCACCGCACGGTCTTCGGCCAGGCGGAAAAGCCGGGGTCCGGGGTTGCCGGGCTGAGCGCGCGGCGTGACCGCGCCCAGTTCGACAAAGCCGAACCCGGCCCGCGACAGGGGGCGCAGCGCCTCGGCATTCTTGTCAAAGCCTGCGGCCAGCCCGACCGGATTGGGCAGGTTCAGCCCCGCCAGTTCGGTGGCCAGGCGCGGCGAGGTGATCGGACCGGGCAGAGGCACGAGCCCGGATGTCAGGGCGCGCAGGGCGAGGCCATGCGCGCGTTCGGGGTCCAGCCTGTGCAGGGCGGCAAGCCCGAGCTTTTCAAGCCGGCTCATGCCAGCCCCGGCGGAAACTGGTGCACGCCATCGACAAGCGGCAAGGGCTGGGCCCAGGCCACGTCCGCAAGGCGCAGCTCGCGATAGAGATGCGGGAACAGCGCGCCGCCGCGCGACGGCTCCCATTTCAGCGCATCGCCCAGGCGGTCGGCCTCGACACCCAGAAGCATCAGGTCCCGGGCGCCGGCAAAGTGTCTGGCCGCCGTTGCGGGCGCCTGTTCGGGGGTCGAGAAGTGGATGTAGCCGTCCGCGAGGTCCACCGGCGCGCCCGCGCTGGTGCCCGTGTCACGCAGCGCCTGCCACTCGTCCTTGCGGAATATCTTGAGGATCACCATGACGGCTTGATGCCGTGCGGCTTGGCCGGGGTCAAGATGACAACGCGGGCCCCTTGATCGTTCCGGGGACCGTGCCGGGAAAACCTTCGGGGCCAGACCCTCCGGTCCCGTATCACCCCCAGCGTGCCACGGCCCGGGCCACGCGCGCGCCGTAGCGCCGGGCGGTTTCGCGATCCTGCTTGTCGATCAGCAGGCTCTTGTCGCGCGACGAGGTGGCGGTCAGGCCCAGCCAGCTTCCGCCCGCGTTGATCCCGTGATTTTCGGGGTCCACCGGCGCGCCGATCTCGTTGGGGCCGATCCAGACCATGCCCATCTGGGCGGCATAGACGGACAACCTGATCAGCGTCGCCAGCTTGTCACCCGAGGGAAATGTCGCGACGCTCATCCCGCCGGCCAGCTTGTCGGCCCAGCCCTGATCCATCCAGCGCTCGGAGGCGTCCTCGAGAAACGCCTCGTAGCGCGCGGGCACCGAGCCCATGTAGGTGGGGCAGGCGAATAGGATGGCGGGTGCGGCATCGAGCGTGGCCCAGCCCCGGTCCGAGAGGGTTTCGACGTCGAGAGTGACCGCGTGACACGCCCCGTGACTCGCCCCGTGACCCACCCCGTCTGCCACGGCCTCGGCCAGGGCGCGGGTGTGGCCGTTGCCGGTGAAAAAGGGGATGGCGATGGGTGCGGTCATGGCGGGGACGTTGCCATGATGCCGGCGTGATGCCAAGCCGGGTTTGCACGGGGTTTTGCAGGGGCTACTGTGCACAGACACCCAGGAGTATCTGTCCCCTATGAGCAAAGTCCGCGCGCAATACGAGGCGTATCCCTATCCCGAACGCGACCCACGGGACGAAAAGACGCGGCTGATCACCGGCTCGCCGTCGCAACCGCTGGAGATCGACCATTTCGTCTTTGGCGGGCAGCGTGACTGGTCACAGCCCTTCCGGGCGCTGGTGGCGGGTGGCGGCACGGGGGACGGGCTCATTCAGCTGGCGCAGCTTCTGACCAGTGCGGGGCGGCCGCATGAGATCACCTATGTCGATCTTTCCTCGGCCTCGCGAAAGGTGGCCGAGGCGCGCGCGAAGGCGCGGGGGCTGGGCAGCATCCGCTTTGTCACCGGGAGCCTGATGGATGCCGCCGATCACGGGGTATTCGACTATATCGACTGCTGCGGCGTGCTGCATCACCTGCCCGAGCCTCTCGAAGGGTTCGCGGCTCTGCGCGCCGCCCTGGCCGATGGCGGCGGGCTCGGGTTCATGGTCTACGCGCCTTACGGCCGGTCGGGGGTCTATCCGTTGCAGGAGGCGTTCGGGACGCTGTTCGGGGGCCTTGAGCCGCGCGCACAGCTGAAGGCCGCCAAGGCGGTGATGGCGCGGCTTCCCGAGGGGCATGCCTTCAAGGTGAACGCCAATATCGGGGATCACAAGCAGAGCGATGCGGGGTTCTACGACCTGCTCCTGCATTCGCAGGACCGGGCCTTTGCGGTGCCGGACCTGCTGGCGGTGCTGGAGGAAAGCGATTGGGAGCTGAGCGGTTTCGTGATGCCGGCGCAATATGACCTGGCCCGGTTCGTGCCTGATCTGCCGAAGGACATGCCGTCTGCAGAGCGCATGGCCCTTGCCGAAAAGCTGAGCGGGGTGATCAAGACCCATACCGGCTATGCCGTGGCCAGGGGATCGGGCACGCGACCCGCGCAAGGGCGCAACCGGGCGCTGATCCCTCATATCCAGGGCGTGGAGGCCGCAGCGCTGGCGCGGGCCATTGCGGCGGGGCAGCGGCCCAAGCTGACGCTGGGCGGCGTGACCGCCGAGATCACCCTGCCCAAACAGGCAGCGCGGGTAATCGCCGGTGCGGACGGTCGGCGCAGCCTGGACGAGATCGCGAAGGGGGCCGGGCTTGACCCGATCACCATGGGGACGCTCTGGGGCAAGGTCGAGACGGCGCTGGAGCCCTGGGGTCTGCTGCTTTACTCGCGGCTGCTGGTCTGAGCCATGTGCGGGCGGTTCGCGATCACGCTTCCCAATGATGCGATGGCGCAGTTGTTTTCGGCAACACCGGCCAATGATCTGCCAGTCGTGCCCAACACGAATGTCTGCCCGACCGTGCCGGTTCATGTGGTCACATCCGGTGGCACCGGGCGGCGCCTGAGCGCCATGCGCTGGGGGTTCGTGCCGCATTGGTACAAGGGACTGAACGGCGGGCCGCTCCTGATCAACGCGCGGGCCGAGACGATAGCCGAAAAGCCGGCCTTCAAATCCGCCTGCCGGGATCGGCGCTGCCTGATCCCGGCAAGCTGGTTCTATGAATGGACCACAGTCGAGGGCCGCAAGCAGCCCTGGAAGATCGGCGCGGCGGACAAGAGCCCTCTGGCGCTTGCGGGCATCTGGCAGGACTGGGGGCCGGAGGGCGAGCGCGTGCCGACCTGCGCCATCGTGACCTGTGCCGCCAATGACAGGCTTTCGGAGCTGCATCACAGGATGCCGGTGATCCTGAAACCCGACGACTGGGGCCTGTGGCTGGGCGAAGAGGGAAAGGGCGCGGCGCGGCTGATGCAGCCTGCGCAGGAGGCGCTGCTGGAAATCGAGGCAATCGAGAAGGTCGAGTGACGCAAGCCGTCCCCGGCGTTGCCAGACCCTGCCCCCTTGCGAAAGCGGTTCACATCAACCTCGATTCCGTCGCCTGATGTGAAACCTGTCGTCGGATCGGGCGCTGCACGCGTTTGAATCTGTGCCTTTCCCCTCTCGGCGGATTGATCCGCCTGCCGGGCAAAGGGCGGGCCTGTTTCGAGCCAGAAGTAGCCTGCGGGGCGTTTCGGAGAGATCGCCCGTTCGGGTGCCCTTTTCACATCGGCCAGAACACCAGAATGGCGGGGATCGAGACGGCGATGACGATCACCTCGAGCGGCAGGCCCATGCGCCAGTAGTCGCCGAAGCGATAGCCGCCGGGGCCGAGGATCAGCGTGTTGTTCTTGTGCCCGATCGGGGTCAGGTAGGCCGAGCTGGCGGCAATTGCGACGGCCATCAGGAACGGGTCGGGCGAGACATCGAGGCTGCGCGCCATCTGGATGCCCACCGGTGCGGCCACGATGGTGGTGGCGGTGTTGTTGAGCACGTCCGAGAGGCTCATCGTCACCACCATGAGCACGGTGAGGATCGCCCAGGCGGGAAGGCCTGCGGTGAGGTCGATGAGCGCGCCCGAGATAAGCTCGGTGCCGCCCGAGCTTTCGAGGGCCGCGCCGAGCGGGATCATCGAACCGAGCAGAACGACCACGGGCCACTCGATGAAGTCGTAGAGTTCCTTGAGCGGGATGATCCCCGACAGGACGAAGGCCACCACGACAAGGCCCAGCGCGACGGGCAGGTAGAGCAGCCCGAAGCTTGCCAGCGCCACGGCCCCGCCGAAGAGCGCGATGGCGGCCCAGGTTTTCGAGTTCTGCGTCACCGCGAGGCCGCGATCGGCCAGCGGAAGACCGCCCAGCCACGCGGCCACGTCCGCGCCACTGTCATGGGGCACCAGGAGGAGCAGGATGTCGCCTGCGGCAACCGGTGTCTTGCGGACCCGCGACGTGATCTTGCGGCCCTGACGCGAGATGCCCAGCAGAACCGAACGCTGACGCCAGTGCAATCCGATAGCCTCGGCCGTCTTGCCGGTGATGCGCGCGTCATGGGGCACCACCAGTTCAATCACGTCGAGCCCGTCGCCTTCGGCGCGCAGTTTCTCTTCGCGGCCGGCATCCGAAAAGGCCAGTTTGAGCGCGGTGCGGAACTCGTCCAGCGCCTCGGGGGCGGCCTCGATCACCAGCGTGTCACCGGCCTGAAGGGCGCGGTTGCGAGAGGTGCCATAGAGGCGTTTGCCATCGCGTATGAGGCCCAGAATGGCCACATCGGATTTGGCGGCGGTCTCTTCCAGTTCGGTCAGGCGCTTGCCGATATGGGGGCTGTCCTCGGGAACGGTCAGTTCGGCGGTATATTGCGCGATGTCGGCGGCAACCAGCGTGGCGTCCTCGCGGTTGGGGATCAGCCGCCAGCCGATGAGTGCCACGAAAGCCAGCCCCGCGATGGCCGCCACCGCGCCCACGGGGGCGAAGTCGAACATCCGGAAGGGCGCGCCGAGGCTTTCCTCGCGAATGGCGGCGATGATGATGTTGGGCGGTGTGCCAATCAGCGTTACCATGCCGCCGAGGATGGTGGCAAAGCTGAGCGGCATGAGGCTGAGGCCCGGCGCGCGGCCGGCCTTGCGGGCGGTCTGCACATCCACCGGCATCAGCAGAGCCAGGGCCGCCACGTTGTTCATGAAGGCCGAGAGCACGCCGCCGATCCCGCCCATCAGCGCGATATGCACCTGCAGGGAGCGCGAGCTGTCCACCAGCGTGCGGGTGATCAGGAACACCGCACCCGAGCGCACGAGGCCCGCCGAGACCACCAGAACCAGCGCCACGATCACGGTGGCGGGGTGGCCGAAGCCGGAAAAAGCGTCCTTGGTTGGCACCACGCCCAGCACCACGCCGATCAGCAGCGCGGTGAACGCCACCAGATCATAGCGCCAACGGCCCCAGAGCAGCAGGGCGAAAACCCCGCCGAAGAGGGTGAAGAGGATGATCTGGTCCTGGGTCATGCGGCGACCGTCCGGCGCTGAGGTTCCGAACCGAAGAGCAGCAGGCAATTGTCGGGCTCACTGACGTGTAACTCGCGCTGTCCGTAGGACTGATCGAAGGGGGGGCCGGCGCGGCCCTCGGGCACGGGACGAAGGGTGTCGTGGAAGGCGTCGATTTCATTCATATCCAGATAGATCATCTGTTCCCCCAGCTCGGCTTCGGGGCTGATTTCGAGCAGGTGCCGCGCGTGGCCATGCCCCTCGCAACAGGCGTGTTTGTGATCCGGGTTCACATGCGTCGGCAGAAAGCCGATGCTTTGGTAGAAGGCCGCCGAGGCAGAGATGTCCCGGGCGAAAATGAACGGTGTGATCTGCACTATGCCGGGTGTTGCGCGGGTCATGGGAGCCGTCCTGCCTGGATGTGAATAGCGTCGGGTCAGCCTAAAGCGTTTCACGCGGGGCGCAATGACTATGGCCCGGGATTGCGCCCGGTGCGCGGGCTGCTCTATAGAGGCGCAAAGCGAACTTCTGAGCGGAGGCACCGATGGCGGGCCATTCCAAATGGGCGAATATCCAGCATCGCAAGGGGCGGCAGGACGCCGCGCGCTCCAAGCTGTTTTCAAAGTTCTCAAAGGAGATCACCGTGGCCGCCAAGATGGGCGATCCGGACCCCGAAAAGAACCCGCGCCTGCGTCTGGCGATCAAGACGGCCAAGGCGCAATCCATGCCCAACGACAATATCGAGCGGGCGATCAAGAAGTCGCTGGCCGGCGAGGGCGAGGATTACGAGGAAATCCGCTATGAGGGCTATGGCCCGAACGGCGTGGCGGTGATCGTCGAGGCGATGACCGACAACCGCAACCGCACGGCCAGCACGGTGCGCTCGACATTCGCCAAGAACGGCGGGAACCTTGGCGAGACAGGCAGCGTGGGTTTCATGTTCGAGCGCAAGGGCGAGGTGGTCTACCCCGCGGATGCGGGCGACGCGGACACGGTCATGATGGCGGCCATCGAGGCTGGTGCCGAGGATGTGGAAAGCTCGGAGGACGGGCATGTCATCTGGTGCGCGGATACCGATCTGAATGAAGTATCCAACGCACTGGAGGCCGAGTTGGGCGAGAGCCAGGAGACCAAGCTGACCTGGCGGCCCACGACGACGACCGAGATGGACCTCGAGGGGATGCAGAAGCTGATGCGGCTGATCGAGGCGCTGGAGGATGACGATGACGTGCAACGCGTCACGGCCAATTTCGAAGCCTCCGACGAGGTGATGGAGCAGCTTTGAGGGGGTGGCGGGGTGAACCCCGCCCTACAACATCTGCAACCCGTCCCGGGCCTGATCCGCGACTTCGCCCGGGCACGATCGGTTCGGTACCGCGCGTGTCGCCTTGGCATGAACCCAGCCCGAAACCGGGCATACGCAGTCAATTGCCCTGACCATGGGCCTTCTTTGCTCCGTTTGACTTAGTGCTTCGCGGTACTGACGTGAAATTTAGCGGCCAACGTGCAATCTTTGGATGTGTCCGGGGTCTGGCAACATAGTTCATTGCTGTGGGTTGGGACCAATCCTCAGCGCTGAGCGGCACGCTTGGGACATGCGGCCGCGACCTGTCGCTTAGCTGTCGCGCTTTCCCGTTATGCACCCCGTGAATGTGGTGGCTTGCCAGATGGCGAACACCGGATATAGTGGTCGCAATAACACGGCGGGTGGCATCGCCGGGACGCGGGACGAGGTGCAGGGGGTCCGGGAAATGGACGGGGATTTCAGAACGGAATTTGTGCGAAGCCCGGGCAGTTTGCGGGATCATCCGGCCTTGGTGCTGAATGCCGATTACCGGCCCCTGAGCTATTATCCGCTGTCCTTGTGGACCTGGCAGGACGCGGTGAAGGCCAGGTGGCTGGACCGGGTGGATGTGGTGGCCGAATACGACCAGGTGGTCCACTCGCCCAGCACCGAGATCAGGATACCGTCGGTTATTGTCCTGAAAGACTATGTAAAACCCCGAAAGCGCGTGGCCTTCACGCGCTTCAATTTGTTTCTGAGGGACGAATTTGCCTGCCAGTATTGCGGGGCGCGGGGGGACCTGACCTTTGATCACGTGGTGCCGCGCGCCAGCGGCGGGATCACCAGCTGGGAAAATGTCGTGGCCGCCTGTAGCCGGTGCAACCTGAAGAAAGGTGCCAAGAGTCTGGCGCGCGCGGGCATGTCGCTGCGCAAGCCGCCCCGGGTGCCGGGGGCCGAGGAGCTGCGCAACATGGGGCGCAAGTTTCAGCCCGGGCATCTGCATGAGAGCTGGATCGATTTTCTCTACTGGGATGCCGAACTGGAGGCGTGAAACCCCCCAAATATCGAAGGTCGGTATCGCGTCGGTATGACGTCGGTATCACGTCGGTGTTTCGGTCCGCAGGGGGTAAGGATGCGTTAAGGTTTGTCGCCGCGCGCAGGGCGTGCCGGGGCAACCGGGCGCGGGTCAGCTCAGGTCAGGTGCGGGTCAGTTGCGGGTGAGCGCCAGCTTGACCCCGAGGCCCACCAGGATGCCGCCGCCCAGGCGCTGAGCCAGGCGGGCGCGACCTGGCGCGCCGCGCAACCCGCGCGCAATGCGACTTGCGAAGAGCACGCAGAGCACATCCGCGCTGGAGAAGGTCAGGTTCACCACCGCGCCCAGCACCATCAGCTGTGCCCAGATCGGCAGCGCGGCGGTGGGGTCGGTGAACTGCGGCAGGAAGGCGAGAAAGAAGAGCGCCGTCTTGGGGTTCAGCACCTCGACGGTGACGCTTTGCCAGAAGGCGGTGCGGGTGGGCACCGGGTTGGGGCCGGGCGTGTCGGCGGGACGCAGGATCAGCCGGGTCCCGAGCCAGATCAGATAAAGCGCGCCGGCCAGTTTCACGATCATGTAGAGCACCGGGACCAGCTCGAAGAGCGCGGCCAGCCCGAGGGCTGCGGCCAGCACATGCGCATAGCCGCCCAGATGCAGCCCCAGAACCGCCTGCCACCCGGCGCGGCGTCCGCGCGCAATGGTCTGGGCCGCCGTATAGAGCAGGGCCGGGCCCGGCATATAGGCAAAGACCAGCGTGGCGGCCATGAAAGCGAGCAGAAGATCGGGGGCGGGCATGGGTGTCGGGACCTCTTGAAATCTGCCATAACCCTGTCTCTTATACACATCTCCGAGCCCACGAGA
>FYBJ01001430.1_pt1 | contig 103079 bp, 109 predicted proteins | sample 1134611 | NCBI WGS metagenome assembly FYBJ01 (sample SAMEA104116008, study PRJEB20421) | marine metagenome | isolation source: marine
GCTTGTCGCAAGTTGGTATTATCGCGGCGCTGGTACTTTTCCTGAGCGGTTGCGGGGTCGCCTATATCAGCCCTGGCGTGCCCGCCAATGATCCCAAGGTCGACGTCCGTCCGTTGACGCTTCAGATTGTCAAGGAAGCGAACCTCGCCCCCTATCGCCCCAAGACCCTGCCGGCGGTCTTCTTCCAGAGTGCCGGAGGTGCGGCGGGTCTGCGCGGAATCGGAGCGGTGCCGCCCGCATCGCTGGACCGCCCGACCAAGCCGTCATCGCTTCCGGTCAAACTTCCGCCGAGCGCGCCGCAGGTTCCCTATACGATCGGTGTGGGCGACGTTGTCCTGCTGTCCTCGCCGCAGGGGGGGTCGACTGTCGAAGAGCTGAGCGGATTGCTGGCGGCGCAGAACAGCCGCCAAGGCTATACCGTGCAGGATGATGGCGCGATTGCCATTCCGGATGTGGGCCGCGTTCTGCTGGGCGGACTGACGCTGGAAGAGGCCGAGGCGCAGGTCTTCCAGGAATTGGTGTCGAACCAGATGGACCCGGCCTTTTCCCTCGAGATTGCCGAGTTCAACTCCAAGCGTGTTTCGGTGGGCGGTGCCGTGGCGAAGCCCACGATCGTGCCGATCACGCTGGTCGACCTGACGCTGGAGGAGGCACTGGCCGGTGCCGGCGGCGTGGCGATGCGTGATCAGGATTATGCCTCGATCCGGCTCTATCGTGACGGCACGCTTTATGAAGTGCCGCTGAGAGAGTATTACAAGCGCCCGGCCGTGCAGAAGACGCGCCTGGCCCCGGGCGATTCGATTTTCATCGACACGGCCTATGAACTGGACAATGCCCAGGCCTATTTCCAGGAACAGATCGCGCTGGCGCAGTTCAAGCAGCAGTCCCGGGTGCAGGCGCTCAACGAACTCAACTCGACCATGAACCTGCGCCGCGCCGCGCTGGATGAGCAGCGGACGAATTTCCTGGCGCGCCTGGAGGTGGACGCGGTGGACCGTGACTATGTCTATCTTGCCGGGGAAGTGCGCGAGGACAGCCGTTTCCCGCTGCCTTTCGACCGCAAGGCGTCGCTGGCGGATGCGCTGTTCAGCCAGGGCGGGATGACCACGGAAAAGGCCAACCCAAGCCATGTCTACGTTCTGCGGGCGGTGAAGAGCACCGACCGGGTCGTGGCCTATAACCTGAATTTCCGGAATGCGGGTAACCTGGTGATGGCAACCAAGTTCGAGCTGCGTCCCGATGACATTATCTTTGTCGCCGAGCAGCCCGTGACCAAGTGGAACCGCACACTGCAGCAGATCGTGCCGAGCCTGATCACCAGCGGCGCGGCCATCGCGAACAACTGACACCGACGCGTCTTGCGAAACGCATGATTACAGTCCCGGGTTGCCCAGGCACCCGGGATTTTTCATGACACACGGGCGGGAAGGTGAGAAAGGCGACGGGATATGTCGTGAATGGCTGGTTTCCCGTGTCTCTGCTGCGAAAGATTTGAGAGTATCCCAGCAGCGAGACGGCCGTCATGATCACCCCAGGAACCGCCCCCAATGACGCGCAGTTTTCACCCATTGCCGCCTTTGTCCTGTCCGATCCGCTGGACGTGCCCGAGGATGCCTTGCGGTTCGCGAGCACGTTGCTGATCGACACATTGGGTGTGGCCGCAGGGGCTGTGGCAATGGAGCCGGGCCAGATCGCGCGCGATTTCGCGGTGGATTTCCAGGCCGCCGGCCCCGGGGGATGCTCTGCTGCGCTTCTCTTCGATGGGCGCGAGGCCGGTTTGCCGGGCGCGATCTGGGCGCTGGCCACGCAAATCGACAATCTGGACGGACATGATGGCTATAATCCGACCAAGGGTCATATCGGTTGCGCGGTTGTGCCTGCGCTGATGGGGTTTGCGGCGCAGACCCCGGATTTGACCGGGCGCGATGCCCTTGTCGCATTGGCGATGTCCTACGAGGTGGCGGCACGGGCCGGGATCGCGCTACATGCGTCCGCGAGCGATTATCACACGTCCGGGGCCTGGAACGCCCTGGGCGTTGCGGCGCTGGGCGCACGGTTGCGTGGCAGCGGCGCGGCGGTTCTGCGCGAGGCGTTGGGCATCGCCGAATATCACGGGCCGCGCAGCCAGATGATGCGCGAGATCGACAATCCCACGATGCTGCATGATGGTTCGGGCATGGGGGCGCTCGTTGGGGCGCAGGCTCTTTTGATGGCCGAGCGCGGCTTTACAGGTGCCCCGGCGATCACCGTGGAGGCGGCGGAACTGGCGCATGTCTGGAGCGATCTGGGGCAGGACTGGACCGTGGTCAGGAACTATATCAAACCCTATCCGGTCTGTCGCTGGGCCCATGCCGCCCTGGATGCGCTGCGGGGGCTCAAGCGCGCCCACGGGTTTGAGGCCGAGGAGGTGGAGCGGATTACGATCCGGACCTTCGCCGAAGCCGCGGCTCTGATGATGGAGCCACCGCAGACCACGTCCGAGGCGCAGTATTCTTTGGGGTTTTCTGCCGCGGCGGTTCTGGTGCATGATCAATTCACGGCGGCGCATATCTCGGGCGATGGCTTGCGCGATGCGCGTGTTCTGACGCTGTTGCCCAGGATCAGGGCGGTGGCCGACGAGCGCCATTCCGGCCGTTTCCCTGAGGGGCGCTGGTCGGATGTGGAGGTGATCCTGCGGGACGGGCGGGTGCTGATGTCGGGCGATGTTCACGCTCGGGGCGGACCCGAAGCACCGATGGAGGACAGCGAAGTGGAGGCAAAGTTCATTGCGATGACGGCAGAGCTGGCCCCCGAGCGGGCGCGGGCGATTTGGGTGATGCGCGACCGGTTGCTGGAGCCCGACACGAAATTTTCCGAGTTGGCAGCGCTGGTCGAGGAAGCGCCATGACGCGCGTGATGATCCTCAACGACCGGACCGAGGCAATGCGGGCGCGTCTGGCCGAACGGTGCCCCGAAGCCGACATCGCCACCTGCGAGCGTTATGCGGACGTGCCGGGCATGGTGGAGAGCTTTCGGCCCGAAGTGCTTTACTCGGTAACCTTTGCAGGTCGCGATGGCTATCCGCGCGAAGCGGTAAAAGGCGCGCACGGCCCGGCCTGGCTGTCAGTCGGGGGATCGGGCGTGGACCACATGGAGGGGTGGGATCCGGCGCGGCTGACGGTCACCAATTCGGCGGGTGTTGCTTCGGCGATGATGGCGGAATACGTGATGGGTGCCGCGTTGCATTTCACACTGGACGTGGCCGGGTTGCAGACCGATCAGGAGAACCGCATCTGGAACCCTGCCCGCCGTGTCCAGCCGCTCAAGGGCAAGACCTGCCTTGTCGTTGGCTTGGGAAACACCGGCCGGGCGGTGGCGGAACGGGCCAAGGCGTTCGGGATGCGGGTGATCGGGACGCGGGCACGGCCCGAGGCAATGGCCCATGTGGACGAAGTCCATTCCAGCGACGCCTTGCCCGGGCTGTGGGGGCGGGCGGACCTGATCGCTGTCTGCGTGCCGCTCCTGCCCACGACACGCAAGCTGGTGGATGCGCGCGCCTTCGCGGCGATGAAGAAGAGCGCCATCCTAGTGGATGTTTCGCGCGGGGGGGTTGTGGACGGTGCCGCCATCACCAACGCGATGCGAAGCGGGGCCCTCGCGGGGGCAGCGCTGGATGTGTTCGAGGCCGAGCCCTTGCCGCCTGACCACGCGCTTTGGGGGATGGAAAATGTGCTGATCTCACCCCATTGCTCGGCCGTTTTCGACGGATGGGACATGATGTCATTCGAGCTGTTCTGCGACAACCTGGAGCGGTGGCGTGCAGGCGAGGCGTTGCAGAACGTGGTGGATCCATCGCGCGGGTATTGACGCAGGAGATGGGTGCAAACACCCATCGCTTCGCCTCAGCCGACGTGAAACAGCGTGTTGAAGAGCTTGGGGTCGATGCTTGTGGACGCGAAGGTCGGACCTTCGGTCAGGATCGACACGGCGTCATGGCTGTGCAGGCTTTCCTGGTGGCTGGCCACTATGCGGAAATCACCGATGCGGGTGTCAGCCAGAAGCTGCTGACAGAAGAGCCGCGCGGCGTCCTCCACAAAGATCGGGCTGGCGGCGTTCAACTCGGCAAAGGCCTGCTCGTCCTCGCGCTTGACCATAACCTGCGTTTCGGTCGGCACGGCCTTGCGGGCAATGTCGACAAGGTCCTCGAACCACAGGCAATCGCCGCAACACGTCTCGATCGAAATCCGCGCCACCGAGCGCTGAGAATGCGGTGTAGCCAGCTGCCCGCGCGACTGGCGGGCATGTTCGCTGAGCTCCAGAGAACAGGGGCAGGTGGATGAATACACGTAGTCCAGGTGCATGAACTTGCGCCGTTCCCCGCCCTGTTCCACCAATTCCAGCGCGAAGTCGTAATACTGGTAGCCTTCGAGCCCCGAGCGCAGCGACGTGATCTTCATCGGGTAGGAGAACCGCATCTGAATGCGCGCGTCGATGCTGTCGAGATCGCTGATGTAGTCCTCGAGCGCGGCCTCGATCACCTCGAAGCTGAAGGTCTTTTCGGCATGTTTGTAGAAGCTGCGCATGATGCGCGACATGTTGATGCCCTTCTTGCCGGCCTCGAGGCTGACCGTGCCGGTCACCGAGGTTTCAAGCGTCAGATCACCCCCATCGCGGCTGTGAAACCGGATTGGCAGGCGGAAATTCGAGATGCCCACGTGCTGCAATTGTTGTTTCGCGCCGCGGATGAGCGAAGTGGGCCCGTTCTGCAGATCGGGCAGCGTGGCGCGATAGGCGGCATCCACGTCGAATTCCTCGGGATAGACGCGTGCCAGGGTGGGGTAGTTCGACACGGCGCCAGCAGGCAGCAGCCGTGCAATTGCGGGGTCCAGATCGGCCACTTCCTCGGGGCTGGCCGTCGCTGCCCAGGCGCGCAGACGCGCCAGCGCCTCTTCGGCCTCGGTCCGATCCGGTGCGCCCTTCAAGTCCGACGGATGAATGTTCATTTGCGGCTGCCCTCTTCGTATGCCGACCCCCTACATAGGGCGTTGCGGCGAAAATTACCATAATTCACCAGTAGTACGGCAGAACCGCGCCAGCGGATCACTTGTCAGTCCTCGGCAAGGCATGTCAGGCTTCACCGCAGGGTCCACATTGGGAAGTCTGCGCGACATGCAAGACCTGTTCGATCTGGAGCGGTTCCCGCTCGATCAGCCAAAGAGCGCGGCATGGGCGGCGTTGGTGGCGCGGTGCCGGGAGGATTTGACGCGCGAGGGGATGTACAACCCCGAAGGGTTTCTGCGACCGGACGTCGCCGCAAAAGAAGCCCTCCGGCTGACCCCGCTCTTTGACAGTGAGAGTTTTCGTCACGAACGGCGGCACAATATCTACTTCACTGACCGGATCGACGGGCTGGAAAGGGATCACCCGGCGTTGACCCGGCTCGAGACATCGAATCGCACGCTCTGTGCCGATCAGATCGTGGGGTCGGCCCTGCGGGCGCTCTACGAATGGCCGCATTTCTCCGCCTTTCTCTCAGCTACGGTGGGCAAAACGAAACTCTATGTCATGGAGGATCCCCTCGCGCGTGTGAATGTCATGTCCTACCGAGAGGGGCAGGCGCTGAACTGGCATTTCGACCGGTCCGAGTTCACCACGACGCTGCTCTTGCAGGCCCCGGAGGCGGGGGGTGCATTCGAATTTCGCACCAATCTGCGTGGCCCGGATGACCCCAATTACGAGGGCGTGGCGGCGCTGCTGGGGGGGCGCGATACGCAGAGGAAGAGCCTGACCCTGGAGGCCGGAACACTGAATGTCTTTCGCGGTCTCAACACGGCGCACCGGGTGTCGCAGGTCAAAGGCGGCACGCCTCGGATGATTGCGGTCTTTTCCTATTTCGAACAACCGGGTGTTGCCTTCAGCGCCGAGGAGCGATTGGGGTTCTACGGGCGGGCAGTCCCATTTTGAATTTATTTTGAAGTACTTACCATTTGGCCGAAACGCGCCAAGCAGGTATGTTACCCCTTGATCGGACCAGGATGGCCGAACCTATATCCAAGAGAACACGTGTGGTGCGTAGGGAGCACGTGGGGATGCGGAGGGTTCAGCCATTGGGCAGATCCCTCCGCTGATTCTGTGGACCTGGCCGCCCGGCGCGAGCCTGAACAACGATCTCAGAACAGTGTCAGTACCAGCCCTATAACCGCCGACCCGAACGCGGCATAGCCACCATCGATCAGCATCAACCTGCGCGAGCGTCCGGCAAAGCCATAGCATGTGGCCATGAAGGGTGCCGCCATGAAGGCACCGATTCCCAACCCCGAGATCAGCCCTTCGCCCGCGGTGTCGACGCCGCTGAGCGAAAAGACATGCCGCATCATCCCGGCCACGATGATCATCGCGACAAAGCCGCGGATATAGGGCAAGGGGTTCGAGCGGTTCGCCGGCAGGCCGTTTTCATCCAGCGGCACGCCCGACAATTGTGCCCAGGTCGAGCCGAGCAGCGTGTACCAAACCGCACCAAAGGCAAAGCCTGCCACACCGGCGGCCAGGACGTTCACGAGTTCCATTGTCTTGCTCCCTCAAGGTTCTTGTGAGGGGAATCTGACCGAATAGTGCTGCCGGGTCCAGAAATTACAGGTCGACGCCCGCCATTTCACAAATGATTCGCCATTCCTCGTCGGTCACGGGTTGTACGGAAAGGCGCGAGTTGCGCACCAGAACCAGATCGCAAAGGCGCGGATCGTCCTTGATCATCTTGAGCGTTACCGGGCGTTTCACCGGATTGACGGCCTTGATGTCCACGCACTCCCAGCGGTCATCGTCGGTGGTACTGTCAGGATGGGCCTCGGCGATCACCTCGACAATCCCGACAATTTCCTTGTCCTTCTGTGAGTGATAGAAAAAGCCACGATCGCCGACCTTCATCTCGCGCATGAAATTGCGGGCCTGGTAGTTGCGCACGCCATCCCATTCTTCGCCGACCTCGCCCTTGGCGACCTGCTGATCCCAGCTCCAGGTCGAGACTTCGGATTTGAACAGCCAGTAGCGCATCGTTCAGATCACCTTGTTCCAGGGGATCAGTTCGACGCTTTCGAAGAGGCCCGCATGGCCGTAGGGGTCGCCCGACACCCATGCCTCGGCCTCGGCCATGTCGGCCACCTCCAGTACGATCAGCGAGCCGCACATCCTACCCTCGGCATCCAGTAGCGGGCCGGCCTGGGTCACGGCGTCCGAGGACTTGAGATAGGCCACATGGGCGTCGCGGGTGTCGAGACGGATCTGGAGCGCACCGGGCTTGTCGCGAGCGATGAGGGCAATCAGCATCATTCTTCCTTCAATGGTCGTGAGAGGAGCATATCCATGGCCTGATCCACGCGCAATTCGCCGCCCGCCAGCGCGGCGACGGCGGCGGTCACCGGCATGTCGATCCCCAGCGTGCGGGCGCGGGCCAGCGTGGCGCGGGCGGTGGCGACGCCCTCGACGGTGATCGTGTCATCAAACTCTTCACCGCGTCCGAGGCTGAGACCATAGCGCAGGTTGCGAGATTGCCTGGACGTGCAGGTGAGCGCGAGGTCGCCGAACCCCGAAAGCCCGGCCAGGGTTTCAGGCTGCGCGCCCATGGCGGTGGCCATGCGGCTCATCTCTGCAAAGCCGCGGGTCATGAGAGCGGCGCGCGCGCTTTCGCCGAGGCCCGCGCCGATCACGGCACCACAGGCGATGGCGATGACATTCTTGAGCGCACCGCCCAGTTCCGCGCCGGCCACGTCGGTGGTGCGGTAGAGACGCAAGGTTGGCGTGCTGAGCGCCTGTTGCAACGCAGTGCCCGTCGCCCGATCGGCACAGGCCAGCGTCAGCGCCGTGGGCAGGCCGTGCGCGATGTCGGCGGCAAAGCTGGGGCCGGTGAGCACGGCGGGCGTCGCGTCGGCAACGGTCCCGGCAATGATACGGGTTGGGCTGGCTTCGGTCCCGAGTTCGACACCCTTGCAGCAGGCGACGAGGGTCTTGCCGGACAGCAAACCCGCGTGGAGGGTGAGATTGGCGCGCAGGGTTTGCGTGGGAACCGCCAGCAAGATCGTATCGCAATCTCGCAGGGCAGATGCCACCGCGGTGGCCACCAGAGTATCGGGCAGCGTGATGCCGGGCAGGCGGTTTGCGTTCTGTCGGGTGGCCTGCATGGCCGCCGCGTGATCGGCGTCGCGCGCCAGAAGGCGCACCGGTCCATTCGCGGACAGGGCCACTGCCAGAGCCGTTCCGAATGCGCCTGCGCCCATCACGCCGATCATGCCTTTGCCCCTTTCTTGCCCGAACCGAGCATGGTGGGACTGGTTCGGTCAAGGGGCCATCGGGGCCGTGCGCCAAGCGCCAGATCATCCCGCTTGCCGGAGGCGAACAGCTCGGCCCCAGCATAGGCGATCATCGCGGCGTTGTCCGTACAGAGCGCCAGCGGCGGTGCGGTGAAAGCTGCGCCTGCGATGACGGCGACCTCTTCGAGCCGCGCACGTATGGCGGCATTGGCGGCCACACCGCCTGCGACGGCGAGGGTCGGCGTGGCGGGGTTTTCCGCGAGGTACGCCGCCAGGGCGCGGCGGGTTTTTTCGGCCAGCACGTCACAGACGGCGGCCTGAAACCCGGCGCAGAGATCGGCGCGGTCCCGGCGTGATAGGGTGTTGCCAGTCATCTCGCTGTCGCGGGCGCGCAGGATCGCGGTCTTGAGCCCCGAAAAGGACAGGTCACAGCCGGGCCGATCCAGAAGCGGGCGGGGGAAGGAGAATCGGCCGGGAACGCCCAGCCTGGCCTCGGCCTCGACCGAAGGCCCGCCGGGCTGCGGCAGGGCCAGCAAGCGCGCGATTTTGTCGAACGCTTCGCCCGGCGCGTCGTCGATGGTGCCGCCCAGCCGTATGAAGTCATCGGCACCGCGCACGATCAAGTACTGGCAGTGCCCGCCCGAGACCAGCAGCATGAGGTAGGGATAGGCCACGGCGTCGGTCAGCCGGGGAGTCAGCGCATGGCCCGCCAGATGGTTCACTCCGATCAACGGTAGCCTCCCCCCCGCGGCGATCCCCTTGGCGCACATCACGCCGGACACCACGCCGCCGATCAGCCCAGGCCCCGCGGTCACGGCCACTGCATCCACCTGGCCCAGCGCGAGCCCGGCCCCTCCCAGGGCTTCGGTCACACAGATGTCAAGCTTTTCGGCATGTGCGCGGGCGGCGATCTCGGGGACCACGCCGCCAAAGGCGTCATGCAGCGTGCCCTGACCATGCACGACCGAAGACAGGACATGCGCGCCGTCACGATCCACGCGCACCAGTGCCGCGGCGGTATCGTCGCAGCTGCTTTCGATGCCGAGCAGGGTCAGCGGGGTCATGGGCGTTTCCGTTGCGATGTCGCTTTCAGGCAGGTAACACCGGGGACAGTCTCAAACAACCGCCGAGGAGCCGGATGCCCCCCAGCCTGCTGATCACGCGCCCTGCACCGGGGGATGCCGAGTTCGCCGATGCGGCCCGGACGCGGCTGGGATGCGACGTGCCGGTGGTGTTGTCGCCGGTGCTGAGGATCGAGGGCACCGGTCAAGTGGTCGATCTGCAGGGGGTCGCCGCACTGATCATCTCCTCGCGTCATACGATCCGCTATGTTCCGGCATGTGGCCTCCCGCTTTGGGTAGTGGGGCGAAAAGTCGCCGAAGCTGCACAAAAGGCCGGGCTCGTCGTGGCCCATGTGGCGCGAGACAGCGCCGCGTTGTTGGCTGACATGAAGGCGATGCGGCCATCCGGGCCGTTCGTGCATCTGCGCGGTGATCATGTGGCGGGTGACATTGCCAATAACCTTGCCAGGGTGGGGATTGTCTGTATCGAGCAGGTCGTCTATCGACAGGAGGCTGAACTTCTGACCACCGAAGCGCGGGCCGTTCTGGGCGGGGAAGAACCCGTCGTTTTGCCCCTTTTTTCGCCTCGCAGCTGCACCATCTTGTATGAGCAGGGTCCGTTTCGCGCGCCAGGTGTCGTACTGGCCATCAGCGAGGCCGTGGCCCAGGCTCTACCCGATGGGGCGGCGGAGGTGGTATTGGTGGCTGAACGCCCGGACGGGGCGGCCATGGCCGAAGCGCTGCCCGCGGCGGTTGAGGCTGCCAAGCGGCTTGAGGGTCAAATAGGGGCGCAGTAAGGTGGCGCGGGTGTCTCGCGTGTAAAGGGGAACGACTGAAGTGGCTGCCAGGAAAAAACCGACCGCGCGCAAAACTGCCAAAACCAAGCCTGCGAAGGCCGAGGCCGCGCCAGACGAGACAGCAACCGAAGCGGTGGACTCACAAAATGACGAGATTGTCGTGGATGCCGCTGATACGAATTCGGCAGAAACCGGGGCACCGAGTCCGGACAAGGGCGCCGACGCGGCGGATGCGGATGCCGATGACGGCATTGACGATGCCATTGGCAATGACACGGACGACGAGCCGGGGCTGGATGCGGCCTCTGTTTTTGAGCATACGGCCGAGAGCCCCTTCCACCCACCTGCACCGACCCCGGCGGAAGCCCCGCGAAGCGGCGGGTTTGGCGGGCTCGTTTTTGGCGGTATCGTCGCGGCACTGATCGGCGCATTTGCGGCCTATCTCGTGCTTCCCCAACTGGGATTCGGAGCGAAGGATCAAAGCGCCGAGCTTGCCGCGCTCCAGACGCGGCTGGAAGACCAGTCGGGACGCATCGCCGGGCTGGGACTCCGGGTCGAGGCGGCAGAAGCGGAATCGGACATGTCAGTGTTCGAAAATGGGTTGAGCGACGTTGAGGCGCAGATTGCCGCTATTGCGGACCGGGTTGCCGCGCTGGAAGAACGGCCTGTCTCGTCGGCGAGTGGTGCTGGCGCGAACAGCACAGATGTGGCGGAACTGCGCTCGGCACTTTCCGCCCAACAGGCGCAGGTCGAGGCTTTGATGGCCAGCGCCACGCAGGCCGAGGCAAACGCCAGGGCATCTGCCACGGCAACGCTGCGCCGTGCGGCACTGACGCGCATTCGCACGGCTCTGGACACCGGCACCGGGTTCGATGCGGCGCTGGCGGATCTGGAGGCCACGGGGCAGACGGTACCCGAGGTTCTGACGCGGGTGGCCGTTGAGGGCGTGCCTACCCTGGCCGCCCTTCAGGGATCATTCCCGGAACGCGCGCGCGCGGCATTGGCCGCAGCGCGGGCCGCCGATCCCGAGGCTTCGGCCGGGTCTGGCATGCTGGGATTTCTCAGCAATCAGTTGGGTGTGCGGTCTTTGGAGCCGCGGGAGGGCGGTGACCCCGACGCGATTCTGAGCCGCGCCGAAGCGGCTTTGCGCGATGGTCGCCTGACGGATGCTATGGCCGAGATCGAGACGCTGCCTGAAGTGGCACGCACCGAGCTGTCGGGCTGGGCCGGGCAGGCCACAAAACGCATGACGGCGGTCAACGCCGCCGAAACCCTCGGGGCTGACCTCGAGTAACGCTAGCAAAGGGCGACCCATATGCTTTGGTCCGTGATCAAGATCGTTGTTTTTATAGCCCTTGTGCTGGGCGCGGCCTTTGGTGCGATGTACCTGCTGGACCTCGAAGGCGGGGTGCGGATCGTGATGGCGGGCTATGAGCTGAACCTGACGCCGATCACCGCCGTCATCGCGCTGGTGGTGCTGATCCTCGCGGTTTGGCTGTTGCTCAAGCTCACATCCCTGGTGATCGCGGTGCTTCGGTTCATCAATGGCGATGAGACCGCGATCACCCGGTATTTCGACCGGAACCGGCAGGAAAAGGGCTACAGGGCCCTGACCGAAGGGATGATGGCGCTGGCCTCGGGCGAGGGGCGCGAAGCGATGGCGCGGGCATCCAGGGCGGAGAAATATCTCAAGAAGCCCGAGCTGACCAACCTGATCATCGCCCAGGCCGCCGAGATGACCGGCGACCGGCGCAAGGCCGAGGAGGTGTACAAGCGCCTTTTGACCGACGACAAGACGCGGTTCGTGGGTGTGAGGGGCCTCTTGAAGCAGAAGCTGGAGGATGGCGACACGGACACCGCGCTCAAGCTGGCGGAGAAGGCGTTCGGCATGAAACCCGCGCATGTGGAGGTGCAGGACGCGCTGTTGCAGTTGCAGACCAGCCACCAGGATTGGTCCGGGGCGCGCTCGACGCTGAACGCCAAGCTCAGGCATGGCAGCCTGCCGCGCGATGTGCACCGGCGCCGTGACGCGGTGCTTTCGTTGTCCGAAGCCAGGGGCGTGGCCGAGGAGGGCAGTAGCATCGAGGCACGCGAGGCGGCCATTCAGGCCAACCGGCTGAGCCCGCATCTGATTCCGGCCGCTGTGATGGCGGCGCGTGGTTACATCGATGAGGGCAAGCCGCGCTATGCGGTGCGGGTCATCCGCAAGGCCTGGGAGGCGCAGCCGCATCCGGACCTTGCCGCGGTTTACGCGGCAGTCGAGCCGGACGAGACCCCCGAGGCGCGCATCAAGCGCTTTGCCCGGCTTTTCAAGCTGACCCCGGGGCATCGCGAGGCCAGGCTGGTCGAGGCCGAGCTGCATATCGCGAACGAAGATTTCCCCGCCGCCCGCCGCGCCCTGGGCGATCTGGCCGAGACCGATCCGGACGCTCGGGCGTTGACCATCATGGCCGCGGTCGAGCGCGGCGAGGGGGCGGATGACGCAGTGGTCAAGGGGTGGCTGGCCAGGGCGCTGAGTGCCCCGAGGGGACCACAGTGGATTTGTGGCAATTGCCAGCATATCCACGCGGAATGGGTCGCCTCATGCGAAAACTGCGCGTCCTTTGATACGCTGGAATGGAAGACACCGCCGGTGAGCCAGGTGGCGATGCCCACGGGCGTGGAGATGCTTCCGCTGATCGTGGGGGCTATCGAGGATCAGAGCGAGGCCGTTCAGGAGGCCGCGAACGAGGAAGGCGACGGCATCGTGGACGCCGAGATCGTCGAGGACGAGGTCTCCGAAAAGGCCGGTTGATCCCTCTCGCGCCCGATCAGGAATTGCGATAGCCTTTTGGCCTCATGATAAACAATCTGATCAATCTCAAACAGCTTGAGGCCTTTGTCTCGGTCGTGGATTGCGGCACGTTTCGCGCCGCTGCCGGGCATCTGAAAACCACCCAGCCCAATATCTCGGCCCGGATCGCGGCGCTTGAGGCGCATCTGGACGTCGTTCTCCTGCACCGCGATGCAGGCTCGGTACGGCTGACGCAAAAGGGCGAGGCACTTCTTCCTGCGGCCCGTGAGGTGCTGTGGGCTGCCGAAGGCTTTGTCGAGACGGCCAGGCGCACGGACCTGATCGAGGACCGGCTGAGGTTGGGGGTGACCGAACTGGTGGCCTGCACCTGGCTGCATGAATACCTGCGGCAACTGCACGGGCTTTATCCCGGTGTGTCGGTGGAGCTGACCGTGAACCTCTCGCGCGAGCTGGACCGGGAAATGGCTGAGGGGCTGCTGGACATCGCCGTGCAGACCGCCCCCTTCGAGGCGGGGAGTGATACGGTTGCGGCATTGGGGAGCTATGCCTATCGCTGGGTGGCCGCACCCGAGATGACGGCGGGGCTGCCGGAGGGCAATGGGCTGGCGCGGCTGTTTCAAACGCCGGTGCTGATGCACGCCCGCAATACGCAGGTGCCGAATTCGCTGGGGGAACGGCTCAGGCACGAAGGCGTAAGGGCGGACAAGCTGGTCTACAATTCCAGTCTGACCTCGTGCTTGCAAATGGCCGTGGACGGGCTGGGCGTCGCGCTTTTGCCCGAGGTTCTGACGCGCGAGGCAGTTGAGGCCGGGAGGTTGGTGCCGGTGGCCTGCGACTGGCTGCCCGATCCGCTTGAGGTGTTTGTTCGCCATGACAGGCGGCGTGCACCGCGTTTCGTGCGCATGGCGGCAAAGCTGACCGAGGCGGTTTCAGCGCCGCACATGATCACGATTTCTGATCAACCTGAACGAAACGAATAATTGGACCTGTTCGAGCCGATGCGCGAAAGTATCGCGACACGCACAAGAGGGGCAGGACATGGCGGCAGAGGCAATCAGATTGGGCGTCGACATTGGCGGTACGTTCACCGATGTGGTGCTGGAGGTGGGCAAGTCGTCCCATTCCACCAAGGTTCTGACCACCTACGCCGCCCCGGAAAACGCCATCATCGACGGAATGCACCAGGTTTGCGCCAAGGCCGGGATCGGCACGGATCAGATCGGCCAGATCATCCATGGCACGACATTGGCCACCAATGCGCTGATCGAGCGGCGCGGGGCGAAAACGGCGCTGATCACCACGCAGGGCTTTCGCGACGTGATCGAGATGCGCACCGAGAGCCGGTTTGAGCAATATGACCTGAACCTGAGCCTGCCCGAGCCGCTTTTGCCGCGGCAAATGCGTTTCACTGTCGAGGAAAGGATGGACGCGCGGGGCCAGGTTCTGATCCCGCTGGAGCGCGCCGAGATCAATGCGGTGGTCGATGCGATTGCCCAGGGCGGGTATCATTCGGTGGCGGTGGGGCTGATCCATTCCTATCTGAACGACACGCATGAGCGGATGATCCGCGACGTTCTGGCCGAGCGGCTGCCGGATGTGATGGTGTCGCTCAGTTCCGAAGTCAGCCCGCAGATGCGCGAGTACGAACGGTTCAACACTGTGGTGGCCAACGCCTATATCAAGCCGCTGATGAAATCCTACCTTGGCAGACTGGAAGAGCGGCTGAAGGACGAGGGCGTGGGCTGCAACATCTTCCTGATGCATTCGGGTGGCGGGATCATTTCAATCGCAAACGCCGCAGAGTTCCCGGTGAGGTTGGTGGAATCCGGTCCTGCGGGGGGTGCTGTCTTTGCCGCGCATATCGCCGGGCGGTACGGGCTGAAAAAAGTGCTGAGCTTTGACATGGGCGGCACGACGGCCAAGATCTGCCTGATCCAGAACCAGATGCCCAGGACCAGCCGGGTGTTCGAGGTGGCGCGGACATACAGGTTCAAGAAGGGCTCGGGTATGCCGATTTCCATTCCGGTTATCGACATGGTTGAGATCGGCGCAGGCGGCGGCAGCTTGGCCCATGTGGACACGATGCGCCAGATCAGGGTGGGGCCGGAGAGTGCGGGGTCCGAGCCGGGACCGGCCTGTTATGGACGAGGCGGCGACCGGCCCGCTGTGACGGATGCGGACCTGGTGCTGGGCAAGCTTGATCCCGAGAACTTTGCGGGTGGGTCGATCCCGCTGCATCCGGACCGGTCGGCGGAGGCGCTGGCGGCGCATGTCGGCGACACGCTCGGGATGGGCGCGGCCGAGGCCGCCTTTGGCGTGGCCGAAGTGGTGGACGAGAACATGGCCAATGCTGCACGCGTCCATGCGGTGGAGAACGGCGAGGACCTGAGCGAATACACGATGATCGCCTTTGGCGGCGCGGCACCCCTTCATGCCGGGCGGCTCTGCGAGAAGCTGGGAGTGGAACGCCTGATCGTACCGCCGGGGGCAGGGGTCGGGTCGGCCATCGGTTTCCTGCGCGCTCCGTTCAGTTTCGAGGCGAACCGCTCGGTCTACATGAAGCTGAGCGATTTCGACGGGGAGCGGATCAAGACGCTACTGGCCGAATTGAAAGACGAGGCGACGGGCTTCGTGCGGACCTGTGATGCCGGGGCGGAGATACTGGCCGAGTACAAGGTCTATATGCGGTATTGCGGACAGGGGTGGGAAATTCCCATCGGCCTGACCGAGGACCAGGCGCTGGAGCCGGATGCGGGGGCCTTCCTGGCCGGTTTTGAAGAGGACTACACGCGGCTTTTCGGACGGCCCGTTGCGGGGATGGATGTCGAGATCACCGTTTGGTCGGTGAATGCCACGACGCTGGCCGAAGTGCCGGAACGGGTGGCCGAGGCCAGCACAGAGGTCCCAGGTCAGGCCCGGGGCGGGGGTACGCGGCGGCAGGTATTCGACCCGGTTTCGGGGGCGTATCACGACGCGCCCGTCCTGCTGCGCGAGGAGATGGGGAGCGGTGTCACAGTCGAAGGTCCGGCGGCCATCGTGGAGGACGAGACCACCATCATTGTGCCCGTGTCGATGCGCGCGGTGGGGCAGCCGGACGGCTGTATCGACCTGCAGATGAAAGGAAGCAGCCATGCCCGGTGACGTACAATTCCAGGTGATGTGGAATCGCCTCATTTCGGTGGTCGAGGAGCAAGCGCAGGCATTGGTACGCACGGCGTTTTCGACGTCCGTGCGCGAGGCAGGCGACCTGAGCGCCGGGGTCTATGACACCCAGGGCCGGATGCTGGCGCAGGCCGTCACCGGCACGCCGGGACATGTGAACGCGATGGCCGACGCCGTGGCGCATTTCATTCGCCGCATCGGGCGGCAGAACATGTTCGAAGGCGATGTCTATGTCACAAACGATCCTTGGGAAGGGACCGGGCATCTTCATGACATCACCATGGTCAGCCCGAGTTTTCACCACGGGCAACTGGTCGGGTTCCTTGCCTGCACGGCGCATGTGGTCGACATTGGCGGGCGCGGCCTGGGGGCCGATGCGGCAAGCGTCTATGAGGAAGGCATCCACCTGCCCATCATGAAATTCGCCGAAAGGGGCGAGGTGGACCGGACGCTGGTACAGATCGTGCGCGGCAATGTGCGCGAGCCGGATCAGCTCATTGGCGACATGTACGCGCTGGCCACCTGCAATGAAATCGGGCATCGGCGCCTGATCGACATGCTGGAGGAGTTTGGCCTTGATGATCTGGAAGGGATCGCGGCCTTCATCCTCGACAATTCGCGCCGGGCGACGCTGGAGCGGATTGCGGCCCTGCCGCAGGAGCAGGCCACCGGCGAGATGACGGTGGACGGGTTCGACGACCCGATCACGCTGAAGGTGAAGCTGAGCATCGAGCGCGACCGGATCGTCACGGATTTCACCGGCACTTCGCCCGCATCCAAGAAGGGCATCAATTGCCCGCTGGTCTATGCCAAAGCCTATAGCTGCTATGCGCTCAAATGCGCAATTGCGCCGGAAATTCCGAACAACCATGCCTCGCTGGAGCCGTTCGAGATCGCCGCCCCCGAAGGTTGCATTGTGAATGCGTTGCATCCCGCGCCGGTGGCTCTGAGGCATATCATCGGGCATTTTGTGCCGGATACGGTCTATGGCGCGCTGGACAAAATCCTGCCCGGCGTGGTGCCTGCCGAGGGCGCCGGCTGTCTGTGCAATTTTCAGGTAAGCCTGCGACCCCGGACGGACATTCCCGCGCCCGAGGGCGCATGGCGGGCCGAGGTGCTGACCTTCAATTCGGGCGGTTCCGGGGCGCGGCCCGGGCTGGACGGGCTCAATGCCACGGCCTTTCCGTCCGGGGTGATGACGATGCCCATTGAGGCCACCGAACACACCGGTCCGGTGATTATCTGGCGCAAGGAGCTGCGCCCCGACAGCGGCGGTGCCGGCACCACGCGGGGCGGCCTTGGGCAGTACATGGAGGTCGGCGCGGTCGAGGGCCACGAGTTCGACTTCCAGGCGATGTTCGACCGGGTGGATCATCCCGCGCGCGGGCGGCGCGGGGGTCTTGAGGGCGCGCCCACGACCATCGCGCAGGACGACGGTACGGCGATGCGCGGCAAGGGCAAGCAGTTCATCCCGCATGGGCGACGGGTGAGGCTCGCCTTCCCAGGTGGTGCGGGCTACGGTGCGCCGGGCGACCGCGACAAGAGCCTGGTGCGGCGCGATCTGGCGCGGGGCTATATCTCGAGCAAGGTCGCGGCGGGCACCTACGGGTTGAGCGACGCAGAGATTGCCGAGGTTCAGGCGGCAGTGCGGCGGGGGGAGAGCGTGGAGTGAGCTTTATGGCACCAGAGCGCGACAGTTATGACGTGGTGATCGTGGGCGGGGCCATCATGGGTTCATCCACCGCGTGGTTTCTGACGCAGAACCCTGATTTCGACGGACGTGTGCTGGTGGTCGAGATGGACCGCTCCTTCGCCAACAGTTCGACGGCGCATACCAACAGCTGTATGCGCCAGCAGTTCTCGAACGAGCTGAACGTGCGGATCAGCCAGTTTGCCGCCGATTTCGTCAAGAACCTGCGCGAGTATATGGGCGGGGACGCGCGCGTGCCCGAACTGGGTATTCAGAGTTATGGGTATCTCTATCTGGCCGACAATGACGGCTTTGCGAATGTCCTGCGCGAGAACCAGGCGGTGCAACGCGCCTGCGGGGCCGCGACCGAGCTTCTGATCGCGGATGAGATTGCGGCGCGCTATCCGTTCTACAATGTCGAGGATGTGGTGCTGGGCTCGATCAACCGTCGCGACGAGGGCTATTGGGACGGCGGCACGGTCTTTGACTGGTTCCGTCGGCAGGCACAGGACCGGGGTGTGGACTATGTGCAGAACCGGGTGACGGCAATGGATGTGCAGGCCGGGCGCGTGCAGTCGGTGACGTTGGCCACGGGCGAGGTGATCGCCTGCGGGCAGGTGGTGAATGCCAGCGGTCCGCGCGCCTCGGAGACGGCCGCAATGGCCGGGATCGTTCTGCCGGTGGAACCGCGCAAGCGCTTCACCTGGATTTTCAGTGCCGAGCAGCCGTTGGATCAGGACCTGCCGCTGACCATCGACCCGTCCGGTGTTCACATTCGTCAGGACGGGCCGAAGACCTATCTGGCCGGCGGGCCGCCCGAGCCCGAGGATGACGTGGCCGTGGCCCCGGATGATTTCGCGATGGATCACGGACGCTGGGAAAACCATGTCTGGCCGATCATCGCCAATCGCATTCCACAGTTCGAGGCCATAAAGGTGGTCACGGAATGGGCTGGGCACTACGCCTATAACACGCTGGATCAGAATGCCGTTCTGGGGCCGCATCCGGAGATCGGGAATTTCGTCTTTCTCAACGGCTTTTCGGGGCATGGGTTGCAACAGTCCCCTGCGATGGGGCGCGGCACGGCGGAGTGGTTGACCTACGGCGAATACCGCGCGCTGGACCTCTCGCCCTTCGGGTTCGAGCGGATCGTGGCGAACAGACCAATCATCGAAAAGGCGATCATCTGATGGAGATGCGGCGCAATCCGTTTGTGGCGGGCCTTCAGAAAGGACGCCCGCAGATTGGTCTGTGGGTTTCGCTGTCGAGCAACGTGGCCGCCGAGGTGGTGGCCCCTGCGGGCTTTGACTGGGCGTTGATCGATATGGAGCACAGCGCCAACGACTACTTCAGTGTTCTGGGTCAGTTACAGGTTTTTGCAGGGCACGACACGATCCCCATCGTGCGCATTGAGTGGAATGATGCCGTCGCGGTCAAGCGGGTGCTGGATCTGGGTGCGCCGGGGTTGTTGTTCCCGATGATCCAGAGCGTCGAGGAGGCGGAACGTGCCGTTGCGGCGACGCGCTATCCGCCAGGCGGGGTTCGGGGCGTGTCGGGTGCTACACGTGCCAACGGGTTTGGCCGGGCGAAGGATTACTTCGCGCGGGTGGGGGACGAAACAGCCGTTCTCTTGCAGTTGGAGAGCCGGGTGGCGGTGGAACGGGCCGAAGAGATTGCCGGGGTCGAAGGTGTCACGGGTGTGTTTTTTGGCCCCGGCGACATCGCCGCCGATCTGGGACATCTGGGACTGCCGATGCATCCGGAAGTCTGGGACCTGATACGGCCCGCGGCGCGGGCGCTGATTGCGAAGGGGGTGCCGGTGGGGACGCTGGTGCTGGACCCGCAATTCGCGGCCCAGCTTCTGAACGAGGGGTTCACCTTTGTGGCCTGCGGGATGGATACGGTCCTGCTGTCGCGGGCCAGCGATGCTCTGCTGGCGCAGGTGCGGGGCGGTACGGCACAATGAAATACGGGAAAAGACGAAGGAGCGCGACATGAAGAAACTGGTTCTGACAGGGGCGGCAGGAAGCCTGGGATCACGGCTGCGCGAACCGCTGGCCCGCATGTGCGACGAGCTGGTCAGCACGGATCAGGTCGAGGCGCTGGAGGGGCTGGCGGAGAACGAGCGTTATGTGAAGGCTGACCTGGCCGATCTCGGCGCGATGGTCGATCTGCTCGAAGGAGCGGACATGGTAGTGCATTTCGGAGCGATCCCGGATGAGGCGCCGTTCGAGGAGCTGTTGGGGCCGAATTTCATCGGAGCGTACACGGTCTGGGAGGCGGCGCATCGCAACGGGGTACGGCGCGTGATCTATGCGTCCTCGATCCATGCGGTGGGCATGTATCCCAAAACGGAATTCATCGGCACGGATGTCCCGCACCGGCCCGACACGTTCTATGGTCTGTCAAAGTGCTTTGCCGAGAACCTTGGCCGGATGTACTGGGAGAAACGCGGGCTCGAGGCGGTTTGCCTGCGCATCCTGAGCGCATCGGATGTGGGCAATGCCCGCGCGGTGGGCAGCTGGCTGTCCTATGGAGATCTTGTCCACCTGGTCGAGCGGTCGGTCGACACGCCGATCACGGGCTTCACGGTGGTCTACGGCGTGTCCAACAATGACCGCGCGCCGGTGGACAACACCGGGGCCAGCTTCCTGGGCTACCGTCCCCGCGACAATGCCGAGCCATATGCCGAGGAAATGTTTGCCAAGGGCGGCGTGCTCGACCCGAAGGACCCGATGCATATGTGCCAGGGCGGGCCGTTTGCATCGGTCAATCTGGGTGAAAGCGGCGTGGCTTTCATAAAGGCAATGAACAAGGGCAAGTGATCCAGGACGCGGTCAATCCACCACGAAGAGCTTGCGCTCCACATTGCAGAAGCGCTCACCACCCTGTTCGGTGACGACGAAGGGCTCGGAGATGGCCGCGCCATAGTCTTCCAGCCAGACACCGGATTGGAAGTGGAAGCACATACCTTCCTTGAGCTCGGTCATGTCGCCGTCGCGGATCGATGCCGTGCGCTCGCCCCAGTCAGGCGGGTAGGCAAGGCCGATGGAATAGCCGACGCGGGAGTTCTTGACGTAGCCGTTCTTCTTGAGAATCGACTGCCAGAGTTGGTTGACCTCGTGACAGGACACACCGGGCTTGCAAATCTCAAGCGCGCGGTCGCCACCCTCGACGATGACTTCGGCCAGCCTGGCCATCTCTGCAGGCGGTTTCCCGAGATGCGCCGTGCGGGTGAGCGGCACGTTGTAGTGACGCCGCGCGGCGGCCAGTTCCATCACGATGAGACCGCTACCCGGCAGAGGCTCCTCGGTCCAGGTCAGGTGTGGCGTGCTGGTCCCTTCGCCCACCTGGATCAGAGGGCACAGGCCGGTATAGTCGCCGAACTTGCCATCCAGCCCGATGATCTGATCGCGGTAGACATCCGCCATCACCTCGTATTGCGGCACGCCTGGCGCGAGCCTGGCCAGAGCGTTCTGCATCACCTGTGTGGCCATCCGTCCGCCTTCGCGCATATAGGCCAGCTCGGCAGGGGATTTGACCAGCCGCGCCCAGTTCACCAGTTCCTTGTTGTCGCTGATACGCGCATCGGGCAGGCCCGAAACGATGTGGTGATGCGCGCGCGCGGTGTAGTAATGCGCGTCGAAATCCACGCCCATGCGCGCCGCACCCCAGCCGCGCGCCTTGATCAGGTCGCAAAGCTCGTCGAACGGGTGCCGGGTCGGGTGATGCACCAGCGGTTCGGAAAAGGCGATGATGTTGCGAGCGGGCAGATCGGTGGTGATATGCGCGGATTTGGCGTCCTGTTCGCGCCCGAACCAGACCGGCCATTCCTCGTCCAGATGCACCAGAACGGCCTGAGGCGTGTAGAAAGACCATCCGTCAAACCCGGTGAGGTAGCCCATATTCGAAGGGTCCTGACACATCAGCAGGTCGACGCCCGCCGCCTGCATTCGGGACTTCACATCCGCGACGCGGGTCTGAAATTCGCTCACGTCGAAGGCCTTGGTGAATGCCATGTCCGTCTCTCCCCTGTCGATCATTGCGGGCGTGGATCAGCCCGAAAGTTTGCGTGCGATATTCTCCATGAACTCGACACCCTGGGCCAGTTCGCCCATCGTGATGTATTCGTCCGGCGCGTGCGCGCGGCTGATCGTGCCCGGCCCGCAGACCACCGTGGAAAAGCCCGCATCGCTGAAATAGCCCGCATCGGTCCCGAAAGAGACGACGCCGCGGCTGTTGCGGCCCGTGACTTCGGCGACGAACCGTGCAGCCTTTTCAGCGTTGCGATCATCCAGTCCCGGGACCGAAACTTCGGTGATGATGCGGATGTCCGCCGCCGGGTTCACGGCCTGCATCGGCGGCAGGAGAACATCGTTCGCATAGGCTTCGACCTCGGCGATCACCTTTGATCCGTCCTCGCCCGGCATGGGGCGGTACTCCCAGTCGAAATTGCACCAACCGGCGGTGGCGTTGCGCGCGGCTCCGCCTTCGATGATGCCCACGTTGAACGTGCCATAGGGCGGGTCATAGGGCGAATCCTCGGCCGGGTTCGCCGCGATGCGGGCGCCGATGTCCTCGATTCTGGAGATCATCTTCATGGCCGCCGAGATGGCGCTCACCCCGCGCAGGGGATTGCAGGAATGGACCTCGAAACCGGTAATCTCGGTACGCATCTCGTCGCCGCCCTTGTGCCCGGTGACGATGTTCATCTCGGTCGGTTCGCCCACGATGATCACCTCGGGGCGGAAGGCCTTGCCGGCCATGCTTTTCAGCAACACGGGCATCCCGAATCCACCGGTCTCCTCGTCATAGCTGAAAGCGATGTGGATCGGGCGCGCCAGGTTGGCCGCCTGGAACGTCGGCACGGCAGACATGACGCAGGCGAGAAACCCCTTCATGTCCACCGAGCCGCGGCCGAATAGATTGTCGCCCTTGCGCGTCAGGGTGAAGGGGTCGGTGGTCCAGCTCTGCCCTTCGACGGGAACCACGTCGGTGTGCCCGTTGAGCACGACACCGCCGTCGATCTCGGGGCCGATCGTGGCAAAGACATTGGCCCGCTCGCCGGCCTCGTCATATGAGAGCGTGACGTCGAGGCCATTGCCCTCGAGGAAGGACTTGATGTAGCCGACGATCTCGTGGGTGGGTTTGCCCGAGACACTGTCGCAGCCGACCAGACGTTCGAGGATGTCGAGAGCGTCGTTCAGCATGGTGGTGTCCTTGGGCGGTTGATGCGAGAAATGTATATCCCAAAGCCGGAATTTGCCAATCGGATTTTCCCTGCTCACGGAAATAACTGTCAATTTCTCTACAACACAAAGAAAAAGGGCAGAGCCCTTCCTAATTTTCAGACAGTCGAAAAGGAATAGAGTTGTATATCTCTGGCGTTCCCGCCTAGACTTTGGATCAAGCGAGTCACCGGGAGACACGTGAGATGCCCGATGTTCTGGGACAGACGCCCCTGTCAGGCCCGCTGGTTACAGAGGCCGATGACAGCCCGTGGCGGCAGCGCTTTGATGCGATCTACAAGGTGCTTCGGCGCAGGATCGTCCTGCTTGAGTACCAGCCCGGTACGCGGCTGGACGTGGATGCGTTGGCAAGCGAATTCGATGTGAGCCGCACGCCGGTGCGTTCAGTCATCCAGCAGCTCGAGAACGAGGGGCTGGCCGTCACGCGGCATGGTGTGGGCACGGCGGTCACGGATGTGGATGTTGAGCAGGTGCGAGACGTCTGGCTGTTTCGCATCCAGTTGGCCGAGGTGATCGGGCGGCTCAGCCCTCGTCCGGGCCGGGTCGCCATCGTCGATCAGTTGGACAAGCTGCACGATGTCTGTGCGGGGCTGACGCGGGACACACCGTTGCGGGAGTTCGCCGCAGTGGACATCAGGCTGCACGATTTCAAGTGCCACCTGATCGGCAACGCACAGCTGCGTCGCACCTATGACGAGATGTATTACCGCTCGGTCCGGGCCTGGTTCCAGATCCTGCCCAAGCTGAACTTCGACGCTGAACGGTCCGCATTGATGCGCGACATTTCGCAGACCGCCAGCGCAGTACGGCGTGGCGACGTAGCGGCGGTGGGTTTCATCACGCGCAATGCGGTGTCGGACGGACTCTTTCGCATGGATACCCTGACGTCCGGGCCCGGGGCATGACCCGGACCCCCGCCGCGCAGTATGAGATCGTGATTATCGGCGGCGGGGTTGCCGGTGCCAGTGCCGCCTATCACCTGGCCAAGCTGGGCAAGCGGGATGTCGCCCTGCTGGAACGCAACCAGCTGACCAGCGGAACGACCTGGCACGCGGCGGGGTTGATCATGCAGCTTCGCTCGACCCATGCAATGACCGAGCTTGGGCGATACAATGTTGAGCTCTACTCCACGCTGGAGGCCGAGACGGGGCAGGCGACAGGGTTCAAGCAGAACGGCACTCTGGGAGTGTGTCGCACGAAGGACCGGCTATTGGAGACGAAGAAGGCCGCATCCATCGCCGGGAGCACCGGCGTCGAGGCACATATGCTGACGCCCTCGGAAGCGCACAGCCTGTATCCGGCGTTGGACCCGTCGATCCTGGAGGGCGCGATCTACATCCCCAAGGACGGGCAGACCAACCCGGTGGACACGACCCTGTCGATGATCGCGGGGGCCAGGCAGAACGGGGTCAGCGTGTTCGAGGAAACCGGCGTAGGGCGGATGGAGCGCTTGCCCGGCGGTGAGTACCGGGTCGAGACGGCACGGGGCGACATCCGCTGTCAGACATTGGTGCTGGCCTGCGGTCTGTGGACCCGCGATCTGGCCGCGCAGCTTGGTGCGCGGGTGCCGCTATACCCTGCCGAGCATTTCTACGTGGTCACAGAACCTTTGGCAGCGGCGAGCCCTGATCTTCCGGTCTTGAGGGACACGGATGGTCACGTCTATGTCAAGGAAGATGCGGGAAAATGGCTGGTGGGGGCCTTCGAGCCCTGGGGCAAACCCTTGCGCATGGACCAGCTGCCGCAGGACACGCCCTTTATCGAGCTGCCCGAAGACTGGGATCATTTTGCGCTTCCCTTTTCCAAGGCGATGGAACTGTTGCCGGGACTGGAAAATGCCGGGATTGCCAAGTTCTTCAACGGGCCCGAAAGCTTCACGCCCGATCTGCTGTTCATGCTGGGCGAGGTGCCGGGGCTGCCGGGGTGTTTCGTCTCGGCGGGGTACAATTCCGAAGGGATCGAGTTGAATGCCGGGGCTGGCCGGGCTCTGGCCGAGTGGATCGTGGAGGGGCATCCAACGATGGACCTGTCCAATGTGGATGTGGCGCGCTTCCATCCGTTCCAGGTGAACAAGTCCTATCTGCATGAGCGCACTGCGGAAATCCTCGGGCTGCACTACAAGCCCGACTGGCCGCATTACCAGCTCGAGACCGGACGCGGCATTCGAAAGAGTGCGCTGCATGATCGCTGGGACGCGCTGGGCGCGAGTTTTGGCGAGGCGATGGGATGGGAGCGCCCCATGTGGTTTGCGGGCCCTGGTGGGGCCACCGACAATGTCTATTCCCACACGCGGCCCAACTGGTTTGCGCAGACCGCTGTGGAGTGCCGTGCGGCGCGAGAGGCCGCGGTGCTGATCGACCAGTCGTCCTTTGGCAAGCATCTGGTGCAGGGCCGCGATGCCTGTGCCGCCGTGCAGGCCATGTGTACCGGCAATATCGACGTGCCGGTGGGCAGGCTGATCTATACTCACATGCTGAATGATCTGGGTGGGATCGAGACGGACATAACGGTAAACCGGCTGGCCGAAGACCGGTACCTGATCGTTTCGTCGGCCACCATGCAGGCGCGTGACAAGGCGTGGATCGAGCGGCATCTTGGCCCGGGGCACGTGACACTGACCGATGTGACATCGGGCTATGCGGTCCTTTCGCTTCAGGGGCCGGGATCTCGGGACATTCTGCGCGCGGTGTCGGATGCGGATTTTGGCAATGACGCCTTTCCATTCGCCACCTCGCAGGAGATCGACCTGGGCCATGCAAGGGTGATTGCGAACCGGCTGACCTTTGTCGGTGAGCTGGGCTGGGAGCTGATCATTCCCACGGAGTTTGCCCAGCATGTGTTTGACCGGATATGGGAGGCGGGTGCAGCGCTGGGGCTGTGTCCCGCAGGCTATCACGCTCTGGAGCATCTGCGCTCGGAACGCGGCTATCGCGAGTACGAGCTGGACCTGACACCGGAAGACACACCGCTTGAGGCGGGGCTGGGCTTTACCGTGGCCTGGGACAAGCCGGGCGGGTTTCGGGGCCGAGCGGCGCTGTTGCGGCAACGCGAAGCGGGGCCGCTGACCAAGCGGTTGGTGATGTTCCGGCTCAAGGACCCTGAACCTGTGCTCTACCACGAAGAGCCGATCCGCATGAGCGGCAAGGTTGTCGGATATATCAGTTCGGGGGCGTATGGTTTTACATTGGGCGCGTCGGTGGGCATGGGCTATGTGCATCACCCCGAGGGGATCACGGCGGAACTGCTGGCGGCTCATGGCTGGGAAATCGAGATCGCTGGTGAAAGATTTGCCGCCATGGCGTCGCTGCGACCCTTCTATGACCCCACGGGGCAGCGTGTGAAGGGAGACGAGACATGACATTGGATCACGGTGCATTCCGGTCGACGCCGGTCGGAGCGGGGTTCATCCCGGATGGCGGGCCAGGTGCACATCGGATCGGGCTGGTGGTTCTGTCCAACGACTATGCCACCGAGCAGGACTTCATCCGTCTCATGCCGGGGCCAGAGGTTGCGCTGTTCACCACGCGGGTCGAGAACACACCCGAATGCACGGTCGAGACGCTGCGCATGATGGCCCCGCATATCGAGACTGCGGCTGGCCTGATCATTCCGCACGGGCGCCTGGACGTGATGGTCTATGCCTGTACGTCCGGAACGGTGGTCATGGGGTATGAGCGGATTTGCGAGCTGGTGCGTGGCGCGCGCGCCGGCATCCCTGTGGTCACGCCGATCACCGCGTCACTGGCTGCGCTTGACCGGTTCGGGGCGCGCAAACTGGCGGTGCTGACACCCTATGTGGACGATGTGAACGCAATGATCGCGGAACATCTCAAGGCTCAGGGGCGCGACGTCGTGGCCTTTTCGTCCTTCGGGATCGAGGACAACGAGGTGATGGCCGCCCTGCCGCCCGGCGCCATTCTTGAGGCGGCACTGGAGGCGGACCGTCCCGAGGCCGAGGCGCTGTTCATTTCCTGCACGGCCATTCGCGCCGTCGAGGCCGTCGAGCGGATCGAGGCCGCGCTGGGCAAGCCGGTGATCACGGCCAACCAGGCGCTGATCTGGCAGGCGCTTCGCTGGGCGGGTTATGGCGGTGCGGTGCCGGGTCACGGGCAGCTACTCAGATTGAAGGACTGACACGACAGGGAGGATGTCAAAATGCGAGCCGAGGATGTGTTGTCCCACCCCGCAAGGGTGCTGGATCAGGCCGAGCGCGAGTTCTTTTTCGATCAGGGCTATGTCGTCAAGAAAGAGGTTGTCAGCCAGGATTGGATCGCCAAGCTGAATGCTGGCGTTACGCGGCTGGTGGACAAATCCCGCAACCTGACTGCGTCGGACGGGGTGTATGACCTCGAACCCGGACATACCTCGGACAACCCGCGCCTGCGCCGCATCGCCTTTATGGACGAGCTGGACGAAGTCTTCTGGGACTTTGCGAGGAACTCCAACCTGCCCGATATGGCAGCGGACCTGATGGGCCCCGATGTCCGCTTTCGCGAGGCGATGCTCAACATAAAGTGGAAGGGCGGCGGGCAGGAGGTCAAATGGCATCAGGATATTCCGTTCTATCCGATGACCAACTTTTCCGTGGCGCAATTCCTGGTCTGTCTCGATGATGTGGGCCATGAGCAAGGCCCGCTGATGGTCGTGCCCGAAAGCCACAAGGGCCCGCTTCTCGATCACTACGACGAGGAAGACAACTGGCTCGGCTTTGTCCCTGACGAGCGGCTTGAGGAGGCGAATCTGGACAGTGCGGTTGAACTGACAGGTCCGGCAGGCACCGTGACGGTGCATCATTGCCGGGCGCTGCATGCCAGTCGCGCCAATCTGAGCGACCGAAGCCGACCGGTGCTGATCATCGGCTATGCGGCGGCGGATAACCGGCCCTATGTGGCCCCGGCTTACCGGTCGGAAAACTACGACACTCTGGTGCGCGGCGCGGATGCGCGGTTTGCCCATCACGAGCCGGGGGACATGCGTTTGCCACCGGACTGGTCGGGGGGCTACACCTCGATTTTCGATCACCAGGAGAAAATGCGATCCGGAGGCGCAATGTGACTATGGGAGCCGGAGTCAGTTTTGCCGATGTCCAGGCCGCGCGGGCGCGGATTGCAGAAACCATTCAGCCGACGCCGGTAGTGCAGTCAGCCGCGTTGAGCGAACGATTTGGTGTTCCGGTTCATCTCAAGCTTGAGCACCTGCAGCGCACGGGTTCTTTCAAGCTGCGCGGGGCGACCAATGCGGTGCTGTGCCTGACCGAGGAGGAGCGCGCGTGCGGTGTCGTGGGTGTGTCGACCGGCAATCACGGGCGCGGGCTGGCCTATGCGGCGCGCCAGAACGGGGTGCGCTGTATCGTGGCCATGTCGAACCTCGTCCCGCAGAACAAAGTGGACGGCATCCGCGCCCTTGGTGCCGAGGTGCGCATCATCGGCCGCAGCCAGGACGATGCGCAGATCGAGGTGGACCGGCTGGTGACCGAGGAAGGCATGACGCTGATCCCGCCCTTTGATCATCCCGGCATTATTGCCGGCCAGGGCACACTTGGCATCGAGATCGCGGAGGCGGTGCCCGAGGCCGAGGTCGCGCTGATCCAGCTTTCCGGCGGGGGGCTGATCTCGGGAGCGGCACTGGCTCTCAAGCATCTCAACCCGGGGGTCAAGGTGATCGGCGTGTCGATGGAGCGCGGTGCCGCGATGTACCGGTGTCAGAAGGCGGGCAAGCCGATCTTTGTCGAGGAAGAGGTCACGTTGGCGGATTCCCTGGGTGGCGGGATCGGGTTGGACAATGCCCATACCTTTTCGATGGTGCGCGATCTGGTGGACGAGATCGTACTGGTTTCGGAGGTCGAGATCGCGCGGGCTATCCGCCATGCCTACTGGTCCGAGAGCCTGATCGTCGAAGGATCGGGCTCTGTCACCATGGCTGCACTTCTGGCCGGCAAGATCGCGACGGAGGGACCGGTCGTGGCTCTGGTCAGCGGGTGCAATATCGACATGGCGCTTCATCATCGGATCATCTCGGGCGAAGATGTGGACGTAACGAAAAAGGAGTAGGCCCATGCCCGAGATCAAGATTCTGACCGAAGCCGATCTGCGCGCGCTGGTGCCGCTGGACCTTGCGGCGGTGGACTGCGTGGAAAACGGCTTTCGCGCACTGGCGGGCGGAAAGGTCGTGATGCCGCCGATCCTGTCGATGCCGATCCATGCCCATAATGGCGAGATCGACGTGAAGACAGCCTATGTGCCGGGGCTGAGCAGCTTTGCGGTCAAGATGAGTCCTGGGTTCTTCGACAACCCCGCGCTGGGGCTTCCCAGCACGTCAGGCCTGATGGTGCTCTTTTCCGCCACGACCGGTCAGTTGGAGGCGCTGCTGCTGGACAATGGCTATCTGACAGATGTGCGCACCGCCGCCGCCGGAGCGGTCGCGGCACGGTACCTGGCGCGCGAGGACGCGACCACGGCCTGTGTCATCGGTGCGGGTGCGCAGGCCAGGTTGCAGCTCAAGGCGCTGGCGCTTGTGCGGGAGCTCTCTTCGGCCACCCTTTGGGCAAGGGATGCGGGCAGGGCGGACGTGGCGGCAAACGCGCTCTCCGAGGAGATGGGGATCAAGGTGTCCGCCGTGACCGATCCGGGCCCCGCAGTGTCGCGGGCGGATGTGGTGATCACGACCACGCCCAGCGCGACGCCGCTGATCAAGGCCGAGTGGCTGCGGCCCGGCCAGCATGTGACGGCGATGGGGTCGGATCAGGATCACAAGGGCGAGCTGGAGCCCGCCTGTCTGGAGCGGGCGGACCTGTACGTGCCGGATCGGCAATCACAGACCGCCTTGCTGGGAGAGCTGCGCAGCGCGGTGGAGGCCGGCGCCATTCCGGGAGACCGGCGGTTTGCCGAGCTGGGGGGCATCGTGGCGGGCGTGGCACCGGGACGGTCGGGAGCGGATGCGCTGACGATTGCGGACCTTACCGGGACCGGGGTTCAGGACACGGCGATTGCCACCTTCGCACGCGAGGCGGCCGAGCAGCAGGGAACCGGTCAGGTTTTTCAGAATTGAGGTCAGGTGGACCAGAGGTCGTTTCCAGAGCGCCGCGTGTCTGACATCAACGCTCGTGGGAGTTTCTGAGGGGATAGGATAGGAGAGGACACCTTTCTCATGGTAGCCACCAGGGAGTTGAGATGAGACAGACTGAGACAAGCCCCGTTTGTTGGACAGGATCTGGCGCCATTCCTGCCACTCATTGCATCCGCTGACCGTACGCAGACCAAGCAAGCCCGGAGTTCCAAAGGCCTCGTTCTGCCGCTGTCATGATCGGTTTCAGGCTGGCCATCCTGAGGCGCTGGAATACCCAAGCACTTACTCGTCCATCAAGCCGGCAAAAATCCGGCTTCAAACCAAGTTTACGTACCTGTGCCTCTCAGACTGTTTGTTGGGGAGCGGGAAGCGCACTAATCCAGGCCGATTGACCTCAGTTCACCTCTACGGTGATACTATGTGCGACATGAAAGATCAGATCAGACGCTGTGATCCATGTAAGTATCTGATTTTTTGGTGCCGCTGATAGGACTCGAACCTACGACCCCATCATTACGAATGACGTGCTCTACCATCTGAGCTACAGCGGCGCTCGAGGCCTCGTTCTAGTCCCGTGCGCGACGCAGTGCAAGTCGGGTTTTGACATGTGGCTATTGGGTCAGGCGGGGCAAGTCAAACGGATCAGCTGCAATGCAGAGCCGAGAGACGTCTGGCCGCGGAGACCAGAACATCCAGAAAGCCTGTCATGTCGTCCAGTTCGTGTCGCAGTCTGGGTGCGTGAACCGAGAGAGTGGCGAGCATCCGGTCCTGCTCATCATGAACCGGAACGGCAATGGCCACCATCCCGGTCATGAACTCCTCGTCATCGGTCGAATAGCCGCGGGCTCGAATTCGGGAAAGATCCTCACGCAAGGCATCCGGCGACGTTTGGGTCCTCGGGGTGCGGGCCTCGAGCCGGCCCGCGCCGAGCACGCCGTCCAGCGTATTCCTGCGAAGCGTCGAGAGATACATCTTGCCGCTGGCCGTACAGTGGAACGGAACCTGCGTGCCAATAGGCAGCTGGATGCGCAAGGGCCACTTGGTTTCGACCCGGTCAAGATAGGTCATCCCCTCGCGGTCGGCGATGGCAAGGTTGCACGTCTCGCCGATCTCCTCGGCCACGCCCTTGAGTATCGCCAGGCGCGCCGTGCGCAGGTGCTCGGACGAGATCGTATTTACCGCGAGCCCACGCAAACGCGGCCCCGGTCCGTAGGACCGCCCGTCGAGGTCTCTTTGCAGGAACCCCTCGTGTTCCGCGGTTTGCAAAAGCCGGTGTATCGTCGGCTTGGGCAGACCCAGCGCCTCGCCGAGTTTCGAGGGCTTGGCGGCTACGCCCAGACGCGCGACCTCTTCGAGAACCAGCAAGAGGCGCAGATTGGTCGGAATCTGCTGGTCTTTTGAATGGGCCGCGTCGTCGGGCATGGGGAACCTGTTACTACGTTGGCAAGAGCCAGAGGGCCAGACTGGGGACAAGCGCCACGAGCACCCAAACGAAGAGGAGCGACGCCAGATACATTGTGGAATACCGCAGGAGGCGGAAATAGGGAACACCTGTCACACCGGATGCCACATAGAGATTGAGGCCATAGGGCGGAGTGATGAACCCGATGGAGGCCCCCACCAGGAAGATCACCGCAAAGTGGATCGGATCAATGCCCACACTTGCCGCGATCGGTGCAAGGATCGGGGCCAGAATGATCGTCACGGGCAGTGATTCAAGGATCATGCCGGAAACGAACACGATGGCCATGGCCGTGAAGAGCACGGGGTAGTATCCCCCCATGCTACGCAACAGGTCGCCGATGAATGCCGAGGCACCGAGGTCGCCAAGCACCTGCTGCATGACAACCGACACCGCGATCAGCGGCGTCAGAATGCCGGCGATCTGAGCCGAACGCCCGACCACTGACGGAACTTCACGCAACCGGAACCCCTCGACGGTCAGCATCGACGCGAAAGGCTTTTCATCGACCGGGGTGTTTGAATCGTGTTTCATCAGCCGATTCAGCGGATTGCTCAGAACCCCCACAATGATCCCGAAGCCAACAGTGACCCCAGCTGCCTCGGTCGGGGAGAATTTTCCGGTATAGATGCCCCAGAGTACAAGCCCGATGGCGAAAAATCCCAGCCATGCCCCGACGGCGGTCTTGATCACGCGCAGCGGTGACAGGTTGATCAGCACGCCCCACTTGTTCATCAGCGAAACGAAAAAGCACATGCTCATCATGGCCAGAACCATCAATGTGCCGGGGATGATGCCGGCGATGAAGAGGTCGGAAATCGGCAGGTTCATCAAGAAGCCATAGACGATGAAGATGATCGAGGGCGGGATGATGATCCCTACCGTGCCGCCTGCCGCCGCCGTTGCCGCGGCAAAGCGTTCGTCATAGCCGCCCTTGGTCATTTCTGGGTGCAGCATCGAGCCGATCGTGGCCGTGGTGGCCGAGTTCGAACCCGAGATTGCCGCAAAGAGCCCGCAAGCGCCGATCGCGGCCATGGCCAGACCGCCACGCAGCCAGCCGAGACAGGCATAGGCGAAGTCGGATAGCCGTTTCGCAATCCCCGACTTGTTGATCAAATCCCCGGTAAGGATGAATAGCGGCATCGCCAGCAGGGCAAAGCCGTCCTTGAAGACGTTCAGAAGCTCGTTGCCTGTATTGTCGAGCGGCAACCCAATGACGAGGCTGCTGAGGACCGACCAGTAGAAGATCACCAGAAGGACCGGTGTACCCAACATGAAGAGAATGGTCACGGCCAGCGAGATCAGTGTAATCAGCGTTCCATCGGACATCACGCTTCCCCTCCGATCACGGCCTGTTCGATCAGCGTTTCGTTGTTGCGGTACCGGCGCAAGTCGATCAGCGCATTGCTCAGCACCCGGCCGGCCATCAACACGAAGGCGATCGGCATCGTGATGATGAACCACCAGCGCATGACGCTGTCCGTACCCAGAACGATGGCGAAATTGTCATAGGTGTTTATCGTGATGCGCGCCATTGTGGTCACGGCTATGACGCAAAAGACGAACCACAGCACGTTGTCCATCACCAGGCATTGGTACTGCGCTTTCCGCCGCATCTTGGAGCGGAATTCGGAGAAGCTCAGATGGGTGCGCAGCTTGACGTTATAGGAGCAGCCATACCAGGACATGATCATGAAGATCAGCGGCGGGATGGTCGTGGACCAAGGCACCTGAGTTGAAAACACGAAGCGTTGGATCACGCCCACAAAGATGATTACCGCGATGATGATATAGGCTGTCACCGCGATCGTGCGTTCAAGGTTGCGATCAAGCCAGGGCGATAGCCTGTAGATATAGTTGATCAGCACGGCACCGACCACGGTCAGCGGTCCGAACACGAACCAGGCCGCGTCCGAGCGATAGGCTTGAACCACCTTGAAGTTAATGTCTCCACTCAACGTCGCCGTGACGATGGTGGACATGTCCGACCAGACTGACATGCACGTCCCTCCCTGTGATGCTGGCGTCCATTATGGCGCATTTGTTGCGCTCTGGGACAGAAAGCCGGCCCCGATGCGCGGGGCCGGTCTTATTGGTTCAATCGTGGATCAAGCTTTCCACCAGCGGCGCGGCTCGACATTCTCGGGCAGCGTGTCGCCCGGGATCGTGCGGACCTCGTCGTAGATCTCCTGGTAGGTGTCGGCGCCACCCTGCCAGCCGTTAATGCGCTCGCGCCATTCTTCCCACAGCTGTGGCTGGAACTCCGGCGAACACATTTCCTCGGCCTTTCTGATCTCTGCGTCCGACAGGAAAGCGTTGCGCACATTGTTTTCCGCAAAGATGGTGCCGGGCATCTGTGGATCGGACTGACCGACCGTTTTGATCAGCGCCACCTCGTTGGCGGCCTGAACATGGACCTGTGCCCAGTAGGCCGATTCCATCACCGCATCCTGCAACTCACCACCGAGGCTGTCGAACACACTGGCATTCATGGCCGTATGTTCGGTGCCGCAGAAGAAGTTCAGGTTGACCGACTGGCTGACCACGGGGGACATGTTGGCATATGCCACGGCCGAGGCCCATGTTTCCGCCCCATCGATCAGGCCCTGCTTGAGGCCGTCGAGGGTTTCCTCCCAGGCCACCGGAACCGGGTTCAGGTTCAGGGCGGTCATGGCAATTCGACCCAGCTGTGTGCCCGTGACGCGGTTTTTCGTACCAAACAGCTGTTCCACGCTCGTGACTGTTGGCTTGTCTTCCCAGGCCAGACCCAACTGGATACCGCGCAGTTCGGCGTGGCTGAACAGGAATTTGAGGCCGTGACGACGCTCATAGGGCTCGCGAAGAAGTGCCTGGCTCTTGGGTGAGTAAAGGAAGTGGAACTGGTCGGCACGGTTACGGAACATGTACGCATAGTCGAGCACGTTCAGGTAAGGCGCACCACCGGCCGAGTTCTGGGTCGAGGCCGCATAGATGTCGACGATGCCCTGCTGTGCTTTCTCCACGCAGGACACCTGACCGCATATCTGATTGTCGCCGATGAACTCCACGCGAATCTCGCCATCCGTACGCGATTCGAGATCGCGCGCGAATTCCAGAGCGCCAGCGCGCTCGATCAGCAGGTTACGCGCGTTGAACCCGGCAGCACCGAATTTCAGATTGAATTTGGCCTCTTTCGCAAACCGCTTTTCGTAGGTCGACTCGGCCGCTTTGGCCAGGCTTGCAAGGGTCATCGTGCCCCCAAAAGACCCTGCGGCCAGCAAGGTCGAACTCATCCCGTACTGACCGGCCAGACGGAACAGATCCCGCCGTGAAATACCGCGCAACTTGTCTTGAATTCCCATGTTATTCCTCCCTTATGGCAATTATTGAGACATTTTGTTTCAAAAAACGCTAGTATATTTCGGATCATTTGCATAGAGTTTTTTGAGGATAGCGCGATTTGGCCCAAGATCACTAACAGAAGTTGAGATTGATTGTCGGGCCTTTGTCTCGTGTAATTCGTGACTGTCACCGGGATCGGGACGTCGACGAAAAGCACCGAATCGTTGGGAGGACACGATCGTGGAAGCGGATTATGTGATTGTTGGCGCCGGTTCAGCTGGCTGCGTTCTTGCCAATCGCCTGAGCGCGGATCCAACGAAAAAGGTCATCCTGCTCGAGGCGGGCGGGCGTGACTGGAACCCCTGGATCCACATTCCAGTCGGTTATTTCAAGACGATCCACAACCCAAAAGTCGACTGGTGCTACAAGACCGAGCCCGACCCAGGACTGAACGACCGTTCGATAGAGTGGCCGCGGGGCAAGGTGCTGGGTGGATCATCCTCTCTGAACGGGCTGCTCTATGTTCGAGGGCAACCGCAGGATTATGACCGTTGGCGGCAGATGGGCAATACCGGCTGGGGCTGGGACGACGTGCTGCCGCTGTTCAAGCGGGCCGAGAAAAACGAGCGTGGCGCAGACGAATACCATGGCAACGAGGGTCCGCTTTCGGTGTCAAACATGCGTATTCAGCGCCCCATCACGGATGCCTGGGTCGCGGCGGCGCAGGCGGCGGGTTACAAGTTCAATTCCGACTACAACGGGGCCGATCAGGAGGGCGTGGGTTTCTTCCAGTTGACTGCGCGCAACGGGCGGCGGTGCAGTTCTGCCGTGGCCTATCTCAATCCGGCGCGGTCGCGTGTCAACCTGCAAATCGTGACCCATGCGCAGGTCGAGAAGGTCGTGATCGAGGACAAGCGCGCCACCGCAGTGACTTACACGGACCGCGGCGGCGCGCTTCAGACGGTCAGGGCCAACGCCGAGGTCGTGCTGTGCGGTGGGGCCATTAATTCGCCGCAACTGCTGATGCTGTCCGGCTTGGGCGAGGCCGAGCAACTGAGCAAGCATGGGATCGCGTTGGAGCACGACCTGCCCGGTGTGGGCAAGAACCTTCAGGACCATCTGCAGGCGCGGCTGGTCTACAAATGCAACGAGCCGACGCTGAACGACGAGGTCCGCTCGCTTTTCGGCCAGGCCAAGATCGGGCTCAAATATCTGATGTTCCGCGCCGGACCCATGACGATGGCGGCAAGTCTGGCCACCGGGTTTCTCAAGACGCGGGACGATAAGGAAACACCAGACATCCAGTTCCACGTCCAACCGCTATCTGCCGAAAATCCCGGCAAAGGCGCAGATCCATTCTCGGCCTTTACCATGTCGGTCTGCCAGTTGCGTCCGGAAAGCAAGGGCGAAATCCGATTGGCGGGGGCTGATCCCAGGACGTATCCGAAGATCATTCCGAACTATCTGTCAACCGAGACCGACTGCCGAACGATCGTGGAGGGTGTCAACATTGCCCGCAAGATCGCGCGCCATGCTCCTCTGACGTCAAAAATTTCTGAGGAATTTCGCCCGCATGAAAGTCTCGACATGAACGACTTTGATGCCACGCTGGATTGGGCACGCAGCAACACGGCGTCGATCTATCACCCGACCGGCACGTGCAAGATGGGTCAGGGCAAGGATGCGGTTGTGGACAGCGCGCTGCGTGTCCACGGTGTGCGTGGGCTCAGGGTCGCCGATTGTTCGATCATGCCCGAGATCGTGTCGGGCAACACGAACGCGCCCGCGATCATGATCGGCGAAAAGGCCAGCGATCTGATCCTGAAAGGAACGTGAGGATTTAGTCACAGTAAACGTGCGGGTCCGCGTGATGCGCAGGATGCAAGTCAGTTCGCCAAGGACTATGACTTCCTGCTCCACGCCTTGGCGACGTCGCGGGCGTCCCGGATCAGTTTCAGGACAAAATGCGCTCGACCACGCGCCGCCCGAAATCATGAGTCGGACCCTCCCAATGCGGGCTCAGGCGCCCGCCGTCATAGGCCGGAGACAAGCGCCCCTGTTGCAGGAGTTCCAGCATACCGAGATCCTCGCGGTTCAGGTCGTCCCACATTTTCAGCGTTGCCTCTCGCGCCGCCCGGTGGTTGTCCGACGTCGCCGCGTCGCCGATCAGGAACACGTGCAACTCTTCGCGGGTTCTGTCCGGCGCGACGGGATAGCTGACGAGCACGGAAAACTGATCCGGAAAGACCTCGGCCGCGAAATGCGGGAAACACAGGAACCACAGGCCCCGCCTGGCATCCGCTTTGGAAAGCCCCGGGTAGTGCGGCAGGCCCGCACCACGCCCTTCGTCCAGTTCCGGGAAAATATAGTCGTTGTAGAAGACATGCCGATCCCACTCGCCCGACCAGCGTACGTTCATTGGCGCGAATTTCAGAAGCTTGGGATGCACGGCGAAGACATGATACCCTTCCATGTAGTTTTCATAGACCAGCTTCCAGTTGGCATTGACCTCGAAATCCAGCTTGCCCGCCCAGCGGATCGAGGAGAAATCATGGCCCTCCGTGCGTTCAAGCAACGGTTTCAGCCACTCCAGCAAAGGTTCGGCGTCGCCCGCGACATTGACGAATATACAGCCGTTCCAGGTTTCGACCCGCACGGGTTTCAGGTCCAGCTTGTCGCCGCCACCATCCTCGAACTTGTCCACCACATTGGGCCCGCTGAAATGCGGGCGCGAGCGCAGTTTGCCGTTCAGGCCATAGCTCCAGGCGTGATAGGGGCAGGTCAGCGTCGATCTGTGGCACGGTTCGGTGACCAGTTTGGCGCCGCGGTGTCGGCAGACATTGTGCAGTGCCCGGACGGAGCCGTCCTGATCGCGCAGGATGATCAGGGGCGCTCCGCCTATCTCGATGGGCTTCATGTCCCCGGGTTCGGGTAGTTCCGCCTCGGCCCCGGCAAAGACCCAGGACCGGCGAAAGCAATGTTCCTGTTCCAGCGCAAGCCAGTCGTCCGACCAATAGGCCGCATTGGGCAGGCCACTTGCCTCTTCGATGGAGGCAAACGTCTGAGCCAGCCCCTCCTCACCGATCAGATCGACCACTTTTGCGCGCCTGTCTGCCTTGGTCATCCGCTCACCCTGTCAGGTTGCAGCCTGTGCGCATGAAGCGCCTCGTAGTGGCCCATGAATGTCGCGTAATGGCCCGACAGATTTTCCGGAAGCTCTGACGGGTCCAAATGCTTGCGCGGCATTGGTTTCAGACCATCGCTGTCGCGCAGGGAAGCGTGCCAGATGTCATCATTGCCATCATACCACAGCACGTCATCGCGCGCGCCGGGCTCCCAGTTCAGCGCCTGGGGCATGAAGGGGATGCCGATGGCATCGCAATAGACGCGCACCATCATCTCAGGGTTTTCCAGAAGGTCGTCACTGTCCAGTACCGGCGGTGTCTGTCCTTGCGCACGAAGCAGATCGAAGAGCTTTTGCTGGGGGCCAAAGCTGATCTCATGCGCCTCGAAGCCGTCCTCCATTCCCGATTTCTGATAGGAGCGGTGCAGCGAAGCCAGGACCTTGGCCGGGTCGCGGATCAGGAAACTGTGTGTGATCCGGTTCAGAAAGGCGTCAGTCCACAGATGGTCGGTGTGATGAGGCATGTCCTTGACGAAAACCGGCCGGGTTTCCGCCGCGGCCAGAACATCGGACCAGATGTGTTCGAACGTCGCCTCGGGGCGCTGGCGTTCCCGGGGTGCGGCGCGTGGTGCACGCGCGTCGGGTCCCTGATACCACGCCATGCCAAATGGTTCGTGAAAGCACGCCATATCTCCGCGCTGACGCATCATCCACTCGAACGCCGTCGAGGTGGAGCGTGGCGTCGCCCAGAGAAAACAGATCGGATGCCCGCTCATGCCTCGCGTCCGGGGGCAATCCAATTCACTGGGGGCAAAGAGGTCCGGAGGTCGATGATCATGGTCCTTTCCCTCGATTCCTGCGGGTTCGGCATTGCGCTGTTGGAAAATTTTAGGCATCAATTTGTCATGAGCGTCAAGAAAATTGCACCAACCGACACACAAGACGCGTTGATCCAACTGGGCGAGGACCTGCGCGGATTGCGCAAGGCGCAGGGGCTGACACTCGAGGATCTGGCCACTGCCAGCGGCAAGTCCGTATCCTTCATCTCAAAGATCGAGCGCGGACAGGCCCGCCCGTCCGTGACGACGCTGCAGGAACTGGCGGGCGCTCTGGGCGTGCCGGTTGGGTGGTTCTTTGAAACGGACGGGCTCGCGCCAGCGGATGAGCGCCCCTTCGTGGTGCGCAGGAGCCGTCGCCGCAAGCTCAGCTATTCGGGGCTGGGTTCGACCGATTACATGGGTTTTCAGGACCACCTTCTGTCGGCCGGTCTGGACGGGCAATTGGCGATGGGCATGTCGACATATCAACCCGGCGGCAATACCGGAGACGAGCTTTACACCCATGCAGGCGAAGAGGCGGGGCTGGTGATCAAGGGGCAGATCGACCTGCATCTGGAGGGCAAGGTATTTCATCTCGAGACCGGTGACAGCTTTTCCTTCGCGGCCAGCCTTCCGCATCGCTACTGCAATCCCGGCAAGCATGAGGCCCAGATCGTCTGGGCCAACACGCCGGTCAACCTGAGGCGCTGATCCATGCGAAGCCATGCGCGCGTCGTCGTCATCGGCGGCGGTAACATGGGGGCAGGGGTTCTCTATCACCTGGCACATATGGGCTGGACAGACTGCGTTCTGATCGAAAAATCCGAGCTGACCAGCGGAGCCACCTGGCACGCGGCGGGGCTGGTCAGCCGGATGATCGGCGGGCAGGCGCTGGGTGCGATGCATGACTATGCGGTCGATCTCTACAAGCAGATCGAGGCCGAGACCAACGTGGGCGTAAGCTGGCACAATTGCGGTTCTCTCAGGGTGGCGACCAGCCCCGCGCATGTGGACTGGATCAACCATATCCGGGATGCAGTACTGGCGCGGGGTCAGCAGGCGGAAATCGTTGATGCCGCGGAGGTGGCGCGGCTCAATCCGCTCTATGACGTCGCGGCGGCGGGCGTTCTGGGTGCAGTCTACACGCCGGAAGATGGCCATGTGGACCCCTCGGGCACCTGTCAGGCCATGGCCAGGGGCGCGCGGCAACTGGGCGCGCAGGTAATTCGCAACTGCCGGGTCACCGACACGCGACAGCGTGCCTCGGGCGAATGGGAGGTGGTGACCGAACAAGGCACGATCACCGCAGAGCATGTGGTCAATGCCGGCGGGTATCATGCCCGGCAACTGGGAAAGATGGCCGGGCTTGATCTGCCGATCACAACGATGCAGCACCACTATGTGGTGACCGACACTGTGCCGGAATTCGAGGGCATGGACCACGAAATCCCGGTCACCCGCGACGACCATTTCTGTGGCTATATCCGCCGTGAGCAGGGCTCGGCTCTCATTGGTCTCTACGACAAACAGGACCCTCAGGCGGTCTGGCTGGACGGCTGTCCCTGGGACAGTGCCAACGAATTGTTCGAGCCCAACTGGGACGGGATCACGCCCTGGCTCGGGAACTGCTTTGAACAGATGCCCGCGCTGATGAACCGGGGCATCAAGCGGGTGGTTAACGGGGGCATCACCTACACCCCCGACGGCGCGATGATGCTGGGCCCCGCACCGGGCTTGCGCAACTACTGGCTGGCCTGCGGGGCGACGGTGGGCATCGCCTGGGGGCCAGGGGCAGGCCGCGCGCTGGCGCAATGGATGATCCAGGGCTCGGCGGATGTTTCTACCCGTGCCTTCGATCCGCGCCGTTTCGGCGCTTGGGCAGATGCGGAATTTGCCCGCGCCCGGGCCACCGAGGATTACACGCTGCGCCAGGCGATGCCTTACCCCCAGCATCAGCGCCTGGCCTGCCGGGGGGTAAAGACCTCGGGCGTGCATGACCGCACCGCCGCACAGGGAGCCACGTTCGAGGAGGCTGGCGGCTGGGAGCGGCCGCGGCTTTTCGGACCCGAACCGGTGGGTTGGCGGCGAACCGAAGCCTTTGCCCAGACCGCCCGTGAATGCACCGCCGTGCGTCAGCGCGTGGGCCTCGCCGATTTGTCGGCCTTCGCCAAGTTCAGTGTCGAGGGACCGGGAGCCGAGAACTGGCTGAATGCGGTATGTGCCAACCGAATGCCGCCGGTGGGGCGGACGTGCCTGACGCTTCTGCTCAATCGCAGGGGCACCATAGAAGCTGAGGCCACCGTCGCGCGCACCGGGCCGGAAAGCTTTTATTTCGTTACCGGTGCGCCGTCCGAGCGGCGGGTTTGGGACTGGCTGACCTTGCATTGCGGCGTGCCGATGCAGGGCGCTGCCTTGCGCAACCTGACCGATGACACGGGCATCTTATGCCTGGCAGGACCACGCGCGCGCGACGCATTGCAGGCCAGTTGCGAAGATGACGTATCGAACGATACCTTCCCCTGGTTGCACTGTCGCCATCTCACCGTGGCCGGCATTCCGCTGCTGGCCTTGCGGCTCAGCTTTACCGGTGAGCTGGCCTATGAACTCCATGCGCCAAACCAGCGGCTGGGCGACCTGTGGGATGCGCTTTGGCGGGCGGGAGAGCCACTGGGCATCGGCCCGTTCGGCAGCAAGGCGCTGGATGCGCTCAGGCTCGAGAAATTTTATCGCGGCGGTCACGAGCTGGCCAATGACGCCAGTCACAAGGACGTGGCACAGGAACGCCTTGCCGCGACCGGGAAATCTTTCGTCGGCCGTGAGGCCATGCAGGCGCGTCAGCCCCGGACCCGGATCGCATTGCTTGCGCTTGAGGGCGAGGACACCGACGCATTGACTGGCGAGGCTGTTTTTGCAGATGGTCGCCTTGTGGGGTCCGTGACCTCGGCCGCCTATGGCCATACAGTCGGGCAATCGCTGGCCATTGCATTTCTGACGGACGGCGCGCGCGATCCGGGCACGCGGCTGGAGGTGTCGCTCTTGGGGCAACGCGTCGCGGCAACCGTGCTTCCCGGGGCACCCTGGGATCCCGGCAACGAGAGGCTCAAGGCCTGAGCAGGTAGACGCATAAAGAGACTAGCGACGAAACGAGCGCTGGCGATCCCGGAAGGACTCGAACCCTCAACCTGCTGATTAGAAGTCAGCTGCTCTATCCAGTTGAGCTACGGGACCGCTGCGGCCAGCTTTACCCGCAGGGCAGGGCGAGATCAAAGGCAAAGACCGGCTCAGGTGTCGGAGGTGGCAAAGGGGTCCTCGGGATAATCGACACCGGCGAGATAGAGACCCTGGGGCGGGCAGACCGGGCCACAGGCCGAACGGTCCCGCGCTTCGAGCGCGGACCGGACGTCATCGGGTTGCCAGGCTCCGGCCCCCACCCGCTCGAGCGTACCCACGAAGCTGCGTACCTGGTTGTGCAGGAACGACCGCGCCCGGACCGAAAAGCGGACTTCAGGACCCGAGGGGCCGTCATGGTGCCCGAGGTCGAGAGCTTCGAGCGTCTTGACCGGGCTGTCGGCCTGGCAGATCGTCGAGCGGAAGGTTGTGAAATCGTGGCGGCCAACCAGATACGCTGCGCCCGCGCGCATCGCCTCGACATCCAGCAGGTTCGGCACCTGCCAGACGAGGCCCCGGTCATGGGTCGCAGGCGCACGCCGCATCAGCAGGCGAAAGAGATACCGTCGCCGGACCGCTGAAAATCGGGCATGCCAATCCTGCGGCACCTTCGCGCAGGCGATGATCGCCACGGGGTCGGGCTTCAGGTGATGGTTCAGCGCTTCCGAAAGCCGGTACGGCTCCCAGTCCTTTTTCATATCGCAATGGGCCACCTGGGCCCAGGCATGTACGCCGGCATCCGTGCGCCCGGCAGCCGCAATCGTGTGGGCCCGCGGCTCCAGTCGGGCAAGCGCGGCTTCGATCGCGCCCTGGACCGAGGGCTGATCCCTCTGGCGCTGCCAGCCGGCAAAGGGCGCGCCGTGATATTCGACTTTGAGCGCATAACGGGGCATGACGCGGGCCATAGACCAAATGACACTGCTCTGAAAGGGGTAGGATGTCGGGGGAAATTGCCCGAGGACTGCCCCCTAGCGGTTGCAGTCTGCTGTGTCTATCTAGGGCGGCAGGACGGCAGAAGGGCATAGCATTGATCATTTCCTCCCTCGCGGACAGCGTGACACGTGGCTTCGAGAACATCGGTGACGCAGTCTCGGGTGCCTTGTTCGAACCGGTTATCCGGCTGGGCGTGACGGGGCTGAGCCGGGCGGGCAAGACGGTGTTCATCACGTCGCTTGTGGCCAATCTGATGGATCGCGGGCGGATACCGGGCCTTCTGGCGGCCTCTGAAGGGCGGATTTCAGCGGCTTTCTTGCAGCCACAGCCCGACGACACGGTCCCGCGTTTTGACTATGAAACCCACCTTGCGGCCCTGACTTCGCCCGTGCCGCACTGGCCGGACAGCACCCGCGCCGTGTCCGAGCTGCGGCTGTCGATCAGGGTGCGCCCCGCAGGTCTTCTGGCGGGTCTGACCGGGCCGCGCACGATCCATATCGACATCGTGGATTATCCCGGCGAATGGCTTTTGGATCTGGCGTTGATGGACAAGTCCTATGCCGAGTGGGCCGAGGGGGTCCTGCAGGCCATGACCCGGCGAACAGATACCGAGAGCTTTCTCGCAATGGCCCGCGCAGCGGAGGCGAACGACACCTGGAACGAGCCCGCGATCAAGGCGCTTGCCGAGAGCTATACCGCGACGCTACATAGCGGGCGCGAAGCCGGTTTGTCCGGCCTGACGCCAGGGCGGTTCCTGATGCCGGGTGAAATGGAGGGCTCGCCCGCGTTGACCTTTGCACCCTTGCCCCCCGTCGAGCGTCCCGCGCGCCGCAGCCTGTGGCGCGAGATGGAGCGGCGCTACACTGCCTACAAGCGCAAAGTCGTGACGCCGTTCTTTCGCGACCATTTTGCCCGCATCGACCGGCAGGTCGTGCTGGTCGATGCCCTGGGAGCCATTCATGCCGGGCCGCCTGCGCTGGCGGACCTTCAGCGAACGATGACGGACATCCTGGCAGCGTTTCGTCCGGGCTCAAACGCGTTCCTGTCGCGGCTGTTCACCGGTCGCCGGGTCGAACGCATTCTGTTTGCCGCGACCAAGGCCGATCATCTGCACCATAAGCAGCACGCCCGTCTGACCGGGATCATCGAGGCCCTGACGCGCGAGGCCCGCGACCGGGCGGACTTTTCAGGGGCAGTAACCCAGGGCATGTCAATTGCCGCCCTGCGTGCCACCGTCGAGGAAACCCGCACCCATGACGGGCGCTCCCTGAATTGCGTGCGGGGCACGCTGCTGGAAACGGGACGGCAGGCCGCCTTCTATCCTGGCGAACTGCCCGACAGCCCCGCCAAGCTGGTCAATGCCGCCCGGGATGGGTCGGACAAGTGGCTCGATGAGGAGTATCGGATCATGAAATTCGCGCCCGCCGTGCTGGACCTCAAACCCGGCGAAGGCCCGCCGCATATTCGGCTGGACCGGGCGGCACAGTTCCTGTTGGGAGACCGGCTATGACGAAATCCGCCGACCGCAAGGGACAGGGCATGGGCCCGGTGCTGATTGACCTCGAGGACGAACCCCGTGACGTGTCGCCCGCCAATGCGCCGCCCGTGCCCGAGCCGGACCATCCCGCGCCTGAAGGCCGGGCCATGCAGACAGTGGCCACCTTTTCGACGCGCCGCCGGTCATGGCTGGGGCGGCTCTTCTGGTGGTTGGCAAGTGCGCTTCTGGGCGTTGCCCTGTCGGTGGCCGCCTGGGATTTCGTTGCCGGGATGATGGCGCGCCTGCCGGTACTCGGGTACGCGGTGGCGGGACTCACAGGTCTTTTGGTGATCGTGTTGCTGGCCCTGGCGTTGCGGGAACTCGCCGGGTTTTCGAGGCTCAGGCGCATGGACCGGTTGCACCATGCGGCCGAAACCGCCCTTGCGGATGACGATCTGACGGCTGCACGCGACGTGGTGGCGCGATTGACGCATCTCTACGCTGTGCGCGACGATCTGAGCTGGGGACGCGAGCGGCTGAAGGAGCGGATGGGCGAGCAATTCGAGGCTGCCGACCTGCTGGGGCTGGCCGAGTCCGAGCTGATGGCCCCGCTCGACGCCGCCGCCCGCAAGGAGATCGAGGCCGCCGCCCGGCAGGTGGCAACGGTGACGGCGGTCGTACCCCTGGCGCTGGCGGATGTGGCGGCCGCACTGACCGCCAACATGCGGATGATCCGGCGCATCGCCGAGGTCTATGGCGGGCGATCCGGCACGCTGGGCAGCTGGCGGCTCACCCGTGCGGTAATGACCCATCTCGTGGCCACGGGTGCTGTGGCCATCGGTGACGACCTTATCAGCTCGGTCGCGGGAGGCGGTGTGCTGTCGAAAATCTCGCGCCGGTTCGGCGAGGGCATCGTGAACGGCGCGCTGACGGCCCGCGTCGGCGTGGCCGCAATGGAGGTTTGCCGCCCACTGCCGTTCAACCGCGTCAAACGCCCCTCCGTGACCCGTCTGGTCAAACAGGCTCTGACCGGGCTCTTTGGGCGCTGACCCCACTTCATCTTGTCGGAAATACTCGCGCCGCAGGCACCCTGCCGTTGCCAGGGCCCCGGCCATATGGTTCAGGTCGCAGCGTGCGCCTTGAGCACATGCAGCGGCACGATCTCGAGCGCGCGTTTGTGGGTGGCCGCGAGGCGCACCTGCGGGGCACAGCCTTCGTCATGCGCCTGCAGGAATCGCGCGGCGCACAGGCACCATTGATCGCCCGGGTTCAGGCCCGGAAACCCGTAGTCGGGACGCGGCGTGCTCAGGTCGTTGCCGACGTATTTCGAGAAGGCCAGGAACTCGGCTGTCATCAAAGCACAGACCGTATGGCTGCCATGATCCAGGTCGCAGGTATTGCATTGACCGTCGCGGAAAAAGCCCGTGACAGGGTCGGTTTCGGAGCAGGGCTCGAGCGTTTGGCCCAGCACGTTGATCGGTTCGTCCATTTCCAGCATACAACCGCCCTTCCTGACTATTGGTCAGTTTAAGGCGCGAAGGGCGGGCTGCAAGGGGTCAGAGGCTTTCGGCAATCCTGCGGAACATCGCGATGTTCCGATCACCCACGCCCGGCTCCCGAAAACTGCGGTCGGCGGCGGTCGTCACGATCACCACGTCGCGGGTTCGATCGACATAGATGTACTGCCCGTAAACACCTTGCGCCATGAATTGGCCCGGCTCGGACCCGACTGGGATCCACCATTGGTAGCCATAGCCGATGGCCCCTTTTGCCGTCGGTGCGCTGGGCGTGGTCGAGGTGGTGATCCATGGTTCGGGCACGATCTGGCGGCCTTGCGCGCGGCCGCCGTTGGCGAACATGAGACCAAAACGGGCATAGTCCCGCGTCGTCATGTTGATCCCGCCCAACGCGAAGGCGACACCTGCGCCGTCGGTCACGTAGTATGGCGTTGCCTCAAGGCCGAGCGGCCGGATGATTTTCTCGGATAAAAGGTCCGGAATGTCGCGCCCCGTGGCCCCGCGCGCCACCATGCCGACGACATGGGTGTCGATGGACACGTATTGCCATTGCTTCCCCGGGATCGTGAAAGTTTCGGTAAGCCCGGCGGCAAAATCATCCATCCGGCCGCCAAGAGCCAGAACCCGGCCCATGCGGTTTATGTCGGAGCGAAAGTCGAGATAATCCTCGTCGAATGTCACCCCGCTGGCCATGTTCAGCACGTTGCGTAGCGTCGTCCCGTCATAGGCGGACCCGGCCAGCTGCGGGGCGTATCTGGTCACCGGGTCGTCCAGCGAGGTTATGGCCCCCTCCTCGATCAGTACGCCGACCAGTGCCGACAGAAAGCTCTTGGCCATGGACCAGGAAATCCGCAGGTCATTCTCCTGCGTGCCTTGAAGATAGCTTTCATGCACGATCTGCCCGTTCTTGAGCACCAGTAGCGACGTGACGGTCCGGTCCTCGATCCATTGCGCAGTTTCGGGCGGCAGACTGGACCCGGGCCCTTCGGGCAGGGGCTGAACCGGGCCGTCGCCGCGCGGTATTTCGCGGGTCAGGAACATTTTGTCCATGTTCGAGAAATTCGCGACGATCCTGTCTTCCATGAACAGCGAATTCACCGCCATCAGGCGGGTGATCTGTTCCCGTTTCCATATCCCGATGACCAGCAGGGCCACGGCGAAGACCGTGCATGTCCGCAGGAACCATTTCAGGGCGGTGCGCATGGCAGTGTCCTTCCTGTTGTCGCTCCAGTCGCCGCCATTGACAGCTTGACGGCAAGCGTTACGCGGCGTTCCCGTCCTGCCCGTTCGCGGCAGCCAGGCCGCGGCAGAGTGCGACATGGCCTTCAAAAACACCCGGAGTGCCGAAATCGCGGTTGGCCGAGGTGATCACGATCACTGTATCCCGGGCAGGCGCGATGTAGATGTACTGGCCGTAGATGCCACAGGCCATTACCTCGCCGCGCGCCGCATTCTGTGGAATCCACCATTGATACCCGTAACCCGGCTGGCCAGAGGGCGTGTCTGCGACGGGTGCCGTGGCGCACGCGATCCAGTCGCTCGGCACGATTTGCCGACTTTGCCATGCTCCGCCTTGCAGAACCATCAGACCCAGTCGCGCATAATCGCGCGTGCGCATCGTCAAACCTCCAAGAACGATGGCTGTGCCATGGGCATCCGTCACGATACGGGGCACCGCCTCAAAGCTCATCGGGGCGAATATGAGCTCCGACAGGAGTGCCGGGATGTCTGTGCCTGTGGCCCCTCGGATCGCCATGCCCAGTGCATGAGTGTCCGTCGATGCATAGGCCCAGCGAGCGCCGGGTGCTGAATGCCGCTCTGTCATGGCACAGACGAAGTCGTCCATGCCGCGCCCTGCCGTCAGATACCGTCCCAACCGGTTGATGTCCGAACCGGGTGCCAGGTATTCCTCGTCGAACGACACTCCGCTGGTCATCATCAGAACCTGGCGTAGCGTGACCTGCGCGTAGGCACTGTCCGAAAGGTTGGGGGCAAAACGCACGAGCGGCGCGTCGAGGTGGTCAAAGACGCCCTGCTCAAGCAGCGCGCCTACCAGCAGCGACATCACGCTCTTTGCTATGGACCACGACATGCGCAGGTCCTCCGGACCGGTGCCCAGCCGGTAGGATTGGTGCCGGATACTTCCATGCTGGAGAACAAGAAATGACGTCACCTGCTGCGCGTCCAGCCACGCCTCCGCATCCATGGGCAATTCCAGGTGCGGACCATCCGGAAGAGGTGACACTTCGCCCGTGCCGACGTCGATGGGCCGGGACGGAAACAGCCTTGGAATGGACGAGAAGTTCTGCGCCATGACCGGCGTGTCAAAGAGGGTTTTCAGGGCGGGGCGGCAGTCAGGCATTATCAGGGCGGAACCGATCCACCAGCTTCTGCAACGGGCTGCGCGTATCCTCGGGCGGGGAGGGGTGGGTATCGGTGGCAGGCTTCGTGGTATTCTTCGCCTGATCCTTGTCGGATTTCAGGGTTCGGGACGGAGCCATTCGCTGGCCGACCGCGTTCATGAAGCGCCCGTGATCCGCATCGGCCAGATGCGGTGCCCCGTCGGAAATGCCGCGCATCAGGTCATCCAGCCAGTCGGCATCCGCCTTTGCGAAGTCGTGCAGGACGTAGTGCGGCACCAGTTCCTTGCGCCCCGGGTGGCCGATCCCGATGCGGACGCGCGTGTAGTCCGGTCCGATATGCTGGTGCAGCGATCTGAGCCCGTTGTGACCGGCATGTCCGCCGCCCGTCTTGACGCGGCATTTGCCCGGCGCAAGATCGAGCTCGTCATGGAAGACCACGACATCCTGCGGTGCGAGTTTGTAAAACCTCATCGCCTCGCCCACGGATTGACCCGACAGGTTCATGAAGGTCCCGGGTTTGAGCAGCAGCACCTTGGCGCCGCCCAGACGACCCTCGCTGGCCTGGCCCTGGAACCTGGCCTTCCACGGGCCGAACCCATGGTCTTCGGCGATACGATCCACTGCCATGTATCCGACATTGTGCCTGTTTCGCGCATATTTCGCGCCGGGATTTCCCAGTCCTGCAAAGATCAGCATGGTCGGCCTCGCCCTTGTCTTCTTCTGATCTAGGCGCTGAGACGCGGCTTGGCAATCACGGGTTCGGTCGTGGGGGGCGGGTTGTTTGCACTTCTTTCGCCCGCCCGCTTGCAGCCAAAATGCAGAGGCGCCGGATTTCCGGTCCGCGCACGAAAAACGCGGCCCCGAGCGGAGCCGCGTTCGATTGCGTTTTGCAGAGGCGCGTGAGCGTTATTCTTCGCTGCCTTCGTCTGCAACGGCTTCGGCTTCGCCTTCGTCGGTGGCCTCTGCTGCGTCCGCGGCATCGTCCTCCTCGTCTTCCTGGCTTTTCAGGCTCGACGGGGCCGACACGTTGCAAATCATGAAGTCGCGGTCGGTGATGGTCAGCTTGGCGCCCTCGGGGATTTCGATATCCGAGATGGTCACCGTATCGCCCACGTTCTCGACCTTGGAGAGGTCCACGGTCAGGCTCTCGGGGATGTCGCCTGCCGTCACGATCAGCTCGACCTCGTTGCGGATCACCGTCAGAACGCCACCCTTGCGCAGGGCGGGGCAGTCCTCTTCGTTGATGAACTCGACGGGGATGAAGAGGTTGATCTTGGTGGTCCGGCGCAGGCGCATCAGGTCCAGATGCGTCGGCAGGTCCTTGACCACGTGACGCTGCACGTCGCGGCAGATCACGCGCACGTCCTCATGGCCTTCGACCTTGAGGTTGAAAAGCGTCGACTTGAAGCGCCCTGCCTTGAGCATTTTCAGAAGCTTGTTGAAGGGCACGTTGATCGGCAGCGGGTCCGTGTCACCACCAAAAACGATGCCGGGAACCATGCCGTTGCGACGTGCTGCGCGAGCGGCGCCCTTGCCCGTCCCCGCGCGTTCCTCGGCGTGAAGATCAGGGATCGATCCAGCCATGTTTTTCTCCATTTTCCAAAGGCGGGGCTCCTCCAAGGCTGTAGTCCCCGCGTGAAGCCGCCCGCTTAGAGCAATTCCGCGAGGATGGGAAGGGGGATTCGCGCGCGATTTGACGGGGCGATGCAATTGGACCAAACGCAGTCCTCACAAGAAGTTCGGCAACAATCGGGAGGCAAAGATGCGGCAGGTGGCTCTCATGGGCGTCAAGGGTGGTCCGGCAATCAGCCCGGGCTCCAACATGCCAAGCTCGACCCTGGTGCGAATGGGTGGGCAGACAATTCTGGTGGATGCCGGTCTGGGTGCGACACGAGGGCTGTGTGATCAGGGCATTCACCTGACCGAACTCGACTTGATCGTGATCACACATCTGCACTCGGATCACTATCTCGAGCTTGGTCCGCTTCTGCACACGGCCTGGGTCGCGGGGCTCAAGACCCCTGTGCCCGTAATCGGACCGCCGGGGCTGGAGGCCTACTGGGCGCATTTCCTGGCGGCGATGGCGTTTGATGTCGAACTGCGGATCGAGGATGAAGGCCGTTGCCCTCTGGCACCCCTGGCAGAGATTCGCGAAATGTCGCAGGGCGTGATCTGGTGCCGGGACGGGGTTTCGCTGAGCGCCTTGAAGAATGTACATCCGCCCATTGATCAGAGCTTCGCGCTGAACGTGATGGCGGAGGACCGGAAAATAACGCTTTCGGGCGATACCTGCTTTTTCGACGGGATGATCGCCTTTGCGCAAGGGGCAGACCTGCTGGTGCATGAAGCCCTGCTGGAGGTCGGTGTCGACGCGCTATGCCAGACCCTCGGCGTGCTCGATGACCGCTTGAAACGGCATCTGATGCGCAGCCACACCACGGCCCAGGATGCCGGCCGGATCGCCACCCTTGCCGAGGTGCGGCACCTTGCGCTCAATCACTTCGTTCCGGGAGCGGATGCGTCACTGACACCTCGGGTGTGGGAGGATGCAGTGCGCAAAACCTGGTCCGGACCGCTGACATTGGGCCGCGACGGGCTCGTCATCGACATTCCCTGAGATCTGTTACAGCCACTTGTCTGAAAAATCTTTTGGTATCATGAGGATGTCGCGATCCACGCCGGTGATGTCGCGGTGTCCGCAAAAGGCCATCGAAACGTCGAGTTCCTTGTGAATGATGTCCAGTGTCTTGGTCACGCCGGCCTCGCCCATCGCGCCCAGCCCGTAGACGAAGGCGCGACCGATATAGGTACCCTTGGCCCCCATCGCGACGGCCTTGAGCACGTCCTGGCCGGACCGGATGCCGCTGTCGAGATGCACCTCGATCTTGTCACCGACGGCGTCCATGATCTGCGGCAAGGCACGTATCGCCGACAGGGCCCCATCCAACTGCCGCCCGCCGTGGTTCGACACGATAATGGCATCCGCGCCCACGTTCAGCGCTTCTTTCGCGTCGCGCGCGTCGATGATGCCCTTGATGATCAGCGGACCGTCCCACATCTTGCGGAACTGACGGATGCGATCCCAGTCGAGCGCGTCGTCAAAGGCTTCGGCGGTCCAGGAGCTGAGCGAAGAGGGGTCCGTCACGCCGCTGGCATGGCCCACGATATTGCCAAAGAACCGGCGCCTGGTGCCCAGCATTCCGAGGCCCCAGCGCACCTTGGTCATCATGTTCGCCACCGATTTCGCGGTCAGTTTGGGAGGTGCGGACAGCCCGTTCTTCAGGTCCTTGTGGCGCTGGCCCAACACCTGAAGGTCAACGGTGATCATCGCCGCCGAGCATTTGGCGGCCTTGGCGCGGTCAAAGAGCCGCTGCATGAAATCGTCGTCCTTGAGCGTGTAAACCTGGAACCAGAACGGCTTGGTCGTATGCTCGGCCACGTCCTCGATGGAACAGATCGACATGGTGGAAAGCGTGAAAGGTACGCCGAATTTCTCTGCCGCCCGGGCCGCCTTGATCTCGCCATCCGCGCATTGCATTCCGGTCAGGCCCACGGGTGCAAGGGCCAGCGGCATCGACACGTCCTGACCGATCATCCGGGTTGCGGTCGAGCGGCGCGACATGTCCACCGCAATCCTTTGCCGCAGCAGAATGTCGGCAAAATCGGATGTGTTGGCGCGAAAGGTCTGCTCAGTCCAGCTACCCGATTCCGCGTAGTCGTAGAACATCCGCGGTACCCGGCGTTCATAGATTCGGCGAAGGTCTTCGACATTGGTAATCACGGGCATGACAGATGCTTTCGCAGGTATTGGTTAGTTTTTATTACCAATTATCCCGTCTCCGCACAAGGCTGGGGTCAGGACCCACTAATCCTGACTGTAGATCATGCGTCGAATTCTCGGCTTTTTGTGATGCGGTGACCGGGTCGAGACCGCCAAGGCCGCGGTACAGACTCAATCCGCGCCTTTTCCCGACATGCCGTCGCCGGGGCCTTCGAAGGAGGCGTCTGGTGGTTGTGAAGACGTTACGCGCGACACTTTCGCAACGCTGTTCGCTCAGGTGCCGTCGCCCAATTCTGACAAGCGTCGGCAAAGTGCGTCACGAATTGTCCGCACCGATCAGCCTTTCCAGCATGGCGCGGGCGCTGTCGCTGTTCCAATCCGCATCGCCCAGCATTCGGGCAATCTCGCGGCCCTCGGGGTCGATCAGCACGGTCACCGGCAGGCCGATCACGTCCATGCTGCGCGCCAGTGCCTGTTTCGGATCGCGATGCAGCGGAAGGTTCGTCACGCCGATTTCGTCAAAAAACGCCTCCATGGCGGGTAGAGGATTCCGTCCGGTGGCAATCGTGAGCACCTCGAATCGCTCTCCGGCATAGGTCTCCTGCAAGGTCGAGAGCATCGGCATTTCCTTGCGGCAAGGCGCGCACCAGGTGGCCCAGAAATTCACCAGTAGGTACTTTCCCTTGTAGTCCGAAAGCGTCGCCTCGGCGCCCGCGTCAGTAATGAACCCGACAGCGGGCAGCGCCTGCGGGGACGGGTGGAAACGCAACTTCTTCATCGATCCTTCGAGCATGGCCTGCATCTCGGCCGGGTCATTGGCCATGAGGGCGGCGTCGGCGGTCTGGACCGGCCCGTCACCGTCCCGCAGGGCAAAGACGATGGCCGCAATTGCGCTGAGACCGACGGCGATGTAGACGAGAGCAGAACGTGGCATGGGGCGGTATGTCCTTTGGTATAGAGGGCCTGTTGATGGCGTCAGATAGCTCGAACCAGATGTGGGGTGGCCGGTTTGCGGATGGCCCCGATGCGATCATGGAAGCCATCAACGCCTCCATCGGATTTGACAAGCGGTTGGCGGCCCAGGACATTGCCGGGAGCCGCGCCCACGCCGCCATGCTGGCTGCAACAGGCATCGTTACAGATAGCGATGTCGAAGCGATGCGCAAAGGGCTTCTCACGGTCTTGTCAGAGATCGAGGCAGGAAAGTTCACTTTTTCAACCGCGCTCGAAGACATTCACATGAATGTCGAGGCGCGTTTGAAGGAGATCATTGGCGAACCTGCCGGGCGGCTTCACACCGGCCGGTCGCGCAATGATCAGGTGGCCACGGATTTCCGGCTCTGGGTGCGTGATCAGGCCGATGCGGTCGATGGTGCGTTGCAGGCGTTGATGAAGGCGTTGTTGAAACAGGCCGAGTTGGGTGCGGATTGGATCATGCCGGGGTTCACCCATCTGCAAGTGGCCCAACCGGTGACCTGGGGTCACCACATGATGGCCTATGTCGAAATGTTGGGGCGTGACCTTGGCCGGTTCCGCGACGCGCGCAGACGCATGAATGAATGCCCGTTGGGTGCGGCGGCACTGGCGGGGACGAGCTTTCCCATTGATCGCGAGATGACGGCAGAGGCGCTGGGTTTTGACCGACCCTGTGCGAATTCACTCGATGCCGTCAGTGACAGGGATTTCGCGCTGGAGTTCCTGGGCACGGCCAGCATTTGCGCCATGCATCTGAGCCGCCTTGCCGAAGAACTGGTGATCTGGTCCAGTGCACAGTTCCGTTTTGTCACGCTGAGCGACCGGTTCTCGACCGGATCGTCGATCATGCCGCAGAAGAAAAACCCCGACGCCGCCGAGCTGATCCGCGCCAAGATCGGGCGCATCTTCGGGGCAAATGTGGCGCTGATGACCGTGATGAAGGGCCTGCCGCTGACCTATTCCAAGGACATGCAAGAGGACAAGGAGCAGGTCTTTGACGCCGCCGACAACCTGATGCTGGCGCTGGCGGCGATGGAGGGAATGGTGCGTGACATGAGTGCCAATGTCCCCGCTTTGGAGGCCGCTGCCGCCACCGGGTTCTCGACCGCGACGGATCTGGCCGACTGGCTGGTGCGGGTGCTGAACATGCCCTTCCGCGAGGCGCATCACGTGACTGGGACGCTGGTCGCCATGGCCGAAAGCAAGGGCGTGGATCTGCCGGATTTGACCCTGGACGAGATGCAATCCGTGCATTCGGAAATCGATGGAACTATCTTTGACGTGCTGGGGGTGCATAACTCCGTGGCCTCGCGGATGAGCTATGGGGGAACCGCACCCGCCCGCGTGCGCGAACAGATCGCGCGCTGGACGGAGGTGCTGGGATGAAAACTATCTGTGTGTTCGGGGCGCTGCTGCTTCTGGCGGCCTGCGGTGCTGATGGCGAGCCCGTTCCGCCCAAGGACGAACCCGTGACCACCACCGCGATCAGTACCACCATCGGCGTGGGCGATAGCGGCGTCCGGGCCGGGACACGCGTCAGCGCCACCCGGGGCAGTTGGACCCTGGGCGTGGGTGTCGGCCTTTGAAAGAAGGTGCTGCCCGCGTTGGCCCACTGGGATGCCAGTTCCCTGACGTTCGAGATCGCAATTTCGTGACTGTCCGCGCCTGATCGCGATCGCTGCCGCCTTCTGCATCAGGGTCAGCTGTGGCCTGCCGCTTTGTCTTTACCTGAGCCTGCGCAACGAGTAACCGTTCGGAAATTGTGTATTTTTGCCAGGATGAAGACTTGGCAGGCCAGGTGGATCATGGATCATTTTCTCTATCGCGACGGCGCGCTTCATGCCGAGGATGTGCCCGTGGCCGAGATTGCGGCTCAGGTGGGCACACCGTTCTATTGTTATTCCACGGCCACTTTCGCGCGCCATTTCCGGCTGTTTGACGAGGCGCTGGCGGGAATGGATCACCTTGTCTGCTATGCAATGAAGGCAGCGAGCAATCAGGCGATCCTCAGGACGCTGGCAGGGCTGGGCGCAGGCATGGACGTGGTGTCGGGCGGAGAATACCAGCGCGCCAGGGCCGCAGGTGTGCCGGGGGACAGGATAGTCTTTTCCGGCGTGGGCAAGACCCGCGACGAAATGCGCATGGCGCTTGAGGGGGGTATCCGGCAGTTCAATGTCGAGAGCGAGCCCGAAATGGCGGTGCTCAACGCCGTGGCGCTGGAGCTGGGCAGGGTTGCGCCAATTACCGTGCGGGTGAACCCGGATGTGGACGCCAAGACCCATGCCAAGATCGCCACGGGCAAGTCCGAGAACAAATTCGGCATACCGATTTCGCGCGCCCGCGAAGTCTATGCGATGGCCGCGGACATGCCGGGACTGGAGGTGATCGGCATCGACGTGCATATCGGCAGCCAGTTGACCGAGCTGGCGCCTTTCCGGCAGGCCTATGATAAGGTCGGAGACCTGACCGAAGCCCTGCGCGCCGATGGCCATGACATCCGGCGGCTGGATCTGGGCGGGGGCCTGGGCATCCCTTATACGCGCTCGAACGATGCACCGCCCTTGCCGGTGGAATATGGCCAGCTGATCAAGGACACGCTGGGCCATCTGGGCTGCGAGATCGAGATCGAACCGGGACGACTGGTGGCCGGCAATGCCGGGATCATGGTCAGTGAGGTGATCTATGTGAAATCGGGCGAGGGGCGTGACTTTGTCATTCTCGATGCGGCGATGAACGATCTCATCCGCCCGGCCATGTACGAGGCGCATCACGACATCATCCCGGTGATCGAGCCGGAACCCGGCGTGGAGCAGCGGCCCTATGATATAGTCGGGCCGGTTTGCGAAAGCGGAGATACTTTTGCAAAACAGCGTCTTATGCCACCGCTGGAAGCCGGAGACCTGGTGGCATTTCGCAGTGCCGGGGCCTATGGCGCGGTGATGTCGAGCGAATACAATACCCGGCCCCTGATCCCTGAAGTTCTGGTCCATGAGCATCAATTCGCCGTCATCAGACCCCGTCCGACCTTTGACGAGATGATAAATCGCGATACCATCCCCGAATGGCTGTGACGCGATAGGCGCGTCGCGGCACCTAGCGCGAGGACGCATGTCGTCAGATCCCAAACTGCCGAACGCGGTGCAGCACAGGCTGCGTTGGCCACTGACCCTGACCTGGGCCGGGATGGTGGCCGAGCGGCTGACCCATGCCTTCTGGCCGGTCTGGACAATCCTTGCCGCCTGTGCCGGCGTGCTGATGATGGGGCTGCAGGACATGGTCCCGGTCGAGGTCGTATGGGGCGGGCTGCTCGTGTCTTTGCTGGGCCTCGTGGTCTTTGGCATGCTGGGCCTGCGGCGGTTCCGCTGGCCGCGTCGGAGCGAGGCTCTGGCCCGCGTGGATGCGCGCCTTCCCGGGCGACCCATTGCGGCGCTGTCGGATGCGCAGGCCGTCGGGCGCGGGGATCGTGCCTCCGAGGCCTTGTGGGAGCAGCACAAGAAACGCATGGCGGCCCGAACGGCCCAGGCGCGGGCGGTCGAGCCGGACCTGAAACTGTCGCGCCGCGACCCGTTCGGGCTGCGGTATATCGCGCTTCTGGGTCTGATCGTAGGGCTGCTATTCGGGTCTGTCTGGCGCGTGGGCTCGGTTGGCGATCTGACCGCGGGAGGCGCGGCACTGGCCAAGGGACCGACCTGGGAAGGCTGGATCGAACCGCCCGCATATACCGGCCTGCCAAGCCTCTATCTGGCGGATCAGAAAAGCAGCATCGAGGCCCCGGCGGGCAGCCGCGTGACGCTGCGCCTGTATGGAGAGATCGGGGCGCTGACCGTGTCCGAGACCGTCTCGGGCCGCAGCGAGGATGCGGGTGCTGCGAGCGACCCCGAGCAGAGCTTTGATCTGACCCGCAACGGCACCCTGACCATTGCCGGACCCGGAGGTGCAGAATGGTCGGTCACGGCGATCTCGGACGGTGCCCCGTCGGTGGCATTGGTCGAGGAAGGCGCGCGCACCAGTTTTGACGGTCAAATGAGCCAACCCTTTGATGCTGTGGATGATTATGGCATTGCAGGAGGAACGGCCACGTTGCGTCTGGACCTGGCGCGGGTTGACAGGCGCTATGGGTTGATACCCGACCCGGACCCGCGCGACCCGATTGAGCTGGACCTGCCGATGCCAATCTCCGGCGGGCGGGTGCAGTTCACCGAAACACTGGTCGAAAACCTGTCCAAGCACCCTTGGGCGCATTTGCCCGTGGTGCTGGAACTTCGGGTCGAGGATGAGACCGGACAGGTAGGTGTGAGCGAGAAGAAACTCATGCCGCTGCCAGCGCGGCGCTTCTTTGATCCGGTGGCCGCGGCGATCATCGAGATGCGGCGCGACCTGCTGTGGAGCCGCGGCAATGCGCGCCGCGTGGCGCAGATTTTGCGGGCTGTTTCCTATCGGCCCGAAGAACGTCTGTTCCGCGACGAAGGGGACTACCTGCGGCTGCGCGTGATCCTGCGGCGGCTTGAGGCGGCAACGATGGACGGGCGCATCAGCGAGGGGGCGCAGGAGGAGCTGGCCGAGGCGTTCTGGGCGCTTGCGATCGAGATGGAGGATGGCGACATAGGTGATGCTCTGGAGCGGATGCGCGAGGCGCAGGAGCGGCTGAGCGAGGCAATGCGCAACGGTGCCAGCGAGGAGGAAATCGCGCGGCTCATGCAGGAGCTCAGGGACGCCACGCAGGACTACCTGCGCCAGCAGATGCAGCAGGCCCAGCGCGAGAACGATACCGACCAGCCGGACAGTGGAGAGGCGGGCGAGCGGATGGAGCTGAGCCAGCAGGATCTGCAAGACATGATGGACCGTATCCAGGAGCTGATGGAGCAGGGCCGCATGGCCGAGGCTCAGCAAGCTCTGGAAGAATTTCAACAGCTTATGGAGAACCTCCAGGTCACAGAAGGCCAGTCCGGACAGGGGTCGGAAGGGCAGCAGGCGATGGAGGGGCTGGCCGACACGTTGCGTCAGCAGCAGGGGCTGTCGGATCAGGCGTTCCGGGATTTGCAGGAGCAGTTCAATCCGGGTGCAAATGCGGGCGAATCGGACGGAAACGAAGGCCGCAATGGCGGTCAGGGGCGCGGGCTGAGCCATGACGGCACTGGCGACGGGCGTGGCAGCGGCAGCGGCGCGGAGCAAGGCGACGGCAGCCGCCCCCAGACCGGTCAGGGTGAGGGTGATGGTACGCTGGCCGAGCGGCAGGAGGCCTTGCGGCGCGAACTGGAACGACAGCGGGGCAATCTGCCGGGCGCCGGTAGCGAAGCTGGCGACGCGGCGCGCGATGCGCTGGACCGCGCTGGACGCGCGATGGGTGAGGCCGAAAACTCTCTCAGAAACAATGATTTGGCCGAGGCCATAGATCAGCAGTCTCAGGCCATGGACGCGCTGCGCGAGGGGATGCAGAACCTTGGCGAAGCCCTGGCCGAGGCCGAGGGGCGCAATCCCGGCGGGCAGGGCCAGGCACGCGGTCGGGATGGCGGGCAGCAGTCCGATCCGCTGGGCCGGATGCCGGGTCTGGGCGCAACGGCGGGCACGCAGGACAACCTGCTTCAGGGCGAGGATGTCTACCGTCGGGCGCGGGACCTGCTGGACGAAATCCGCCGCCGTTCGGGCGAGGGGGAGCGGCCGGAACTGGAGCGGAACTACCTCAAACGGCTGCTCGACCGGTTCTGATCCCGGCAAATCACCAAGATCGCGTTAACCCGGAGTCCAGAACGTCGGTATTACGTCGGTATTGCATCGGTATCGCGTCGGTGCGAATTGTCTGACAATTGAGCGGGGTTAAGACATGGGTGCGCCCATCAGTTGGAATGCGCCGCCCGCGCAAGGTGTGCCTGACGGGTCGGAACTCCGAGGTCACGGGCGACTAAGCCCGCCATGCAGGGTCGGGACGTCGAGTGCCGCGAACCCGTAATGCCGCAGCCAGCGCAGGTCCGAATCAAAGAATGCGCGCAGGTCGGGGATGCCGTATTTCAGCATCGCGATCCGGTCGATACCGACGCCGAAAGCGAAGCCCTGCCATTCCGAAGGGTCGATATTGCCGGCCTCCAGAACCTTTGGATGGACCATGCCCGACCCGAGAATTTCCAGCCAGTCATCGCCTTCGCCAACCTTGAGCGTGCCACCCTCCCAGGAGCACCGGATGTCGACCTCGGCCGAGGGTTCGGTGAAGGGAAAATGCGAGGCGCGGAAGCGCAGTTCGACATGGTCCACCTCGAAGAAGGACTTCACGAACTCCTCGAGCGCCCATTTCAGGTTCGCCATGGAGATGTCGCGGTCGATGGCCAGCCCCTCGACCTGGTGGAACATCGGCGTGTGGGTCATGTCATAGTCGGCGCGATAGACGCGGCCCGGGGCGATCACGCGAATGGGTGCGCCATGCTCCTGCATCGAGCGGATCTGCACCGGTGATGTATGGGTCCGCAGCACATGCGGCGGGCGATTGTCGCCCGCTTCGCGGTGGGTATAGAACGTGTCCATCTCGGCCCGCGCCGGGTGGTGGCCGGGAATGTTGAGCGCGTCGAAATTGTACCAGTCGCTTTCGATCTGGGGCCCTTCGGCGACCGAAAAGCCCATATCGGCAAAGATGGCCGTGACCTCTTCGGTGACCTGGCTGACCGGGTGGATGGTGCCCGCGCGCCGGGGCCGCGAGGGCAGGGTCACGTCCAGCCATTCGCTGCGCAGCCGTTCGTCGAGCGCGGCATCGGCCAGCGCCTCTTTCTTGGCGGCCAGCGCCGAGTTGATCTCGTCCTTGAGCGCGTTGAGTCTGGGGCCCGCGACCTGGCGCTCGTCCGGGGTCATGCCGCCCAGCTCGCGCATCCGGAGCGAGACCTCGCCCTTTTTGCCGACGGCCTGAACGCGCAGGGTTTCCAGCGTGTCCTCGTCCGCGGCATTGGCGATGAGGTCGATATATTTGTCGCGCAGATCGTCCATGGGTCTGGTGCCTTCAGGGTGCGGTGCTGAATGGCTTGCTAAAGCGGTGGTCGGGGGAATGCAAGATTGCGTTGGTCCGTGCCGGGATGTCGGGGCGATGCCGTGGGCCGGGGACCGGGCTGAAGCCCGGCCCGCGGGGGCGAGCATGGGCGAGATGTGAACCGGGTGCTTTGAGTCAAATCGTGCGCAAGCTTCGCATTGCTGCCTGATTTGCGCCGTGGCGGCGGCGGCCCGGCCGGGCATATCCGGATCCCATGGCATCCAGATTTCAAGGAACGTGACATGATGAAAAAAGCAATTGCCGTGGCGACCATTGCCGGGCTGGCCGCGTTCGGGACGGCGGCCCCGGCGCAGATATTTGGTCTGAACTTCGCCAAGCAGGCCAGGCAGGCCAGCCAGAACCCGCGTCCGCCGGAAAGCTATGAGGGTCAATGGTACATCACGCCCGGCGGGTGTTCGTACAGTCGCGCGCAGGCCCCGGGTTATCCGGTGCATTGGGTGCTGATCCTGAACCCGCATCACCTGGGTCAGCCGCGCGCCCCGGACAACTGCCCCTACCGGCTCTGACCATTGGTGCCCAGCTGGCGCGCATACTCTGCCGTGAAGGCGGCATAGCCCGGTGACGTGACCGCAAGGTGTTCCCGCATCGCCTCGTGCAGCGCGGGCAGCTGGTGGAAGGGCACGTTCGGCAGGGTGTGATGCTCGATATGGTAGGGCATGTTCCAGGCCAGAAACCGCACGATCCTGTTGGTCAGGGTCGTGCGTGTGTTGTTCAGCATGTTCGCGACATGGGCGCAGCGGCCATGCTCGGCCAGCAGGTAGAGCCTGAGAAACGGCTGGCCCAGGAGACAGGGCAGCAGCCATATCCAGAACAGCAGGGGCGAGGCGAGAAGGCTTGCTCCGGCCAGCGCATAGGCGGCCAGCATCAGCCGCGCCTCGCTGCGCACCCGGGCATGGGCGCGTCGGGGCGTGTAGTTGCCCGGGTCGCCGCCCAGCGCATTGGTCAGGGTCCGGGTCATCATCGCGCGCCAGAACGGCAGGCCGGATACGTGCCACAGGTAGGCGGGCCAGGTTTCGGGGCGTCCGCCGCCCGCAAGTTCGGGGTCGCGGTCCGGATCGTTGGTATGGCGGTGATGGGCCAGGTGGAAGTAGCGGAACCAGGTGAAGGGCATGAAGAGTATCAGCCCCGCGAGATGCCCCGCCACCTCGTTCATCCAGGGGCTGCGGAAGGGCGTCTTGTGCGTGGCTTCATGGGCCAGAGTGAACAGAAAGCACAGGGTTATCCCCTGAGCGACAAGCGCGACCTGCCAGAGCGGCCAGGCTTGCGCGATCCAGGTGCCGAAGATGAGGATCAGGCCCGTATGCCCGGCAAAATGAGCCAGCCCGCGCGCATCCGAGCGCCTGTTCAGCCGGGCCAGGGCGTCGGGCGGGAGGCCGGCGATGACATCCTTGTGGTCCATCATCCCGCCCCTGACAGTCTGGCCAGGTAGTCGGCGAAATATGTCTGGGCCGCCGCGCGGTCGGGGCTGCGGCCGAGGAAACACTGGAAGTAGGGGTCGAGATAGCTGAGCCGTTCCTCGACGGTTTCGGTGATGCCAAGGGCGTAGTAGCTGACCTGGGTGAGATAGATCACGCGGGCGCGGATCAGCGCCTCGGGCTGGTCAAAGCCGAAGCGGGTCAGGAAATCCGAGATGGCAGCGATGCGCGCGTCGTCCTCGGCCCGGGCCAGGACGGCAACGCGGTCCGAGCGCCGCGACCAGTCGCGGATCGCCTGATCGAGCGCGGGGTCGAAACGCGTGTGATCGAGCCACACGGAAAAGAGCGCGAGCAGCCCGTCATCGAGCCCCCTGGCAGCTTTCAGGGCGTCCAGCATCACGCCGGTGTTGCGCGCGCGCCATTCGGCGAGGATCGCGTCGAGCAATGCCTCGCGGTTCTTGAAATGCCAGTAGAAGCTGCCGCGCGTGATGCCCATGCCGCGCGCCAGTCCGGTGATCTGAACCGCCTCGACGCCCCTTGATTTCAGCGCCTCGATCGCGGCCCCAAGCCAGTCGGCGCGGCTTTTCTGTGCTTCGGCAGCGGTTTGGGACAGCACGGTCATGAGAAGAACCGTACAGGGTTGTCTGGAAACATACAAGGTTGTATGGTTCTGTGACTTTGGAGAGGGAAGTCTCATGACCGACAAGACTGCCGCGCGGAAAATCGCGTTTGACGGGCTGACGTTCGGCCCGCGTTTTGCCTATGGCGAGATGGCCGGCGTCACCGAGGTGGTTGGCGGTGGCGACGGGACAGCGCTCGGCACAGGATTCGCGCGGTTCCGCGACGCGGACATCCCCTGGACGGTGAAGTATGACGAGGTGATCCTGGTGCTGGAGGGCGCGGTCGAGATCGACACACCCGGGGGCACGATCACCGCGGGGCCGCGCGATTGCATCTGGCTGCCGGATGGGACCGAGCTGCGGTATCGGGCCAGACATGCGCTGGTCTTTTACGCGATCACACCCGTGAACTGGGCAGAGCAGGCATCATGAAGATCACCCGTCTGCCCCGCGATGACCGCAGCAACGGCTGGAGCGCGATCCTGCCGGAGCGCACACCGAACGCGGCCCCCAAGGGCGATGTGACCGCTGATTGGGTGGTGTTGGGTGGCGGTTATGCCGGGCTGGCCGCCGCGCGGCGGCTCGCGGAGATACACCCCGGACATCATATCGCGCTGGTCGATGCGGGTGCGGCTGGCGAGAATGCCTCGGGGCGCAATTCGGGCTTTGCCATTGATCTGCCGCATAACGTGGGCAGTTCGCTGGAGGAGCTGGACGGTTCGCACCGGTTCATGCGGCTGGCGCGGTTTGCGATTGATCAGCTGGACGGGCTGGTGGAGCGTCACGCAATAGGCTGTGACTGGTCCCGGGACGGCAAATACCACACGGCTGTTTCCGAACGCGGCGTGCGCGATGTGCTTGAGCCGTTCGCCAGGGAGCTCGACGCGCTGGGCGAGCCGTTTGAATGGGTGCGCGGCGAGGATCTGCGCGCGCGGCTGGGGTCGCCCCATTTCACCGCCGCGATCTATACGCCGGGCGGGCGGCTGATGAACCCGGCCGCGCTAACCCGTGGACTGATGGACAGCCTGCCGGAGAATGTGAGCGCCTTCGAAGGCGCGCCGGTGCTGGAATACGAGAACGTCAACGGTGTGCGCCTGACCTGTGCAGGCGGGGTGATCAAGGCCCCCCGGATGATCCTCGCGGCCAATGGCTTTGCCGAGCGGTTCGGCTTTTACGCGTCGAAGTTCATCCATCTGGTGGCCCATGCCAGCCTGACCCGGCCCCTGACCGAAAGCGAGCAGGTCCGGTACGGCGTGAAGGCGCCCTGGGGGCTGACGCCGGCGAATGCCTTTGCCGGGATCACGATGCGCTATACCAACGATCACCGGATCCTGATCCGGCAAGGGCTGGACTACTGCCCGGGCCAGCGCTTCGGCGAGGCCGCACGCCAGGCGGTTGCAAAGCGGCACAAGCGGCTCTTTGATGCGCGGTTCCCGGAGTTGCAGAGCGTGGAGATGGAACACAGCTGGTCGGGCTTCGTGTGCCTGTCGCGCAATGCGGCACCGGGGTTCGGGCAGGTGGCGGGCAATGTCTGGTCGGCGGTCTGTCAGAACGCCGTGGGCGTCACAAAAGGCACGTTCGCAGGCACGCTGGCCGCGGATATGGCAAACGGGCAGGACAATCCGCTGATTGCGGACATGCAGAGCCTCGGCAGCCCCTCGAACCTGCCGCCGCGCCCGTTCCTGGACCTTGGTGTTCGCGCCCGATTTCAGTGGGAGCTGTTCCGCAACCGCCACGAGGCCTGAGGGGGCTCTGCCCCTGCCGCGAAAACGCATGGCGTTTTCACGGCCACCCCCGGGATATTTTTGGCGAAAAGAAAGTCGATGGCTTCTTTCTGGTCGGAAAATACCCAAATCCCGTCAGGCCGGTTCAGCGCGGCGGTGGGAAGTTGCTCAGCACATCAGAAGGATGAGTATAGGCCACGGCATGGGTCGCGTTTTCGATGACTGCGTTGGCGGCGGCGGGATTGAGGGCGGCAAGTTTTTCGGCACCTGCGACGGGGATGATCTCGTCATCCGCGGCCCAGATCGCGGTGAGGGGGGTGCCGGCCGCGGCGATCCTGCGGTGCTCGTCGAAGAGGTCATGGTCGAGCGCATGGTAGAGCGAGGACCAGACGGCGGGGATGAAGCCGCGATAGTCGAGTTCCTTCAGTTGCAGGTCCACCACGTCGGGCAGGGCAGGGGTGGCGAGCGCGCGGTCCTCCTCGAGAGCGGCGCGGTAGGATCCGGCATAGCTGGCCAGCATCAGCCAGCGCCCCAGCCATTTGCGCCGCGCCACGATCCGGGCCACGCCGCCGAGGTCATGGCCCAGACCCGCCGGAGCCAGCAGGATCGCCCGGGCCGTGCGGTCGGGGTGGGCGGCGGCGAAGCTCGCGGCGATGGCCCCGCCCATGGAGTAGCCGAACAGGGTCACCGGCGCGGTGACGCCGAGGTGATCGAGAAGCGCAGACAGATGATCGTCGTAGAAGGCGAGGTCATGTGCCCCCCTGGGGCGATCCGAATAGCCGCGCCCGTAGTGGTCGTAGGTCAGCACACGGAAGCCCTGGGCGGCCAGCCCTTCGGCGATGGGTGTCCAGACGAAGCTGGGGGTCGTGAGGCCGTGAATACATATGATGACCTGGCCGTCCGGGGGCCCGTGCCACCGATAGTGGGTGCGCCCGCGGGGCAGGTCGGCGAACCGGCCGGGCGCCCTGGCGCGGTCGGCCTCTGACAGGTTCGGGCGCAGTGCCTCGCGCAGGAACGGAGCGTAGTAGAGGGCCAGCAGGCCGGCGAGCAGCGCCCAGCCCATCAGGCCGCGTCCCACGCATCGAGGATGTAGCGCGAGGTCATCAGGTCGAGATGCGCGCCGCCGCCGTTCTTGAACAGGGTGATCTCGTCCCCGGACCGGCGGCGGAACTTTTCGGGCTCGTAGAAATCGGCGACCAGGTGGTCGCGGGCGATGGTGCCCGCGGCGAGGGGAATTTCGATCTCGCCGATATGGCCCATAGTGGTGTCGTAGCTGTCCACGAAGACGCGGGATTTGAGCAGCGCGGCATCGTCCGCCTCGCGCATGTCCGGCCGGTAGGCGCCGATGAGGTCGATATGCTGGCCGGGCCGGAGCCAGTCGCCCCGGATCAGCGGGTCGGTGGACATCGTGGCGGACGTCACGATGTCGGCGGCGCGCACGGCCGCCTCGAGGTCCTCGGCCACGGCGAGGCCGGGGATGTCGGCGGCCATGGCCTGAGCATTCGCGGGCGTACGGTTCCAGACGGTAAAGCGCGCCTTCGGAAAGGCGGCGGAATAGGCGGCACGCAGGTTGCGGCCCACGGTGCCCGCGCCGACGATCAGGATGTTCTCGCTGTCGGGCCGCGCGAGGCGGGTGGCGGCATAGAGGCTGTCTCCGGCCGTTTTCCACTTGGTCACGAGGTGGAAGTCGATCAGCGCCTCGAGCGTGCCGCCGGTATCCGAGTAGAGGCAGACCGCGCCGTTGATCATCGGCGCACCCCTGGCGGGGTTGCCGGGGAAGATCGTGGCCGATTTCACCGCAAGCCCCATACCGTCGATCCAGGCCGCGCGGCTGAGCAGCGTGTCGGGACCGCGGTAGAGGAAGGTATCGCCGATCTCGGCCCTGGGCAGGTCATGACCGGCCTCGAACGCGGCGGCAAGGGCCAGCCAGTCGAGATTGGTCTCGCCTTCGGCAAATGGGATGTGGGTGAATGTCATGTCGCCTCCTCCTTGGTCAGCAGGCTATGGCGGATGAGGCAATCTGCCCAGCCCCGAGGGGTTTCGAAGAGATGTGTCTGCCAGCCGCGGGCGCGGGCGGCGCCGATATTTTCGGCGCGGTCATCCGCAAAGAGCAGGGTTTCGGGTGCCAGGCCGCAATCGGCCTCGAGCGCGGCATAGATGGCGGGATCGGGTTTGATCAGTCCCATTTCCCCGGAGATGTAGCTGCGGTCGAAAAGCTCCAGAAAGGGAAACTGTGCGACTGTCTGCGGATAGTTCTGGGCGCCGAAATTGCTCAGAGCGAAGACCTGGTGGCCGCGCGCCTTGAGCGCCCTGAGCAGGCGCACGGAACGGGGGATCGCGGGTTGGGCGATGTCGCACCAGTTGTCGCGGAGCATGAGTATCTCGGCCTGCCAGTCCGGAGTGTCGCGGGCCGCCGCCTCGATGGTGTCGGTGAAATGCCCTCCGGCGTCGATCCGCTCCATCAGCGCGTGGAAGTCGAAGGCGTCAAAAAAGGTGGCGCGGCGGTCCGGGCCGACAGCCTTGTCGTACCAGGTTTCGGGGTGCCAGCGGATCAGCACGTTGCCGATGTCAAAGATCACGGCGTTGATCATCTGAAGACCTCTGCGGTTTGGTCCGCGCCGGAGCGCTTGCGGGATTCGAACCAGATCAGCGCCAGGCCAGTGCCGATGATCAGGGTGATGCCGATCCAGGCGGAGACGCCCGGAAAGGTGCCGAAGACGGTCACGCCCCAGACAACCGCCAGCGGCATCGAGATGTATTCGAAGGGGGCGGCAAAGCTTGCCTGAGCAATCCGGTAGGCCTGGGAGATCAGAAAGCCGCCGATGACCCCCGAGGTGCCCAGCATGACGAAAATCCACAGATCGGCGCGCTGGATCGGGGCCCAGGCGCGGACCAGGAACTCGAAGGCGGGATGCACGTTGCCGGCAAGGCGGCCATCGCCGAGGATGAGGCCGATCGCGCTGCTGGCGGCGACAAAGGACATGAGGATCCAGAAGGTCATGGTGGCCGCGCTCTCGGTGCCGCCGATGCGGCGGGCAATGACATGAACGGCGGCATAGAGCGTGGCGGCGATCATCGGGAAAAGCGCTGCCACCTGGAAGGTCGAGCTGCCGGGGCGCACGATGAAGAGCACGCCGGCAAAGCCCAGAAGGATGAGCGTCCAGCGGCGCGGTCCGGCGCGTTCGCGCAGGAAAAGTACCGAAAGAAGGGTGACGATCAGCGGGGCGATGAAATAGATCGCGATGGCATCCGCGATGGGCAACGAGGCGAGCCCGAGAAAAAGGAAGGAATTGGCGAAGACGATGCACAGCCCGCGCAGCAGGTGCCAGCCGACGCACCGGGTGCGAATCAGCGTGAGCCCGCCCGCAAAGGGCGCAATGACGATGGCCAGTGTCGCCAGCCCGACCAGAGTACGGATCAGCACGATCTGGTGCAGCGCGTAGCTGTCCGAGAGAAATTTGATCCCGACGTCGTTGAGCGAAAAACACAGCGCGGCGAGCGTGGCATAGCCGGCGCCGAGGAGATTGGTGCGGGGCGTGCTGCTCAGCATCGCGGCGCGGCGCGGGCGGCGGTGCGCAAGACGCGTTCAAGCGCGTCCAGAAAGCGCGAACGGTCGGCGCGGGTGAAGCCCTTGCCGCCGCCCTGGCGAAAAGGATCGGCGGCGCGCAGGTCGGTCATGAGATCACGGGTGGCCAGCACGTTGCCGATATTGGCCGCGGTCAGTGCTTCGCCAGTATGCTTGAGCACCTGCGCGCCGGCCTCGACGCATCTGGCCGCCAGCGGAATGTCTCCGGTGATCACCACATCGCCCGGCCCGGCGCGCTCGGCGATCCACATATCCGCCACGTCCGGGCCGTCGGGGACAATGATGGTCTCGACCAGCGGGTTCCGCGACGGGCGCAATCCGCCGTTGGAGACGATGAACATCCGCAGCCCGTGCCGTGTGCCGACCTTTTCGACCTCGGCCTTCACGGGGCAGGCATCGGCATCGACATAGATCGGCATCCTTCGGCTCCTCTTCGGGGCACCGGTATTTTTTGCACTGTACCGGATTGGAAAAGTGCAGCTTTCCCGGCGCGTCAGCTTTTGCGTTTGACCTTGAATTCCTCCGGGATCGGCATCCGGTTGAAGGCATCAAGGCCGGCAATCTTGTAGGCCTCGGCCAGTGTGGGATAGTTGAACGTGTTCTGGACGAAGTAATCCACGGTGCCCTTCAGATTGAGCACGGCCTGCGCGATGTGGATCAGCTCGGTGGCCCCCTCGCCGACGATCTGCACGCCCAGCACCCGGCGGGTTTTCAGCGAAAAGAGCATTTTCAGCATCCCGTGCTCGACCCCCATGATATGCCCGCGCGAGGTTTCGCGGAACCGTGCGACGCCCACCTCGTAGGGGATGCCGCGGTCCTGCATCTCTTCCTCGGACATGCCGCAGGTGGAAATCTCGGGAACCGAATAGATGCCGTAGGGGAACCACGGGCTTTCGGGGAGCGTGGGCGTATCGAGCGCGTGGCAGGCCGCCACCCGGCCCTGCTGGATCGAGGTGGAGGCCAGAGAGGGATGGCCGATCACATCGCCGGTGGCATAGATATGCGGGATGTTGGTCTGATAGGTCTTGCGGTCCACCTCGATGCGCCCGCGGTGGTCGGTCCCGATCCCAACGGTGTCGAGGTTGAGCCGGTTCGTGGCCCCCATGCGTCCGGCGGCAAAGAGCAGCATTTCGGCGCGCACGTGGCGGCCGTTCTCGAGGCTGACCTCGACATGTTCGCCCGCGTCCTCGATCTTTTCGATGGCAGAGCCCAGCCGCAGGTCGACGCCGTTTTCGCGGATCTGGTGGGTAAAGTCCTCGATGATCGCCTTGTCGATGAAATCCAGAAAGGTCTCGCGCGGCTCGATCAGGGTCACGCGCACGTCGAGCGCGGAGAACATCGTGGCATATTCCACGCCGATCACACCCGCGCCCACCACGATCAGGCCACGCGGGATGCGGCCCAGTTCGAGAAACTCGTCGCTGTCCACGATGGTCTGACCGTTGAAGGGCACATAATCGGGCCGGTAGGTCCTGGTGCCTGTGGCGATCAGAAACTTCTCGGCGGTGAGCCGCGTGGTTTCGCCCGCCTCGGTGGCGACCTCGATCTCGTTGGCGCCGGTGAAGCTGGCCAGGCCCATGAGCGTGTCGACATGGTTGCGGTTGAACTGATGCTCGAGCACGTCAACCTCGTAGTCGAGTGTCTTGTGCAGGCGCGCCTTGAGGTCCTGGGCCTCGATGTCGTCCTTCACGCGGTAGGCGCGGCCATAGAAGCTGCGCTCGCGCCAGCCCGAGAGGTTGAGCACCGTCTCGCGCAGGGTCTTGGACGGGATGGTGCCGGTGTGTACGGAGACGCCGCCGAGCCGGTCCTTGCGGTCCACCACCAGCACGCGGCGCTTGAGCTTGCCCGCCTGGATTGCCGCCGAGCGCCCCGAGGGCCCCGAGCCGATGATGATCAGGTCATAATCGTATGACTTTTTGCGGCTCATGCGTAGAGCGCCTCGGCGTGGAAGGCGACGTGGTCTTCCATGAAGGTGGAGACGAAGAAATAGCTGTGATCATAGCCGGGCTGCATCCGCAGGCTCGCCTGCTGGCGGCGTTCGGCGGCGGCATGGGCGAGGGCTTCGGGTTTGAGCAGGTCGATGAACTGGTCCGATGTGCCCGTGTCGGTGAGGATCGGGCCGTCAAAGCCCGTCTCGCGCATCAGGAGCGTGGCGTCATGCGGGGCCCAGCCGCGCTCGTCATTGCCCAGATAGGCGCCCAGCTGTTTGCGGCCCCAGTCGCTGGTCGTGGGATTGGAAATGGGTGCGAAGGCTGACACGGATTTGAACCGTCCCGGCAGGCCCATGGCCAGCGTCAGCGCACCGTGCCCGCCCATGGAGTGGCCTGTGATGGCCTGGCGTTCGGGGTCGATGGCGAAATGTTCACCAATGAGGGCGGGCAGTTCTTCGGCCACATAGTCCCACATCCGGAAGTGACGCTTCCACGGAGCCTGGGTGGCGTTGACGTAGAACCCGGCACCCTTGCCCAGGTCATAGGCCTCGTCATCGGCCACGTCATCCCCGCGCGGCGATGTGTCGGGAAAGACGAGCGCGATCCCCTGCTCGGCGGCCCAGGCCTGGGCGCCGGCCTTGGTCATGGCGTTCTCATGCGTGCAGGTCAGGCCCGAGAGGTACCACAGCACGGGCACGGGGCCGTCGGCGGCCTCGGCCGGCAGGAAAAGGCCGAAGGTCATGTCACAATTTGTGGTGGACGCGGCGTGGCTATAGACGCCCTGGACGCCGCCGAAGCAGGCGTTTTCGGAGTTGGTTTGCATGGGGGCCTCTTTCAATCTCGTGTCTGCCCCCCGTGCTTAGCGCATTTTCCGCCCGCGCAGAAAGGCCTTTTGCCCTGTCCCGGTCCAAGAAGGACGCACCCTCGGACAAGGGTTTGCGGTCACGCGCGGCGGCAGGGCCGGTGGCCCCCGGCGCGGGGCGGCCGACAGCGAGGATCATCACGGGTTTTTCATTGTCCGGGCGATGGCAGAGCGCCTTGAGGAATTTCATCGGATTGGGGCTGTGCGTGAGGCAGTAGAGCCCGGTCATGTGCAGCGCGGTGATCAGCATTCCCGTGGCGATGCCGACGCTTTCGGGGACGTAGTAGTGCTTGGTCCGGGTGCCGTCGGCTGCCGTGCCATGGCGCCGGGCAAAGATCACGATCAGTCACGGCGCGACGGTCAGATGCGGCTTGGTGGCATCGGTGCCGATTGGGCCCCGAAGGCGCGGTGCCTGCGGCCTCGATCGCCGTTTGGATCAGGTCTCGGCTGCGGTCTGCGCCTCGGCGTCGTCAAGGCGGGGGCGGTGGGGAATGGGGCGCGGACCCTGCATGGCATCAATAGAGCGCGGAGACCCAGCCGATGACAAGGCTGACGGTGATCACGGCGGCGGCGGTGGACATGAGGATCGAGGCCGAAACCCTGTGTGCCGCCACGCCGTAGTGCTGCGCGAGGATATACACATTGCCCGCCACCGGCAGCGCGGCGGAGGCGATCATGACGGCGGCGGCATAGGGCTCGATCGCAAACAGCCAGAGCGCGGAGATCGCCACAAATCCCGGGTGCAGCACCAGCTTGCAGAACGACAGGTAGCCTGCGATCACCGGGCGTTCGGCAGATTTGGTCGCCAGCGACGCGCCGATGGCAAAGAGCGCTCCGGGCGTGGCGGCGCCCCCCAGAAGCGCCAGGAACTGGTTCATCACCACCGGGATCGGGAGCGCCAGGGTGGACCAGATCAGCCCCAGCGTGATCGAGACGATCATGGGGTTTTTCAGCAGGCCCAGCCCGACGGTTTTCAGCACGCCGAATGACATCCGTCCGTCGCGCGAGCCGGTGACGAGGATCACCACGAGCGAGCCGAAGACAATCAGGTCCACCGCCACCACCAGCAGCACCGGACCGACCGCGCCCTCGCCCATCAGCAGCGTAAGCATCGGGATGCCCAGAAAGCCCAGGTTCCCGATCACCGCGCATTGCGCCTCGAAGGCGGCCTCCTGGACCTTGAGCCCGCGCAGGAAGGCAATCGCCGTGACGATGCCATAGACAAAGGCGGTGGCCCAGAGATAGGCCATGACGAAGCGCAGGTCGAACACCTCGGCCAGCGACAGGTTCGCGGAGAACCTGAACAGCATCGCCGAGAGCGCGAAGTAGAAGACGAACTTGGTAAGATAGGCCGTGGCCTCGGGTGTGAAAAATCCGGTGCGGCCTGCGCCATATCCCAGACCGATGAGCAGAAAGAAGGGCAAAGTCTGGAGGAAGACGGCGAGCATGGGGCAGTGGTAACAGGTTGGGCGGGGCCGTCAATTGTGCCCGCAAACATGAGGTACCGGCCGGGCGGAAGGAGACACCCGTTTCGGCTGGCCATGTTTCCCGCCCCGCTGACTGCGTCGGGGCGTTTGCGGCTACGGGTCAGGAGGCGGGTACAAAACAACGGGCGCCAGAAACAACATACGGGATACGGGTCGGATACGGGCCGGGGCCTAAAGCGTTTCGACTTAAACCTGAGGCAGGGTTAAGTCGAAACGCCGCGCAACATATGAGCGTTGTGGGCGTTTCGGGAAAATCTGTGATTCAGGTTTTTCTCGAAACGCTTTAGCCGCTGCCGATGAGCACACCGGCGGCAAAGACCAGCGCGCCGCCCAGCACCACCTGGAAGGTGGCGCGGAAGAACGGCGTTTCCATAAAGCGCATCTGGGTCCAGACGATGGCCCAAAGCTCGACAAAGACGATGAGGATGGCCAGCGTGGTCGCGGTCCAGAAGTCCGGGATGAGATAGGGCAGGGCGTGGCCCAGCCCGCCCAGCGTGGTCATGATGCCCGAGGCAAAGCCGCGTTTCACCGGGCTGCCGCGGCCCGACAATGCGCCATCGTCCGACGCGGCCTCGGTAAAGCCCATGGAGATGCCCGCGCCCACCGACGCGGCGAGCCCGACAAGGAAGGTGGTCCAGGTGTCCTGGGTCGCGAAGGCGGTGGCAAAGATCGGTGCCAGCGTGCTGACCGAGCCGTCCATCAGCCCCGCAAGCCCCGGCTGAACCCAGGTCAGGATGAACTGCCGCCGGGCGGTGCGCTCTTCCCGGTCGAGCCCTTCGTCGTCGAGATGTTGGGCCGCCAGGTCCTCGGCCGTGCCCTGATGCCCGGCCTCTGCCGCTGCCAGATCGCCCAGCAGTTTTCGGGTGTCCGCATCGGTGGTGGCCGCGGCGGCGCGCAGGTAGAAGGCCTCGGCGTCGCGTTCCATGGCGGTGGCCTCGTCGCGGATGCGTTCGATGCCGAGATTTTCGATCAGCCAGACGGGCCGGCGGGCATAGAACCCGGCCACATGTTCGCGCCGGATGAGTGGAATAACGTCGCCGAACCGTTCCTGATGCAATGCGATCAGGCGGGCGCGGTGGTTGTCCTCTTCGGCGGCCATGCCCTCGAACACCCTGGCGCTGTCGGGATAGTCGGTGCGCAGCCGTTCGGCATAGAGGCGGTAGATGCGCGCGTCGTCCTCTTCGGACGAAATGGCAAGCGCCAGAACCTCCTGTTCGGACAGATCGGCAAAACGGCGGCGGTAGGACAGGCCGGGAATCATGCTGGGCACCCTGTATTAGAATAGTTCTAAAATACACCCCAAGCCCCTGCGCTTCAACAGGGGTTGCAAGCAACGCATGGCGGGAATGCAACTAAGTAAACTAACCAGTTCATTTTTAGATTGAAAAGTGAACCGGAAAGTTTACATAAGAATTGAACCGGAGAGTTCAGTAAGGAGACCCGCCATGAAACCGCTTCTTGTCCCCCTCATCCTTGGCCTGTCACTGAGTACGGCCGCGATCCCTGCCCAGGCGTTCAGCGTCGATACCGGAGGGATGATGCCCACGCTGACCTATCCGGATACCACGCCGAAGCCGGTGACGCAGGACCAGGGCGGCGGCAGCAAGTGATGTCCTGCGAAACGGGGCCGGCACTCCTGTGCCGGCCCGGTATTTCCGCAGGCTTGCCCCGGAGCCGATTGGGCGCGTAAGGTGTTGAGGCTGCATTGGGAGAAACCGCATGACGGCCATGGCCGCCGAGATCAAGAAGGGCCGCAAGTTCGACCAGGTTCTGGAAGGTGCCCGGGTCATATTCATGCGTGACGGGTTCGAAGGGGCGAGCGTCGATGACATCGCGCGCGAAGCAGGTGTCTCCAAGGCGACGCTCTATGCCTATTTCCCGGACAAGCGCCTGTTGTTTTCCGAGGTCGCCCGCATCGAGTGCAACCGCCAGGCCGAGGCCGCGCTTGGTCAGTTGGATGTGAGCCTGAGTGTCGAAGAGGCGCTGACCGAGGCCGCCGACCTTGCGGTGCGGTTTTTCCTGTCGGATTTCGGGCAGCAGATGTTTCGCATCTGCGTGTCGGAGAGCTATCGCTTTCCCGAGCTGGGCCAGCGGTTCTACGACTCGGGCCCCAAGATGTTCCGTGAGAAGATGGCAAAGCTTCTGGGTGCCTATGTGGACCGGGGCGATCTGAAAATCGACGACATGCGCCTTGCCACCAGCCAGTTCGGTGAGCTGTGCAAATCGGACCTTTTCGTGCAGCGCCTCTGCGGGCTGGACTGCCAGTGCTGTGACGAGGACATCGCGCGGGTCGTCACCGGTGTGGCCGAGATGTTCCTGGCGCGCTATGGCACGACGCAGGCCGGGCGGGCGGCGGGGTGAACCCCGCCCTACGGGGTGCCCGACCAGCGCAATCCAGTCGGGATCAGACCCCGACCTCGATCATCGCCCTGGCCAGGATCGGCACGGTCTCGGCATTCAGGCCCGCGATGTTGATCCGGCTGTCGCCCACCATGTAGATCGCGAAATCTTCGCGCATCCGGGCCACCTGTTCCGGGCTCGCCCCCAGGAGCGAAAACATGCCGCGATGCTCGGCCACAAAGCCGAAACGGTCCGAATTCGACCGGCGCTGCAATTCGGAGGCCAATTGGCTTCTGAGCGCCAACATGCCTGTGCGGACCTCCTCAAGCTCGGCCTGCCAGTCGCCGCGCAGGGCCGCATCGCCAAGGATCATCGTCACCAGCCGGGCCCCGTGATCGGGGGGAAAGCTGAAATTCTGGCGGTTCAGGTAGTTCAGGTTTTCCTGCGTTATCGCCCGGGTGTCGCCTTCGGGGGCAACGGCCATGAGGATGCCGGTCCGTTCGCGGTAGATGCCGAAATTCTTGGAACAGCTTGCCGCGATCAGTGTCTCGGGGCAGCTCTTGGCCACCAGCCGCGTGGCCGCCGCGTCCTCGTCAAGCCCGTCGCCGAAACCCTGATAGGCGATGTCGATCATCGGCACCGCGCCGCTGTCGTTCATCGCGTCGATCACCGCCTGCCATTGCGGCGGGGTCAGGTTCGCCCCTGTCGGGTTGTGGCAGCAACCGTGCAGCAGCACCACGTCGCCGGTGTGCAGTCCGGACAGGTCCTCTTGCATCCCGGCGAAATCCACCCCGCCCGTGGCTGCGTCGAAATAGCGGTAGGTCACGGTGGGCATGTCCAGATATTTCAGAATGCTCAGGTGGTTGGGCCAGGTCGGGTCCGGCACGAAAATCCGCGCGTCCGGATTGGCAAGCCGGATCAGCTCGAAGGCCTGACGCACGGCCCCCGTGCCGCCGGGGGTCGCGGCGGCGGCCACGGCATCGCGCGGCACGGCATCGCCCAGCACCAGCGACACCATGGCGTCGCCGAAGGCGGGATCGCCCGCGAGGGCAACGTAGGATTTCGTCTCCTGCTCCTGCCAGAGCCGGTGCTCGGCGGATTTCACCGCGCGCATCACCGGTGTCTGCCCCTGGGCATTGCGGTAGACGCCGACGCCGAGGTCGATCTTGACCGGGCGGGGATCGGCACGGAATCTTGCCATGAGGGCGAGGATCTTGTCTTCGGGCTGGGTTTCGAGATTTTTCAGCATCAGATGTCTCCGGTGGTGACTGGCAAGGTCGGGAAGGCCCCCCATTCGGTCCAGGACCCGTCGTAAAGCGCGTGGTCGGCCTTGCCGATCCGTTCCAGCGCGAGATTGATGACGGCCGCAGTCACGCCCGAGCCGCAGGAGGTGATCACCGGCTTGCCCAAATCCGCGCCCGCGGCGTCAAAGGCGGATCGCAGGGCCTCCGGGGATTTCATCGTTCCATCGGCGTTCAGCAGAGCGGTGAAGGGCACGGACCGCGCGCCGGGAATATGTCCGCCACGCAGGCCTGCGCGTGGTTCGGGTTCGGTCCCGGCAAAGCGGCCGGCCGAGCGCGCATCCAGGATTGTGTGATCGCCCAGCTTTGACGCCTGCGACACCTGGGTGACGTCACGCACCATATGCGCCCGGCGGCGCACAGTCATGTGGCGGTCGCGGATCACCGGGGCCGCATCCTCGATCGGGCGTCCTTCGGCCAGCCATTTCGGCAGGCCGCCGTCCAGAACAGCGATGTCATCATGGCCCATCACCCGGAACATCCACCAAACGCGCGCGGCCGAGAAAAGCCCCAGCGCGTCATAGACCACAATCCTGTGTCCGTCGCCAACGCCCAGGGCGCGCACGCGCGACATGAACTTTTCGACCGGAGGCAGCATGTGCGGCAGGTCCGAGCGGTGATCGGAAATGTCGTCGATGTCGAAGAAACGCGCCCCGGGAATGTGGCCCGCTTCGAATTCGGCGCGCGCGTCGCGGTTCATGCCGGGCAGGAACCAGGTCCCGTCGAGCACCCGAACATCCGAGTCCCTGAGATGTGCGGCAAGCCAGTCGGTCGATACCAGCGTTTGCGGATCGGAAGGAGAGTGTTCGTCTGTGGCCATCTGTGAAGCCCCCGGAGTATCCAGGGCTTCGCTACACCCGGTGACCTCGGGGATCAAGAGTGCGATCGGACGCGGAGGCCGCGTGGCCTCCGCCCCCGGGTGTTACCTGGCCATGGCGTTCTTGATCAGGCCGATCACCGCCAGCAGGACGCCGCCGCCCACGCCGCCCGTGGCAACGGTGCCCAGGATGCCACCGATGTCCATGCCGCCATCGGCCAGGCCGCCCGCGCCCAGCGCGCCCAGGATCGCACCGCCAAGACCGCCGCCGGCGATGCCCGCGACCGAGTTGATCAGCACGCCCATGTTGGCGTTTTTCAGAAGGCCGCCCGCGACGTTTCCGCCTACGGCACCTGCAATCAGGCTGATGATAAGTTCCATTTAAATCCCTCACATACTGGCCGGAATGCGCCCGGTCGCCGGTATCCTAACGCCGCGTTTCGCGTCAGGTGAGGGGAAAAACGGCGTCCGGGCATCAGGCAGCTTTGCCGTCGGGTCAGCCGTGATCCTTCAGGAGCCTCTGTTTCTGGCGGTTCCAGTCGCGCTTGGCCTCGGTGGCGCGCTTGTCCTGGGTTTTCTTGCCCTTGGCGATGCCGATCCTGAGCTTGGCGATGCCGCGATGATTGAAATAGAGCACCAGCGGCACCAGCGTCATGCCCTTGCGCTGAGTGTCGGACCAGAGCCGGGCCAGTTCGCGTTTCGACACTAGGAGCTTGCGGCGGCGCTTTTCCTCATGACCGAAGGTCTTGGCCTGTTCGTAGGGCGCGATGTAGGAGTTGACCAGCCAAAGCTCGCCCTCATCCACGGTGGCATAGCTTTCGGCGATATTGGCCGCGTGCACGCGCAGGGACTTGACCTCGGACCCTTCGAGCATGATGCCGCATTCGATGTCGTCCTCGATCGCGTAGTCATAGCGCGCGCGCCGGTTCTCGGCGATCACCTTGTAATTCGGATTGTCGGATTTCCTGGCCATTCGGGGGAGGTAATGGCGCGGCGGGGCGGTGTCCAGAGGCCGGGCCGGGATGGGGCGCGAATTTGCGCGGTGCGTCCGGAGTGCAATAGCGCCCCCTTGCGCTCCACTGATTGTGAGGTGTCGTTCAGTACATGTCATGCAAGACATGTCTTATATGACATGTCTTGAGGTGGTAATGCGTTGATACATCTTCGATAAATCTCTCGCGCTTTTCGAAACCGACCGAAGACATAGCGCGCTGTCGGGTCGGATCGTGCAGGGCCGGGCGGTGATATCGGAAGAGGGGTCGCCCCCCTGCGAGAGGCGCGGTCAAACCGCGCCGGCCGAACAGTCCCCTCGGCGTGCTCAGTCCCCGGGCTTGAGCGCACGTCGCATCTCGGCGACCTGGCGCATCAGGCGGGGCAAGCGGCGCAGGGCCTTGTAGGCCTCGACATTGCGCTCCATCGGCATGGCGGGATAGCCCATGACGGCCTGGCCTGCGGGGACGTTGGAAGCGACGCCGGATTTGCCCGCGATCACCGCGTCGTCGCCGATCCTGAGATGATCCGCCACGGAGGCCGCGCCGCCCAGAACCACGCGGTCACCGAGACGCGCCGAACCCGCTATGCCGGACTGTCCGCAGAGCAGGCAGTCGCGCCCCACCTGCACGTTGTGGCCCACCTGCACGAGATTGTCGATCTTGGTGCCCGAGCCGATCAACGTGTCGGCGATGGTGCCCCGGTCGATGGCGGAACCGGCCCCGAGTTCCACATCATCCCCGATCCTCACGGACCCCAGAGAGTGGATGCGCGCCCAGCTTTGGGCCGTCACGGCCACGTCCTCGCCCATGCTCTCGCGGGCGCTCTCGGCGGTGCTTTTCTCGGGCGTGACAAAGGAGAAGCCGTCGGCCCCTACAACGGCCCCGGGTTGGGCAATGAAGCGGTCGCCGATGATCACGCGTGCGCCGATCCGCACCCCGTCGAGCAGCAGCGCGTCATCCCCGATCACGGCCGCCTCGCGGATGCTGACATGCGCGCCGATCCGCGCCCGTGCGCCCAGCCGCACATGCGGGCCGATCACCGCGAAGGGCCCGATGGCGGCACCCTCTCCGACAAAGGCGCCCGGGTCGATGACGGCGGTTTCGTGGATGCCCGGCGCGATCACCGGGCCCTTGTCCAGAAACGACGTGATCCCGGCCATGGCAAAGCGCGGGCGGGTCACCAGAACGGCGGCCTCGAGCCCCATCTCCTGCCAGTCCGCCCCTTCCCACAGAACGGCGGCGCGGGCCTGGCCGTCGCCCAGCTGCGCGGCGAATTTCGGGTCCATCGCCATGGCCAGATCGTCCGGCCCGGCGCTGGCGGGTTCGGCCACGCGCGCGCAGGTCAGGGCGGCATCGCCCACCGCCGGAGCCCCCAAAGCGTCTGCGATCTGCTGAACCGTGAAACTCATGTCATGCCTCGTTCGTTCCGCCGTCTTGTAGCCGCCCGCCGGGGCCAAGACCAGCATGGCGGACGAAAAACGCCGCCCCTGAGCGGAACGGCGTTCTTCACTGTCGCAAGGTTGCGCTGGCTCAGAAGCCCAGGCCCTCGTATTTCTTCTTGAACTTCGTCACGCGGCCGCCGGCATCCATCAGGCGGGTGCCGCCACCGGTCCATGCGGGATGCACGGTCGGGTCAATGTCGAGCGAAAGCGTTTCGCCCTCTGCGCCCCAGGTCGAGCGCATCTGGACAATCGTGCCGTCGGTCATCTTGACGTCGATCATGTGGTAGTCGGGGTGGATGTCTTTTTTCATCTCGCCACTCCTTACGCTTCGGCGCCCGACGTGGTGTCGGACTTGGGCTTGTAGTTGCTGTCCTCGGCAATCCGGGCCGATTTGCCCCGGCGCGCGCGCAGGTAGTAGAGCTTCGAGCGCCGCACGCGACCACGGCGCACGACCTCGATGCTGTCGATATTGGTCGAGTAGAGCGGGAACACACGTTCCACGCCTTCGCCAAAGGAAATCTTGCGGATGGTGAAGCTGCCGGCAATGCCGTGGCCGTTATTGCGGCCGATGCAGACGCCTTCGAAGTTCTGCACACGGGTGCGCGTACCTTCGGTCACCTTGTAGCCGACGCGCACGGTGTCGCCGGCCTTGAAATCGGGAATGTTCTTCCCGAGCGAGGCGATTTGTTCCGCCTCGAGTTCTGCGATCAGGTTCATCTGATCCACTCCTATGATGCTCACGGTTTGGCCCGCGAAGGTCTGTGCGTCCTCAGAGCTCTTGGTCTTCGTCCGGGTCCGCGCCGTTGCGCCCGCCAGAGATCAGGTCGTCATTGTCTTGTTCGCCGGGTGTGTCGCTTTGGCCCCTGGGACGGTCCCGTTCGAAGTGGACGGGAATCGCCAAGGGCCCGGAGGCCCCGGGTGGAGGGCTTTGACCAGAAACCGGTGCGCAATTCAAGCCCTTTATGGGAATCAGCCGGTCTCGTCAGGTTTCCGGCGGGCCCAGAGGTCGGGCCGCCGCGCCCGCGTGATCTCTTCGGCCCGCGCACGTCGCCACTTGGCGATTTCGCCGTGGTTGCCCGAGAGCAGAACGTCCGGGATGCGGTGTCCCTGCCATTCGGCGGGGCGGGTGTATTGCGGGTGTTCGAGCAGGTCCTCGGAAAAGCTCTCCTCCAGCGCGCTTTCCTCGTTGCCCAGAACGCCGGGGCGCAGGCGGACGATGGCGTCGATCATGGCCTGCGCTGCGATTTCGCCACCCGTGAGGACAAAATCGCCCAGGCTGACCTCTAGTATGTCGTAGTGATCGATAACCCGCTGATCGAGCCCCTCGAAGCGGCCACAGATCATGGTGAGCCCGGGTTCTGCCGCCATGTCACGCGCCATGGATTGGGTGAACGGCCTGCCGCGCGGGCTGAGATAGATCAGCGGCCAGTCGGCGGATGCTCCGACCCTGGCGCTGTCGATGGCCTGCCCCATGACGTCCGCCCGCAGCACCATGCCCGCTCCGCCACCTGCGGGCGTATCGTCGACATTCCGGTGCCGTCCCTCGCCAAACGTGCGCAGGTCGACCGTCTCAAGCTGCCAGAGCCCGTCTTTCAGCGCCCGACCCGTCAGACTTTCGCCCAGTACACCGGGAAAGGCCTCGGGAAAGAGCGTGATCACCCTCGCCGTCCACACGCCCGCCAACCGCTCGCGATCCGAGATCAGGCTGCGCGGTTGCAACGAGGCCGAAATGGATTTGCGGCCATGGGAACGGGGTGTGTTGGTCATGGCCCCGGCTTAGCGACGGGCTTTGGACAGCGCAACCCAAAGGAGCGCGCTTGCGCGCGCGCAGGACATCTCGTCCCTTGCCCTTCGGGCACGTCCTCGGGAGGGTGGCAAGGTGACGCAAACATGCCAGCCGAGAGCGTCATTCAGGCGGTCGGAACGGGTATTTTCGAACCAGAAAGAAGCGGTCCGTGTTTCTTCTGGCGCAAAATATCCCGGGGAGCTCGAGGGGCTGGCCCCTCGACCAACGAACTCTGCGTGGCGCAGCCACTCGATTGGACCACGGTTCAGAAAAGCCCGTCGGGTGGGTCGGCGATGATGCGGCCCGAGGCAAGGTCGACCGTGGGAACGGCGGAGCGGGTGAAGGGCAACAGGACCGTGGCGCCGCCCGTGGGGGGCGTGATTTCCAGAATATCCGCCGCGCCGTGATTGTGCACCGCCTTGACCGTGCCAAGTGCTGTGCCGCCGGTGTCAAGGACCGCGAGCCCTACGAGGTCGGCGTGGTAGAACTCGTCATCGGGCAGGCCGGGCAGGCGATCGCGGGCGACAAAGAGCTGCGTGCCGCGCAGGGCATCGGCCTGGTCCCGGGTGGTCACGCCCGAAAGGCGGGCGGAAAAGCCGTTCTTGATCTGGCCCGTGAGGGTGATGGTGAAAGTCCGGCTGCCGTCTTCGGTCGAAAGCGCGCCGTAGGTGGCGATGTCTTCGGGCTGCGCCGTGAAGCTTTTGACGCGCACGTCGCCGCGCACGCCGAAGGCGCCCGCTACGGCCCCTATGCAAATCAGATCGGTCATCAGCGCCCTCCTCGGCACAGGCCGTCCACGATCTTGCCGCCGATTTCGCTGCAGCGTTCGCCATGATTGTAACGTTCGGTCATCATGCCGCCAAAGAAGACGGCGACCATGAGGATGAGCGAGCGGACGGGTTTGATCATGGATCAGCGTTCCTCGAGGAGCAGCGCGTTGCGCCGTGTGTCCCAGCCTGCGCTTTCAAGCTCGGGGGTGAGGCTTGTCTCCTCGGGCCAGCCCACGCAGAGATAGGCCACGAGCTGCCAGTCGCGGTCTATGTTCAGATCATTGCAAAGCTGATCCGGGTCGAGAATGGACACCCACCCCACGCCGAGGCCCTGCGCGCGTGCTGCGAGCCAGAATTGGGTGACAGCGCCCACCACCGAATAACGGCGCATTTCTGGCATGGTGGCGGCCCCGAGGCCCGCGCCCTTGGGCGTGTCATCGTCGCAGAACACGGCAAGCTGCACGGGCGCCTCGTGCAGTCCCGAAAGCTTGAGATCGGCATAAAGCCGTGCCTGTTCACCGGAATAGCCGGCCAGTGCCCGGGCGTTGGCCGCCTCGAAATTTGACAGCGCCGCGGCGCGGGCTGCGGCGCTGGCCACGCGGATCACGCGCCATGGTTCGCTGAGCCCCACCGATGGGGCCAGCGGGAACGTGTCGAGGCAGGTGCGAAGCACCGCCTCGTCCACGGGGTCCGGGCGGAAGCGGCGCACGTCGCGCCGCCACCGCATCAGATCATGCAGGTCGGTCTGGAAATCTGTCGAAAAGCTGGACATTCCAGAGCGATCCTTTCGCCTCAGGACCCGGTGGTCTCGTCTTCGGCAGCGGCCTCTTCTGCCGGAGCCTCTTCTGCCGGAGCCTCATCGGCGGTTGCCTCATCGGCGGTTGCCTCTTCGGCTTCGGCGGGTGCTACTTCCTCGGCAGGCGCGGCGGCGGCTTCAGCAGCGGCGGCGGCCTTCTCGGCCTTCTCGTCGGCGCGGTCCTTGGCTTTCTGCCCCGGCTCGGCCTTTTTCATGTTGGAGCGCTCTTTCTTCTCCAGAACGCCGGCGGCCTCGAGGAAGCGCGAGACGCGATCGGTGGGCTGGGCACCTTCGTTCAGCCAGTGCTGCACCCGCTCCATGTCCATTTTCACACGGTCTTCGCTGTCCTTGGGCAGGAGCGGGTTGTAGGTGCCCAGCTTTTCGATGAAGCGGCCATCGCGGGGCATACGGCTGTCGGCCGCAACGATGCGATAGAAAGGGCGCTTTTTCGAGCCGCCACGGGCGAGACGGATTTTCATGGCCATTGTATTTTCTCCTTTGAATGGCTGGGTGCGGTGGGGTGAACCCCACCCTACGTTCGGGTGTCAGGTTTGGTGTTTCTTGTGGTGCTGGATCACTTCACCAATGATGAAGTTCAGGAATTTCCTGGCGAATTCGGGGTCGAGATCGGCCTCCAGCGCCATGCGCTGAAGCCGCTCGATCTGCTGGCTTTCGCGCAGCGGATCGGAGGCGGGCAGGTCATGTTCGGCCTTGAGCACGCCCACGGCCTGGGTATGTTTGAAGCGCTCGGCCAGCGTATAGACGAGCACCGCGTCGAGGCGGTCGATGCTCTCGCGGTGGCCTTTCAGCAATTCGGCGGCGCGTTTGGAGGTCTCAGTCAACTGGCATCCCCTTCGGTCTGAAAAGCGGGTCGGCGTAATGGGCGATTTCCATCTCGATCCCGTCGCGGAGCTGGCCGTCGCGCAGCCGCTCGGGCGAGGGATGGCGGTAAACGGCGTCCGAGCCGTCGATGGTGGCCGCCTCGTGATCCTTTGCACAGCCCAGCCGTTCGGCCAGGCGGATACTGTCGAGATTCTTGGGGTCGATATAGCTGACCGCCCCCTCCCAGCCATTGGCATAGAGATGCTTGCGCACGGCGTGCGTGGCCTCGAGCGCATATCCGTGGCCGGCCTGGCCGGGCCAGATGATCCAGGCGATCTCGCGTTCGGGCCAGCCCGCCGGGAACCAGCCGCCCGCCATGCCCAGCGTGGCATCGGTCTGGCGGTCATGGATCATCCACATGCCATAGCCGCGAATGTCCCAGTGGCCGATTTCGGCGGCATAGAGCATCCAGGCCTCGTATTTGTTCAGCGGCCCGCCCATGAAGCGCGAGCGATACGAGCTGAAGGTTGCCTTGAAATCGGGATAGTCATCGGGCTCGGGGCCGCGAAGGACCAGTCGCCCGGTTTCAAGCATGGGAATAGTCCGGGCGTTCATGCGATCTCTCCTGGCGGGGGGTGGCGGTAGACGAGGCTGGGGACCGTGTCGCCGTCATAGGTTATCTCGCCCTCAAGCGTGGCACCCAGCCGTTCGGCCAATGCGACCGAGCGCTCGTTGCCCTTGAGGATGTAGTTCACCAGCCGCGTCATTCCCAACGCGCCGAAGGCATAGTCGCGCGCGGCAAGGGCCGCCTCCGTGGCATAGCCGCGGCCTTCCTGCGCTTCGTCGATCAGGTAGCCCAACTCGGGGTCTTCGTCGCCCGGTTCCAGCCCGAGGATCACGAAACCCAGCGTCGCGCCAGTGTCGCGGTGCTCGATGGTCCAGCCACCATGGCCGTGCAGCATCCAGCCGCCGGCCATTGCGGCAAAACCATACCAGGCCTCGTCCAGGCTCATCGGGCCGCCCAGGCCCACGCCGCGCGGGCCGGTGGCGATGGCCAGGTAGAGCGCCGCATCCTCGACGCGCGGGGCGCGCAGGATCAGCCGCCCGGTCGTGAGCACCGGCACCAGCGCCGCATGTGCGCAGGCCGCCTCTGCGCGCAGGCCGACCGGAGGCGTGGCGCAGGCCTTGAGGGTCAGTCCGGTCACGGCGTGCCCTCCCTTGGATGGCGCCAGATCTGACAGACCTGGCCCAGAAGCGTGGTGTCGCGTTCGAACCAGGCTCCAAGGCGCTTGGCCAGGCGGATCGAGCGGGTGTTGTCCGCGTCGATATAGGAGATCACGCCGTCGAGGCCCTGGTGCCGGGCGGCATAGCTGCGCGCGGCCAGTGTGGCCTGGTAGGCCAGCCCGCGCCCCTCGAAACCGTCATAGATGTGCCAGCCCAGTTCCGGCTCGTCCCAGCCGTCGTTGTAGATCATGCCGACGCGGCCCGCGACCTTGCCGCTCTCGCGGTGTTCGATCATCCACATGCCGTAGCCGCGCAGCACCCAGTGCCCGATCCCCGCCATGAAGGCGCGCCAGCAATCCCAGCGCGTCTGAGGCCCGCCGACAAAGACCGCGCGGGGCGAGGCGCCGAACGCGGCCATGGCGTCGAAATCCAACTCGCAATAGCCGCGCAGGATCAGGTCCTCGGTCTCGATCCGGGGCACGTTGACGGGCACCTTGGTCATGCTGTCCCTCCGCTCAGGTCCGCCGGGGACGGATGGCGAAAGACCAGCGTACCTTCCCAGTCCGGCAGGTCGGGAAGGCCGGCCTTGGGGTCGGGGCGGCAGCCGAGGCGCCTGGCCAGTGCGATGGAGCGGGTGTTTTCGGGGTCGACATAGCTGACCAGCGTTGTCCAGCCGAGCGCGCCATAGGCATGTGCGCGCACAGCGGTGGCCGCCTCGTGGACAAGCCCCGTGCCTTCGAGATCGGCGCGCCAGAGGCCCCAGCCAAGCTCGGGCTCGCCATAGCCGCCGGGCTGAAGAAGACCGCAATCTCCGATCGCCTTGTCCGACCCCTTGAGGCACATCGAAAAGAGGCCGTAGCCGCGAATGGCCCAGTGCCCGATGAGCCCGGCACAATGGTCCCAGGCCGCGGCGCGCGTATAGGGACCGCCCATGAATTTCGTGCGTTCGTCCATGAGGAACACCACACCATCGGCCACGTCCTCGGGCCCGAAGGCCCGCAGGGTCAGGCGCTCGGTCTCGATTACGGGCGTTGCGTCCGGGTGCCGGGTCATTCGCGCACCTCGCGGCCGCCATCGCCATGCGCGCGCAGGCCCGCATCGTGCAGGCCCGCATCGTTCGGTGCGGGGTGGCGATAGAGCATGTCCTCGCCCATCTCGACATTCTCGTAAGTTCGCTCGAACCGCGCGCCAAGCCGTTCGGCCAGCGCCACCGAGCGCGTGTTGCCCGGCACGATGTTCGAGGTCAGCGTGGTGAAGCCCAGATCGTCATAGGCCCATTGCCGCGCGCGCGCCGCACCTTCGGCGGCGATCCCCTTGCCTTCGAACCCGTCGAACACGACCCAGCCCAGTTCCGGTTCGGGCCAGCCTTCGGGGTTCCAGATACCGGTGATCCCGCAGGTTTCGCCGGTCGCCTTCCACTCAATGGCAAAGTAGCCATAGCCGTGCAGCGCCCAGTGGCCGATATTGAGCGCAAACCAGCGCCAGGCCTTGGGGCGGTCCTTTTCGACGCCAAAGCCGTCGGCACGCACCGGATCGGTCAGAAACGCGCAGAGCGGGTCGAAGTCGCGATGCTCGAAACCGCGCAGGATCAGGCGGTCGGTTTCCAGCACGGGCGGGTCGAGGACAAGGGTCATGCCTGCACCTCGCGCGGAAGATCGTAGATGTCGCGGGTGACGCCGTCGGGAAAGACCTCGCGGGCCACCTTGATCCCGCCCAGGCGCCGGGCCAGGTCATGCGACGCGATGTTCCAGTCCCGCATAAAAGTCTGCACGCGCGGCCAGCCCAGCACGTCATGGGCAAAGGCGATGATCGCGCGGCTGGCCTCGGTGGCGTAGCCCCTGCCTCGCGCGGCGGGCATGAGCCACCAGGTCAGCTCGGACGGCCAGCCGGTCTCCTGCGCCAGCCCCGCGCCGCCCAGAACGGTGTCGTCCTCATGCGTGCGGATCAGCCAGATGCCAAAGCCTTTGTCCTGCCAATGGGTCATGTCGGCGGCATGGATCGCGGCCACCTCGGCATCGCTGCGTCCGCCGCGATAGTGGCCTTCGGTCACGTCCGAAGCCGCATAGAAGGCCCGATAGGCCGGCAGGTCCGCCGGTGCCGGTGCGCGCAGGGTCAGGCGGCTGGTGTCGAGAACAGGGGGCATCCGTGTCATGTCACGCAGTCCCTCGTCCGCCAAGGGCGGTCCCTCGTCCGCGCAGGGCGGTCCAGAGCAGCATACCCGCGATCATCGCTCCAAGGAACACCAGCCCCGGCAGGCCGCCGAAGCTGAGCGATGCCATGGCCGGACCGGGGCACAGACCCGCCAGCGCCCAGCCGAAACCGAAAAGCGCGGCCCCCGCCAGCAGATGCGCATCGAGCACCGGCGCGGACGGGCTTGGTATGGGCGTGCCCAGCACGGATGTTTCGCGCCGCGCCGCCACGCGCCAGGCGATCAGCATGGGCAGGATCGCGCCCCCCATGACGAAGATCAGCGTGGCATCCCACGCGCCGAAAATGTCGAGAAACCCCTGCACCTTTACCGTGTCGGTCATGCCCGAGACCAAAAGGCCCGCCCCGAAGAGGCCACCGGCCAGAAGCGCCAGAACCGCCCGCATCAGACCACCCCCAGCGCGTGCCGGGCCACGGCCAGCGTCACGACGCCCGCGCCGACAAAGGCCAGCGTGGCTGCAATGCCCCTGAGCGAAAACCGCGAAATGCCGCAGACCCCGTGCCCGGAGGTACAGCCATTGGCCACGCTTGTGCCGAGGCCCACGGCAAGGCCTGCGACGGCGACTATCAGGAGGTTGCCCGTGATATTGGTGTTCGCCCCGCCACCCAGCGTCAGGAAGGCAGGAACGCCGATCAGACCGGTCACGAAGGCCAGACGCTCACCCAGGTTGGCGCGCCCCGTGCCGTCCACGATCCCGCTCAGCAGGCCGCTGGCCCCCATCACCCGGCCATTGAGCAGCAGGAAGCCCGCCGCAGCACAGCCGATCATAAGCCCGCCGATCAGGCCCGCTATCCAGGACGGCTCCATCATTTCTTCTTTCCGAAACCCGAAAGGCCGGGGGGCAGCGCCGCGCCGCCGCCGCCGCCGAGGCCCGGCAGACCGCCGCCGGGCAGGCCCTTGCCCATCTGCTTGGCCGCCTGTTCCAGCGCCTTGGGGTCAAGGCCCGCGGCCATTTCTTCGGGGCCGGGGCCGCCTTTGCCGAACATGCCCTTCATGGCCTGTTTGAGCATTCCGCCTTTGCCCATCTTGCCCATCTTCTTCATCATGTCGCCCATCTGGCGCTGCATCTTGAGAAGGCGGTTAAGCTCCTGCACTTCGAGGCCTGCACCGGCGGCGATGCGTTTCTTGCGCGACGCCTGAAGGATCTTCGGGTTGGCGCGTTCCGTCCTGGTCATCGAGTTGATGAGCGCCACCTGGTGTGTCAGCACCTTGTCGTCGAACCCTGCCTCTTCGACCTGTTTGGCCATCTTGTTCATGCCGGGCATCATGCCCATCATGCCTTCCATGCCGCCCATCTTCTGCATCTGTTCGAGCTGCATCTTGAGGTCGTTCATGTTGAACTGACCTTTCTGGAAGCGCTTCATCATGCGCTCGGCCTGTTCGACCTCGATGGTCTGCTGAGCCTTCTCCACGAGGCTGACGATGTCGCCCATGCCGAGGATGCGGCCCGCAATGCGATCCGGCTCGAAGGTCTCGATGGCATCCATCTTTTCGCCCAGGCCGACAAAGCGGATGGGTTTGCCCGTCACCGCACGCATCGACAGCGCCGCACCGCCGCGCCCGTCTCCGTCCATCCGGGTCAGGACCACGCCGGTCACGCCGATCTTGTCGTCGAACTCGGTCGCCACATTCACCGCGTCCTGACCGGTGAGGCCATCGACCACCAGAAGCGTTTCGCGCGGGTTCGCGACGTCGCGCACATCCGCGGCCTGCTGGATCAGTTCGGCGTCGATATGCAGCCGCCCCGCCGTGTCGAGCATGTAGACGTCATAGCCGCCCAGAGATGCCTGCGTCTTGGCGCGCCTGGCGATTGCAACGGGATCCTCACCCCTGACGATGGGCAGGGTATCCACGCCGATCTGGGTGCCGAGGATCGCCAGCTGTTCCATGGCCGCCGGGCGGTTCACGTCGAGGGACGCCATGAGGACCTTCTTGCCCTCGCGCTCGGTCAGGCGCTTGGCCAGCTTGGCAGTGGTCGTCGTCTTGCCGGACCCCTGCAGACCGACCATCAGGATCGGTGCGGGCGGGTTGTCGATCTTGAGCGCGCCGGGATCGCCTTCGCCGCGCAGGGTCTCGACCAGCGCGTCATTGACGATCTTGACGACCTGCTGCCCGGGGGTGACGGATTTGGTGACGGCCTGGCCGGTGGCCTCGTCCTGCACGCGTTTGACGAAATCGCGCGCGACGGGCAGCGAGACGTCGGCCTCGAGCAGGGCCACGCGCACTTCGCGCAGGGCGGTCTTGACGTCGTCTTCGGAGAGCGCGCCCTGTTTCGTGAGCCGGTCAAAGACGCCGGAGAGGCGTTCGGACAGATTTTCAAACATCGCTCGGGCTCCTGTCGCCAGTTGCAGGGTGTCTCCAAGATAGGTGGAGACGGTTCAAATCACAAAGGCCCCCACGGGCGCAACGCGCTGGTGGGGGGCGATCCCGGCCCAGGGGCCATGGGACCGGAAGCGTGACGGACTTCCGGAAATGTTGAGGGGCGTCTAGGCCGGGGGAGGCGGCGAGTCAAGAGCTGGGATTGGTGATCCAACGGGTGCGGGGGCGTTTGCACTGCAGGACAAGGTTACCGTTTCCCTGCGCCGATTTGTTGTCTTCTTTGGGACAGATGTTTTTTCTGGCGCGCGCTAGATAGGTTCAAACAAAACACTCTCCTTCGAAAGGAAACTTATGAAAAACTGTGTGATCATAGGCGCAGGCCACGGAGTAAGCGAAGCCGTCGCCCGGCGGTTTGGAACAGCCGGGTATCAAGTCGGTCTGATATCTCGAACCGAGAGAAACCTTCAGAATCTGTGCGAGCGGCTGTCCAGCAGCAACATCTCTGTTTTTTGGGCTGCCGCAGATGCAGGCGATCCTATTGAGTTGAAACGTGCGTTGTTGCGCCTTTTGGCAAAAATGGGCGAATGCGACGTCCTGATCTACAATGCTGCAGTGCTGAAATCCGCAAAACCTTTGGATTTGTCGACAGATCAAATTGCCGCCGAGCTTGAAGTGAATGTTCTTGGCGCACACCGTGCAGTAAGCTTGGTTGCACCCGGTATGATAAAGCGGGGCAGCGGTGCCATCCTCTTCACAGGGGGCGGATTATCACTTGAACCCTTTCCCGAATGGACGTCCTTGGCCATTGGCAAGGCAGCACTGCGAAGCCTTGCCATATCCCTATTCAAGGACCTATCCCCAAAGGGCATTCATGTCTCGGTGCTAGCCATATGTGGCATCGTGACTCCTGACGGCCCATTCGATCCCAAAAAGATCGCGGAGGAATACTGGCGGGTCGCGACTGCCCCAAACGGCGTGGAAGATCGTGAAGTCGTTTTCCAGCCTCGCGGCACCGACCCGTTCTACAACGATCCGGAATGTCTTCACGCCTCAACATCAGTTCTTCCAGAACAGGTACGGCGCCGAGGATACCTAGACTAAAGCCGACATTCGCCGTTTTGCGCGATGTAGGCATTGTGGGCTCGAAGCGGAGACACGCGAAACGGGTTTCATGCTTGCAGACTGGCATCTCAAGCGGGACAACATCCACAGCTCAAAGGGAGCCTTTGATGGACGCCTCATCCACCTTTCAGGACAGCCTGCCGGTCACGTCGGACGCGCTGATCGCGCAGTTGCGGGCGGCCGGCGTGCCGTTCACATATTACGAACACATCCCCCTGATGACTGTCGGGGATGCCAAGCAGGTGCAGGGGCCGGTGGTGCCGGACGCGCCGGGGCATGTGCATATCAAGAATTTCTACCTGCGGGACCGCAGGAAGCGGAACTGGCTGGTGGTTCTGGAGCAGGACCGGGCGGTGGACCTCAAGGCGCTTGGGTCAGCCATCGGCGCGCCGGGGCCGTCCTTTGGCTCGCCCGAGCGGTTGATGGAGCATCTGGGTGTGCGGCCCGGGGCGGTGAGCCCGCTGGCGATGGTCACCGGTGTGCACAGGGGCGTGCGGCTGGTGGTGGATGCCGCCCTGCGCGAGGCCGGGGTGGTGCATGTTCACCCGCTGGTGAATGACCGGACGTTGGGGATGGCGCCGGGTGATCTGGTGGCGGTGCTGGAGGGTTGGGGCGCCGAGGTGGACTGGATCGCGCTCTGACCCCGAGGCCGCGATGCCTGACAGGCCGGGAATTCGGGTATTTGTGACCAGAAAGAAGCCGGAGGTCAGGGCATGGTCCCGACGCCGAGCCAGGTGTTGATGTCGCGGACAAGCTCGGCGGTGCGGCGGGCGTTGGAATAGACTTCGGTGATCGGCCGGGTGCCGGTGGTGAGCACGAGGGTCGGACGGTTCAGGATGCGGCGCTTGTTCGATCTGGACCGGGTCGTTTCGACAATGGCCTTTTCAATGTCGGCCAGCGCGAGCCGGGTTTCGCTGTGTTTGAGGATCGTGCGTCGGCGCAGGAGGGCCACGCCGCTGGGCCGGTCCAGAATGAGCTGCAGGCGCTCGACAAAGACGCATATAGCGAGAAACCCCATGCCGCCCCCCACGACGCCGAAGATCAGCCCGGTCCATTCGCCCGCGAACACCAGAGCGATGCCGATGCTCACGAAGGTCATCGTGAAGCCGAACAACAAGATGCCCATCATCCAGGGAACCTCGCCCGCGATGAGCCGGTCGGGAGTGTCGAGTTTGACGCGCATGCCGGGGTTCCCTGGTCTGAACCCCGACAAGACCGCAGCCGGGCGGATTTTGCAAGCGCGCGTCAGGCGGCGAGGGTGTCGATCCGCTCGTGGGCGCCGGTGAGCGCCTGATCCGCATTGATCATGATCTGGTCGGCGGCGACAACCTCGACCTCGGTGATGCCCAGAAACCCAAGCATGTGGCGCAGGTAGCCGCTGGCGAAATCGATTTCGGAGCCCACCGCCGTGCCGCCCGAGGCGATGGCGATGATCGCGCGCTTGCCGGTCAGAAGGCCGACGGGCCCCGTGTCCGAGTAGCGGAACGTGAGGCCCGCGCGGGCAACAAGGTCGATCCAGGCCTTGAGCGCTGCGGGGACGCCGAAATTGTAGATCGGTGTGCCGATGACGATGGTCCGGGCGGCGTGCAGTTCGTCCACCAGCCGGTCCGAAAGCGCCAGCGTGTCGCGCTGAGCTGTGCTGCGGTCCTCGGGCGGGGTGAAATTGGCAGTGACCCAGTCCTGGGTGATCTGCGGCAGGGGTTGGGCAAGGTCGCGGCGGACGACGTCGCCGCCCAGCCGTTCGACGATCCGGGACGAGAGTTGACGGCTCACGCTGTCCGCAAGCCGGGCGGAGGCGTCGATATGAAGGATGGTTTCGGGCATTTGGCGAAGTCCTTTGTTGTCAGTCGCTGTGCCCTTCAATCTGGACCTTGCAAAATCGAACGCAATTGTGAATTCTCCACATATATTGTTGGAATTTGCACAGGGCACGGACATGGACAGCTGGGACGAGGTGCGAACCGCCTATCATGTGGCAAGGGTGGGCACGGTCAGTGGGGCCGCCGAGATGCTGGGGGTGCACCACGCCACGGTGATCCGGCACATTGACGCCCTGGAGGAGCGGCTGGGGGTGCGGCTCTTTCAGCGCCATGCGCGAGGGTACACGCCCACCGAAGCCGGCGATGACCTGTTGCGCGTCGCGCAGGCCACGGACGATCAGTTCAGCCAGCTTGCCGGTCGGATAAAGGGCCGGGGCGACGGGGTGTCGGGCGATCTGGTGGTCACGTCGCTGGGCGGGTTGAGCCATCTGCTGGTGCCGGTTCTGGTGGCGTTCCGCCAGGCCTATCCCGAGGTCGTGGTGCGCTATCTGACCGGCGACCGCCTGTTTCGGCTCGAATATGGCGAGGCGCATGTGGCGGTTCGCGCAGGCTCGGTGCCCGATCAGCCCGACAACGTGGTTCAGCCCTTTCTGACCCAGCGTGTCGCGCTTTATGCCAGCGAGTCCTATGTCGCGCGGCATGGCGATCCGGGGGATTGCAGCGACCTCGCCAGACATTTCTTTGTCGGGGCGGACGATCCGAAGAGCCGCGCGCCCTACATGCGCTGGATGCGCGAGAATGTTCCGCCCGAGAACATCGTGTTTCGCAGCGGCGACGTCCACGCCTTGCGCCGGGCCATCGCCGAGGGTGCGGGCATCGGGTTCATGAGCCAGCTCCAGGCGCGCGAGATCGGCGGGCTGGTCGAGGTGCACGCGCCGATGGATGAATGGGACGGGGCGTTGTGGCTGGTCACGCATATGGACCTGCACCGCACGGCCAAGGTGCAGGCCTTTCTGAGTTTCCTCAAGGACGCCGCCACAAGCTGGACCGAGCTTTGACCGAAGCTGCGCGCGGGCATCTTGCGATGCTGTGTTTCTCGGGGCTGATCGCGGGGTCGTTTGCGCTGGGCTCGATGGCGGCACCCCATATTGCGCCCACGGCGCTGAACGCGGTGCGTTTCGTGCTGGCCTCCCTGCTGGTGGGGGGCGTGGCCTGGAGCACGGTGGGGATTGCCCGCAGTGCCTTGGACGCGCCGTGGCGGTATCTGCTGATGGGTGCCTCGATGGGCGTCTATTTCGTGCTGATGTTCGAAGGGCTGAAGACCGCGCCGCCGGTCTCGGCCTCGGCGGTGTTCACGCTGACGCCGGTCCTTTCGGGGCTGTTCGGATACATCCTGTTGCGCCAGATCACCACGCGGCGCATGGCGGGCGCGCTGGCGATCGGGGCGGCCGGCGCGCTGTGGGTGATCTTTCGTGCGGACCTGTCGGCGCTCATGGCCTTCGAGGTGGGGCGCGGCGAGATGATCTACTTCGTGGGCTGCGTGGCACATGCGTTTTACACGCCGCTTGTGCGCAGGCTGAACCGGGGCGAGCCGCCGGTGGTCTTTTCCCTTGGTGCCATGTCCGGTGCCGCGGTTCTGATCACGTTGGCGGGCTGGCGCGACCTGGTGGCGACGGAGTGGTTGGCCCTGCCGGGGATCGTGTGGATCACGATTGCCTATACGGCGGTCTTTGCCACAGCGGTGACCTTTGTCCTGCTGCAATACGCGTCGCTGCGTCTGCCGAGTGCCAAGGTCATGGCCTACACGTATCTCACGCCCACATGGGTGATCGGCTGGCAGGTCGCACTGGGACAAGGGGTGCCGCGCGGGGCCTTGTTGGGCGGCGTGGCACTGACCGTCATGGCGCTGCTGCTGTTGCTCAAGGACGAGTGACCGCCGTGCCGGGAGGTGTCAGAGAAACCCCGCGCCGCGCAGCGCCTTGAGCACGGCCTGCATATCCATCGGGTCCGGCTCGGCCAGCGGCAGGTCCGTTTTCCCGCGCGGCAGGAGCGTGTTGAACGTGGTCAGGTCCACATCCGCGAACGCGGTGATCTGGGCGGCCAGCGCGTCAAACAGCTCCTGCCGGTGGCGGCGCTGGATCAGGCCCACCCGCGTACCCGGCTGCAGCGCGAAAGGCGCCAGATGAAAGGCCGAGCCGTCGGTGCCGAGGATCTCCCGGGCGGCCATGTAGACCTGGCATTGTTCCTCGAGCGTGTGCCTTTGCGGATGGAAGATCGTGTAGCCCGCCCTCTTGAGCTTGCGCTGAAGGTTTGCTTCCTGGTCGACCTGCTGATCGGGCGACTTGAGCTTCGTACGCGAGACATAAATCCGCTCGGGCCCGTCCGGGGTGATGCTGTCGGCGATCCGTTTGCGGATGAAGGCGCGGAATTCCGGGCTGCCGGTGCTCCAGTCGAGATGCCCGAACCCCTGCGTGGGCACGATCAGCTCGTCCACCTCCGCGGGGTGGTCGATCAGCCAGATCGGCTTGCCACGGCTCAGCAGGCTGTAGAACGGCAGGAGGCGGCGGCGCATGATCGCCTCGATGTCCTTGGCGTGCATGGGTGTCACCAGGATGCCGTCAATGTCGTCATGCAGCGCATCCAGCGGCCAGAGCCGCCCGATGCCTTCCATCAGGAAATGGCCGAAATGGTGCCGCCCGATCCCGGCATAGAGGTGTCGCCCCCGCAGGCGCCGCACCTCGGTGTCGGCGGGGCGGGAGGGCGTGCCGGAAAACCGGCCCAGCGAGATCAGCGTGCGCGACGCCTCGACAAAGCTGCCATCGGCGCGAAACACGCCCGAGGGCATGTCGCGCCCCGGACCCATCGGCCCGATGCGCGCGCGTTCGAGGATTTCGACCTGTGCGGGTGGCAGCGTGGCCGGGTCGAGGGTGATGTCCCTGTGCACGGCGTTCAGGCCCCGTCGCCCAGTTCGCGTTCGAGAAACCGCTCGAACGCATCGAGGTTCACCGCCTCGAACTGGCCAAAGCACTGCATCCAGATCGAGGCGTCGCGCAGCGCATCGGGCAGAAGCTTGCACCATTTCACCCGACCGCGGCGCTCCTGCACGATGAGACCGGCATTGGCGAGGACGCCCAGGTGCTTGGAAATCGCCGCCAGGCTCATCTCGAAGGGCTCGGCGACGTCCGTGACCGCCATGTCGTCCTCGAGCAGCATCGTCAGGATGCGCCGACGGGTCGGGTCCGCAAGGGCGGCGAAGACGGTATCGAGCGGGTCGGTCATGATCCTCATAAACCGCGCGGCGGGCAGGGCGTCAACCGGCTTGATCAGGAACAAGGTCATGGGACGCGCAGCGGTCCATATTGGGCCAAGCGAAAGGTAGCTGACATGTTCAACCACATCATGGTGCCGGTCGATCTGGCCGAGAAACAGGTGCAGAACGCCGCCCTGCAGGTCGCGGCGGATCAGGCGAGGCTGTACGGGGCCACGGTCACGCTGATCAGCGTGACAGGCGGAATCCAGGCCCGGGTGTCCCATTCGGCGGCGAAATACGAGACCTTGCTGCGCGCCTTTGCCGATGCGGCGGGCACGAGGTTGGGGGTCCCGTTTGGCGCGCGCGTCTACGATGTCCCCGATCCCAGCGTCGAGGTGGACCGGATCCTGATCGGTGCAATCGGGGAACTGGGCATCGATCTGGTGGTGATGGCCACGCACCAGCCGGGCTGGGTCGAGTATTTCGTGAACTCCCATGGCGGGCGCATGGCGGCCCATGCCCCGGTATCGGTTTTCGTGGTGCGCAGCGGAGGCTGAACCGGAAGATCAACCGTTCGGTTGAATATCGCAAATCCGCCAATCCCGCCTGCACGGCCCAGGAAGCAGGCCATTGCAGGTTCGCCGGCGTTCCATAAAATATTTATAATACAGTGGCTTGGCCGCGCCTCGTCAGCTCCCCGGGCGCGCTTGACTCGCGCAGGCCCCCACCGTAGCACTGTGCCAACCTGACGTGGGGGGTGAAACCTTTGTCCGAGGCCGATGAAAGCAAGCGTTTGGCGCAGCTCGAAGCCCGGATCGAAGCGCTGAAAGCGCCGAGGGAGAACAAGCCCCACACCGAGGAGCACTACTCGCAGGCGCATCTGGCCTGGCGGATGGTGCTGGAGCTGGTCGTTGGTCTGATGATGGGCTTCGGGATCGGATATGGGCTGGACTACCTGCTGGGAACCCTGCCCATCTTTCTGATCGTGTTTACATTGCTGGGGATGGCCGCGGGCATCAAGACGATGATGCGTAGCGCCCGGGAAATCCAGCGTGAGAAGATGGCCGAAGAGGCCGACAGGACGACGCCCGCAGCGGACAGACCGGGCGGGCAGGACGAGGGGAAGAAAAATGGCGGCTGACAAGTACGGTGCTGCGGAAAAAGGCAAAGAGCTGGTATTCCACCCGATGGACCAGTTCATCGTGAAGCCGTTTTTCGGCGATGGCGCGGTGGGCATCTTCACCTTCACGAACGTGACGTTCTGGATGGCGTTGACGCTGTTGGCGGCCATCGCGCTTCTGGTTCTGGGCACCTCGAGCCGTTCGATCATTCCGTCGCGCATCCAGTCGGTTGCCGAACTGGCATACGGGTTCATCCGCAAGATGGTCGAGGATGTCGCCAGCAAAGAGGCGCTGCCCTATTTCCCCTATATCATGACGCTGTTCATCTTCATCGTATTCTCGAACTTTCTGGGGCTGATCCCGGGTTCGTTCACCACAACCAGCCAGATCGCGGTCACTGCCGTGCTGGCGATGGTGGTGTTCCTGACGGTGACGATCCTGGGCTTCGTCAAGAACGGTGCGGGCTTTCTGGGCCTGTTCTGGATTTCGGCGGCGCCGCTGCCGTTGCGTCCGATCCTGGCACTGATCGAAATCATTTCCTACTTCGTGCGCCCGGTCAGCCATTCGATCCGTCTTGCCGGCAACATGATGGCCGGCCACGCAGTGGTCAAAGTGTTCGCGGCCTTCGCGCCGATGGTGCTGATCTCGACCGGGATCGGCCTGGTGGTCACGCCGCTTTCGATCCTGGCGATCACCGCGATCTTGGCGCTTGAAACGCTTGTGGCCTTCATTCAGGCCTATGTCTTCACGATCCTGACTTGTGTGTATCTGAAGGACGCGCTTCATCCGCATCACTGAAAGGATGCCGGGGTGACCCCCGGCCTACGAAACAACCGGCGGGTTCGCCCGCCAACCAGAGACACCGCAATTCCAACGTAAGGAGAATTCAAATGGAAGGCGACATCGTACAAATGGGTGCATATATCGGTGCCGGTCTGGCCTGTACGGGCATGGGCGGCGCGGCTGTTGGTGTGGGCCACGTTGTTGGTAACTACCTCTCGGGTGCCCTGCGCAACCCGTCGGCTGCTGGCGGACAGATCGCCACGATGTTCATCGGTATCGCGTTCGCGGAAGCGCTGGGGATCTTCTCGTTCCTTGTTGCGCTCCTGCTGATGTTTGCCGTCTGATCCCGACCGGAACCTGACCTTACGTTGAGGGTGAAGGGCGCAGGCCTTTCTCCCTTGCCAAACGGAAAGTTCCCACGGGGGAGGATGACGACATGGCAATCGATACTGCAGAGCTGGGTGACAAGGCCGCATCGGCCTGTGTTGACAGTGCTGGTAGCGCCATCGGTATGCCGCAGCTGTGCGGCGAGTGGTTCGGTAACCAAATCTTCTGGCTGGTCGTCACCCTGGTGGTGCTGTTTTTCGTGCTGTCGCGCATAGCGTTGCCGCGCATCGCGGCGATTCTGGCCGAACGGCAGGGCACGATCACCAATGACCTGGCGGCTGCCGAGGACCTGAAGGTCAGGGCCGAGGAAGCCGAAATGGCCTATCAGAAGGCGCTGGCCGATGCCCGGGCCGAGGCGCAGAACATCGTTACTGCCGCCAAGGCCGATATCCAGGCTGACCTCGACAAGGCGACGGCCAAGGCCGATGCGGAAATCTCTGCCAAGGCCGCGGAAGGCGAAAAGAAGATCGCAGAAATCCGGGCCGGCGCGCTGGAGAGCATCACCGACGTTGCCAAGGACACGGCGAAAGAGATCGTCACCGCCATGGGCGGCAAGGCGGACGCGCGCAGCGTGACGGCAGCGGTCAGCAACCGGATGAAAGGGTAGTCACATGCGGATCATAGCCACACTGATCGCCCTGTTCGCCGCCAGCCCTGCGCTGGCCGCCGGGGACAAGCCGTTCTTCAGCCTTGAGAACTCGGATTTCGCGGTCCTGATTTCCTTTGTTCTGTTCATCGCGGTTCTCCTGAAGTTCAAGGTGCCGGGTCTGGTGGTCGGAATGCTGGACAAGCGTGCCGACGGCATCAAGTCCGAGCTGGACGAGGCCCGTGCCCTGCGCGACGAGGCGCAGGCCCTTCTGGCCAGCTATGAGCGCAAGCAGAAGGAAGTCCAGGAACAGGCCGACCGGATCGTCGAGCACGCCAAGGGCGAAGCGGCGGCCGCGGCCGAGCAGGCCAAGGCCGACCTGAAAGTCACGATCGCCCGCCGCCTGCAGGCCGCAGAGGACCAGATCGCCTCGGCCGAGGCAAGCGCCGTCAAGGAAGTGCGCGACCGTGCCGTGACCCTGGCCGTCGCTGCGGCCCGCGACGTGATCGCCAGGCAGATGACCGCCGCCGCTGGCAACAAGCTGATCGACGAGGCGATTGCCGACGTCGAGGCCAAGCTGCACTGATACGGGCGGTGGGGTCACACCCGCGCCAGGAATTCAAGACCCCGGGCCGCGCTGGTCCGGGGTCTTTTCGTTTTACAGGTTTGTCAGCAATGCGCCCAGCAGTGCCCCGGGCGCGTCCTCGTGCACCAGATGGGCGGCGTCGGCGATAGGCGTAAAGCTGGTGGCACGGAGGGCATCACGCAGTTGTTCACCCCGCGCGATTGGAATGAAGCTATCATGCTCGCCCCATAACAGATGAACCTCGAAATCGGGTTTGCGATACAGCGCCTGAACCTGCGCAATGTTTCCATCATCGGCCTGGGCAATCTGGGCGTAGAAGGCGCGTTTGCCGGTCTCACCCGAGTAAGGCGAAAGATAGATGTTGGCAGCCTCGGGCCGGATTGGCAGATGGGCGGCGTTCTGGGTATAGGCCCGAAAGAGGGCTTCGTGGGCATAGTCTGGCAGCCCGGCGAACGCGGCTTCATGATCATGAACATGAGCGTAGAAGGGCGAGCCTGACGGCAACACAGCTACGGCATCGACAAGGTGCATCTTGCCGTATTCCACGCCGTTTACGAAGTGCGTGCGCAATACGGCAAGACCTCCGAAATCATGGCCAACCATTTGTGGCCGGTCCAACCCCCAATGGGAAATGAGCGCGGCCAGAAGGTCGCCTTGGACGCTTTCATTGACGCTTTGGCCCTCATGTTTCTCGGACTCTCCGGTGCCCAGCATGTCGAAAAAATACACCTCGTGCGAGCGCGCCAGCCATGGAGCGATCTTGCGCCAGCATTGTGCTGACCACGGGAAACCGTGCACGAGGACAATGGGGTCACCCGCGCCGGTACGACCCCAGGCGACGTTCTGGTTGCGAAAGCGGAAGTTTTGGTCGAGTTTGAGCATGGTGAAAGCTCCATATAAACAATTAGCAATATTGCTATATGACTAATCGAATGCCAGAGCGGGAGACTCAGGTCAAGGCACTTGCCAGTCAGAGCAGGATGGAAATCCTGCGGTTGCTTATCCGCGCGGGAACAGAATTTGCCGATCAGTGGTCTGCCGACCCGGTTGAAACGGGCGTCTGCATGAACTCGATTGCCAAAAAAATGGGGGTGAGCCAGCCCACGGCAAGCCGCCACATTGATCTGTTGCGCCGGGCCGGATTCATCACTGTGAAGAAACAGCAGAAATGGGCCTATTGCCAGCGCGACGAGGCGGCATTGGCCGAGTATCACGCCTGGCTGGCCGAACATCTGAGCCTGGAGGCAAATCCTCCCCAAAAATGAAAGGGGGCCGTTGAACCGGCCCCTCAATCATACCCGCCCTATTGTCTCTGGAAAGGTGTCTGCTGCTCTGGTCTTGCCTGCTAGTTTGCCGGTAGAACAAGTTCGATCCCGGCCTGAAGATGGCCGGACGCGTTGATCCTGTCCTTGTTGGCTTCGAAAATCTGGTGGCGGGCGCTGGTCTGCCCGTAGAAGCGGTACGCGATCGAGGCGAGTGTGTCGCCGGGTTCGACCACGTAGGTGCCCTTGCCCGGGCCGGGCTGTGCGGTGGCGGCGGGGCCGAGCGCCGAGAGAAGCGCGAGCGGGTCATCCGTGCCGGCGGGGGTCGTGTCCTGTAGCATGGCGTTGATGCTGGCGGCTTGTGGCGACGGAGACGCCGCATCAGAGGCGGCGTTGATCGAATCCGACAGGCCAAAGCCCAGCGCGTCGTTGCTGATCTCGGCGGCCTCGGCGGCGGTGAGTTCGGTTGCGGGGCGTATGATGTCGCGCACATCGGACAGGTCGGTTTCGGCGCGCGTGACATCATCGCCGCCCGCCGGGCTGACCGGTGCACGCGGATCGGGTCCGGGCTGAATGACGAGAAGGGCAATGGTGGCACTGAGGAACGCGGCGGAAATCAGAACGATACGGCTCATGGGCAGGGCCTTACGAAAGTGGCCGGGCCGCGCGTTTGCCGTGTCGGTGTACCCTGTCCTGACAAGTCCCGTGTCACGGTCCCCTGTCCCCCAATAGCTTGGTGCTCGTCCTGCTCTTGCAGCGGCACCGATGACTGCCTGGTCAAGATATAGGCGAATCACCGCGAATCGGTCAACATAAAGTGATTCGATTTCTAGCGAATCGGTCCGTTTTTCGAATCACTGCGGCGACAGACGGCCCGCGTGGCCGGTATTTCACCCGTTCTCGCGCAGGATCGCCCCGGCGAGGTAGAGCGACCCGCAGATCAGCACGCGCGCCTCGGGCGCGGCTCTGGTGATGCGGGTGAGGGCATCCATGACGCTCTCGGCGGTGTCCGCGCTCAGTCCGACCTGCCGCGCGGCCTGCGCGGTGGCCTCGGCGGTCAGGGTGTTCGCTTCGCCCGGGATCGACACGGCAGTGAGGGCGGTTGCGCAGTTGGCAAGCGGAGCCAGATAGCCCGTCACGTCCTTGGTGTTGAGCATCCCGCAGATCAGATATGTGGGCCGGGCAGGCAGGCCGGCCAGATGGCGGCCCAGCGCCTGACCGGCGGCGGCGTTGTGCCCGCCATCGAGCCAGAGCTCGACCCCGGGCGCGGCCGCGACCAGCGGTCCCGTGGTCAGGCGCTGCATCCGGGCCGGCCAGTGGGCCTGGGTCACGGCGGCCTCGAAGGCGGTTTCAGGCTGGTTCAGATGACGCAGCGCGGCCAGCGCGGTGCCGGCGTTCTCGATCTGGTGGGCGCCGGGCAGGTTGGGCAGCGGCAGGTCCAGCAGGCCGGTTTCGTCCTGATAGACCAGCCGCCCGCGGTCCTCGCTCACATGCCAGTGCTGGCCATGGGCGATAAGTGGCGCGCCCAGCGCGTTCGCGCGGGCCTCGATCACCTCGGATGCCGCGTCGGACTGCGGGCCGACCACGCAGGGCACGCCACGCTTGATGATCCCGGCCTTTTCGCCGGCAATGGCCTCCAGTGTATCGCCGAGGAACTGTTCGTGATCCATCGACACCGGCGTGATGATGGTGAGCGCGGGCCGGTCGATGACATTGGTCGCATCGAGCCGCCCGCCCAGACCCACCTCCAGCAGGGTGAAATCCGCAGGCGTCCGGGCCATGGCCAGCAGCGCGGCGCAGGTGGTGATTTCGAAATAGGTGATGCTCTCGCGGCCATTGGCGGCATAGCATTCATCCAGCACCGCCGTCAGGGCGTCCTCGGTGATCAGCGTTCCGGCCAGCCGTATACGTTCGTGAAACCGCGCCAGGTGGGGCGAGGTATAGGCGTGCACGCGGTGGCCCGCGGCCTGAAGACCGGCGCGGATCATGGCCTGGGTCGAGCCCTTGCCGTTGGTTCCCGCGAGGTGGATCACCGGGGGCAGGCTGTCCTGCGGATTGCCCAACGCGTTCAGCAGACGCCAGACACGATCCAGCGTCAGGTCGATGATCTTGGGGTGCAGGGCCATCATCCGCTCGAGGATGACGTCCGATGTGGGGCCGGTCATTTGTCGGAAGGCTTGGCTTTGGTCTTGGGGGCCTTTTCGGCGGCCTTCTGTGTCACCTGTTCCGCCGCGTCGCCGGGCTCGTCTTCCTCGGGTGCGGGCAGGTCGCCGCGGATGGCGGGCGGCAGGCCCAGCAACATGCGGATGATGGTGATCAGTTCGTCGCGCATCCCGGTCCGGGGCGTCACACGGTCCAACATGCCGTGATCCAGCAGATATTCGGCCCGCTGGAAGCCTTCGGGCAGCTTTTCGCGGATGGTCTGTTCGATCACGCGCGGTCCGGCAAAACAGATCAGGGCGTTCGGTTCCGCGATATGCACATCGCCCAGCATCGCATAGGAGGCCGTGACGCCGCCGGTGGTGGGATGGGTCAGGACGACGATGTAGGGTAGGCCCGCCTCCTTGAGCATCTGCACGGCCACGGTGGTCCGGGGCATCTGCATGAGGCTGAGTATCCCCTCCTGCATCCGCGCTCCGCCGGCGGCGGAAAACAGCACCAGAGGGCGTTTGAGCTTCACCGCCTCTTCGGCGGCGGCGATGATCGCGTTGCCCACATACATGCCCATGGAGCCTCCCATGAACGAGAAGTCCTGTGCGGCGGCCACGATGGGCGTGCGGCCCAGTTCTCCGGTGGCGACCAGCATCGCCTCTTTCTCGGCGGTGTTCTTCTGGGCGGCCTTCATCCGCTCGGGATACTTTTTCTGATCGCGGAACTGAAGCGGGTCCGCAGTGGGCAGGGGCACCTCGACCTCGGCGAAGATGCCGCCATCAAAGAGGTTCTGGAACCGCGCCCGCGGCGTGATCGCCATATGATGTCCGCAATTGGTGCAGACACACAGGTTCTCGGTCAGTTCGCGGTGGAATAGCATGGTCCCGCATTCGTCGCATTTCGACCACAGGTTTTCGGGCATCTCGCGGCGCGAGAAGATCGAATTCACGCGCGGGCGCACATAGTTCGTGATCCAGTTCATGCAAGCGCCGTCCTTCGTCCTTAAAACGCTGACCCGACATAAGGCGCGCGCGCGTGAAATGCAATCAGCGACGCAGGACCAGCCGCGCCAGGAGCCAGGAGCTCAGAAGGATCAGAAGCTCGACCGGAAGCCAGATCACCAGCTGGTCCGGGTCGTCCAGGTTGAACGGGTAGGTATAGAGCGTGAGACCGTCCATATACCCCTCGGGTGCGGCCAGCAGAAACGCGTAGGCATTGTTCACCAGATGCAGTGTGATCGCGGGCCCCAGAGTGCCGGATCGCGCCGTCAGATCACCCGCGGCGAGGCCGAAGAGCGTGGCCCAGACGACGACCGCCCAGGCGTTTTCGCCGTAGATCGACGGGGCATAATGCAGCCCGCCAAAGAGCAGGGCGGGCAGGCCCAGCCAGATCACGGGGGTCGGGAACCGTCCTGCCAGCTGGCTTTGAAGGTAGCCGCGAAAGACGAATTCCTCGGCGCTGACCTGGATCAGCAGCGCCACGAGAGCAAGGGGCAGGGCGGGCAGCCAGATGCCAAGCGCGGCATTGCGTGTCGGCCGGAGCGCATCGGGGATCGGCAGCAG